>Ga0181559_10001109_pt1 | contig 26220 bp, 20 predicted proteins | sample 011ome_21_FD_133752 | JGI IMG/M metagenome (GOLD analysis project Ga0181559, IMG submission 133752) | Coastal salt marsh microbial communities from the Groves Creek Marsh, Skidaway Island, Georgia - 011508AT metaG (megahit assembly) | ecosystem: Environmental > Aquatic > Marine > Intertidal...
ATACCGGTGTTTCAGAACGCGAGTCACGGCAAAATAAAGTTTGAATCCTGTAACGTGGAACTGACCCAAATCGGTGTCGTGCGAATTAGAAAAATTGTCTACGCTGATCCAACTGACTGTACAACTGGGTCCTGAAGGCAAATGAATCCTAAAATCTCCATGAAGCATTGGCTCAATCGATTTGCTGGATTTGTTCTCGGAGTTTACGGAGTCATCCTGAAGATCACGTGTCGCGTCTGTCTGCACGATGATCAACGAAAGGCAGTGCAAGAAAAGGGCTATCGATATGTATTCGGTACCTGTCACGCTTACCAAATCAGTGGACTCGTATCGGCGGAGCACAGAACTGGCGCGATGGTTTCACGCTCCCATGACGGCGACTTGGTGGTGCCGATGCTCAAGTGGTGCGGTCACGTCCCGATTCGAGGGAGCAGCGGTACAGGAAAAAAAGGCGGCGGCCCAGCACTTCAATCCCTGATCAAGCATGTCCTTGGCGGTCACTCGGCGATGCTGGCATTCGATGGGCCGCGAGGTCCTCGGGGTGAGGTTCAACGAGGCTTAGCGATGCTAGCTTCCAAAACACACTCGGCAGTATTTTTTGTATTAGGTCGCGCAAGTCATCGTGTCGTGCTAAAGAAAACTTGGGATCGACTTCAAATCCCGCTCCCATTCTCTCGTATCGACATGTATTTTTCTGAGCCGCTTTTTTTAGATCAAAACGAAACGCTCGAGGAATTCAACGTTCGGCTTCAGAACGCTTGGAATCGACTCGAGGCCGAAAGTGATCCCGATCAATCTGGTATCGTTGACCGTGTCGATGAACCGACCATTCGCAATGCCGCTTAATGCCCACTCGATTCGCATCACGTCTAGCTGGGCTCTCACACGGTATCTAGTTTGCTATCATCCCTGCGATTGACCCAATCGAGTCGCCCAGGAAAGTGAGAAGCCGATGACGCAAACACCCCACGTCCATTCTTTGCCAAAATTGGATCAGGTACCGGTGATTCTTGAAGCGGCCATTGAACAGATAAATTTTGCCAGAAACTACACCCTCGAGCTTCTTGCCGCGACACCTGAGAAAGACTGGTTTTTCATCCCTAGCGGACTGACAACTCATCTTGCTTGGCAAGTGGGCCATCTTGCTGTCAGCCAATATGGGTTGCTGATGTTTCGGATTCGGGGAAGACATCCGGATGATCTGGACTTAATCCCAGGACGCTTTCGAAAAGCCTACAGCCGTCAATCCACCCCATCATCGGACACCGAAAAGCAACCGACAGCCGCGGAGCTTATGGATCGCTTGGCAGAAGTGCATGCGCGAAGCTTGAAGGAAATCAAGAAGACCGATGCAGAGATTTTCCTTGAACCGGTTGATATGCCTTACGCAGCTTACCCTAACAAACTCGGTGCAGTACTATTTTGCCCGCTTCACGAACAGATCCACGCAGGCCAGATCGGATTGATTCGACGCGCTCTAGGATTAGAGCCCATTCGTTAAACATTTTTAAAAACTAACACCCGAGCCTATTGGGAAAGACGTTTGAACACCAAGAACAAGATGATCACAGGATCAATAGAGGTTCGTGAAGAGTCGATTTACGATCACCCCAAGTACTACGATTTAGTGTTTGGTGCAGATTGCGCTGCAGAGATTCAATTCATCCTTGGATGCGGTGAGCTTTTTCTAGAGCGTCAGCCGAAACGTTTTTTTGAACCAGCCTGTGGCACCGGACGCCTCATTCATGCGTTAGCGAAGCGTGGATACAAAGTGGGAGGGCTCGATCTCAATGAAAAGGCCATCGATTTTTGCAATGCTCGATTAGAAAAGCACGGCTTTGCACGCTCGACGTTTGTCGCTGATATGTCTGACTTTCACGTCAAAAAAAAGTATGACATCGGCTTCAATACGATCAACAGTTTCCGTCATCTTGATAGCGAATCAGCCGCTCGCAAACATCTAATTTGTATGGGTGACGCGATTCGCGTAGGTGGCCTTTATTTGCTTGGCATTCATTTAACTCCGTCGGACGTTCCACCGAGTGAGACGGAATCATGGTCTGCGAGACGCGGTCATCTCGCTATTAACACACACATGTGGACAAAGAATCGCGATCCAAAGAATCGCGTTGAACGATTTGGCATCCAATTCGATATTCACCGTCCCTCTGGTAGTTTCCGCATCTTGGACGAATTAGTCTTGCGGAGTTACACCGCGGCACAAATGAACCAACTGATTCGTTCTAGTAAATGTTGGGAAACCGTGGAAACATTCAGCTTTGCCTACGACCTCGATGATCCCATTCATGTTGATGGAACCTGCGAGGACGTGGTCTATGTTCTACGTCGAAAACGATGATTGACGGTTGGTTCTCAGCCAGTCCGTTTACGGCCAGAGGTGGCGAGGAAAGCAGCAATTGCAACTGCCATGACGCCTGCCGATGCAGAGTAGACCGCATTTTTTCCCCAGCGATCTCGGTAAACCTCTTTTTCTTTATAGACATAGGGAAGCACGAGATCGATCGGGATCTTCTCCATTTCCTCATACGCTCGGATCAACTCCGCCGCGGTAAACGACTTCATGTCCTCGCGAGTTGTCGCAATGTGACGTTCGGTCGAGTTGGGAACGGGCAGGAGAAACCAGCGTAACCCGCAAAAGCTAGCAACGAGTAGACAAGCTGTCGCCACAAAACCCGAAACTAAAAATCCTGCTCGAGCCGCAGGAGAAAAATCCTGCTGACTTTTCGGAGTTATTTCCTGTTCTCGATCAACATCTGAGGTTGGCAATTGTCGCAATTCGCCCAACTTGGGCACTTGTACCGCAGCTTGGCACCCGTCACAGACGAGAGTTTCCCCCGCCTTGGATGGGGCGACGGAGAGCGAAAATTGACACTCAGGGCAGGGAAGCAAATACATAATAAGTTAAGAATTCAAGTAGAGCCGACTAGACCGACGGTGCTCGCTAACTAAAATAAGGGCAGCAATCGGCAACACCCGCCCCAAAGCCGCTCCACCATTGTGGACTAAGTCGGCTACATAGCGAACTCATTTGTTCGGAAATCGCGATGGAAGGGACTTCTATCGCTCGCACGCGTGGACACAACCTGCTGTTTTGCTGCCGGGATGGCATAGCTATTTGGCGCAAAATTTACGTTTAACGGGAAAAGTTTTAGTACGTTTCGTGCACATCGTTGGTTCAGAGAACCCATCTGGACGCCTACCGGAATTGATCGGTAGGAACATCGATGTTCGAACGTGCTGAACGCACAGCAGTTTGATGATTCAAAGGTGATTGCATGCAAACTGATGGCATCGGGTATCCGTGTTATCAGTCGGTCTTTACTCTCCCTTTAACCTGTGTTCGTCGCGATCTGAGTTAAAAGCGGATCTCTACGATCGGTATCGTAATAAGCTCAACAAATAGCAATGACAGCCCAACCGTAAAGTTTTTCCATTTCAACGCGGGTTGGCAGAGTCGAGAGTGTTCGAGTGCTAAAGTTAGATCAACGTCTTTCAAAGAACTGCGTCTTAGGAGATCCCCGTTCTTGAAAGATTTCACATCTGATAGCTGTTCGAATCATCCACTTTACTCTTCCTAGGTCGACGTACTTTGGTGCTCCCCTATCATCCGTCAAAAATGGAAAATCTTATTAACGCAGGACGCGCACCCCTCATTATCCAATGTCCATGCCCGCACCAAATTGTTTCCCCAACTCATTGACCTGATAACTGCTCGGTAAAAAACGAGCAAACGTTGACCAAACGTGTCACTCATCACTCGTAAGGGTTGATGCGGGACACGCACGGTTGAACGTCACAGAAAACCCTTTCCACTCGCTCGTCGTACTGGAGAGAAAAAGTCGCGCGATGATTTTGCGATCGTTAGTTCTGTGCCGTTTTGATTCAGCGTTTACCACCACAATGCCAAACCGCTCTCGCAAGAGACCACAAAGCCACAAACCGCATCCGCAGGAGTCCCCGTCTTGTTCGATAACTTACTAGACGAATTTGAAGCCGCAGCAGACCAAAGTACCGAAGCGATGACTGGCGGTTTCCGCAAGTTGCCAGTGGACGACAACGAGGACAACAATGTTGCAGTCGCCATGGCGGAGCAAGCCGAAGGTGAAGTGCAGCTTGATAGCCCAGATGAATTGTTAGCAGGGGATGAAACGGAAACGTGGTCAGACGACCCGGTGCGAATGTACCTCACTCAAATGGGCGAAATTCCGCTTTTAACCCGAAAGCAGGAAATCGAACTCGCAAAACGCATCGAGGAAACTCGCCGTCGATTTCGAACCAAACTCCTCGAGAACCATTTTGTATTGGTTGAAGCGTATAAGACCCTGAAAAAGGTCTACCGTGGGCAGTTGCCTTTCGATCGAACTGTGCAGGTTTCGGTGACTGACCGTCTTGAAAAAGAACAGATTATTGGTCGCTTGCCTCATAATCTGCGAACGCTTCAGACCCTATTGCGTCGCAATCGTCACGACTGGAAGACCTCGCTGAGTCAGAGTGCATCCAAACGACGACGCGCCGAAGCTTGGCGTTCTCTTGCTCGCCGTCGACGTCGCGCTGTGCGGCTAATCGAAGAATTAGGTCTGCGAACACAACGCATCGAGACGAGAATCGAGCTCCTCGAGAAATTCTCTGGGCGTCTTACGGAAATCGATGCAGAGATCGCGGAGCAAAAACGAACGAAGCATGGCAGTGACATCCGTGATCAATTACTGCGAGAGCGTCGTCAGATTCTGACCGCTTGCCAGGAGACTCCTAAATCGCTGCATCATCGAGTTCAGATGCTGAAAACGGTTTACTCCGAGTACCAGCAAGCAAAGCGAGAACTCAGTGAAGGTAACCTGCGTTTGGTTGTCTCCATTGCAAAGAAGTATCGTAATCGTGGGCTTTCCTTCCTTGACCTCATTCAGGAAGGTAACGCAGGCTTGATGCGAGCCGTTGATAAGTTCGAGTATCGACGCGGATTCAAATTTTGCACTTACGCGACTTGGTGGATTCGACAGGCGATCACGCGTGCGGTGGCCGACCAAAGCAGAACCATCCGAATTCCAGTACACATGGTCGAGACGATGAGTCGTGTTCGAAATGTGGCACGCCAACTACTTCAGGAGTTGGGCAGAGAACCCACCATCGAAGAAACCGCTCGTCGCGCCGACGTCACCGTGGAAGAAGCACGACGCGTGCTCACCATGAGCCGATTCCCGATTTCGCTTGATCGGCCTGTTGGCAACAGTGAGGATAGCCAGTTTGGCGACCTATTGCCTGACGGCACGGCGGAAAGTCCTCAGATAGGTGCGACGCAGGAAATGCTGCGTGACCGGATTACCAACGTGCTAAAGTCGCTTTCTTACCGAGAGCGAGAAATCATCAAACTACGTTATGGTCTCGGAGATGGCTACAGCTATACACTCGAAGAAGTCGGTCATATCTTCAAAGTAACACGAGAACGTATCCGGCAGATCGAGGCAAAAGCAGTCCGAAAACTGCAACAGCCAAGCCGCAGCCAAGATTTGGTTGGATTCCTCGATTAGAGCCTCGTATTATTGCAGATCACCGAAGACGGCAGGTTCAAGCAACCTGCCGTTTTTTATGCAAGAAGAGATCGCGCATCCCAGCAATGCAGTTTTTCGGTGTCCGGAAGACCAAGTCAATTGGATCGCAGCACTGTCACACAGTTTCAGCCATATCGCGTGCGTGGTAGCTACTGCGAACAAAAGGTCCGCTGGCAACCTTTTTAAAACCCATCGCCTTGGCAAGCTCGCCTAACTCATCAAATTCCTCTGGTGGAACATAGCGAACAACTGGCAGATATTTCTCTCCCGGCTGCAAATATTGTCCGAGCGTCAAGAAATCCACGTCATGCTCGCGTAGATCAGCGAGTGCATCGAGCAACTCGCCGCGTTCCTCCCCCAAACCAAGCATCAGACCACTCTTGGTTTTGATCGATGGATCATATTCTTTAATTTTGCGCATCATCCCGAGGGTCCAAGGGTAATCACTCTTAGGGCCTCGGATTCGGCGGTAAAGCCGCGGCACCGTCTCCATGTTGTGGTTAAAAACATCCGGTCGCGCTTCTGCAACTCGCTTCAAGGCAGGCTTGCAGTGAACAAAATCTGGCGTAAGCACTTCCGTCGTCGCACCGGTGCGTTCGCGAACGGCTACCACGCATTGATAAAAATGCTCAGCTCCCCCATCGGCAAGGTCATCTCGAGTCACACTTGTGATCACGACATGTTTTAAGCCCAGCCGCGCAGCGGCTTCTGCGACGCGCGTTGGCTCATCTTGTTCAGGCAGCTCGGGGGGGCGCCCGCGATGTACCGCGCAAAAACCGCAGGGTCGGGTGCAAACATTCCCCAAAATCATGAAGGTCGCAGTTTGCTGACTGTAACACTCCATCCTGTTCGGACACTTCGCATTGTCACAAACCGTTTCGAGCCTGAGCTCATCCAGCAAGCCCTGGGTCAGATGATTTGCATTGCTGCGAGGAATTGGCCTTCTCAACCATTTTGGTAATCGCCCAGAACCGCTAACTTCAGCATCCTCGGGAAACTCTGTTGGTGATACGACCGGCAATCGAAACGCCATGAAATCCAACCGAATTGGAGATAAGATCGAACGAACGTGAGGGTAGCGCTACATTGTAGAAGGAAATACAAACAAGAACATGGTGCGGAAACACACAAGCTGTCGATTCCAAACAATGAGACCGATTCTGTTCCAAAGAAGGGTCACCGACTCTTTATGGGAGACAACAAATTGGCAACCCAAACGATCTTGCCATTGTTCGAGAACCAGAATTGGGGAGAACGAGTAGAATAATAGGGGTTCAGGCTGCTAGGAAATCGTTCGTTCCAGTTAGCTCCCTTTCTAACTTCATCCCCCGACGGCGGGCGTCACAACGATATTGGCATATTTCACAGCGCCGATAGGCGACAAGAATGGGCCAGAGAAACACTGAGCGGTGTCGCTACTATTTGACGAAAATTTGATGTCTAAAAAAAAATCGAACAAAAAAGCTGGATCTAACTCCAAAAAAACGGCGGGTAAACAATTTACCTCCGTCTCAGAAAACCGCAAAGCTCGACATCGCTACGAAATCATTGAGTCGATGGAGTGTGGGATGATGCTTATGGGCAGTGAAGTTAAGTCGATGCGCGAAGGTAAACTGTCATTGGATGAAGCCTACATTCGAGTGAAGGACGGAGCGCTTTGGCTGATTGGATCTGATATCTCGCACTACAAGAATGCTGGGATGTGGAACCATGATCCTCGCCGCCCCAGAAAACTACTCGTTCACCGACGCGAGTTTGACAAATTCGCCGGCAAAGCCCACGAACGAGGCCTAACGCTTGTGCCACTGCACATTTACTTTAACGATCGGGGTATCGCAAAGTGCGTGATGGGTCTGGCAAAAGGTAAAAAACTACATGACAAGCGTGAATCTCTCAAAAAGAGAGATAGCGATCGGGGTCTTCAGCGTGCGATGAGAAGAAGATGAAAGTGATGCTGCAAATAACGAACTTGGTAAAAAGCTTTCCCCAACCCGAAGGTGGCTCCATCAAGGTCTTGGACGTACCCAATTTACAAGTCAATGAGGGTGAACATGTTGCTCTGATTGGCCAAAGTGGTGGCGGCAAGACGACGCTGCTGCATTTAATTGCCGGTTTACTCACTCCTGATGAAGGATCGATTCAAATCAATGGAATCGAGCTCACGAAACTTAGCGAGCAGGGCCGAGATCGATTTAGAGCAGGGACCATTGGCTATGTGTTCCAGACCTTCAATCTGCTACCAGCATTTACCGCTTTAGAAAATGTACGATTGGGAATGACCTTCGGCAGCGGCGTAGCGGAATCCGAACGAGCGATAGATTTACTCGAACGAGTCGGACTTGGAGATCGTGCTCATTACCGCCCACGTCAACTGTCGGTCGGACAGCAACAACGGGTGGCAATCGCTCGTGCCATGGCCGGTAAGCCGCGTATCCTGCTTGCCGATGAACCGACTGCCAATGTTGATCCCAAGAGCGCAGAAACGGTTCTAGAACTCATTCGTGAAACGTGTGCGGAAGAAAAAGTCGCCATTTTGATGGTGACGCATGACCTACAAATCGCTTCCCAGTTTGAGCGGGTTGATCAGTTAGATGAGATTAATCAAGCCGTCGAACGAAGTAGATAGTTACTCTCCATCGACATGGATTCCCGAAAATATGGTGTAATCCTTTGTCAATCGAATATCGAGCAGAAAGTTTCCAAGCGAACCATGAACCTCATCCAAATTGCGTGGCGTAATTTTTGCCACCGATCGCTCTCCAGCATTCTGACGACACTTTCTCTCGCGCTCGGAGTGGGATTGGTCGTCCTTGTACTCTCGATCTACGGAGTGATTAATGAAGCTTTCACTCGCAATGCTTCGGTAGGTTACAACTTGGTGGTTGGCCCCAAGGGAAGCCCCCTGCAGTTAACGCTCAATAGTGTTTTTTACCTGAGTCAGCCAATCGAAAACTTGCCTTACACCGAGTACATGGAGTTCCTTTCAGAAGCTGAGCGTTCTGAGATGGTGGATCGATTTGGCGGCGATGAAGAACTCAAGCAACGCGGTGGACGCTACGCCCCTTTCATCGGTGACGGTTTCGTTATCCCGCTCGCGCTCGGTGACTACTTCGGTGAATTTCGAGTTGTCGGTACTACGCCATTGTTTTTCGAAAAACTAAGGCATGGCCCCACACTCGAGCAAACCTTTACCTTTTCCTCTGGCCGTGCCTTTCAAGACTTTTCAGAAGAACACAGCTACTTCGAAGCAGTTGTTGGCTCGCGAGTCGCAAAGGAAATGAACGTCGGAGTCGGGGATCAATTTTTCCCCACCCATGGCGACCCAACTGGTCACGGACACGATCTCGGTTTCACCATTGTGGGTGTCATGGATCCCACCGGTACACCCAATGACCGTGCAGCGTTTGTCAATTTGGAGGGCTTTTACCTCATGGATGGTCATGCCAAGCCGATCGAAGAAACCACCGCTGACGATTCCGAGAAAACCCCACAAGGGAAACTATCACCAGATTTAGAGCCAAAAGTCGCAAAGCGAGATGACTATCGCCTACTATCGATTCCCGAACGAGAGGTAACATCGCTGCTCGTCAGAACCGGTAACATCATGTTCGCCCCGAGCATGCAAAACGCAATTAACGAAGGAATTCGATCGCAAGCCGCCGCACCCGTCGGTGAAATCAACAAGCTCATGGGATTGATTGTCGGGCCATTAAAAAACGCGATGCTAATGATCACTCTGATCACCTGCGTCGTCGCAGCGGTTGGAATCCTAGTCTCGATCTATAACTCCATGAATGACCGCAAGCGAGATATTGCAGTGATGCGAGCCCTAGGTGCGCGACGAAGTACTGTCACCACAATCATCATTTACGAAAGCTTATTGGTAGCAACCATTGGAGCAATCGTTGGCTGGATTCTGGCGCACGCTGGAATTACCGCCTACTCGGGAACGATCGAAGATCAAACGGGCGTGCAAGTAGGATTCTTTACCACCAGCGGGAACGAAGTCTGGATCTTGCCACTGGTGATTCTTTTAGCACTGATCGCCGCGTTACTTCCCGCTTGGTCCGCCTATCGAACCGATGTTGGTTCGAACCTGTCTGCGTAATTGATGGGAGCAGCGTCAAGGTAGATGCGGCAGTTGGCCCATTCAAGCAAAGCGTTAAACGTCTAGGTTACGAACGTCTAGCGCGTGCTTCTCGATGAATTCTCGACGTGGTTCCACCTTATCACCCATCAACAACCGAAACATTTCGTCTGCAGCACCGGCATCAGTGAGGCTAACCCTTAACAAAGTTCGATTGGCTGGATCGAGCGTGGTTTCTCGGAGTTCCTCCGCATTCATCTCGCCAAGACCCTTAAAGCGAGTAACCTGCAATCCTTTTTCTCCAGCACTACGAACCTCGGGCAACAAAGCCCTCAGATCTTCCATGGGACGCCTGACGTCTTCACCTCGAATTAACTCAAATCGAGGTGAGGTTGAGCCGGTTCGATCAGCAGGAATCAAATCATCGATGCTAAAACCGAGACCTGAAATATCCTTCAGACCACTGTTGATGGTTCGAACCTCATGCACTTCCGCAAGATGAGCGGTTGGAATGGCTGAACCTTCTTGATCCGCCGACAGAGCGTTGTCAGAACTTGGATCTTGTTCCCCGTCTTGCTCTTCTTCGTCTTGCTCATCATCAAGCACTAATTGGTTATCGGTGAGGTACTTATCAACCTCTTCCTGAGTCTGAAACCAATTCTCTTCATTCCCGTGCGTTAGAAGCAATGTTGGCAACTTGTTGGTAACAGGATCCAAACGCATCGCGTGTGTACGCAGGCTGAATCCTCGCTGCTCAAGAGCCAGGATAGAATCTTCCATCGATGCGAGGGTTATACACAACGACTTCATGTCATCGCCCTCGACATGACGCCCATCTTCTGCCTCAAATCGAGAGTCGGACAGACCGCGATCAAGCAACTGCGCCTTCATTTCTCCATCGGATTGAACGTAGTAACGATTTTTACCCTGCTGAACTCGGAAAAGCGGTGGCTGCGCAACGTACACGTGACCACGGGCCACGAGTTCATACATTTGCCGATAGAAGAAGCAGAGCAAGAGCGTTCGAATGTGACTACCGTCGACATCCGCGTCAGTCATGATGATGACTTTTTCGTACCTTCGTTTTGTCAGATCTTGATCGGCACCAATTCCGGTACCAATTGCCTGTATCATCGCTTGAACTTCTTGGTTCTCAAGCACCTTCGCTTCGCGACTCTTGTAAGCGTTGATAATTTTACCACGCAGCGGAAGAATCGCTTGATATTCACGCATTCGCCCGCCCTCGGCCGAACCACCTGCCGAATCACCTTCCACGAGGTAGAGTTCGCACTCTTCGCGATTTTTACTAATGCAGTCCCGCAGCTTACCGGGAAGACCACCACCGCCAAGTGCATCTTTACGTTTACGCAACAGGTCTTTGGCTTTTCGAGCCGCCTCGCGGGCTTCGGCAGCGAGCAGACCTTTACGAATAATGGTCTGTGCTACGCGCGGATTTTCTTCGAAATACTTGCTGAGTTGCTCACCGACTGCACCGCTAATGATTCCATCAACTTCGCTGTTGCCGAGTTTTGTTTTGGTTTGACCCTCGAACTGAGGATTGGACACACGCACGCTGATAACGGCCGTGATTCCTTCCCGAAAATCATCCCCACCCGGTGCAATACCGCCTTTGAAAAGATTTTCGCTTTTACCGTAATTGTTAAGCGTTCGAGTTAAACCACTGCGAAAACCAGATACGTGTGTACCACCTTCGATGGTGTGAATATTGTTCACGTATGATTGAACGTTCTCGGTAAACTCGGTGCTGTACTGCAAGGCGATCTCATATTCCGTGCCATCTTTCTGACCCGAGATTTGGATGACATCGGAATGCAACGTATCGCTCGCACGATTGAGGTGTTCGACGAATTCGACAATCCCTCTTTCGTACTGAAAATCACCACCTTCGCCGTTCCGCTCATCGTGGAACTTGATATGCACGCCGCTATTTAGAAACGCGAGTTCTTGAAGGCGTTTGTAGAGGGTATCAAAGTTGTATTTGGTAACACTGAAAATTTGGCTGTCGGCCTTGAAGGTTGTCTTGGTACCTGTCCTCTTCGTTGCTCGACCCTTGGTCACTGGCCCGGTTGGAACACCTCGCTCATACCCTTGTGTCCAAGTGTATCCATCACGACTCACCTCAACTTCAGCCCACTGGCTGAGGAAATTCACCACCGTGACACCGACTCCGTGCAAACCACCCGAAGTTTGGTAAGCCCCTTTTTCGAACTTTCCACCGAATTTCAAAACTGTCATCACACCCTCGAGCGTGCTGACATCTCGATCATACTCCTCGGAAAGCTGATCATGGCGAGTCACAGGGATGCCTCGACCATCGTCCTCGACCGTGACACTGCCATCATTGTGTACCTTTACCGACACCATTTTGGCAAAATTTGCCATCGCTTCGTCGATCGAATTATCAACGACTTCGTAGACCAAATGATGCAATCCACGGACGGCCGTATCACCGATATACATCCCAGGGCGTTCTCGCACGTGCTCGAGGTCCGAGAGGTGCAGAAGATCTTTCTCGGTGTATTCGGCATTAGCAGTCGTCGCAGATGACGCGGGGCGCGGGTTGCCGGATGACTCTGGAGTAGGAGCGTCGCTCATTTGGACCTGCGAATGATTTTCGGGAGAAAAGAGGGGACGTCGGCGGACGTCTTTTTCAGCCAAAATTCTAGCGTTTTTTCGCTTTTGCCGCGATGCGGCTAAGGTCGCAATTTTTCTTAGATTCCGAGAAACCAAGACACAAATCAACCCTTTTTCAGATACTTCTGATAGGCGGTAACTGCTAACTCATCGCACCTTTCATTTTCCAAATGCCCCGAATGTCCCTTCACGTGCTCAAACTCGATGCGATGCCTCTGCATTAGCTCATCCAGCTGCATCCACAATTCCACATTTTTCACAGGTACCAGCTTGGATCCGTCTTTTCGTTTCCACCCACGGGACTTCCAGCCAACCATCCAGCTCTGCATCCCTTGCAGTACGTAGCTGCTATCTGCAAACAACGTGACCTCACATGGCTCTTTGAGAGCCTCGAGCCCTCGGATCACAGCCATTAGTTCCATCTGATTATTAGTCGTCTCGGGGACACCATCGCTACGCTCGAGCTCTTTTTCCGTACGTTGACACCTCAAAATAAAAGCCCAACCTCCGGGACCTGGGTTGCCGCTGCAAGCTCCATCGGTAAACAAGCTGACCTTTTTCATTTCATTCCGCTTTTAAAACAAATGCACAACCTAAAGTGCCAAAATTGAATGGTCTCCCTAAATCAACTTACGCCCATTCGCTCTATCAGACTACCTGTATCATCGTTAAAACCATTTTATCGATTCACCGCCTCGTTCCCACTCAAAGGTCAGCTACCATCGCCGAGAGAGTCCACAGGAGCAATTAGCGGGCCTCGATCGAGTAGTCGCCCAGTAAAGCGGCTCCAAAAGCAGACCAAATAACCAGAGACGCAGAGGGTTGTGTCACCGGCCCACTGGCCTTTGATGCTCGCAACCCAATCCTTCCAATACCTTCGATCTAACCGCCACCGTTTTGAACGTTTGAATGAACACACTCGCACTCGAGCCGATTTACGGATCCTTTGCGATAGCTCTATCGATTTCAGTGATCCTGATCGTGGTGGTACTGTGGTTCACTCCTAGAATAAACGACCGGCGCAGGAAACACTGGCTGACAGGTCTCCGCTTATTCTCTGTGCTAACTCTAGTGCTAGCAATCTTTCGACCGACCGTTCATGTTACCCAAGAGCAACAAGTTCCGACGACGCTCGTTTTTGCTGCCGATCAATCCCTCAGTATGACACTGCCCGATGGCGAGGGAAAAATACGATCCGAGGTGCAACGCGAAGCATGGAAGCAAATCCATCGAGAACTTGAGTCTTTACAGCCTCACCTCTCGATGAGGTTACTGCTTTATGGTGAAACCACAAATGAAATCCAAAACCCAAAGACTGAATCGCTTGATCACATTGAAAGCGAGTCATCATTGACAGATGTCACTGGCGCAGCAACGCAAGCATTCGACCTTGCAAGGGGAGAAGCCCTCGCGGGGGTGATCCTCGTTGGTGATGGAAAGCAGACGAGTTACCACGAATCAGAGTCCTCTCAAGCGACCCTCGAAATGCTACGCGGTCTCGGCATTCCGCTTTGGACCATTCCCATCGGAAGAACCCAAGAAAACGGCGTCGCACGCGATATTGCGATTGATGCAGTGCCTGAATCGTTTCAGCTATTTGCCGGAAATGAATCGTCCATCGATTTCCAGGTTCTGGCTAAAAGTTTAACTGGAGTCGAAATTCCACTCCGGCTTTCTTGGATTGATCAAAATGGAAAGGAAGATTTCTTTGCTACTCGAACCGTTGTTCCGACGACGGCGGACGACGCCATCTCTGTCTCTGTTCCATTTACCGCCCCGCAAGCGGGGAGCTACCAACTGAAAATTGAGGCAGAGCAGGCTGCGAATGAAATCACGACCTCTAACAATCAGCAGATTGCCTTCGTCGAAACGCGTGAAGGTGGTGGTAGGATTCTTTACCTCGAAGGATCCTCAACGATGGAGCAGGCTTTTCTAAGGCGTGCATTGCGGCGGTTTCCCGACTTGGATCTTGATTACCGATGGATACCGAATAAGTCCGGTAATTCATGGCCTATCGATCTAGACCAACTGATCAAAACCGGCAAGTACGATATCTTCATTTTAGGTGACCTTCCGGCGCAAGCGATCGGCGAGGATCAAATCACGCAACTAAGCGAGCAGGTGGATGCCGGAGCCGGCTTGCTTACTCTCGGGGGCATCAAAGCTTACCAATCGGGAGGTTATCAAAAGACTTCCCTGTCTGATGTTCTTCCTATTAACCTCGACGCAAATCCCGATATCACTGCAGACACCGATCGAAATCAAATTGAGGAACCACTTTTACCATTACCCGCTCAAATCCACCCGATTGTTGATCTCGGCGGAGCCGACATCAATGAGAGCTGGCGAAACCTACCACCGCTACTCGGTGCAAATCGGTGGAGTGGTACTAAAAATGTTCCCGGAGTCATGACTCTATTAAAATCCGAAAATCAAATTCCTCTTTTGGTCATCGGAGAATTTGGACAAGGGCGAGTGGCATCGGTCGCATTTGACTCATCATGGAGATGGTGGAGTTCAGGTAAAAGTGAACTTCACCGCCGGTTTTGGCGTCAAGTGATGCTTTGGTTACTATCACGCGAGAACCTAGATAACCATGATCTTATTATTGAAATGGACTCGCGAAGATTTTCAACTGACGCTCCGGTAAACGCGACCATCACCTCGTCGAATCCTGCTGATCAAACATTCGTGGAAGGCATAGAGGTAACAATCGAGAAACCCGATGGTTCAGCACTACCGGTGTCGATTTCGTCCGAGTCGAAGCAGGGACGATTTATTGCTGAATGCTCACTTCCTAAACTTTCACCTGGGATTTATCGCTTACGAGCCACAACCTCTGACACAACGCCCACAAGTTCGAAACGATTGAACGAAGTAATCTTTCAAGTCATTGAGAACAGTGCTGAGTTGACACAGACCAACGCCGACCCATCATTCCTTGAACAACTTGCTGTAACGACCAAACCATTCGGTGGTCGGTCCTATCGACCCGAGGAGCTATCGAATCTTTGCGATCGAATTAAGGAAAATTTTACCAACTCACAAATCACAGTCACTACTCGATTCCGTCTAGGTGAAGATCCAATCAGCGGATGGATTTTGTTCCTGCTTTTTGTTGTCACCTTGACCACTGAGTGGACTCTTCGTCGCCGGTGGGGCTTGGCCTGACCCAAACAAGCCCAGGTTGTCGTCATGCAAACAGCATCAACCGATTATGATGTTGCCTTGAACGAACAGGTTCACGTTACATCTAACGACTTTGATCAAGACAAATCCCGTCATCGCAACCATCATTCAGCAATCCTGTGAAACGAAAATTACAAACAAGTTGCCGAGCAATCCTTCGACCGCTCGCACAACTAGTAAGAAACGCACTCACACCCACCGAACCTCCAGTCTGTTTTGATTGGCACCAAATTGAAAGCGGAGTCGCTACCGGATGCTCTATTTTGTTACCCAAAGAAAAAGCGATCACCGAACGCATTTGTTCGGGAGAGTACGAACAGCACATCATGCAATTTATTTCCGATTTAGTGAAAGATGAGCACTGTTGCTATGACGTCGGCGGCCACTACGGCTACTACACATTGGCACTTTCGAAATTAGCATCAAAAGGATCGGTACACACATTTGAACCAGTGCAGGAGCACGCAAATCGCATTCGGCAATCAGTGGAAGAATCGCAATTCACTCGAACGAAGGTTCACCAACTGGCGGTTGCCGGTCAATCCGGATCACTAACGCTCAAGATCGCGACGAAAGACGGCGACGACTCGATGGCTTATCTGGACGCGTACGGGGGCGTCGACACGGAGGCGGCACACCAGCACTACCAACATTTTGATGAAACAACCGTCACCGCAGTGACTCTTGATCAAGCGGCTGAAAAATTCGGTGCTCCACAATTCATAAAAATTGATGCGGAGGGAGCCGAAGGTGCTATTCTCGAAGGTGGAAAAGAAGTCATCAAAACTCAGAAACCACGATTACTAATCGAAGTGCACGGAATTCATGAAGCGATCCATTGCTCCGAGATCCTTAGCAAACTGAATTACCAGGCGATTCTGCTCTCAAAACAAAAAACTACGCTTCCCATTCTCTGGGTGCATCGGGACGATCTCGAAGCAGCCCAAGCCGTTCATGAAACGCTGGGATCGGCACCAACCATCTTTTTTGCTTCCTAACAGTTAGCATTCGCAGAGTCACCAACGCCTCGAAAGAATCAATTGAATCAAAAGCGATACGGATCCTGATGAAGAACGACTCCGTCAACTTGCTTCCTGCCGTGACCGTGGTGATACCGGTCTACAACCTTGAACGTTATCTGAGGGATACCGTCGAAAGCGTACTGAAGCAAACTTACTTGGGGGCGAAATCGATCATCATTCTTGATGACGGATCAACGGACACCTCTTTTCAGATCGCAATGGAACTGGCTGACAAAGACCAATCCATCCGAGCACTGACGCAAAAAAATCAGGGACGTGCAAAGACTCGCAATCGGCTACTGGATCTTGCTGAAACAGAATTCATTGCATGGATTGATGGCGATGACATTGCTTCCCCGGAATGGATCAACGACCAAGTGAGATTCCTTCTCGAGCATGACGCCTGCGTTGCCGTTGGAGGGCAGGGCTATGCCATGACGGGACAGCGTCATGCGATCGCGCCAATCGAGCATCCGCTCAGCCACGAGGAAATTCATCAGAGACATCTATCGGGGCAAGCTAATGCTTTTTTTCAATCATGTGTAACGGTCCGAAAGTCTGCGGTGGTAGAAGCCGGATCTTATGACGAGCGTTTTCCATGTGCAGAAGATTATTCACTTTGGCTGCGATTGGCTGAACGAGGAGAACTGTGGAATCTTGAAACGGTGCACCTTTATTACCGGGTTCACGCATCTTCCGCCAACTGGACAGCCAACATCCAACAGAGACAACAAGGCCAACAAATTCTCAATGAGCAACGGGCCGCCCGAGGACTTCCTGCGATCCACGCAGTCGATACGGAGATTCCTCCTTTAAGGAAGGATGATTGGAACCGAAGAATCTATTGGATCAACTTGTCCCTAAAGTCTGGCAATCCATATTCAGCGATGGGAATGCTTTTTATTGCTTTGCAAAAACATCCATTTTCGGTTGTTCTCTGGGTCGCAGCGGTCACGGCACTGGTTGATGTGATCATCGGATTCGGTAATCAAACTCCTCGTTTCGAAGCGGGGAAAAAAGCTAGGCTTGGCCATTTACCTCAGTTGTCTTTTTATCGAATCGGTCGAAAAATCAATCACTTGAGACGAAGGCTCTTCCACAGAAACCATGGAACCACAGTCAACCGATCAACACTCGAAGATTCTGAATCACTGCCAATTCGAGCGAAGAAACAATCTTGAATAGCGCGTTAAAAAAAATACTGCATCGACTTCAGTGGGATGAGACCCTTGGATACGCATTGCTGACTCGATTATGGCAAGCGATCTCGGGGCCAATCACGATTGTCTTCTTAATTGAATCGCTTGATTTATCCGAGCAGGGCATCTACTACTCAATCATTGGCATCGTCGGCATACAGGCTTATTTCGAGCTTGGTCTGATAAATGTTCTTGTAAGCCAAAGTGGACATGCTACCGCGGCGATCAGCCTAGTTAATCAAAAATCGAATCCATCAGAAAACGATAAAGCATGGATTCACGCAGCAACAAGAATGCGAGATCTAATTCGAGCATCGACTCGCTGGTTCAGCGTCGCCGCGATTCTCTACGCGATCATCGCCATTATCTTTGGATGGCTCACTCTCAGCGATTCTCAAACATCGTGGCAACTTCCGCTACTAGCAGCAATTCCGGCGGCAGCTGTTGCCGTGGCCTTTGCGCCGTCGATTGCAATTTTGGAAGGTGCTGGCTTTCGCGACCTCATTTATCGGTACCGCCTCGGGCAAATGGTTCTTGGATCACTCGCGGTGTGGGCAGCCCTTTTTTCCGGGCTCAAGCTATGGTCTCTCGTCTTGGCCTCAATGACTCAAGCAATGGTTGCGGCGTATATCGTCCTTTACTCAAAACGAAGCTTCTTTACGCAGTACCTCAATATTGATTCTCAGGATTCGACATTTGCTTGGATGCGAGAGGTCGTTCCTGTTCAGTGGCGAGTCGCATTGATTACCGCCAGCTTTCACTTTGCCACACAATTCTTCACGATTATTGTTTGCACATTTCACAGTGACTCAGAGGCTGCACCACTTGGCATGACGCTTAGCATCTCTTCAGCGATTCAGATGGTGGCGCTTGCTTGGGTCCAAACAAAATACCCTTTGGTTGCAATTCATCACGGAAAAGGTGATAGGGAAACAGCTGGAACCCTTTGGCGGCAAACCGCGGTCATTTCGACGATTCTGCTGGTGACTGGCTTTGCAGCCCTTGTAGCAATCGTTCTTTTCTTGCCCAACGTCAAACCGGGACTTGAAACACGATTCCTAGAACCATTACAAGTCATTTTGCTCGCTATTGGCGCTTTGGCAAATCACATCGCTGCAATCCAAGGCTTTTATGTTCTAGCAATGAAAGCCAAACCGCTCTTGGCCGCTTCGCTTTTCGGATCGATTCCAACCGCGATCGCGGTATGGTGTGGTGGCTATTACTTTAGTACTAGCGGTGTACTGTTTGGTTACGCGATGGGAATGGGTCTTTTCTTGGCTCCTGCACACACATGGGCATACATTCAATTTCGAAGGAAACCATCCCCTACGTGATTGATTCACTTTCTTATGGCCAGATCCATCGCATTGACCAAACCGACAATGCAAGCACCAAAACAACTCCATCTGCCAAGCGAAGGGAACCACTTTTTGCGTTCAACCGAAGGTAGCCCAAGATAAAACCGGTTGGGCAGCCAAATCGGCAGTAGGCCATGGGCAGAAGCCTCGAGACAACAACCGTTCCTACTGCAAAGCCGATGGTAGTCATACTTGAAACGCGAAACAAATAAGCGTGGAAGGGCTCCCAACGCGAAAGATCAAGGGTGGGTACCAAATGAATGGCCAAATAAGCAGCAAGCAACAGCGTGCCGGGCAACCGATGTAGCCACTTTCGAATCCCATCCAATGCAGATTTGATCCTATTAGAAACCTTCCTCGGCTTGACTAACTGTTGCATCGCACCGTGGGGGCACAGATGATTGCAATACAAATTGTTCTTGGAAAGAATGGGAAAGAGAAACGCAAACGCTGCGACGGTCGCAAGGCCTGGCGCAAGTCGCCACGCAATCCCTTCAGCGGACCAACCTGCGATTAAAGCCATCGAAAGCAAATTGCCTGACAACAAGCCGATGACAAGCACTGTTGTTACCAGCCATACTTTTCGCCATCGTTTCGTCCAATTGGATCGAGTGGTTTGCGCGAAAGCCGCAACGATTAACACAACGAAGGTCACAATATCTCGCCAACTCCACCGTATTGGCACTGATTGCTTTATTGTCTTGGTACTTATCAATTTTCGCTGATGTTCTTTGGCGGCAGCAACCAAAGTGTGGGCAATATTCTGGCTAGTCATCGTCGCGCCAGAGACACCCTCAACCCCCTCGACTATCGGATCAAAATTGGATAGCTGCTCCAAGCTCATGTCGCGAAAAATTTTCCAGAACCCATACTCTGTTCGAACATAGTCAACGTAAGGTTCATTATCGAAAGACTTTCTGATACGCACGGACGAAATTTTTTCATGTCCATCCAAGTGGATCAGGAGTTCGGTTGGACCCTGATAACCCGTCAAATCATCGCTATACACTCCGGTTCGTAAGACGTATCCCAGTGGCTTATTTTCTGAATCAAAAACTTCTCCCGAATCAGTGTCAATCGACGCTGCCTGCTCAAAAACAACTTGAGCTTCGGCCAAATCAAGCGGCTGGTTGAAGATGAGCGAAGGCACCTCGCCGCCCATGCGTAGAGCCAATCCTTCCGCGAGCGCCAATGACGTGAGTGTCGCGCCAGATACTCCATCTATTCCTCTAGCGGTAGGTGCATGCGTCCAATCCCATCCCTCAAATTGCTGAAAAAAATCAGCATCGCCTTTAACTGCATCGATGTGTTCTTGAGTATCGTCGCTGGACAACAATCCAACCGAAGCAATTCGCAGTTCATTATCAAGAACGATAATAGCTTCAGAGGGCCCCCGATAACCAATTGACTTCTGAGCGTCTGGAAAAGTTCTTGCCAGCCAACCAAACCGATTACCCTGCGAATCTTCCAAGACCCACAGGCGGCTTTGCCCATCTTTGGCACCAATCGTGATACCCGATGGAATCGAAATTCCTGAATCGATTAGTTGACCAATCGATGGCGAGTCAAATCCATCCCGAGGAGTAACCGCTGCACGTGGAATCGCTACCATCAATGACACAATCATTGAAAGACGAAGTAGATGCAGCAAGTACAATCGCCACGGCGAATACTGCGACTTCTGACTCAAGATCGGGAGTGAACGGTTCACGGCAATTCAATTAGGCGGACCGCATCGATATGGACCGTTCCATTGGCCCCTTTGGTCTCAATGGTTACAACGACCGATTCATTTTCCACCAATTGCACCTGTGTGACACGCGCAACTCCATCCGGAGCCGGTGCACGTTGATCAACCACGTGTTTGGTGACTTGACCCGCTTGCAAAATCAGAACAGGAGTCTTGGTCGATCGATTTTCATGAGGCTGCGTAAATACCTCAATCGCATAGGTGCCTGCTTGGGTCGCTTTGAGCGTATAAGTTGCAGATGATTCTGTATTAGGACTTCCGTATCGATATCCATACTGGACGAAGTTTGGTAACCCTGTTCCAGACGTCCACGAACCTTTAAGAATTGCCTGATCATCATCGACAACCACTCCCTCAATTTCGCTTATTGCCTTACCCGTCGGTGGCCCCATCGGACCCGCCAGAGGCAAAGCATCTTTTGGAATAGAGATATCACCAGAAGGGGTACTGCGACGAGCTTTTCCAGGAAGCTGCACGAGATCTAACAGATCATCAAGATGCTTTTCGTAAACTTCTCTGGGTGTGCACTGGTTCAAAGCACAAATCGATGCTGCCTTACCGACAACCTCACCCATCATGCCGCAGGTTTTCATCACCCGCGTGGTTCCCAGCGCTTCATGGGTAACGCTGATACACCGCCCCGCCATGAACAGGTTATTGATGTTACGGCTGTAAAAGCAACGATAAGGAACAGGATAGCCATAATTCCGATCGACACCCTTTCCATGGACAGCAATGGAAATGAAAGGATTTTCGGGAAACTTTGTCGCATATTGCTGCTTGGGGTAATGCAAATCGATCGACCAAGTGCTCGGCACGCATCCATCGGGGAACTCGCGTTTGGAGACAACATCATCCTCCGTCAGTACTACGTCACCCATCAATCGACGACTTTCTCTCGGTCCACCGATGTAAGCGACCCATGTTAAGTAGGCATTCCGGTGATCCGCAGCACCGTCACGATTCTTCATCGCATTGAACGCACCAAAGACCGCGCGAAGATTCCAATCACGAATTCCCTCGGCGTCACCTAGTGGATCCTTATCAAAACCGCTTTCCCAAAACCATTGCCCATGATGGTCTCGAGGATAAGGAAAGTCCTCCATCTCCAACGGTAAAGCCCACGGTGTTTCTGGAAACAAAACTTGCTTGTCTTGCTCACCCCACGCCCACATATTGCTCATGCCCATTCGACCATCAGGTGTCATCTCCTGATCCGCTTCCGCCCACGCACCAATCCAAGCATGTCCAGTACAATCCGCAAAATAATCGCCAAGGATTCTTACTTCTGCGCCCGATCGAGTATCGATGGCTTTGACCGCTTGAATGACTTGATCATTCATCTCAACGGCGAAGGCATGATGGTTAAGCATCAAGTCAATATTCGGTTCCGCGCGAACCACCTGTTCTTTTAGATCATCGCCGAATTCTTCGTAGCGACCGGGTGATTTCGTCGCGTGGTCAGCAAACTCCTCGATGATCTCACCGATTCGCGGAAATTTTCCACGCCTGATGTTCCCTTTGGCCCAAACCCTCACCTCACTTGAACCATTGCCTCCGAGCACAGGCCTATCCTGAACAAGAGCGACTCGACAGCCCATCCGTGCAGCCGAAATAGCTGAGCCCATCCCAGCGTATCCACCGCCTACCACAACAAGATCATATGGCCCTTTGCTGACAGGCGTTTCGGGGAGGTGGAGCTGACCTCTTCGCCAAGCAGACAAAACATTACCAGTCGGGGGTGGAACCGCATCAAGATCAGAGGTCAAGTAAATACAGTCGCATCGACCATTGAATCCAGTTTCATCGATGAGACGTAATTCGCATTGACCCTTTTCCAGCTCAATGGTTCCTCCATCTTGCCAACCCCATGTTTTACCCTCGGTTCCGAAGATGACAGGCAGAGAAGATCCCGAGATGGAAATTTTGAATCTCCCCGGTGAAGGCGAGGCATCCCAACGTGCAACCCAATCGTAAGTACGAACCCAAACACGGTATTTTGCTGTAGATGGTACGCTGAGCTGTGTGGAAGCATCTTCAACTTTCTCACCGAGTCCGTGGGCTAACAGATACGGTGAACCCATGGATTGAATGAACTGGGTATCGAGCTTCCATCCACCGAGGTTTTTGAAACTCTCTGCTTCGACAAAGACTTCGGCAGAATGAGAGGTCTGAACACCTTGTAAGAAAAAGGTTGACGCCAAAACATAGACAAGAAAAACCTTATTCATGGACCGCATCAAAATCTCGCTAAAAAACATTTGTAAAAGTTACTCGATCACCCCAGTGAGCCACGGATGCTATCTCCAATTAGCCCACCCACATCATAGCGAACTCTAGGATCAAAAACTGTCCTATTCAACGACCAATGCCGCAATTGGTAATTGATTCATTTAAGTGGCAATCGACCGTGGTGATGTCGAATTGCGTTGACAAAAACCCATGAGGGAGGGAATGTTTTCAGGAACCGGACAATCGCACTTGAACCCACTCCCCACTCCTCCGTCAAAAGACTTGGCTGACCACCCGAAACGTATAAGTCATTTAGCAATAAAGAGATCAGCACGGGATAATCAGCATGCTGTTGCGAAACACGCATTCGGCGATTCCGAAGCCGATCTCGAATCAGCCTCTCCTGGGACGTAATCAAAGCAACCAAGGGTGAAATCGTACGTACTTCGAGTGCAAGTTTTAATCGCATTCGCCCGAATGCAACACGCCGATTATCGGCTTGACTACGTCGCTCAGTCGCTTCTGCGGTAACACCGGTTGCAGCATGAAACAGAAAGACACCGCTACTCGTTTTGTTGCGATGCTGGCCACCAGGTCCACTGCGACGCTGTGTTCTTAATTCGCACTGACTCGAGAGTTCCTCGGGTGAGATACAACAGGGATGCAATCCAAGACGAACTTCAAGCGGAAATCGATCCGATCGATCAGGAACCTGAGCATTTTTGTCCACACTTGTCACCCTGCGACTGATTGAAACCGATGGGTCATCTGCTTTCGACCGAGATTGCAATTATTTGTCTCTCGATCACTCGGATCTTCCGCCCAACCAACTGGCCAGCAAAACAATATTTTGTGCAAAGGTAGTGGTTCTAATAATACGCTGATTATCTTCGTTTAACTCATGGTACTTTAACTTACCTCTCTCAACCCACGCTCCTCGCGAATCAAGACGTTTGGCAACCTCATCAACTTTTTTATTCAATGATGAAGTCCGCCGAGGTTGCGAAATCTCGGGTGCTTTCCACACCTGATCCGCATCTAACTTGCATAGTTCATCATACTCCTGCTGTATCTTTTTAAGGTTTGACTTTACGACAAAGGCATAATGCGTCGGAAGATCATCATCCGCATAAGTGAGTTCGTATTTGCGATTCATGTATAAGGGTTGATTGGTACCGAGTTCGTAAAACCTCGCTAATTCTCCGCTCGGTAACAATGAATTCTGATAGTAAGGCAAAGCCCTTGAAATTGGCCGCAGGTACTTGTCTGCATTTGAATCGTGCCCTGCGAGTCGACGATATAAAACCATCAATGTCTTCATCACCGCTTGTGACTCCCCACCGGTTACCGCGGGTGGCTCAAATTTTCGTGCCCACGCGGGATGCATTTTCTCGTCGTACTGCTGTGCCCAACCGGGCTGAGGATCAGGAAGTTGTGACAAGACGAGGAAGTCGCCACCTCGTTTCGCAGCGTTCAAATACTGCTCATCTTCATAAATAGACCAAGCATCCAACATCAGCAAAATCATGTCACTGATCGAATTATCATTCAGCGTGTAATAATCGCCATACTTTTTGGCGGGATACTCACGTGGCCAATCAACTGGGATTGATGCTCGATAAATCTTGGAACGATTCGTATCATCTTTCACTCGATCGTATCGCTGCGGCCAAGCCCCATTGGGGTACTGGGCAAGCAAGAATGAGTGGAGCGCATAAATTGCTGCATGATGAATCTGTTGGTCCGAGAAATTTAGAACCTCGTCCAAGCTCATCAGAAAATGGCAAGCCGACTGAGACTTATTATCATCTAAGGTTGTGGTATTCCGTCTTTTCGCTGGAACCGGGCCACCGCCCGATCCATCCTCAGGAAATGGGATTCGATACTTGATTTCGCTGCGTTTCTTGGCAGAAAATTCTATTTGGTTATCCCAACCGCCTGAATCAAGCTGCCCCAATACCAATGCATTTGCAACCTCTTTGGCGGCTTCTAACAATATTGGTTCTTTACAAATTTGATAGGCACGAAGGTAAGCCTCACCAACAAACGGAGTACCCGGTGGTTCAATCCAAGCGGTCTCTGCACCAACAGCACCTTCCCCCTCACGATACCGAAGATCAGTCGAATACTGATGAACGTACCCGCCGTGAGTCGAGACTTCGGTTCTAAAAAACCTGACAGCTCGATTCAAAGATTGGCGTATCAATTCTTCCTTATCTGCGCTCGCTTCTTCGGAGTGACAAACAATGCTTGGACAGAGGATTCCGAGTGTTAGAATCACTAGCCTGATTCGCAAAAATTGCAACTGCAATCCTTGTTCAGACCCATTTCTATCAATCGCACATTGAACTGGAATTGCCATTATCTTGCCCAAAGAAAAATGATCTTGGATGAAATCAATGACCGGCATGATCTGAAGGTTTAGCACTAACGATTATCCGAGTGCGGAACATCAAACCGGATCTCAAATCTACCGTCACTTGATGCCGCTCCGCATGTCATCGACGGAGTGTTATGCCTCATGACAATTGACCCGTCTTTACCAACAGCAATCATTCCGCCGGACTGCTTAGGCAAGCGGTGATCGATCATTTCACTTACAGCATCTTCAAGTGACTTTGAGCCGTATCTCATTTGCGCAATGACGTCATAGGCAGCAGCATGGCGGATGTATTCCTCGCCGATTCCTGTTCCTGAAATTGCAGCGTAACGATTATCGGCGTAGGTCCCAGCACCAATAAGCGGTGAATCTCCGACACGGCCTGCTAGTTTTTTTCTGGTACCACCCGTGCTTGTCCCAGCAGCCAAGTGACCCCGCTGATCCCTGGCAACACACCCAACGGTGCCGAAGTGCTGTTCTTTGGAATCTAAACCATGAGGCAGTTTATCTAGTCTGTGATGACCTCTCTTATGAAAGCCAAGAAAATATTCAGGCCTTACCTGATCCACCTTACAATCGCGAGCGAAAGATTCTGCACCGTCGGAAACAAGTAGAATGTGCGAGGTTTTTTCCATGACATGACGAGCAAGGGAAACGGGGTTTTTCACCGTTGTGACACCGGCTACAGCACCACATCGAAGATCTGTTCCATTCATTATTGACGCGTCCAATTCGGCTTTACCAAGATGGTTAACCACGGCACCTCGACCTGCGTTGAACG
>Ga0181559_10001111_pt1 | contig 26136 bp, 23 predicted proteins | sample 011ome_21_FD_133752 | JGI IMG/M metagenome (GOLD analysis project Ga0181559, IMG submission 133752) | Coastal salt marsh microbial communities from the Groves Creek Marsh, Skidaway Island, Georgia - 011508AT metaG (megahit assembly) | ecosystem: Environmental > Aquatic > Marine > Intertidal...
CTTTCAAACTTCTGTAAATTATCTGGCGCCAGCTTCGGGCGACGCTTTGAGGGCGGCAACCGCAGAAATATGCTGCACCAAGTTCACGACGCGGTTGGAGTAACCCCATTCATTGTCGTACCACGAAACAACCTTGATGAAATTGTCACCGAGTTGAATGCCAGCCGTCGCGTCAAAAATTGAAGATCGGCTGTCTCCGATAAAATCTGACGAGACGACCGCATCTTCGGTGTACCCGAGCACACCAGCGTATTCGGCAGACTCGCTCGCACGCTTAATCGTCGCACAGACTTCTTCGTACGTGGTTTTCTTTTCCACTCGTACGGTTAAATCGACGACGCTCACGTCTTGCGTCGGCACACGGAATGCCATACCAGTTAACTTGCCGTTCAATTTCGGCAAAACTTTACCAACAGCCTTGGCAGCGCCAGTGCTCGACGGGATGATATTGACACCACTACCACGGCCTCCACGCCAGTCTTTCATGGACGGGCCGTCAACCGTCTTTTGCGTCGCCGTCGTGGCGTGCACCGTCGTCATCAAGCCTTCGATGATTCCAAAGTTGTCGTCGATCACCTTGGCCAAAGGCGCCAAGCAGTTTGTCGTACACGACGCGTTCGACACAATCAATTCCGAGGCATTGTAGTCATTCGCGTTCACACCCATGACATACATCGGCGCGTCCGCACTGGGTGCGGTGATCACCACGCGCTTTGCGCCTGCGTCGATGTGCTTTTGCGCGCCCGCGAGAGACGTAAACACCCCGGTGGATTCAATGACAACATCCACGCCGAGGTCACCCCAAGGAATGTTCGACGGATCACGCTCAGCGTACGTTTCCACGACGGAACCATTCACCATGAACGCCAACGCGCATTCATCACCCTTGCATTCAATATCTGCCCGTTCCGCTTCAGACGTCCCGGCGAAAATCCCGTGCACCGTGTCGTACTTGAACATGTACGCCATGTACTTGGCATCCACGAAAGGATCATTCACCGCGACGACGCGCAGGTTTGGATGCTTCAGCGCCGCGCGCATGACCAATCGACCGATGCGACCGAAGCCGTTGATACCGATCGTGATTGTAGGCGAAGCGCCGTCATCGTCCGAAAAGGCACTCGAGCCGCCGCGTTTTTGTCCCGCCGGCGTTTGCGCGCCCGACGCCGACGCGCGAACGATCGCGCGATGCGATCGCGCGCGAGACGATGAAGATATTTTAACGTGCGTCGACGGCGTCATCGAAGACGGCGTCGTGAGTCTGTGCGCGGCGAAAGACGCGTCGATTGCAAAAGTTAGTTGCTGACAGCGCGGCGGCGTGTGCGATCTGCCCATCTTGCGCGCGCATCGCTCGCGCGACTCGTACGACGGCGAGCGCACGGTGGGGATCGACGAGAATAATTTGCGTACGCGTACCTGTGGTGTGAGATGGCGTGCATGGCGGCGATGTGGCGCGCGTGCGTGCGGTGATGTGTGGCGTTCGATTCACTTTTTGCAGCGCTTTTTTACAAAATATCTCACCACCACAGAATATTCGATAGATCCCGCGCGTTCGCACCCGTCGGCGGTGCGCGATGGGAACAAGCGCGTGCAAAAGAATGCGATCTATGCGATGCGCTGGCGAGATGGCGCGTTGGCCGTCGATGCGCGCGCAATACGCAAAATGTGCGCAAGGGCTCGAAATGCTGTTTCGAGTGCTAGCTACGCGAGCGTCACACGCCGACGCGGCGCCGCATCGATGACGCCGACGCCGACGGTGATTTTAGATCTCGATGGGACGTTGATTAACACCGAGCAGCTCGTCGACGAGGTGGTCGGCGCGGTCGTGCGCGACCTCACCAAGGGTGCGCTGGCGACGAGTACCATTCACGATGCGCTCGAGCGCGTGCGCGGCATGCGGCCGATGGATGCCACGCGCGAGCTCATCTCGCGCCTGTCGCTAGATATTGCCCCCGAGGCGCTACTCGCTGCAACGTCGCCGCTGTTAAACGCGCGCTGGGGCGAGGTGCAGCTCATGCCCGGCGCGATGCGGTTGCTTCAGCACTTGCAAACAAAAGGCGTGCGGTTCGGTTTGGCGACGTCGACACCGCGAGAGTACTTTGCGCTGAAGATGGCGAGTCACACGCGTGTTGTAGAGATGATGTCGTGCGAGATCACCGGAGATTTAGTCGTGCGTGGGAAGCCTGATCCGGAAATTTTCGAGCTCGCCGCGAAGACGTTGGGCGCGGACGCGACGGCGTGCGTCGTCATAGAGGACACACCCGTCGGGTGCGAAGCCGGGCAGAGCGCGGGAATGCGCACGATTGCGGTTCCGAGTATTCGTGATCGCGCCGCGTTCGAAAGCTGCGCGGATGCGGTGATACATTCTTTGTACGATTTGGATTTGGCCAAATTTGGCTTGCCCGCGTTTGAGGATTGGCTCCCACTGGATGACGGATCGGCGGACGCCGTACTGCCCATTGCACCCGTCGTCATGCGAGGGCCGGTGGTGAAGGGTTTTGGGCGCGGTGCTAAAGAGCTCGGCATTCCCACGGCGAATTTAGATGTGGCGGCGTTGAAATTTCAAGTTGATTCGCTTGCACCTGGCATTTACCTCGGATTTGCGAAACTGCGAGGCGAAATTTATCAGCAAGTCATGAGCATCGGATGGAATCCGTTCTTCGACAATGCGAAGAAGACGATCGAACCGTGGCTCTTACATGATTTTGGCGATGATGGGGATTTTTATGGGGAGGAATTAGAATTAGTAGTGAGTGCTTATTTGCGTCCAGAAGCGGACTTTACGACACTCGAAGCGTTGATTACGCGCATCCATCGCGACGCCGAAGTCGCAAAGACGATGCTTCAGCGCGAAGAACTTAAACACACAGTGAAACTATTGCACTAGATAATATTTATACACTAAGAATACTACTACTTGGACGAAATGCGCGCTCGAGCGATGCGCGCTCGAACAAAATGCACCGCCGACGCCGCGGCGTCTTTGATGCGCTCAACTTTATACATGCCGCCACCTTGGTCTAAAGTTTTCGGCGCCGTCTCTACACGTCGTTTTACGACTTCACGAGAGAGTGTCTCGGCTTCGAGCGCATCGGCATCCGCTTTCAGTCGCTTCATTTCTTCAGAGATGGAGGCACGCAACGGCTCGCGTAACGACGCCAACACCCCGCTCGCTTCGTACTCTTTCGCACCACCATCAAGAAACACGCGGTATGTCTCACCATCTAAGCTCTCGACTTCGAGCGCGAGAAGTGGAATGCTATACGCGCCGCCCCATTTCTTAGTGGCCATGCTCACGATGCCCGTCTTACGCGTGCCGCGAAGCGCAAACGCGACGTGCGCCCACTTTGAATCAACGCTCACGGGAAGCGTCATCGCCCCAAACGTGCTCGATCTAACGCGCTTAAACATTGCTAATCCCCCGCCCGAGGTAACGACCACGCGAGATTCACCCACAGTCACGGGTGCGCCTAATAATTCCCGAACGCCTGGATGTTCAGCTAACCGACGCGTCGCTATCGCCTGCGCGTAATCCACATCCAATCGATACCTCTGTCGCATCGCGAAAGCGCCCGCGGCTGCGAGCGTGATTGACCCTCCAACCATCGCCGGGTCGCCGAACGCCACGTCAAACACCGAAGAATCGGGCGAGATACCCATGGCGGATGTTTTAAATAGGCGTGCCGAACGCCATGTCGCCACCGCGGCTGCGCTCGTCGCACCCAACTCCATAGTCCTCCAATGCTTCGCATACGCCGCCACCACGCGCTGTTCGATCGCGCGCTTAATCACCAATGGATTAAACTCGCTCATCGTCCATAAAAACTCCGACGCTTGCGGACCGAGCGCCGTATCTGTCGCGCGTCTCGCTCGCAGCTTTGCCTCCTCCACTTTGTTCAACACATCCTCCCGTACGCGCCGCGGCACATCGAGCACGTCATCCTTCACGCGCGTAACGACATCAAATTGACGGCGAATTCTATCGTACGCGCTCCCGGGCGTCGCACCAGCGCCCGAATGCGCACCGCGGCGAAGAAAAAGATGACGTTGGAGCCCGATAACAGTCTGTTGACTGCCATCGTCGTTGCGCGCCGAACGCGCAGCGATATGCGCTTGACGCCCCCATGTGCGCGCAAAAACTCGTCGCACGCTCATCGTCCGCGCGAGTGAACCTCCGTGCGAGGCGTCGCGCGCGTCGTACTGCCGCAGCGCAGCGACCGATGAATTCAAACAAACGCCCATGTGTTCGGACACACGAAGCTGAAACGCGCATCGATTGAATTTTGATTGAAGCTGACAGTGCGCTTTCGCGTGCATGGATATTTATCTTTCGTTTTTGGCGGCGGATGATTTGTTTACGCGATGGGACTTCCAACGACAGTACGCGACGCGCCGATCGCACTGGTCGCGAATCGCGCGATAAATAAGACAAGATGTCTGCGAAACATGCGCTGCCGTCGCGGGAGCGCAAGGAGTTCCAGGACCTGGTGAATTGCTACGAAACGAAGCAGTTTAAGCGCGGGTTGAAGCACGCCGATGCGGTGCTGAAAAAGTTCCCGCAGCACGGGGAGACGATGGCGATGAAAGGGCTCGTGGTACGATCGATGGATGACACGTTCGGGCGAAACGAGGAGGCGCACGCGCTGGTGAAGCGAGGGATTGAGTGTCACCCGGAGTCGCACGTGTGTTGGCACGTGTACGGGTTGGTGCACCGACAGGAACGCAACTACGCGGAGGCGGCGAAGTGTTACGCGCAAGCGGCGAAGATTGATCCATCGAATATGTTGGTATTAAGAGATTTGAGTACGATGTATGTGCAAATGAGAGATTTGAAGGCGTTCGTGGAGATTCGTCGGAGAATATTAAAATTGAAGATGGATCAGCGGTCGTCGTGGTTCGCGTTGGCGGTGGGGTTGCATTTAATCGGCGAACACGCCGAAGGATTGTCAATATTGGAGAAATACGAAGAGATTCGTAAGAGCGGGGCGTTTACTGGTCGTGGGTCGTGGCGCGACGAGGATAAGTTGATGGTGAAATTTGACGCGAGCGAACTCGTGTTGCTCAAGGCGACGATGCGTCGGGACGCTGGTCAAGTCAAGGAAGCTTTGGAGGACTTGGAAGCGCAAGAAGCAAACGTGGTGGATAAAGTTGCGTATTTAGAACTTGTTGGAGCGTGTCAAATAAAGCTCGAGATGTTCGACGCCGCGCAGAAGACGTACAGAAAATTACTTGAGCGTCTTCCGGACAGCTACGCGTACCATCGAGCGCTTCGCGTAGCGATGTCGTTACCAGAGAACATTGCCGATGGTACTGGAGACATTTCCGACGACGATTGCGAAAAGCTCAAAGCGCTTTACGCAGATCTTCGCGATAACTTGAAGTATTGCGCCGCGGCGAAGCGGCTGCCGTTATCGTTTACCAAAGCTGGGGCTGAATTCACGACGCTCATCAACGCATACATTGAGAAGCCCATTCGCAAGGGTGTACCAAGTTTGTTTGAAGATTTGAAAAACTTGTACGAGAACCAGGACAAGGCGAAATTATTGGAGACTGTCTTTACCGACACCGTAGCGCAACTCAAGTCTAAGGGCACGTTCCCATCTGGCGGCTTGACGTCGAGCGAAGACGAAAAGAAGGAGTGCGTCATGTACGCCACAAACTTGTTGGCAATGCATTACGATGAGATGGCGCAGCGCTCTGCGAATGGTGGAGGTGCCGAGTACGCCAAAGCGCTCACATTGATCGATGAGACTATTGCGATGGATGGTAAGAAGCAACCAGAATTTTACTTGAACAAGGCGCGATTTCTTGAGCACGCCGGCGACGTGCAACTCGCCGCCGACGTCGCAGATGAAGCGCGTAAGCTTGATCTCGCTGACCGTTTCTTGAACTCCAACGCCGTTCGACACATGATGCGCGCGGGTCGGTATGTTTATGCCGAGCAACTGGCGGCGATGTTCGCTCGCGATGGCGATCAGGCAAATGGTTTGTTTGACATGGAGGCGACGTGGTTTGAGCTCGAAGCCGCAAAATGCCACGCCGATGCCGGCCGTCAAGGTCGTAGCTTGAAGTACTATCGCGCGGTGTTGACCCATTTCAATCAGTTTGTGGACGACCAATTTGATTTCCATGGATACTGCATGCGGAGATCGGCGCTTCGTGCGTATGTTGACCTCATCAGGGTGGAGGATGAAATGTTCGCGCGACACGAGTTCCGCGTCGCCGCGCGAGGTGCGGTGCGAATCTACTGCAATATGTTCGACGATCCACCGGCGAAGAAGGCAACGGCATTAGAGGAAAAAATCGCTGCCATGCCGCAAGAAGAAAGACGCGCGTTTAGACAAAAACTTCGCAAGGAGGAGGAACTCGCCGCGAAAAAGGAAGAGGAGCGACTCGCCGTCCTTCAGCGAATGATGAAGGAAGCCGCGGCGAAAGATAGCAAGAATAAGGGTCCAAAGACTGAAAAGAAGCCCGACCCTGATCCAATTGGTGCAGAGTTAGAAAAAACTGAGGAACCACTCGAAGAGGCGATGAAGTTTATCACTCCGTTGCTTTCTCACGCGTCGGCATTCGAAGAGACGCAGCTCCTCGCGTTTGAAGTGTTCATTCGCCAAGCAAAGCCGATATTGGCGCTCAAGGCAGTCAATGAATCTCTCAAGCTCGCCCCTGAGAGTGTTCAGGCAAAGCGCAACGTAGCGCGCTTAGTGCGCTACGTCGAACTTATGCCAGAAACGGATGCCATGAAGAAGGTGATGATGATGCAAGCGACAAAGTTGACGGATAATAAATCCGCCAAAGACTACGCTGCGACGCTCATCGGGGCTTCCACGCATCCGCTCGACGTGGCTGCTGCTGCTCTTGCGCAGTATGATGTCTCCGAAGACAAGTCTGACGCCTTGCTCATCGACGGCGTTAAGCGAACCGTCATTAACGGCGTCAAGTATTCACACGGCGACTACGTCAAAGCGCTCGAGGCATACGCCGCCGCGAGCGCCACCGCTGCCGATGCATTCAAAGCGGCGTGCGCTGGCGCATTTCCGTATTCTTGCGTGTTTGGTGGTGCAAAGTCGACCGCGGCACCGATGAGCGATTAGTCAAAAGTAGCGATTCTTACGCGTGTGCGATACAATTACAGTCTTATAACATGCGGAACTTTATCCGCGAAGCGTCGCGAGTCTATTTGCCAAATCAGCATCTTTTTGCGCCGCTTCAGGCACGGTCGTGCCAGCAGCGGGTAAATCGCTCGCGAGTTCCAAACCATGCTCATCCGCTACCTGCTGCATCAGCATCGCCACATCCTCTGGTGGCGTACTCATCGCCGTCGTATTTCCCATGGCGTCTTGCATCACCTCCGTCTGCACGTCTAGATTCTCAAACTGCTTTTCAAACGAATCCATGGTCTCCGAAACCTCAACCAAATTGTTTGCATTCAAACTTTTCTCTAACGACTTGACGATGTTTTTCATATCCTTATTCACCATGTTCATCTTCACTTGCGTTTCCAGTCGAGCGACGACGCCGTCCAACCGACTCACCAACCGCAACATATTTAACGCTTCGTTTTTCTTGCGAATCGCGTCTTGCGCGTGGATTTTCGCGCCGTCGATGTTACCCTTTTCAATAGCGCGTTTGACCTGCGTGCGGACGCCACGTGGGCGCGTGCGTCAGTACTCGAGCTCGTCGTTGAGCGAAGCGTTGCCAGGTGGAGCATTCGCGCGCCTCGCGTCGACCTCGACGCGTGCGACTCGGTACGCATCAGCCATGCGAAGGTCCATCGGGTAAAACTACAATCACGTCACGCGCGTACCTTTGTTTTGTTCGCCTTTTCCTCGCTTTCGCACTTCTTTGCCGCGCGAGCTAGCGTCTTTGCGGTGTACTTCAAATTGAAGATTTGATCCATTAACTTCGCGTCGGCGCTGCCTCGACCGAAGATGGAATCGAAAAAGCCCATGACGTGTGACTTGCGTTTTTGTTTTTGCCGACGCCGTCGGATGCGTGGCGCGCGTGTCACGCGTTCGAGCAGGTAGTCGCGTGGAAAGTTGTAAGGAATCGTTTAGGTGGCGTCTCGTAGAGTCAAACGGCGAGTCATCGCACATGCGCGGCTTTCACGCCGTGGCGTCGAATAAAAAGGAATCAAAGTAGAATTAAATAAATGCGTGCGACTACTTCTACGATACGCCGTCACGGGTATCGGTTTAAGGTGTGTTTTCTGTCTCAAATGGTCCGCGCGGCACTAAATAGTCCATTCTGCTTTCGTGACTTGGACGGAGTCTTTCCACAACCGCGCCCAAGCCTCGGTGTCGTACGAAAAGTCATTCGACCGCTGTTCGATGTGCACGCCAGGCTTCCCATTCGGTGATTGCTCAGCGATGTACTTGCCCGAAACGCCAGCGAATTCCGGCGCGATAGCCGCGGCAATTTGACCGCGCGCGCCTTGCTCAGACGTAATCAACTGTCCCGCCTTTTTCAGTTGCGGATAAAAATCAAACGCGCCGAGCGAGCGATTGAGTTCGGTGTCCACTACGCCGGGATGCACCGCGTTCGTGCACACATCCGTGATGCCCGCCTTTTTCAATCTCCGGTCGAGCTCGTAGGTGAACATCATATTGGCCATCTTCGTCCGGCCGTACGGCAGCCAGCCGAGCCCGGCGTAGCCAAACGGAAAGCCCTCCGAGTTCCAGTTGTGGAAATCAAACGTCCCAAAGTTGTGCGCGATGGAAGATAAATTCACGATGCGCTTATCCGCGCTCTCCGTCTTCACCATCACGTCGAGCAACAACGACACCAACAAAAAGTGTCCGAAATGATTCGTCTGCATTTGCTTCTCGTACCCATCCACCGTCGTCTCGCGTTGTGGCAACGCCATCACCCCAGAATTATTCATCAACACGTCTAATCTGTCATACTTGGCCTTGAACGCATCCGCGAACGCCCGAACCGACGCGAAATCCGCCAAATCAATCGCCATCACATCCACGCTCGCCCCCGGCACCGCGGCGAGTATCCGCGTCTTCGCCGTCTCTCCGCGTTCGACGCTGCGCACTGCCAGCACGACGTGTCGACCGCCAGCCTTGGCGATCTCTTTCGCGCTTTCAAAGCCCAATCCAGTGTTCGCGCCCGTGATGACCACCACGGGCATCGACGACGACGACGACGACGACGACGACGACGCGCGCGTCGCCGACGTCGCGCCGCGCGCGCGCCGCACCGCGCCCGCACCGCCCCAGGCGCCTCGCGCGCGCGCACCCGACACCACCGTCGAACGCATCACCGCCGAACGTCACCGAGTGACGTCAACGTCACATCGGCGCCCCGCCATGTCCGCGCACCACGCGCGTGCGTGCACGCTCGACACCGCCACCGACGCCAGCGCCAGCGCCATCCTCGCCGCGCGGTTCTCCCACGACGCCGCGCACGTCGTCACGTGCGGGCGCGACCGCGCGTTCGCGCTGTATAACGCATCGAGCGGGGCGTTGATTAAAAAGTACGCCGGCGGTCACGCGCACGAGGTTCGCGACGTGGCGTGCGCGCCGACGGGGGCGACGATCGCGTCGTGCGGGGGTGATCGCGGGGTGTTCGTGTGGGACGTGGCCACGGGCGCGGCGGTGCGTAAATGGGCGGGGCACGAAGGGCGAGGAGGGGCGAACGCGGTGGAGTTTGCTGGGGAATCGGCGAGCGTGTGCGCGAGCGCCGGGGACGATGCGAGCGTGCGCGTGTGGGACGTGCGGTCTCGGGATGTGAATGCGGTGCAGGTGTTGAATGCGCGCACGGGCGTTGGGTTTGGTGATGCGGTGACATCGATTGCGGTGGACGAGGGCGGGGGCGCGCGGTTGAGCTGCGCGAGCGTGGATGGGAGCGTGCGAACGGTGGATTTGAGGCGCGGGACGTGCGATGTTGACGTCATTGGTGCGCCCGTGACGTGTGTGAGATTGAGCGGGGATAATCAGTGCGCGTTGGTGGGGTGTTTGACGAGTCGGGTAGGATTAATTGACGTCTCGAGCGGGGATACGTTGGCGACGTATCGCGGACACGTCGCGGAAACGGCGAAAACGGAATGCTGTCTCACGAATGATGACGCGTACGTCATTGCAGGGTCAGAAGATGGGCGCGTGTACATATGGGAACTCGTGTCGGCGCGTTTGGTGAGCGAGATACAGGCGCACGGCGTTGGAAGTGCGGTTTGCGGTGTCGATTACTCGCGGCCGGGAACGTCGCCGAAACTCGTCACCACAGGTGCCGACGGTCGCGCGCACGTCTGGGTGCCCGCGTAGTCTAGAATAGCGATTAGAATTATTTTAGTGAAATGTTTAGACGTTAAACGGTGAGGTGCGCGCGCTTTTCATGGTCGATGCCCCCTCGCGTTCGCGAAGAGTCACGAGCCGTCGCGCCAAAGGTCAGCCTCATTGCGCGGCGCTCACACATTCGCGATCGACCCGCGTCCACCGCACCGACGCTCGCGATGTTTGGCATCGGGTCGCTGTATCGCAACCTCGTGTTCGCCACGGAAGGGTACACGCATTATCTCGCGCCCGCGTTCGCGTCGAAAAAGCTTCCACAGTTGCCCGAAACGTCCCTCATCGGCGCGCACATCATCGTCACGGGCGCGAATCAAGGCATTGGGTACGCCACTGCGAAAGCGCTCTTCGCGCGCGGTGCGACGGTGCACATGGTGTGTCGCGACGAAGCCAGAGGGGCGGCGGCGATGAAGAGAATGGAACAGGAACTGGGCGCGCCTCGCGGAGGTGCCTTGGAGCTTCACGTCGCGGATTTGAGCTCGCTCTCGCAAACAAGGCACTTGGTCGAACGCTACACGTCGAGCGGAAAACCTCTGCATGCGTTGGTGTGCAATGCGGGGGTGATGCAGCACGAGCGCACGTATACGTCGGAGGGTTTTGAATATAACTTTGCGGTGAATACGTTGATGACGCAGGTGCTCCAGGCGGGTTTGCGTCCTGTTCTCGGCCGCACCGCCGCGGATGAAAGTAACTTGCCGCAGAATGTCGAGCGGAAATATTACACTCCGCGCGTGGTAGTCGTGTCGAGCGCTGGGATGCTTACGGAACCGTTGGCGGTGACTGATTTAGAGATGCGAAAGACGTCGCGGTTTGACGGGACAAAGCAATACGCGCGCGGCAAACGACATCAAGTGGCGTTATGCGAACGATTGGCGCGTTTGGAGGCAGAAAACGTGGGCAGTGAACGCATATCGAGCGGCAAAGGGTACGTGGGATTTTATTCCATGCATCCTGGTTGGGTGGAGACGTCAGGCGTACAAAACGCGTTGCCAAAATTCTACCAGTCGATGAAGAACAAACTACGAAGCGTTGAGCAAGGTGCGGATACCGTGCTGTTCCTACTCCTCGAAGACGCATCGCAGCTCAAACCTGGAGCATTTTACTTCGACCGCAAGCCCGTCTCAAAGCACATCACGGGTGGATTCACAAAGGTGAAGCCGGAGGTTGTCGACAAGTTGGCGCTCGAGTTGGACAATCTCGCAACGCGAGCGTCTGTGCATGGAGAACATTCGCAACGAGGAGTGCGTAAATCTCCATCGCTCAAGTCATCTATTCGTAGTTCACCGAGCGGAACCGTTCGTAATTCGCCCAGCAGTTCTTCGCTGCGAGCCACAAATAGTCAAACGAAAGTCGATTCAGAAGTGGAAGACGCTTCCAAACCATAGACCAATATGCAAACCATAGACCAATATGCAAACCATAGACCAATATGCAAACCATAGACCAATAAATCGTTCTACGCATCGCACCGACACGCTGTTCATCCCGAGAAGCCAAGAGAAACTAAAGTGTTTTCGGATTTTCAATCGGGTGCTAGTATGTTTACTAATACATTATTACAAATCCCCGACGAGATGAAAGCCATGATTGTCATCGGTGATTGAAGCTAAAATATTAAAATCGTCGCGCCGTGTAAACGAGAGCGAGACAGACAGAATGCGTACTAAAACGCTCTTCATCCGATAGGAACGGGCGCTGGCGTCGGTGCTGCGTCTTCCTCGACTAGACCGAATGCCTTTGCTTGTTTTTGAATCGCAATCTGGATGTATGCACCGACAACGTCGTTAACGACAAAGACAGAGAGCGCCGCAAAGATGCCTACAAAGAGTAAACAGCATCCAACGATGAACAATTTGCGCAGCATCTCCGGACCTAAGATCAGAGACAGCGACCCAAGAGGGTCCATGAGACTCAATCGAGCTCGTACGGGTTCGCGAAGTTCGGGATCCCGATTTGGCGCTTCGCGGCCTTTGCCGACTGGGCGAGATTCCGCCTTGCGCACTGGCAACAAGGACAACATGATTTCAACTTCACCTTGACATTCGTGGGGCTTACTTGGGTGGAACAATTTGAACCATTTGCCCTCTGTAGCGCCATCAAACAAGCTGAATGAAGAAAAAGTGTCTGCAAACGATGATTTGAGTTCCACTGTAGCTTCAGTAGCCATCTCGTTATCTGGCGAAGTGTCAACCGCGCGCATGAGCTGGCGGCACATAGAAGAAAGAGGTATAGTCACCTCGCCGATGGCATCATTCGCACTGAATATATCACGATCAAACGCAGAAATGCGAAGCGCGGCACGTGCGACAGGGATCTCAAAACGGAAGATATTACGGAAATTGAAACTTCCTCGCCCATCCGTGGCAAACCAATGTGTATCTGTTTCTTGAGACTCTGAGAACCGTGTTTGAGTGCGATCCAAACCGATGAGAGAAATTTTGAAGAACAAATCATTCTTGCCACCGACATCCTTGTTGACCATTTTACGGGCACCGAATGTGACACATCGAAGTTCAACTTCCATCACAGGGGGCGGTGTCAACGTGAACGCTGGCACTGGATTTTCGCTGCCTTCATGCACTTCAACAATCATCTCCAAATATCCTTGAGCCATGTCCACACCGGGCAAATAAATGGGGCGAATTTCAAGGGGCGGCTTGTCAGAAAGTTGCTGCGTCCACAGCGGCGAGAACCATCGGTCTTCTATATCAATTGTGCACGTGCCCAACAACACATCCTTGCCCCGTTTCTGGAAATCATACACGTTTACATCAATCAAAGTGTTACCCGGAATATCCGTGGCAAACTGATAGCTTCGATAGAACCAAGGCGAAAGCGTTCGATTGACTTTGTCCTCTCGCTTACCATACGACCTACTCAAACCTCGTTGGTTCACCTTGAGGTACGGATCTGTCAACCCAGATGGATCGTTTGTGCGCAAATCGCGTCCACGAATGACGTATATCCGCACAAGGACATCAGTCGGCGGCGCAGCCAATGGACCTCCACCAGCGAGACGTTCTAGCTCGCCAAAATCATCCTTTTTCATCGACGCGTACTCCTCTTCTGGTTGCCAGCGTGCCAACTCCATCTCGTGTAACTTGTCGAGGCGTTTCTTTTTCGATGCGCGATTGAACGCTTCTTTGAACGCTCGCTTTCTGCTTACTGATCTTTCCAATAAGTTTTCAGCCACAAACTCATCTTCTTCTACCAAGGGTAAGCTTCGAATAGCGCATTTTACGAAACCTGCGAGTTCTTTCTCTGAAGTGTTGTCTGCAAAGCCTTTCGCGTGGTACACTGGAATCGTCATAAATTGCAAGGGGGCAATTTCGTCCTCAAGCAAGCCACCAGCGAGCATCATTCGATCTTCCATCCATTCTGGGAGCTTTCCAGTTCCATCGTCGAATACTGCAGCGACTTCCTCCTCCTCCTCTTCCTCCTCCTCTTCCTCCTCCTCTTCATCAGTCCCAGATTCGTCGCTCCCATTTTTTTCCTTCTTGTTGAGCTCTTCCAATACCTTTATAGCATCTTGTGTTGGGTCGAACTCACCGCCATCACTGTCAGTAGACGCGTCACTCAAGGTTTTCGCTCCACTCATGAATGTTTTATCAGAATCAGAATCGTCAGAACCAGTTTCTTCTTCTTGGATGGACTTGAGCGCCTGCTGTTGTCGCGCAAATTCTTCTAGCGGAATATACTTTCTTTTCCCATCCATACCTCGAATCATCTTGAATCCATCCGCTGGAATCTTCTTGGGAGCCGACTTTTCTTTCCCATTACGCCGCATCGACTTGCTACGTGATTTTCCACCGATGCTACTTTTGCTTTTGAGTGACTTGCTCATGCTTTGAGAAGAAATGTTTTGCGACTCAGTGTTGTTCTTTCCCATCGTAAGACTCTTGAGTGTAGAGAATAAGCCAGATTCTGCCAAGCTCGAGAATTCACTCTCGGACCACTCATCGGTTACAGTGTCCGAGTCATCAAGGTAGAGTGTGGTGTCTGTGCCGAACCCAAACTCTGAATCCGTAACCGTTGCAGACATCTCTGCAATTTCCAAAGCGCGAAGTTCATCTTGCGTCGGCTTGCGAGGTTTTACCTTTCGTAGCTTGCTCACAAATTCCGCAACTTCATGAAGTTCACTATCGCGCACGCGAAGTTTGTGTTCATTCGTGGCCACGATGTACGAAAATGAGTGCTTGGAGTCGAGCACGCGAATGGATAGACTCAGACGAACTTTATCGAGTTTCGTCATCATTCCAGAGAGCCGAAATCTCTGCCCATTGTAGTTTGCATTCGCTCCGCAAGGGTAGCTTGAGGGACGCGAGCGTGCTACTGAAGACGTTGAGCCGTAGTATAACGGCGTGACCCCATTCAGTTCAAACTCAACCATTGGGCGTTGAATACTTGAGCCTCGGTACGGCGTGAGACCGCGCACTCCAAGCAAGATTATCTCCACAGCGATAGCCTCCGATCCGTAAATATCTTCCAACGGTTTAACCACCGAAGTATTCATGCGCAACAGCGCGCTGGATGTAAACGATGTATCGACACCGGCATATTTTCGTATACCCTCGGTCGGCATAGGAAGAAGCTCGTAGTGCATCAGTATGTACCCACCTGAATCGACGGTGGATACGCTCAAACCTTTTTGGGGATTCAAGTGACGCATCGGATACCACTCCGGTTCGGAACTCAGTGCGCCTACTTTGTAGTTTGCAATGTTATCGTACCGATCGGGAAGCTCAGAATCGAGACTGAATTTGGAATAGAAGGACAGAATGGATGACGCGAGAACACTAAAGTCATCGTCGCCGCGACGGTCAGCCTCCATCTGCGCTGGATGTATGAGCGGCAATGATAGGACTGATAACGGATCATTATCACCGAGCAAGATACCCTCATCTCTATCAAAGACCATGACATTCATTGAAGGTGCGGCCCACCACGCAATACCTTCGAATTCTTGCCCAACGCCGCCACCACCCATGCCTCGAAACGTTGACTTGCTCTTCTTCTTGACAACCGCATTTTCGACGTCGACATAATCAACATCGTCATCAGATGACGAATCGCCGTCGTTTTCTGCTTTCAACGCCGCGATCGTCGTTGGATCTAAGAGAACGTCATCTTCGTCCGAGCTTGAATCGTTATCCGTAACGAGAGTCCCATCCGGAAGACGTTTTTTGTCCTTGACGACTAAAGGAAGATCTACCTGGACGAATAATTCCCTAAACCATGCCGGTGACGTGGTAGATTGGCGCACTTGGGTTTCTGCAATATTTCTACCGACACGAAGAACTGCGAAAGGATCGCTTGATCCATGAGCGTCGGCCGCAGGCAAATCTCTCGCTTGGTAAAGCTCCATGCGCAACATAAACGGTCTTGTCGGAAGGGCATCTACAAACTCAGACTCGACGTTCTGTGCGACGCGTGCACCACGTTGGTCGGCTTTACGCTCCATTTCCGCCCGCCGCATAGCCGCTGCGGCTTCCGCATCGGAATTGATGCTCATGCCATCCTCATCAAACTCTTCGTTGTCAATGGTTTCACCGGCGGCTCGTTTGCCTGAAGCGGCACCTCTGATCATTAAACGAAGGAGCACTTGTCCTATGGGCTTGACGTTTTCAGCGCGACGGCTTTTGCCATACTTGTGGTTACTGAGCGCATCCGCGCGCAGTGGAAACCAGCCTTGGATGGTCCAGCCATTTGGGAATTCGGCGTTTGTCGGCGTCGCGATGGGACGCATGGTCTCATTCACCGGCATCAGTTCGGCAACAGGAATACGGCAGTATCCAACACGCCTAGAGCCAGATCCGGATACGATGTTGACGTTGACGAAAACATCTGGTGCGCCAGTACCAGCCAAAGGTCCTTCAAACGGCGTCGGTAGTTTCACCAAAAGCGGCGCCAGCGAGCACTGCACATTCGCGTAGCATTCGCCGCTGAGCGATCCACCCTCAGAGCGTAGTAAAACCGACGGCGTTGACGTCGACTCTAAACCCAAACCAACGTCTAAAGCTAACATCTTCCCTTTCGAGTTAGTCTGGAAAAGCTCGACCGACATGATTTGCGAGTGAAGAAAGCAGTGCCATTCTCTTCCCATTTTGTCAAGCACGGGAGGAATGGCCTTTTTCGCTCTCGCAAACTTGTTCTTTCTATTCTCTTCTTCTAACACGAACGACATGAGAGTACGCCCTCTATAGGCTGCGCCATCAACGTAGCCGGCATTCATTCGCTTCGCTAACTTGGACATTTTGGAGAAAAATGATACCTCCATGCCTCGCAACCCACCGTAGAAACAATACCACTTTGGCCTCGAGTACGCGGCCGGTCGTTGATATAAATCATGTAAACTGATTGCTGTAGATGCAACATGATCGTCGGCATCGGTGTAATCTTTGTCCATGACGTTCATACGCAGCGGTGGCATGTTCACTAAACCGTTCTCTCCGCCTGGTACGAGCAGTCGCACGATGACCTCTTGATTCCAATTAGGATTTGCACTCGTCAGCACTCGTGTTTGACCTTCTTTTGCAGATCCGCACGTAATTTTCAGGTACGCATCCAAACCTTCGCGTCCAAACCTATCCATACGTGGAAACTCTCTCCCGTTGTACACGTTGGCTTTCAGGATGAACGCTTTGACATTTTTACGTTCATTCTCGGCCTCTTCGAGTTCTTCTTTTTCGCGAAGCTTTCGCTCGGCGCGCGCTATTCGGCGAGCTTTCTGTTTTTCGGTTTCAAACTGCCCAACCTCCATGGCTTCTTCCTCGTCTTCGCTAAACTTTTCGTCTAAATGCAATTTTTGGTTCTCGCCCTCTCGCAACACCGTCACACACAAGCACACCTCACCTTGACTACCAGATCTACGCCCCACAAAATCTGTCAATGAGAACCATTGATTCCAATATTCATGATTCGGTGCCGCGTACACCGCTGCCAAGTTCAAGTCGATGCTACCGATCACCATATCCTTGCCGATTCTCGACTTATCACAAATGTTCACGACGACGTTACACGCCTCGAGCTCATTCTCGGCCACTTCTACGCCATCAAAATAAAACAGTTGATTCCACAACGGCGCTGCGGTTTCTTTTTCCACCACAGTCTTACGCTTCTGTGGCTCGAATCCCGCCCGTTGCAACTGCACCTTGCCGACGACATTCGGCAATCGATCCGCGTGCACCGTCTGTGTCTTCAACTTGAACGACAGCAACGTCTGGAGTAGATTAAACGCCTGAATCGCTTGCAAATTCTTCGCTTCAATCAATCGCACGCTCACGCTGTACCTCCCAGCAGGAATCGACAGCTTTGTCGCCGCTTCTAATTCTTGCGCATCCAGCGCGCTCGCGGGCGCGCGATTAAACCACCCCATAGCTCACCGCCACGCGCACCCCTATCACGCTCGCCCGTGCGCGTCGACGACGCACAACGCTTCCTTTCCTTCGTTCGCGCCTGCGCCGATACCACCGTCGCGCGCGCGTGCGCGTGTGACGCCGGAGCGCGCCGCGAATCGCATCGTTTAGTGTTCAGAAATCACACGCGGTCCGTTTTGAACACGTGATCCACACCCCCACGCGCGCGACGATCGACGGCACGCGCCGACGCCCGCGTGCGACGACGACGCGAGCGCACCGCGCGCGATGACGAAACTCGTGGCGTTTTACATCGACGACGCGCTGGCGAGCGACGTGGACGGCGTGTCGCGCGGTGTGGACCGCGTGAAGGCGTTGACGGCGGCGTTCGGGGTCACCGCGAGCGACGCATTCGTGGACGCGTCCGCGACGGTGGGCGGCGACGGCGGCGGTACGGGGGAGTGTGATGTGTTCGCGTGCGTGTTGATGCACGTCGGGGGGCTGGCGGCGATCGCGGCGCGCGCCCACGCGGGGTTGAAGGCGGGTGGGGTGATGGTGGTGGCGAGCGCGCGAGACGGCGACGTCGATGCGACGAAACGCGCGCTCGTGTGCGGTGGGTTCACCGACGTCGCCGTGCGCGAGGATACGAGCGTTGTCTGTGGGGTGAAGCCTGCCTGGGAGCGCGGCGCGGCGTTTTCGTTGAAGTCTCGGGCGAAGAAGGTTGTTGAGACGCCGGCGTGGACGTTGACGGCGGATGAAGACGAGCTCATCGACGAGAGCGCGTTGCTCACGGAACTCGACGTGAACGCGACGCCTATGAAATATGACGACTGTGATGTAGGTGCAGGGAAGAAGGCGTGTAAGAACTGTACGTGCGGACGCGCAGAGGCGGAAGAGGCTGCGGAAAAGGCTGAAAATGTCCCAGCGGAGACCTTTGTCAGCGCGTGCGGAAACTGCGCGCTCGGCGACGCGTTTCGATGCGCGGGGTGCCCATATCTCGGTCAGCCTGCGTTTAAAACCGATGCGGGTGATAAAGTGATGCTCGACTTGGGTGATGATTTGTAATGTACAGTAACACACGAACAACAAATTTTCGGCTACAAAATATCCCGGTCTACATTTGTAAAACAAAACAAAACAAAACAAGATGACATCACACTTCGCCTCGCACGCGTCATCGCGATGTCCACCACCGCGCACGCGCGCGCACACATCGCGCACACGGTTGCGGGCGAACGATCGCGCACGCGAACGCGCGCGAACGCGCGCGACGCCGTCCCGAGCTCGCGCCGAACGCTTCTCGCGGGCGCGGTGACGTTACCTGTGGTGTTCGTCTCGACTCCACGCGCGGTGCGCGCGGCGGAGCTCACGACGTACACGGATCCTCGGCTGAAATTCCAAGTGACGTACCCGAATGATTGGGTGACGCTCGCCGGGGAGACGCCCGCGGCGGAGGATATCCTCGGTGGGGGTGCTCGGGACGTGTTTACGATTGCACCACCCGACGCGGATGTGGGGAAAATCAACATTTCAATCGTCGCCACGCCCGCGGGGGCGGATTTTACGAAGATGGGAAGTTTGGGCGACGCTTATGGGTTTGGATTCGGGCTCACAGCGCCGTTGAACCGGCCGAAAGTGAGAAAAGGTCGGGAGAGCACGATTCAATATTGCGAGCTCGTGGACGCGGTGCAAAAGGGAGATTATTACAAGGTTGAGTACACGTTCGCCAAGCCGTCGACTGGATTTGATTCGTTACAATTCGTGTTGGCGGGACTCGGTTACGATGGGCGCGTGTCACATTTGTACACCGCGACCGCAACCTTGCCGCGCGGCGAGGAAGAGAAGTGGCGAAGCACTGTCGAAGCCATCATCGACTCGATCCAATACCCGCCGACTCTGTACTAAGACACACTCATTATCGTCCTCGTGGAAGGACACATAACACCTATTTGCGCGCGAACTGATGGATTTAGAAGCCACCCTGTGTTGTAAACGATGACAGTTAAAACGTATCGTCAAAGTACTGCGCGTCGAATGCCAAATGACGTCGTTATCCCCGACGATTTCGAAGGCGACTGCGACCGACAGCCATGCGCGCATACGATCGGTCACGTACAATACGAGAAAGCTCTATGCTCCGCGAGCACGTTTCACGTAGCGCATTGGTTTCGTTGACGTAGAACACCACAGGAGCCTCCAATAGTTGCACGCCCACTGGTTGAAGCTCAATCTTACTCTGGCCCGGTGTTTCAGTGTCCGTCCAGTTGTAAATCGAGCCGTCAATGGTGACAAACAAACCACGGTAACCAACCGATACGTTCCCATAGGCGATGTACTGTCGTAAAATCTCTTGCACGTATGCTTTGTTCTCGAGGACGGATTCGGTGCCATCCAACTCGAGCGCATCTTTCCAATACTCGATTTCATCGACCAGGTCCTCGTTCTTCGGCACAAAAAACGTCAAGTCTCCCGTGACTTCGTAAAACAGACCACCAGGGACGACGAGTTCATCCAGGCCAGAAAATTTTGCGAGCTTGACGAACAAGGTGGCGTTGAGGCCACCATTGCCGACATCGTTACCCACGACGACGTTCAAGTCGGAGCAATTCTTTGTCGCCTGGCACAAGACTGGCGATGCGAACAGCGCGATGGAGAAAACGGTGACGAGAGAAAGAGCTGGTTTATGGCGAGAGCGTGACGTGAACGAGTTCGACATGAGAATTTCAAGCGTTGCGAAATGAGGCCGCGCGCGACGATGTTCGATGTTGGAATGAATGAATGAATGAATGTGAATGTAAATACATGCGCTAAAGGCTCTAATGAGTTCCTATGCAGCTGCGGCGGTGACGACGATAATGATTTTAAGCCGTTTGTTCCTTCATGATAGCTTCGTGCACCACCTTGACGCCCATCAATACGAGCGGGACGCCGTTACCAGGTCTGGTCGACGCGCCGACAAAGTGCAAGCCGTCGACGACTGGAGAATCAAGTTGCTTTATGCCCGTGCGAACCGGCGGGCGGAACGCGGCGAGTTGAAGCAACCCGTGCGATAAACCGAACACGGCGCCGTGCTTGAGGTTGAACTTCTCGCGCCATTCAGAAGGCACGGTGACGGATTCGTGCACCATAATTTCAGAAAGATCGCCGTGACCAGCCTCCTTGAATCGGCGCAAGACGGCTTGACGGCCAGCCTCAACCATCTCAGTCTCGGTCGGTACCGGTACGCCGCGCTTCTTGCAGATTTCTTCCTGTTCGCGAAGGTTGCAGATGGGAAGCAACACCATGATGGATGAACCACCTTCGGGCGCGCACGTCTTATCCGTGTACACCGGGTTGTGGCAATAAAAGTTGTGCTGCTTGGGCGAAGCAAAATCTGCCGGCGTCGCCGGACGATCCCAGCTACCCTTGTAATCGCTAGACAAGAACACGTTGTGGTGCAACAAACCAGGGATTTCCTTTTTCAAACACCAATTGAACTCGAGCACGGAGCACGAGTATTCCGCCTTGTCCAACTTTTCGCTCTCCTTTTTGCCAGGCTCGCCAACAGAATCGAGCATTTGATCCCACACGCACGGCAAATCTGGGTTGGCGACGACAACGTCGGCACTCAACACTTCGCCAGACTTCAGTCGCACGCCAGTGACTTTGCGCCCAGTGTGTGTGCCGCCCTTTTGTTCGCCCAAACCTGGGACTTCTTCAGTGACGATTTCAGCGACTTCGCTATCGGTGCGCACTTTCGCCCCCATCTTTTCGCAAAGGGCATTCAAGCTTTCACGAACCTTAGTAAAACCACCCTTAGGGTACCACACGCCATCGGTAAGTTCAGTGGCGGCGAGAAGCGAGAACACTCCCGGGGCGTTGTACGGGCTCAAGCCGACGTACAACTCCTGGTAAGAGAATAACGCGCGCAAGCGTTCATCCTTGAAATACTTGGCCATTTGGTTGAACTGCGGCAACAATAAGTCTAAAGGATTCACCGCGAGCGCCAAAGGTCCGACTCGAGACAAATCAACAAAGTCCAAAATGGAATTCGCGTCGCGCTCGATGAACGCCGCGACGCCGTAATCCAATGAAGCGCGCGCGCGTCCAAGCCAGTCAATATAGCGTCCACCCGCACCCTCCTCGATGTCATCCAACTGCTTGCGCATCTCAACAATGTCATATAATAAATCAAGCGTCGTGTGATCGCCAAAGTGCGCTCGGTACGCCGGGTCCACGCGCTCGATGTCCAAATAATCCTCCATCTTCTCCCCGACCGACGTAAACTGCTCGCGGTATCGCTCGGGAAGCAACATCAACGAAGGACCGGTATCAAAACGATACCCCTCACCTCCGCCCGCGAACGTCTCTGATCGACACCGTCCACCGACATCGCTATTCTTTTCCAAAACCGTAACCTCAAACCCGCTCTTGGCCAAACGCGACGCGACGCCGAGACCACCGACGCCGCCACCGACCACGATCGCCGTCTTCCCATCCACCGACGACGAAGACGCACACGTCGTCGTCGTCGTCACTCGCCCCACGCGACGTCCACGACTAGACGCACGACGCACGAGCGCGCACCCACCGGTCCCAGTCGCCACCATCGACGTCCCGCGTCTCGCCGACACCGCCCGCGCCGCGCCAGTCGTCGTCGTCGTCGTCGTCGTCGTCGCCCCGGTCGCCATCATCGCACTCATGAAGACGAATAGAGTAGAATTGCACGCACGCGCGCGCGCGACTGTCGCTCGACGACGCGTGCGCGCGCGCGACCGAAAGAAAGAAATCCAAACGCACCCAAAGAAACGTCATCGCAAAATCCAAACGACGAATCATGACCAGGTCATGAGTCCCTCCTTATCCAAAATCCAACCGACCAATCACGACCAGGCGCAACACACACACACACACGTGAAACATTCAAAACGACCCCTCCTCGGTCGCGCGCCCGTCGACACGCCCGTCGCGTGACGTCTCTGACGCCGTCGTCACACCACGCCGACGACGACGATGTCCGCGCTTGTACACGCCTCCATGAGCCTAGGCGCGAGCATGAACGCTCGTGGGGTTGATATTTCTAGACCTGGTACGTGCGCGCGCGACGGTCGCGCGCGATGGCGCGGGACGAATGCCGATGATTGGGACGCCCGGCGGTGGGCGCCGGACAGAGGGGGTGGCGGGGGATCGGCGCGCCGCGTGCGGGATGCGCGCGAGGTTCGGGGTGGGTGCGCGGGGATGGATTGGTGGAGGGATATATTGCGCGCGGGATGCGCGCGTGTGTGGGCGCGTGCGGTGGGCGCGTGCGCGGTGCGGCGGCGTGGCTGGGCGCAGAGGGTTGAGGGTTTTAGGTCTTGGCGCGCGCGAGGGCGTCGGGCGTCGGGGGAAGGATATCGATTGCGCTGCGCGTGTGTGGGGGATGTTCGTGTGTGGCGTTCGCGTGTACTGACGATGTGTGTCTTTGTTTTATAGGCGTGTCGCTCACGTTTGGTGTCGAACAAGAGCAAGGCAAGTGGACGATGATTCGCCACGGGAAGAAGAACCCGAAGTTGAACAGACCGGCTGACCAACGCAAGGCGCTCATCCGTGGCTTAACCACTGAGTTGCTTCGTCACGGTACGGTTACGACGACCATGGCTCGCGCCAAGGCGATCCGTAAGCCGGTGGAAAACATGATTCAATTAGCCAAGGATGGCGACGACTACAAGCGACGCATGGCGGAGTCGTTCATCTACGACAAGGAAGTGGTCAACGCGCTCTTTGAGCAAGCGCCGACGCGCTATGCGGACCGCAACGGTGGTTACACGCGCATCGTGCGCACGTTGTCTCGCCGTGGGGACAACGCGACGATGGGTGTCATCCGTCTCGTGTAAGTTCGCGCGCAATTGCAACGCTTTCGTTATTTTTTAGTACCAAGGGATTCGCAGTATAGATTGATGTGTCTATAATTAAAACAGATTCAAACAAATACGCGCGTCTCGTGCCCGTCGTTCTCCTCGAGCCTAGTGTGTGCGTGTGTGTGTGGACTAAAACGCGTGCTACTCGCGCGCGTTTTACTTTTTCCTCGACGATGTCGACGCCTTTTTCGCCCGTTTTGGCGCGCTGGCGTCCTCCCCGGCGGCGCGCTTCTTCGCCTGCTTGTGTTCTTCGGCGAGCTTAGTGAGTTCGGCGGCGCGTTTTTCCTTCTTGGCGATGCCAATTTGCATTGCTTTGTAAAGCTCTCTCTTTTTACGCGGCAAGAGCATGTACGACATCTTCTTCATTTGCTCTTCTTCGCTACCCTTGGCGAGTTGGTCGCGCATGATTTTGTCCTTTTCGCTCAACGCCATATCCACCGTGAGACGACTCTTTGGCTCGCGTTGAGAGTCATCAGAGTCGGCATCGCTGTCGTCATCGTCATCATCATCTTCATCATCATCGTCATCATCGTCGTCATCGTCATCGTCTTCACTCGCGTCCTCGTCGTCCTCGCTCTCGGCGGCGGCGTCTAGCGATTTCGAGTACGGCACACCCTTCATTTCAGCTTCTAATTCCTTTCTGTATCTCTTTTCATCCATCGCCGCTTGGGTGGCGTCGTCGATAACAATGGTGTCTTCGTCGGTCATCCTGATGAGCGGTACGCCGTTTCTGATTGCGCGCGCTTCTTCTTGAAGCTTCAACAGCGTCTTGGCGTACTCTGGCGTGTACCCATCGTCGTCGGCGCCAACGAATGGGCTCAAGTGCGGTGGCGCCTCCGCATCCGGCGCATATCCTTCAGGTGGTATCAACACTCGCCAGTTCGCACAATCGCACACCCATTGCGGTTGAATGTAAACTACCTTTGGATTAAGCTTCATGTTTGTCGTCGGTCTATCGATGACGACGTGCGTGATAGCCGCGTCATCCGCGTCGTACGGCGAGCCTTCGCCATCCCAGCACACTTCACCGCCAAATGACTTGATGATGAAAATCATCATGTTGCGAGGGACTTCGCGGTTGATAAAGAACACCAACCCGTCGAATATCTTGGAGCATTCGCGTTGTTCTGACGTCATCTCACTGTCATCGACGTCGTCAGCGTCCATCGCCGCCGCCGCTTCTTCATCTTCATCTTCCTCATCCTGGTTTGCGGCGATAGATGCGAGCTTGGCCTTCAGCGACTTTGCACGTGCTTCAACCGCGGCGGCTTCAGATGATCCAGCGGGCAACGCCTTGGCTTGCGCGGCGGAATCAGCCTCTCGCGCCAACTTGTGCACGACGGCGGCCAACCCGGCGGCGGCGTCTTCCATTTCTTCATTCAACATTGGTGGATACTGTAATCCAGCCTCTTTGTATAATTTGAAGTTGACAAATGAAAGCAAATCTTGGTAGAACTCGAGAAAAGTCAACATAACGCGATAGTCGACATCTTCGGGAACCGTCTGCGACAACGCGTGCGGTTCCAACCATGTAATCTTCTCGCCCTCAATCTCAGCTTCGTAATAAATCCCTTTCACGGAAATGAACACCTTACGCAACGCATGCGTTCGCACACAATACGACTTGAACTCGCGCGCGAGTCGTTCAGATCTGGCGACGATTTCTGGCGCGATGTTGTGACGGTTCACGCTCGGCAACACGGCGAAGAGAGACGTCAACGTCATGGGATCATCCAAATCTTGCAACGCATCATTAAACGTCGGATAACGCTCCAACACCAAGTGTGATAACTCATACTTTGGTGTATTCTCTCTCAATCGATCAAGCGCGACGTAATTCGACTTGGCCTTGGCCCGCTTCAACTTGCGCGCGTACGCGCGCAACTCCCTAAACTTCTCCAACAACGGTTCATGGTGCAAAAACGCAATATCCTTGACGTGATAATACGTCTTCCCTTGCCCTTGCGACTTCTTCTTCGGTTCTCGCGGATGTATCCCTTTCAATATGCACAACCGACGGAAATCCCCGAGCTTGAGCTGCAATCGATTCAACGCTTGGTTTCTCGTCACATACCTCGACGCCGCGCTCTTACTCGTGCCCTTCTTTTGCTTCAACACCGACTTGGGAATCACCTTCCCCGTCGAACTCACGCGTTTCTGTTTCCCCCCACCCATGGCGACTCTCGCCGACGTCACGTCACGCGCGCGCGCAACTCTCCCGCCGCCACACCGTCCGCCGCCACGCCTCGATCGATGGCGCGCGCCGCGCGCGCCTCGTGTTTTTTTTTGTGATACACTCGTGGCGTCAGGTGCCCCCACAGGCGTGCCCCACCCCCTACCATTGCACCGTTCCCGACCAGGCACGCGCGCACACAAACAGAAAGTTGTGCCTAATAAGAACGTAGAAGGTTTGTAGTGTGTATAAAGAGCACATAATTGAGGTCAGATTAAAAACGAAATCGAGCGAGGCCTAAGTAGGGTTTGACCACTTACACGCACGTACACCAACCAACCACGTGGCGACATCCATACCATCCCATCCCATCCATCTCCGCGACGCCCCACCTCGCACACTGTATGCCCATACGCGCACACAGAGTTCCGCACGAC
>Ga0181559_10001119_pt1 | contig 26085 bp, 13 predicted proteins | sample 011ome_21_FD_133752 | JGI IMG/M metagenome (GOLD analysis project Ga0181559, IMG submission 133752) | Coastal salt marsh microbial communities from the Groves Creek Marsh, Skidaway Island, Georgia - 011508AT metaG (megahit assembly) | ecosystem: Environmental > Aquatic > Marine > Intertidal...
CTCCTCTGACTCGTCGTCGGTGGATTCTTCGTCGGACTCGTCGGACTCCTCCTCCGGCTCCTCTTCCTTCGCTGGCTCCTTACCCTTCTTCTTTCCTGCAGGCGCCATATTCCTTTGTTGCTTATTGTTAACGAAGACGCGCGGACGTTCAGCTGCAGCGGTTAGGGGCAGGTGTTGTGGGGGCCGAGGGGTGTCGGCGGCGCGACAGAATCGTCGGCGGCACATCTTCATGCAAATTTTCAGCACTCGAGGCATTTGAGCGTAAATTTCGCATCTGATATCGTTCGCATCTCCTCGCTACTGCTACTACATGCTCTAGTTGGGTCATTCTATTTAGCCGGATCGATTCCCGCCTCGTCCGTGCTGAAATTCTTCCTCGCTTCCTTGAGCTGCATGTTCATGTCGAGTAGCTCGTTCACGCGCTGCACCTTCTTTTCGTCGTTGCGGATGAGGTACAGCAGGTCCTCCGTCTGCAGCTTACCTCGGCGAGCGCTCACCTCCATACATCGATGCGCGAAGTTGGTCACGTAGTCCAGAGTCATGTCTTCCACCAAGTCCACTGTTTCTTTGTCAGGCTCCTGGACATCCCCGAATCCATACATCATGTGTTTCACTGGGAGAACGGGAAAGAGACTCGCGGTTAGCGTCGAATCAGAAAGACCGACCGAAAGTATCAGAGGCGAAAGAGATTCGATTCGGGGGCACTCGGGGGCCTGTAGAAGGCTGGGCAAAAGAACGACACTCACGGTCTCGTGTAAGCAGACCTCGCTTCCGCTTCTTCTGATCAACCTCCGCCTCCGAGTTCTTGCCGTCCTCCCCAGCTGCTTCGCCGGCTCCTTCAGCGGGGCCCTTGCCTTTCTTGTCGCCCGCAGCCCCACCACGGCCACGGCCTCGTCCTCGTCCTCTGCCCCGTCCTCCTCTTCCCCCGGACTTGGTCGGTTTCTTCGCCGAGGAGGGGCCAGCAGCGCCACCACCAGCGCTCACCGCCGGGCTGTCTGGTGCGGACATGACCATTCCTCACGACTTGTTGCCAGGCGCCTTAGGGTTGTGACTGTGGAATTCAACGTGCACACGTTTTTTTGGTCGGGCGAGATCGAGCAGTCGAGCGGAGTGGTAACTGATTCCAGAGGTCGCACCGAAGCTTTTAGTCTCTTTGAGCACACGTGCATCTCCTCTGGAAGGAATCGTCACCATGGTAACAAAGATGTATCTCACAGCCTACAACGTGGCGCAGTCCCTGGTGTGGTCCGCCGCGCTGGTTCTGAGCGTTCGTTCCATCGTGGAAAACGGGGGGAGCTTAACCTCGGTGTACGACGACGCAGGCTGGTTCGTACGCCTCGGTCAGTGCAGCGCCGTGATGGAGGTACTGCACTCTCTTCTCGGACTTGTCCGGTCGCCAGTCCTCACATCTCTTATGCAATGGGCGGGGAGGACGCACGCTATCATGGCCGTCATACACCCCATCGAGTCGTTGCACGGGACGACGGCGGCGGCATTGATGTTTTTGGCGTGGTCCCTATCGGAGGTCATACGCTACCCGTCGTACGCTCTCGGGGCGAACATTCCCGGCTGGCTCAACTGGTTGAGATACTCCGCGTTCATCCCTCTCTACCCCATAGGAGGTTCCGCGGAGATTTGGTTGATGTATCATAGTCTGCCCACGATCGATGCCAGGGTGCCATACACCATCTCGATGCCGAACGCGTTTAACGCGGCGTTTTACTACCCCTGGTTTCTCCGAGGGTTGCTCTACGTGTATCCTTTTCTCTTACTGAAGCTGTACCTCTACGTGTTCGTGCAGCGCAAGAAGAAACTCGTCTCAGACAAGGGGAAGAAGAATTCATAGGTTGTACTCATAGGCACACTAGTAGGTAGTTCTACTCTTCTCTTCGTGCGCGCACGTCAGAAAAGGAAACTCTCGTCGGTCCGTGCACCGCCTTGACCGACAAGGTTTCCCCCGACCTCACCGCGAAGGATTGCACAAACTGCACCGCTTCGTTCCAGCACCGGCTGCTCTCCTTCGCGCCGCATCGCTCAGCCATCGCAGGGTAGGTGCATATGTCCGCGATCGCATCATCTTCGCCGCGATTCAATGTCAAAGTGAACCAAAACACGACGGCGTTCGCGGTGCCTTCGCGAGTCGCCGTCGCGTTCAGAACAGTCTCGCGACAGTACTCCGCAGACGACGACGGATCGTCGAGGTCCGCGTCGAAATCGAAACCGAACACGGGGAACGGTTCGGTTAGCGCGACGTGTGCGACTCGGTCAAGCCGAACGGAGGTGTAGTTCTTGACTTGCGGCGGACGCATCGTGTCATATCCCGCCCATCGCGCACCCTCGACGTCGACGGCAGCAGCTGCCGGTCGAACGACGGGCTCAGGCTGAAACGGTATGTTTACGACCTGCGCCCACACCTTCGCTGCGGCGGGAATCACGCGCGCGCCGGGAGCGGCGAGATTTCGCCTTGCGTGCGCTACCGTGGGAATGACGCCCTCTCCCAGAAGACCATCATCGAGCACCTCGGAAAGCACAATTTCCGCTTTCGCGTTGTTTTTGAAGTTCAAAGCCTCGGGCTCCAGGTCCAACGACGATCCGTGCACCACCCGCACCGTGTCCGCGAAACCGTTTGAAGCCAACACTTCCCTCGCGCATTCCGCCATGTCCCCCACGCGCTCGACGGTGACGACCTCCGCCGCACCCGCACGCGCCGCCATCATCGCCAGAAGACCGGTACCGCCTCCGATATCGATCACCCGGCGACCGATAGTCGCGTCCCGAATTGCCCTGTCGTACACGCTGTTTCGCCTCTCATCGTTGACCATGGGAAAATGCCAACGCTCCACGGACATGCTCACCGTCTTCGCGTCCGCGGGCGCGGGCGCGACGTCAACCGGTGAGAACTTGAAGTGGCCGGACGATGCGTCGTGCGCGACGCGAAGTTTTACGACGCTCCCACTCGACACGGAAAGCGGTGAGGGAAGGAAAGAGATCATCTGTCGTCTACTCTTCCTTTCGATACCACCCGAAAGCGTATCGTTGAGCATCCCACAGTCCGTCCATAACGCGATAGCCGTGAGCTCGCCGTCAACCGTCGCGCGTAGCTCCAACTCGACGGCGTCGAGAAGGCACTCGTTGTCACGCACTTCGGACGAAGTGAGCGATACTCGCGTCAGCTCCGTCTCGTCAGTCACCGCCGTGTGCTTCACGTCCCGTAAACGAACCAAGTCGACCGGTGACTCACCTCGGAACCGGTTGAACGCACCGAGGTCGAAGCCGGACACCACGCCGACGCGAGCGCGCACGACTTCCGTCTGCGCGGGAACGCTGACGCCAACCGCGCGAATACTGACGCGCGAAGGCAATATCGCGGCGTCCGACGTGAGCAAGTTCTCGCACGCGTCCTTGACGTCTTCCAAGGCTCTGCCGATGGTCGATATATCTTCCACGCCAGGAACAAGCAGCACACGCGCGGCGCTTCCAAACGCTCCTTCCGGGGCTTTGGGGTTGGGGCGAAACACGCTCGCGCTGGAAGGAATCACGCGCACGGAAGCTTGAAGTTTGCTGTCTCCGATGACAGATCGGAGTGCCGAGGCGATCGGACGCCTCGGCTCGAGCACGTGCACGACGGAAGGGGGAAGCGCGCCGTCCCGAATCGCAGTGGCGGCGAAGATGGGCACAGATGGTAGCTCCCCCATACAGCTCACCACGTACACTGAACCGGGATGCGCATCGCACACCGAGCGCACCGCGTCGCGCCACACTTTCTCGCGATCGGTGTCATACAAAGGCGCGAAGTGCCAAGGCTGCGGTCTGACGAAAGCATCGTACAACATGTACTGCAGCAGCACGCTCCGAAGACCTCTCTTGGGCTTGACCGCTTCGTTCTCATCGTCCGAGGAGAATGACTCGTCGCTCGAAGTCATGGTGCGCCGTCAACTCTCCGAGGAGTTTGTGCACTCCTTAGAGCTGGGCACCCGAAATCGGTTGCGAACTTGCGATACGTAGTTTTGGGGCCCCGCCAATAAAGTTCGAAATCCAAGAACTTCGCCGCACAGAGCTACCAGGCGGAGGGGTGGCCATCACTAGCGCCCCAGACGTGTTGCACTGGTGACAAAGACACGACAGCGATGATGAGACGTGTCTTAGGGGCCATGGACCCGTGCCGCACAATCGACTTGGTCTCGCCGTGAAGACAAGCCTCAGTCTGAGGGAAATAAGGCGGGGATGTTAGCATCGAAAAGGTTGGCCGTCGCGCTGTTCCTCGTGCTGGCGACCTATGTGCAGCCCTCGCAACCGCAACCCTCGCAAGTGCAAGGTACGCGAAGCACACACTCATCCAACATCTGTCATGCTGCCTTCCACTGTCGAACCTCGCGTCGGACGCTGACACCAGCCCTCTCCGCTCTTCAATCCACGAACGACAGGCGCGGTTTTGGACAGCGTATACCCAGACGTCGGCACCGCACACGCCTTCACCAACGTTGAGTTCAATGGCAACGGTTTATCGCTGAACCTGCCCACGCTCGGATGTCGTTTCGGCGAGTCTGTCGTCTCTGCTTCGAACAGGTCGACGCTCTCAGTGGCGTGCGCGACGCCGTCGACCGGGCCGGGGTTTGTCGTGGTCGGTTTCGCACACATCACCGGGAAAACGTATGCCCCGGGGCGCGACGACATCAGCAGAGAAAGGGGGTACAACGTGTTTGAATTCGTCGAACCGTGGACAGTGAGCTCTGTTTTCCCGCAGGAGACGCGCTCGAGCGGTGGACAGAAGCTGTTCCTCAACGGGCGAAACGTTCGACCGGATATGCAGTGTAACTTTGGCGGCCCTTCGGCGTCCAAAGGCGTAGCGCTCGAGTTTGTCTCCTCCGCCCTCGCCGTGTGCGAGGGGGAACCGACAGCGCAGAGATCCACAGGCGTGCTGATGCTTCAGCACGGCTCACACGCAGCGCCGGATGGACATCAGACGACGATACGGTATCGCGCGACGCCGGACGTGACGTACACGGGTCGTGAAGCGCCGACGCTAGGTGAAGACGTTTCGTTCCTCGCCAAAGCCACGGACGAGAGCGTCGAACGCGTGCTCTCGTGGGACGCGCGCGTCGGGTGTCAGTTCGGCGGTGTGTGGGTATCTGCCACCGGGCGGGCAACGCCGTCGGAGATTCGTTGCGTCGTCCCCGCGTCATCCCTTGGCCGGACACAGGTCACAGTCAGCGATCTGCACTCGCTGACGCCGCTTCCGTCGGTGAACGGTACTCGCGCGGCGGCGGACATCTCGAACTCAGGACGGTTTTCTCTGTCTGTTCGAAAGCCCGTCGTGGTGGACATGATCGTCCCGGCGGCGGGCTCACAAATCGAGCGAGACGTAAACGAAGGCATGGTCGAGGTGTTCGGGGACCATCTCGCGTCTGATTTGGCGTCGCTCGCGAGCTTCTGCTCGCGGCTAAACGATAACCCACAACGACGCTTCGTCGACCGCGCTGCTGCGCGCGAAGAGGTTCGCGCAAAGTGTCTCGTGGCGCTCGCCAGCGGCGGGAAACCAGGTACGGAGCGCGCATTCAGGATCGGATTCAACGCTGTGTCCATCGCTGGTGCTCTGACACGCAGCCGCGACACGACGGCGCAGTACTTGTTACAAGTCCCTCCTCGACTTTTCTCGACAACGGCCGCGGCTGTCCGTGAGGGCGACGTCGTCGTCCTGATCGGCGAGAACTTCGAAGACGAGGCGAGAGGCGTGTGGTGCTCGACGGGCCCGGTCTCCGAGCGCGCGCGAGTCGAGTCTTCCGCGGTGGTGCGATGCGTGATGAGCATCGGGGAAGACGCGCGCGGCTCGTTCGGTGCGGCGTCTACTGGACAAGTAAAACTCGGCGTCAGTTCGGGAGCGGTGACGGCGCCGAGCGCGTCGAATCTGGCGTCCATGACGTGGTTGTCGAATCCTCCGGAGGTGGACTCCGTGACTCCGAACGTCGGGTTGTCGGACGGAGGCACGCGCGTCATCATCGCCCCGCGGGCAGGTGGCATGGGCGCCGCGCGTTTCCACGCGTTAGCGACGAGCTGTCGATTCGGCTCGATCGCGCCGGTGTCCGCCTCTTCCGTCGGGGCGGACACGGTGGAGTGCACGGCGCCGGCGCTCACGCCGGGCGGGATCGCCGTCGGCGCGCCGTACTTCGCCCGCGTCTCCGAAAGCGAGGTGATGTATACCGTCGTCGACGCCGCGTCGGTGGTAGTGTCGACGACTTCGACCACGACGACCCCCCTCGGTGGCGTGGCGCACGTCTCCGCCGTTCGCGCCGCGGCACAGCCCGTGATGGCGTTCGGATGCATGTTCTCCACGTCGCGGGGCGATCCCGTCCCGGCGCCGGACGCGGCGGGGCGTCTGTTGACGTGCGCGTTTCCCGTGTCCGGGCCGGGGTTCACGGTTCTCGACGTCACCTTGTCTTTGTCGCGCTCGCCGCGCGTGCGCGGTGTCGCCGATATCCTCCTCGCGCGACCTTCGCCGCCGGCGGTCATGATACGGTCCGGCCACTCGGGCGAGGTATACGTCGGCGACGCGGTGCACCTGACCGCCGGCGGCCTGGGCTTTGCCGAGGAGACGTGGTGCGTGACGGTCATCGGCGACGACGAGCTCAAGTCTCCGGCGCATCGCGTATCAGCAGCAGCTGTGACGTGCGAGGTGCCGAGCACACGCGACGACGAAGATCACGCGTTGCTCGATGCGACGATGGACGCGTGTGCGGCGCACGCGTGTGGTTTGTCGACCGGTAAAGCCGCGCCCACTCGCGACGCCGGGCACCTCGTGCTCGGCGCGGAGAAAGCTCTGACGGATGCGGCACCGATGCTCGGTTCGACGGCGGGAGGCACGGCGCTGAAACTTCTTCACGCCGGTGCCTCGATCGACGCCGCGCGTCAGTTCTCCGTGTGCCACGTCGGTACCGTCGGGCCGATCTCTGCCTCCACGTTGGGGATCGGGGAGACGATGGAGATCGAGTGCGTGACGCCGGGACACGCGCCGGGCGCGGCGACGCTTTCGCTCGCGAAAGGGAAAGGCCTGACTGGCGACATCTCCTTCGCATTCGTGGAGGATGACGCCGATGAAGCTGAGGTCGAACAGCACGATATCCACGTGGATCCCCCGCTATCCATCGCCGGCTCGTGCGACGACGCCGTGCCCCCGGGCGATGTCATCGTCGTGGGAGACGCATGGAGCCCGTCGGACGGCGGCGCGGAGATTTCGCTTTCGACGGGCTCGACGACGCCTCGGCCGCCTGAGGCGTGCGCCGCGCATTGGACGGCGTGCCGCATCGGCACCACGTGGCCCGTACTCGGTCACCTCATCGAACTGGGTATCGAGTGTGTCGCCCCGGCGCACAAGCCGGGCATCGTGGGCGTCAGCGCCCCGAAAATGCGCTTCGGGACATCGGCTCCGTTCGCGTATCGACGACTTCCGTCGATCGTCGCGGTGGACGCGGCGGACGCGACGTCGCCCGAAAGCTTCGCGTTGGCGGCTCCGATGACCTCGCCTTCGATTCTTCCCCTCGGCGCGTCACTGGACGTGCGCACGCCCGTCCCGCTCGGCGATTCGCCCGCGTGCGTGTTCGCCTCCCACGCCTGGGCGGCGCCGCCGCGCATGTGGATCGCCGCCGGCCACGGCGCGTCGAGCGTCGTCGTGAAGTGCGAGGTTCCCGTCGCCGCGAAAACGGACGGCGCGCTCGTCGTCGAGCGCGGGCGTGTGGACTCGATCCGCTCCGCCACGACGACGTTCAGCGCGTTCCGCGACATCCCGGACTGTGTCGTCGAAGACCTGTCCCCCGAATCGGGCGGCGCGCGCGGCGGTGTCGTGTCGAACGTCCACGCGAGTTGCCTCTGGCGCGACGGCGTCGCCGCCGCGGACGCGCGCGCTGGGTGTCTTTTCGGCGCGATCGGCCCTGTGGCGGCGTCGGCGGGCTTCGACGGCGACTCGCGCGTTCTGCGGTGCGTCGTCCCCGCGCACGCTCCCGCGACTGTACCGTTCGCGGTGACGCTCAACTGGAGAGACGCGAGCTTCGAGCCTTTCGACCCGGTGGACGGCGCGCGCGTCGCGCGCGCGTTCCGCTTCGATACGGAGGAGGAACCCCCGGCGTCGGCGGACGCCGCCGCGGACGAGACGCGTCTGTCGAGCGCGCCGCCGCCTTCGCTCGCCAACGTCGTTCCCTGGCTCGCGTGGGGAGGGAATGTGCTGCACGTCGCGGGACGCGATTTGCCCACGGACGCGAGCGCGGCGTGCGTGGTCGGCGCGAGCCTCGCGCCGGCGTCCGCGGTGTCTTCGGCGCTCATCCTCTGCGACCCGTTTCCGGCGGCGCCCTCGCCGGCGGCTTCGAGGCTGGCGGGAGGCGTGACGGAGATCTCGCTGGGGGTCACCAGCGCCGCCGCGCCGCGCCGCGCCGCGGACTCGACGGCGCTGAGCGTGTTTGTCCTGGAGCGCGCGGCGGTGGTCGGCGTGGACGTCGGTAACGGGTGGGAGCAAGGCGGGGGAAGCGTGAGCGTTGAGCTCAACGGCTGGGCGCCCGCCGGCTGGATGGACTGCCGCTTCGGCACCGTGACCGTGCACGGTCGCGCCGGCGGCTCGGGCTGGCGCGCGCGCGCCTCCTCCGGACGCGCGGGCGAGTGGTGGTCGGAAACGACGGCGGCGGCGGATGTCGAGTGCGTCACGCCCGCGAAGCAGACGGGGCGCGTTCCGGTCGGCGTCTCGCTCGCGCACTCGTCCTCGGTCTCGTTCGACGCGGCGGTGGAATACTCGTACCTTTAGCTGTATTGTATTGCTGTAGCGCGTAGACAAAACCTATCCGACAGTCCATGGGTGGTGAACGGCTCCTCACCCGTGTGATGAATTTGAAGGTTACAACTCAGCTAGCTGGTTCTCGAACGTCGCACGCGCGGTAAACACTGAGACTCCTCGCGTGTGATCACCAACCGTACCCGTCGTCGTACATCTCCGAGTTGTACGCGTCGTAAGAAAAAGCCTCCTCTTCGAAGTCGTCGTAGTACGAGCTCCCCGCGCCGCGTTTCCGGTCGTACGGGTCGAACCGGCCGAACCCGGCGGCGCGAGCCTGGTCGCTCGCGTTCGCGTACGCCGCCTGCGCCTGGCGCGCCGCGCGTTCGGCTTTGCTCCGCGCGTTTTCCCACCGCATGCGTTCGGTCGCGTCCGTCAACACGCGGTTGGCCTCGCCCACGTGCTTGAAGAGCTTGGATGAAATCGCCGCGCGCGCCTTGGCGACGCCCGCGCTCGCGCCGAGCTTGTTCGCCTTGTCCGGGTGGTGCGCCAGCGCGAGTTGCCTGTACGCCTTCTTCATCTCCGCCGCGGACGCGTTCGGGGAGACGCCCAGGAGCTTAATCCAGTCCACAGGGTGGCTCTGCTTCGCCTTCCGCGTCGCCGCGGCGAGCCCGGCGCGCGACTGCGACGCCTCGTTGGCCTCCAGGGGGAGCTCCAGCATCGCGCCGTACGCGGCGACGGCGTCGTCGTACATGCCGAGCTCGACGTAGATGGTCGCCAGGCGGCTTCGCGCCTTGACGTACCTGGGCGCGACGCCGACCGCCGTTCCCGCGGACGACAGCGCGTCCGCGAACTGCCCCAGCGCCTGCTGGCACGCGCACATGTTCGAGAGGAACAAACCTTCCAGCGCGGGCGTGCCGCTGGACATACGGAGCGCCTCCGCGTACGTGGACAACGCCTCTTTGTGTTCGCCCGACTTGAACGCCTCCCTGCCCCGGTCCTTGCACTCGCCGATCTTCGCAGCCTTCTCCAGGAGTAACAGGAGACCCTCGGGGTCGGGGACGCTCTTCAGTTCCTCAACGAGCTCGTCGTTGAGCTCGGAAGCGGGGTCGACCGCGTCTTTCGCGGTTTCGCCCCCGTCCTCGCCCGCGGCGCGCGCGCGGCGCGCCGCAAAGTCGGGAATCGCGTCCAGCACGTCCTTCATCTCCGCCGCCGACTCCAGGCACGCCGAGAGGTTCCCCGCGTCGAAGTAGAGCCGGATCTCGACGCACGCGCGCCGCGCGTTCGTGGCCTTCTTGCCCTTGAGCAGAGCCAGCGCGTCGTCGCGCCTGTCCATGAAGCGCAGCGCCTCCGCCTTGAGCGTCGCCAGGTCGGGCACGGCGGGCGCCAGCGCGACGGCGGCGTCCACCGATTTCAAAGCCTCCGTCGCCGCGCCGGCGACGTCGAAGGCGTCCGCGAACGCGCCACCCTCGGGGGGCGCGTTTTCCTTCTGCTGGCGCTTGATCTCCGCCATCTTCAACGTGTCACCCGCGTCCCGCACGGCGCGCTCCACGGCGTTTATGTCCTCCAGGACGCCCCGCGCCTCGCTCTTCGACTGCAACTCGCCGCCCGCGCGCTCGGCGACGTCCGCCGCCTCCTGCCGCGCCTCGGCGAAGTCGCCGAGCTGGAGCAGGCACCGCGCCAGCCTCACCTGCGCCTTGGTGTGCGCGCTGTCCAGCCTGAGCGCGGCGCAGCAGTCCTCCGCGGCGGCGAGCGGCGCGCCGCGCATCAGGTGCGCGGCGGCGCGGTTGGTGTGCAAACCAACCTTCACGGCGGCGAGCGCGTCCGTCTCCGCCGCGTCCTTCGCCGCCTCGAGCGCGGCGTCGTACCACGTCAGCGCGCCGCGGTAGTCCCCGCGTCGGTACGCGTCGTTGCCCACCAGCCGGTCGCGCTCGACGGACGCCACCAGGATCTTCTGGTGCTGCTCGGTCGCGGCGAGCGCGTCCTCGGGAGTCGCGCCGGGCGCGCTCAGGATGGCGTCCACGTGCGCCTTCGCGGCGACCAGGTTGCCGAGCTTCACGCAGCAGTTCCCCGCGCGGCTCAGCGCGCGCACGTTCGCCGGGTTGATCTCCAGGACGCGCTCGCACTCCGTGAGGGCCTCGCGCATGCGACCCAGGGCCATGAGTGCGGCCGCGCGGTTCGTGCGCAGAGTCAGGTGCGAGGGCTCCACCAGCGCGATGTCGCAGCTCTCGAGCGCGTCGACGGCGCTCTTGTACGCCGACTCCGCCTCGGCGCACTCGCCGTTCCGGTACGCCTCGTTGCCTCTCTTGCGCAACGCATCCGCCTCCACCACGGCGCGCGCCTGCCTCGCGGCTTTGTGCTTCGCCGCGTCCTCGTGATCGCGCCGCGCGCCCTCCTCGGCGATGCGCCGCTCCACCGCACCCACCTCTTCCCACGCGGCGTGCGCCTCCGCCTGCACGCGCTCGCGCTCCGCCTCCGCGGCGGCGAGCGCTTCCCTCGCCGCGCGCACGGCTTCCTCAGACGCCACGAGCTTCAGTTCCAGCTCGACGTGCTTCAGCTCGGCGCGCCGGAGGCCCATTTCGAACTCAGCGTCCACCCGGCGACGCGCCTCGGCCTCTTCTTCTTCCATCACGGCGCTCGCGTCGCGGCTGTCGTCCAAATCGTCCAAATCGAAGCTCTCGCGCTCCGCATCCTCCCCGCCACCCTCGCGCGCTTCGCCCTCTTCGTCGAGGCCCAGGCGCGCCATCTCGGCGGTCAGGTCGAGATCTTCGTTGTCCTCCGCGTGCTCGTCGTCCTCGTCGAGGTCGAAACTGTCTCCCACGTCGTCACCGTCTCCGCCGTCCGCCTCGTCGGACATCGCGGGCGTCCGCGGGCCGACAGTTTCGGCATCGCCGGACTCGACGGTTTTCGCCGTTCGCGTCTCGCTCGCCAGAGGGGACGCTCCGGCCGCGAACGGCTTCTGGCCCGACCCGACATCCTCGCTCGGCGCCTCGCGCGCATCAACCTCACTCGCTGCCATGGTTCCGCGCCGAACCCCCTCGCGGTACCCCTCCACGCCGCGCTTTGTGGCGCGACCTCGCTCGGCTGCCCGGACAACAACGGGTGGAACACCGCGCCGCGCGTCCTCACTTTCAAAATCGGCATGCGTTGACTTACAACATCCGAGAAGATCTGCGAAGTGCCGACTCGTTCCTCAGAGGAGGGCGCGCGGCGGCGACATCTGCGACCATGCCCCGTGAGATCATCACGGTGCAGGTGGGTCAGTGCGGCAACCAGATCGGGTGTCGTTTCTGGGAGCTCGCGCTGAAGGAGCACGCGGCGTACAACACCAAGGCTCGCTACGACGAGGCGCTCTCGAGCTTTTTCCAGAATGTGGATTCGAGGGGCGACGCGCCCGTGAGCCTGCCCGTGGGGGACGGGCGCGGCGCGATTCGCGCGCTCAAGGCGCGCGCCGTGGTGGTGGACATGGAGGAAGGCGTCACGAACGAGCTCCTCTCCGGGCACATGCGCGACGTCTTCGACACGAAGCAGTTCATCACCGGGCAGAGCGGCTCGGGGAACAACTGGGCGTGCGGCTCGCACCACTACGGACCGATGTACCGCGACGCGCTGCTGGAGGCGGTGCGGAAGCAAGCCGAGGACGCCGATTCCCTGCAGGGCTTCATGCTGCTGCACTCGCTGGGGGGAGGCACCGGCTCGGGCCTGGGGTCGTACATGCTCGGCGCGCTGGCGGACGAGTTCCCCGACGTCTACCGGTTCGCGGTGTCCGTGTTCCCGAGCGAGGACGACGACGTGGTGACGAGCCCGTACAACGCCATGCTCGCGTGCGCGGCGCTCGCCGAGCACGCCGACTGCGCGATGCCCGTGGAGAACCAGGCGCTGATGGACATCGTGACGAGCATTTACGACAAGAGCGACGTGAACACGCGGCGCGGGAGCGCGCTGACCGGCGTCGATACCCTCGGCGTCGAGGTGAGCGGGCGCGGCGGGCGCCCGTGGGACGCCATGAACGGCATCGCCGCCAACTTGCTGCTCAACCTCACCGCGGGCGCGCGCTTCGACGGCGCGCTCAACGTGGACATCAACGAGGTCACCACGAACTTGGTGCCGTTCCCGAAGATGCACTTCCTGCTGAGCAGCATGTCCCCCGCGTTCGTGAGCGCGGACAAGCGCAAGTCAGCGCCCGCGCCGCGGACGATGGACCAGATCTTCACCGAGGTGTTCGGGCGCGACCGGCAGCTCGCCGCCGTGGACCCGCGCCGGTCCACCTACCTGGCGTGCGCGCTGATGATGCGCGGCGCGGTGACCGTCTCGGACGCGAGCCGGAACGTGGACCGGCTGCGCAAGGGGCTGCGCATGGCGCATTGGGTCTCGGACGGGTTCAAGGTGGGCCTGTGCGACCGCGCGCCCACGGGGACGCCGTACAGCGCGCTGTGCCTGGCGAACAACTGCGCGATGCGCAAACCGCTCGACGCCATGACGTCGCGGTTCCAAAAGCTGCGGCGGCGGAATCTGTACGTGCACCACTACGGCGAGTTCATGGAGATTGACGACATGGACGCCGCGGCGGGGACCATCGCGGACCTGGCGGAGGAGTACGCGCGCGTGGATGCGGCGGCGCCGCCGGAGACGGTGCCGTCCATACGACCGCTCGGGGTGAGGTAGAGGTGGGATTCGTCGCGCGAGTCGCGGGCGCGCGAGTCGCTCGAGACGACGCTCGAGACGACGTTTTTAAATCACCGCGCTACAACTGTAGACTACATGTACCCACGGCGCCGTCTCCTCATCCTTGCGCGTACCGGCGGGTCCATTCGTTCGCGGTTTTGTCGTGCGCCGGGCGGTCGTTCAGGAATTGCTGCGCGATGCTCCCGACGAGGGGGTCGTGGGGGTTCGCGTCCGTGAGCAGCGAGCAGATGGAGAGCAGCACCTTGGAGATGGTGAGCGCGGGCGACCACTGCTCCTTCAGGATGTCCAGGCAGATCTGGCCGCTGCTGTTCACGTTGCAGTGGTAGATCCGCGTGCGGAAGGTCACCTTCGGGGGTTTGAACGGGTAGTCCGAGGGAAAGTGGATGTCGAGGAAGAACACGCCGCCGGCGTACGGCGACCCCGCGGGCCCCATGATGGAGGACACCCACTCGTACAGGTTATCGCCCTTGGGCCCGGCCGAGCAGTTGGTCGGAGGCTCCAACGAGATCTCGGCCAGCTCCTTCTGGATGCGCTTCGCCGCCGAGCTCATCGAACCACCCTTCGACATGGTCGCGTCGGGGCAACGGCTGCTCTTCGAGCGCGGGTCGCGAGCGCGCTTACGGTCGCGGGGAACGGGGGCGTGCGTCGCGGGGCGCACGTCGCTGTGGCGCTGATGCGGCGGTGCCGGCTTGATGAAACCTGATTTTGAAAAATCGTCAAATTTATGTCCCATCGCTCCCATCCTCCGCATCGGAGCCCACCATCAAATCCCGGCGTGATGTTGTCTCACGGCGCCGATCCGCGAACTGAGCGCGAAGCCGTCGGCAGTCTGACGCGTCCTTCGCGCCTCGCCCTGTCGTTGATCGCACGCGCTGTTTCACGAAGAGCGACTACACCTACTACACCTACACCTCTACGTGAAACCACACAGAACCCTCTGTCGTGCGAAGAAGAAGACGCGAACCCCCGCGACTTTCGCCGCCGCCACCTCCCGCCGCCGTCGCTCGTCACGCCGCGCGACGCGCACTCGTCGCGCGCCGGAAGTTTCCCGTGAGCTGCCCGCACGCGGCGTCCGCCTCGAGCCCGCGCGTGCGCCGCACGGTGTGCGTGATCCCGCGCTCGGCGCCGAGCGCGTCCGAGAAGCGACGCACCGCCGCGTTGCTCGGCCTGAGGTGATCGGCGCCCGCGACGGGGTTCCAGGGCAGCAGATTCACATGGCACCCCCGGCCGACCCGCGACCGAAGCGTCTTCGCCAGCGCCTTGGCCTGCGCGGGCGCGTCGTTCTCGCCCGCCAGCAGCGTGTACTCGAACGTCACGCGCCTCCCCGTCGCGTCCTTGTACAGCCGGCAGTCCTCGAGCAGCGCCTCGATCGGGTACGCGGAGGCGGACGGCACGAGCTTCTCCCGCAAAGCCTGGTCCGGCGCGTGCAACGACACCGCCAGCGTCGCCTGCAGCGCGTGCGCGGCGAGCCTGGACAACGCGTTGGGGACGCCCACCGTGCTGATCGTGAAGCGCCTCCCGCCGATCCCGAGGTCCTCGTTGAGCGTCCTGTGCGCGAGGAGCACCTGCTTGAGGTTCATCAGTGGCTCGCCCATGCCCATCATGACCACGTTCGTGCACCGGCGCCCGAAGACATCCTCCAGCGCCAGCACCTGGTTCACGATCTCGGCGGCGTCGAGGTTCCGCTTGAAGCCCTGCTTCCCTGTGGCGCAGAACGAACACCGCATCGCGCAACCGACCTGCGACGACACGCACACGGTGAACCGCGCGCGTCTCTTAGACGCGGTCGACGCGAGTGCTCGGTGGTTCAGAGCCTTCTTCGTCCCGCGTTTGGACGGACCGCCTCTTCCCGACTTCTCTCGCTCCCGCGCGCCGAGCTCTGACCCGAGACGCACCCACCCGTCGTCGCCTTCGACGTCCTCCAGACGGGATTCGTCGTCATCGCTCGACGTCGTCGTCTCGTCGGACTCGAGCTCATCGCCGTCCTCGTAAAGCGGAACACCTTCTGCCTCGCTCGCTGCATCGCGCGCCTCAGGCGATTCCTGAGGGATGCCGACCGCCTCGATTATGCTCCCGCAGTGGAGCTCAATGAGCACCTTCCTCGTGCCGTCGGGGGACGACACAACCTCGACGGGCGCCCTGCGCCCAACCTCCAAGCCCGCGGACACGAGCTGCTCCCGGAACGACTCGGGGAGCTGCTTGATGTCGTCCACGGAGGCCTTGCGCATGCCGTAAATCGCGTCGTGGATCTGCTTGCCTCGGTACGCGGGCTGGCCCATGTCCCGCGCCAAGCGCGTCAACGCCTCTTCGCCCATTCCAAGGAGTGTCGGCGGCGCCGGTTGGAGCGAAGACGCGGACCGGGCGAACCACAGCGCCACGGAGGCGGCTCTGACGAACCCATCCGTCCCGCCGAGCCCCCGCGCGACCACCGCCGCGCTCGCCGCCCTGAACGCCATACGCTCGGCGCCACCCACGGTGCGCAGTGCGGGAGTGCGCCCGAGACACTCGTGGTGCGTCAACGTGTTCGGAGAGCTCATCGTGTGGCACCAGCATGTGTCGAAGTTCGCGAACGCGAGAACTCGGCTGCGTCGAAACGCGTTTGCGGCGGCTGCTTCACCTTCTCATTACATGAAACGCACAGCGGTGCGCTCGCGGACGCAAGCCTCTCCCGAACGAAGGAGATTTCCTCACGCGTGCACGATCCCGTTGTCCAGACTCTTGCGCCGAAGCTCCTCCGCGCGTTTCTTGATGGTCTCGGTCATCTCGCCGTCCGCGCCGTAGTCGTGCTCGAGGATCCACTGCATCTGGTCCGCCGTCATCACCACCACCTTCATGGGCGTCGTCGCGCGCACGTCCGCGCCTCTTCGCCCGCCCACCCATTTGTTCTTCACGCGGAGCAGCGTGGTGAGGCCCACGATCTTGCCCACCACGGCCTCGCGCTTCGTGGGCGAGCGCGAGGGCGACGCGCTCTCCGTCTCCCGCGTCGCCTTCTCAGGCGCGCTCGCCGCCGAAGGCGGGAGCACGTCGTAGTCCCCGTCCGGCTTCAGCTTCACGCCCATCTCGCCCACGAACTCGCCGGCGTGCCGCTCGGCAACCTTCAGCTCTGACCCGTCGTCCTTCTTCACCACCACCTCGCACGAGCCCTCTCTGATCAGGAAGATCTCCTTCGCCCGCGCGCCCTGCTTGATGAGCAAGTCCCCGGGCCGGAGCTCGCGCGTCTCCAGCGCGCCGGCGTCCATGTGCGTCTCCGCGAAGCGCTCCATGCGGGACCGGTTGATGGGCTTCGGTTGATGGTCGACCGACCCACCCGTGATCCACCTGTGCTCCAGCGCCTCGGATGCGGTGAGGCGCGTCACCTTGTCCGCGCAGAGCAACTGGCCGATCAGCTCGCGGGCATCCTCGGACACGGACTCGGCGGGCGGGCGCGCCTCTCCTTTCGCGATGCGGCGGAACATTGCCTGCTCGTCCGCGTCGTAAAACGGCAACTGCCCGTTCAGCAGGCAGTACAGGATGCATCCCACCGCCCACATGTCCACCGCGGGCGTGTACTGCTGCCCCAGGATGATCTCGGGCGCGACGTACGCCGGGGAACCGCACTGCGCGCTGAGTTTCCCGCGCGACGTCTTCATCTTCTTGGCCAGCCCAAAATCCGCGATGCGCAGCGAACGCAGATTCCCCTTCTCGGCCAGGATCAGGTTTTCAAGCTTCAGGTCCCTGTGCGTGATGTTATGCGCGTGCACGTTCACCAGACCGGTCAGGAGCTGTTTCATGATCAACGCCGCGTCCTTCTCGCTGTACGACCCGAGGTTCATCACCGCTTCGAGCAGCTCGCCGCCGCGCAGAAACTCCATGATCACGTACACGTGCTTGGGCGTCTGGTAAAAGTCGTAGATGCGCACAACCTGCGGGCTCGCGAGCGAAATCGTCAGCCGGATCTCCTCCGCGATCTCGGGGAGGGTCATGCCGCCCTCCTCCAGATCTTCCTCGTTCGTGGGCTCGACGATGTTCATCACCTTCACCGCGTACGACTTTTTCGAGCGCAGGTGCGTGCATTGCTTCACCACCGCGAACCCGCCCGTGCCCAGCACCTTGCCGAACCGGAAGTCCCTCGTGATGGGCGTGGTGATCCCGCCCGTCTCGGGGTCACGAACCGGTTTCGATGCCGTGAACGACTTGGTCGGCATGGTCTCGAACGTCCCGGGCTCGGGCTCGTGGTCCGCGGCGTTCAAGCTCGACCTCACTCCCTTGACAACCTGGATTATTTGATCGTCCGACTCATCCTTCGGGTTGGACTGCGGCGGCTCGTCCGCGCACGAGGAGAAAATGACGCCCATCGCGACGGGTTCGAGCCGACGCCGACGCTGATGCGGGCGGTGGCGCGCGCGCTTCGGCTCGGAGGGGAGTGGCGCCCGTGGTCGTTCGGCCCGGCACTTAAGCTACAATACTCCCAACTGTGTACCGCTCCTTGCTACTACGTATTGATGTCCAGCGTGTCCGAAACATTGCAGACTGATTGCTCATATCTTGTGCCCTCTGGCCATACGAAAGGCGAAAAGTACAATACGATCCTCAGCACTCGCACTTCCCGGACGCATCGACGCGGACGCACGCGAACAAATCAGCCCCGATGGTACGTGCGGATCTCTGCGCACACCGATTCAGTCGCGGCCGCGTGGTCTTCACTCGTGTCCGCGCTGACATTCTCCTCCCTCACTCACCGCGCAGGCTGACGACAAGACATCGGCCGCCGCCGACAAACCCGCGAAACGCAACCCGCGCAAGCCGAAGCGCGACCGCCCGAAACCCACCAAGCCCAAGGACAAGGCGACGGCGGTGGACGGCGGGGTGAAGAAGAAGCGCAAGAAGAAGGACAAAAAGAAGGACAAGTCCTCCAAGAGCAAGAGGAAGGACAAGGACGGCGACGCGAGGATTGAGAATGCGATTGAGAAAGCGGCGGGCGGCGGTGCGGGCGGCGGTGCCCCCAACTCCAAGTGGAAGCACGGCGACTGGAGCTGCCAGAAGTGCGGCGCGCACAACTTCCGAGGCAAGGACTCGTGTTTCCGGTGCAAGTACCCGCGCGCCAACTCTGTCAAGGCGGCGAGCGCGGAGAGCGCGCTGGCGTACCTCACCGAGCGCCGCGCCGGCGCGACGGAGATGGACAGCGTCCAGCACTTGTGGCTCGGAAAGAGCGCGTACAACCGCGACGTCAACGACGCGACGTTCGACTTGTACGTGGACACGTACGTGGGGACGCTGGAGGACAAGCACAAGCTCCAGATTTTGAAGCGTGCGCGTCTGGCGGCCGCGCGAGCCGCGAGGCTGGTCGAGGCGCTCGAGGACACGCCGGAGGAGAGTCGCGAAGGCGACGGGAAGGCGCCTTCGAGCGGGAAGAAGCGGAAGAAGAAACGCGCGAAGAAGCCCGAGAACGGCGGAGCGCGCGCGGCGGCGCCGGCGGAGAAGGCGAAAGGGGAGGAGAAGAAGAAGCCCGAGGAGAAGAAGAAGCCTTCCGAGGGCGAGGCGAAGGCTACGGGGAAGGAGGGAAAGAAGGAGGGGAAGACAAAAAAAAAGGAGGCGCCGTCCGCGGTCGCGACGAAGGAGGCGAAGGCGGCGGAGGCGAAGGCGTCTTCGCCGAAAAAGGAAACCGCCGCGAAACGCAAAGCGTCGTCGGCGGCGGAGGCGCCGCCCGCGCGCGTGACGCGAAGCCGGGCCGCCAAGAAGTGATAGCGCACATAATACTATATCGATATACATGGAACATGGACGGTGTCAAAGAACGCGTCGCACCAATCTCTCTACCCTCTCGGCCTCGGATCCCACGCACCGTTCGGCAGACCTAGGGCTGGCCCGGCGCGCGCTCGACGCCGAACGTCAAGGCGCGTTTGGGCTCGACCGTCTCCGACGCGTTTCGCGCCGTCGCGACTCCGTTGGAGACGTCACCGAGCGGGCTCCTGGCCTTCGCGGCGCTGCCATCGAGCAGGCCCTCGGCGCGCCGCCTCGCGTCGCGACACGTGCTGATGAGTTCCTCGAGCGATTGTAAACGCTCGTCGGGCTTCTCCGTCGCCGGCGTGGACAGGCTCGCGCTCGCGCTCGCCGAGCCGACTTCGGATTCGTCTGACGCCGACTCAGACGCGCCGGACGCCGACGTCGCGGGGCTCGAACCCGACCCGGACGCGGCGGCGGCGGCGGCCGACGCGGGTTCCGGCGACTCGGCGCGTTTCTCCTCGCTCGCGGGAGGCAGCAGCGTGGCGGGCCCGACGTCTTGCCACGCGGGCCGCGCGAGTTTCTTCCGCTTCTCGCGGACGGGCGCCGACTTTTTCTTCAGCGCGCGAAGCACCGCGTCCGCCTCTCGGACCACCGAGGGCGTTCGCGCGAGGGGCGCTCGGGCCGCCTCTCGGGCGACGCCTTCGTCGTCCGCGGTCGTCGTCGTCCCGGGAAATCTCGAATCTTCCGTCGCGGGTTTCGCCGCGTCGCGGACGGCGAACCCGTCGCCGAAAAACGCCCCCGACGCCGCTCTTCGAGCCGCCGCCGCCGAGTTGAAGAGGATGGTGAGCAGAGACCTCGCTTCGCCGGTCGACCGGACGCGTGACCACCGCCGCGCCCCCCCCCGGCGCTCTTCGCGCGCCTCCGATCGGTACAGGCGTTCCTGAAGCGATGCGATCTGTTCCGTGACCGCGCGCATCTCCGCCGCCGCCGACGCGCGGCTCGCCGGGGAGGGTGCGTCCTTTTCGGGGGAAGACCCGGGGGACGCGAGGCGCGGAAGGCGGCGCCCGAGCGCGGCGCGGCGCGCGAGGGACTCCTCGAGCGCCGCTCTGAGCTCGGCGCGTTCGACCGAGGCGACGAGCTCAGCCTCGAGCCACTGCTTCCGCGCGTTCAGGCCGAGACCCGTGCCCGGCCCGGCGGCGTCGTCGGGCCTCGCGCCGCGCATCTCAGATACCAGTTCCACGCTCGCCACCGCCGTGGCGACGGGCGCGGGCGCCGCGACGGAGAGCTCCGGGCGCGACGCGACGGGCGCCGCCGCCGCCGTCTCGGCGTCGACGGGCGCGTGTTTCCGCCTGTTCGCCTTGGCAGCCGCCTGCAACGCCCTGAGCTGCTCCCGCGCGTTCGACGCCTCTTCGGTCTTTCGGCGAAGCACCGCCGCCTGGCGGTCCACGGCGCTCTGCGCCTTGCGCGCGGCGAGCGCGTGGCTCCGTCCCTCCTTCTTCGCCCGCTGCAGCGCGCGCTCCGACTCGCGCTGCTTGGCGATGCCCTCCTTCGTGGCGCGCTCAACGCGGCGCACGAGCTCGACGCGCGCCGCGCGTAGGCGCTGGATGTCCGCCTGCAGCGCCTTCGCGGCCATGTCGCTCTTCTCGCGCAGACGCGCCGCGTCCTTGTGTTTCGCGGCGAGTTTCGAAACCTCCTTCAGGCGCTGCTCGAGCTCCAGGAGACGCCCGCGCGTCTTCACCTCCGCGGCTTTGCGAGCGTCGGCGCCGTGCTTCGCCGCCGCGGAGAGCGCCGCAAGCAGCCCGTCGCGCTCGGCGGCGATCTCGAGCTTCTCCGTCTCGAGGCTCTTCAGCAGGCGGCCGTACTTCTCGCGGACCGCCTCGACGTCGATGTCCTGCTGCGCGGAGGCGGCGCCCGCCGCCGCCGCCGCGCCGACGCCGCCTCGAGCGACGGCGGCGTCCACCTCCGCCTGCATCTCCACCGCTTGCGACGACATCGCACGCATGCGCGCTTCCTTGGCTTGCAAGGTGCGTTCGACATCGGCGAGCTCCGCCTGCAGGTCGTCCCCCTCGGCGTCCTCCTCCAGCTCCTCATCGTCGTCGATGGCATCGAGATCCTCCGGCTCCTCTGGCTCGAACGCCGGCTCGTCGTCGAGGTCGTACGACGCGGCGGGGTCCTCGGCGTACGGATCGGCGCGCCCCTCCCGCGCGGCTCTGAGCTGGTTCTTCAGCCGGCTCTGCTCGTTGCGCAGAGACTGGATCGTGCTCAAGTAGCCGTGGACCACGTTCGAGCCGCCGTGGTCCTCCTCGGCGGAGATGCCCGCGTCCTGGAGCTTCAAGGCAAGCACGTCGCGCTCGACGCCGGCGGCGAGCTCCGCCGCCGCCGACGCGGCGGCATTTTCCTCGGCGGCTTTCAAGTCGGCGCGCAGGCGCGACGCCTCCGCCTCGGCGAGCATCGCGCGAGCCTCCATGGTCTCGAATCGCGCGGAGACGTCGTCGTTTCCGCTCCCGAGTCCGAGCGCGCCCGCGCCGTTGAGTTTCAGGTGCGCGATTTCCGACCGCGCCGCCGCGAGCGCCCTTCGCAGTTTGGCGATTCGCGTCGCGGCGTCGGGCGCGTTCTCGTCGAACGTCACGACGGGCGTGTTCACGATGTTCCTCGCCCTGTTCGCGTACTTGAGCGTGTTCAGGGTCTCGTCCAGGTTCGCGTCCGCGGGAGAAACGCACGCCACCATCACCGTGCGCGAGTTCCCGCCCAGCGCGTCCTGCAGCAGGCGCGTGAGTTTGGAGTCGCGGTAGGGCACGTGCGCGCCCTTCGCGCGTCGCCGCTTGTCGTCCCCGAGCGCGCTGATGACGTTTCCGAGCGCGAGCAAGCCTTTGTTGATCTGGATGCCCTCCTGAAGACGCGCGCCCTCCGCCTTGGTGCGCTTCGCGCGCTCGGAGCCGGCGAGGTCCACGAGGTGCATCTTCGCGCGCGTCGCCTCGCCCGGCGCGCCCGCTCCGGCCGACGACGTCTCGACGTGGATGGTGAAGATGGCGTGCGAGCGCGAGGACCGGTCGTTCATGCCGGTCGCCGCGGTGGCGCGCGCGCTCGACCCGTCGCGGAGCGTCGTCGCCATCTCCTCGATCGTGCGCACCTCCTTCTCGCGCGCGCCGACGAGCGTCACGCCGTCGGGCGCGTCGCGAAGGGAAACCGCGCTCTTCGGCCGCAACAGGTCGCGGATCTCCTCCTTGTGGATCTCGATGAACCCCACCTTGATGGTCACGGAGGTGTCGCCGGGAAGCGCCGCGACGCGCTCGAACAGCGTGCGCATGACGCGCGGAATCACGCCGAGAGGCTCGCGCGAAGATGTCGAAGATGACGCGAAATCGCGCGACGCGTCGCGCGCCGTGCCCATCGTGAACGTCTTGCCGGAACCCGTCTGGCCGTACGCGAGCACCGTGGCGTTGTACCCGCGGAGGAGCCCCCTGACCAAGGGCTCGACGCACTGCGCGTACAGCGCCTTCTCGGAAGGCCCCGAGCCGTGGTACACGTGGTCGTACGTGAACTTGTGCTCCGAGACGAGCGAGACGGACGGTTCGGTGGCGTGCGCGCTGACGCACTCGCGGCATCCGTCGACGAGCTCCCCGCCCACGAGGGGCCGCACCATCAGCGCGACGGTCACGGGGAGCTCGTTCTCCACGCGCGTCTCGATGTTTGGCGAGATCGCGCGTGGAGAACGATTCGCGACGGGGTCCACGTTCTCCTTCGCGGCGGCGCGTCCGCCCACCTCCGTCGCCTCCGTCTCGACCTCCATCGCCTCGACGCCTGCGGTTTTTCGTTTCGGGACGCGACCGCGCGCGGGGACGGAGAGGCGGTCAGGGGCGGGACCCGACGCCGGGGGGCGCGCGACGAGACGGAGGGGGTTGCGGGGAAGGAATGCGCGACGTGGAGGGTGCGTACCCGACAGTTATCGCGCTCCGCGCGAGTGTCGTGGTGGAAGTCCGAGACGATCGAAAGCTACGACACGCGAATCGTTCCGGCGATACGTAGCGGACCAACGGTCATTTGTGAAACGGCTGAAGTGTGGGACTCTCTCGTCGTCATCATCACGCGGCGACGTCGTTCCTGACCAGCATGACGCGGTAGCACCGCCCCCCCGAGTCCACCGTCTGGCACTCGCGCTCCGTGGGGACGCCAAGCGGGTTCTCGTCCAGCCAACCTTCGCGGTCGCCGGCCTGCGCCCAGGCTGAGACCCACTCCGCCTCTGCCTCCGCCTCCGCGTCGGGATCCGGAGGCGCCGGCGGCGCCGTCCCCTCCGAATCCGCCGCCGAGTCCGCCGCCGCCTCCGCCGGACGCGCCGCGTCTCCCGCGAAAACGCGCCCCGGGTACCCGTTCGCCTCCGCGCGCTCACGGCTCACACGCGCGCGCTCGTCCTCCTCGAACGCCGCCGCGGCGGCTTCCCTGGCGCGCTCGCGATTCGCCGCGGCGAGCGTCTCCGGAGCCTTCGCGTTTCCGTGCAGCGACTCGTCGAGGTGGAACAGGTGCGCGCCGAAGGTTTCGAATTTCGCGCGCATGTCCTCGGCGACGTCGCGCACGTCGCTCTGCAGGAACACCCGCGCGCCCGGCTCGAGCCCCTGCGCGACCGCGCGCACGAGCGCCGCCTGCACGACTCTTCGCTTATGGTGCCTCTTTTTGAAGTGCGGGTCGGGGAACTGGATGGTCACCGCGTCGACGCGCGACGCTTCGCCGAGCGCGGCGTAACTCTTGAGCCAGACGCCGATGCTCACCGTCGCGTTGCACTCGGCGAAGTGCACGTTGTCCACGATGCCCGCGACCTCGCCCCAGGCGTTGCCGCGGTCCACCAGCGGCGCGCGGATGTCGACGCCGAGCACGTTCAGCTCCGGGTGGCGCTTCGCGAACATCAGGTCGAACCGTCCGCCGCCGCACCCGATGTCCACCACGAGCGGCTTCGCGACGTCCGCGAAGACCTCGCGCCACTCGGGCGCGGGCGCCTGCGTCTGGAGCGACGCCTTCAGGGGGTTGACGTGCTGCCGCACGCGGACGCCCTGCACCTTCTGCGACGCCTCCGCCAGCGAGAGCTCAGCGAACACGGAATCCTCCATCATGAGCTTCGCGCCGTGGTACCGCTTGTTGGCCGCGACCGGATGCGCGTCCGAAGGCTCGGCGGCGGCGGGCGCATCTTCCTCGGCACCGGCGGTGGCGTCGCTCATGCACCGCGTCGCGGGCCGGGCGCGCGGACGGCGGTGCGTCGCGCGGAGACCGAGTCGCGGGCAGATGGCGCAGCCGCGAAGCACCGAGGCCATTCGGAAGACTCGACAGCCGGCGAGCACCTCCGTGGCGCCTGCACAAATGGATAGTAGAGATCCGCTGTCTTGACGGCCGCGTCGTCCCGCTCCGTCGTCGTGTGTTTTATCTCGTTTATCCGCGACACGTCACGGGACGTTCATAGCTCAGTGCGCGCCGTTGAACCATGTCGTTCGCCCTCGCCGCCAACGCCATCGGGCCCCGTCCTGTTGTCAGGACGACCGCGAGCGTCCCGAAGCGGAGCACGGCGCGGGGCCCCGCGCCGTGCCGCTCGTCCGACGACGTACGCACCCGCGTGTCTGATTTCTGCCACCGACGCCCTCGCCCCGATCGCGTTTCCGTGACTCACCTCAGACGCGTCTTAACCCTCCCGAACCCGCAGGACATGACCGAGGCGAGCATGGCGGACATGATGGCGAAGCTTGCCGCCGCGGAGGCGGAGGCGGAGAAGCTCCGCTCGGAGCTCAAGGAGACCGCGGCCGCGCCCGCGGAGGATCTGTCGCGGCAAACCCCCGCGAAGGGGAAGTCCCGCATCGACGGCGTCGGCGGCCGCGAGACGCTTTTCGGCACCTCCACAAAGCCCGGGGACGCGTGGCTGAAGGACGGCATGGAGTTCTTGGTGCGCGAGCAGCCCTCTGAGAGCGGCGAGCTGCAGGGCATGTCCGAGGAGGAGCAGAACACCGTGAACAGGCGTCTGGCCATCGGGCTTTTCGGAACCGCGGTGTTTGCGGGTCTGTCGCAGATCAGCGACGAGTCCTCCGCGCCGTCCAAGCCCCTGTTTTTCTACCTCGTGCCCTTGGTGAAGATCCGCGAGCTCCTGCGACAAGCCACGGACCTCGCGGAGAACGGGTACTGGGACGATCTCACGGTCGTGGTGAACCAGATAACGCGGCAGAACGACGCGCGCGGGAACTTGTTCGCCGCCGCCGCGTATTTGTCGGGGAAGGACGAAGAGAGGGCGAAGCAGATGGCGTTCGACTTCCTGGAGCTCCTCGAGAAGGTGGACTACAACAAGTACTTCGAGTCCATGAAGGGCGTGCCCGTGTCCGGCGCGAAGGCGGCGGAGTACAGCCGGTTCAGCAAGAAGGCGGCTATCGCGGCGGCGGCGAAGCTCGACGAGTTCCTCAGGCTGATGGACCGAGAGCAACTCGACGCGGCGACGTCGCAGGTGGTGGCGTTCCAAACGCCCGCGGAGCCGGTCGCGGAGAAGACCGTGGAGGAGTCGTTCTCGGAACCGATCGTCGCGGAGGCGGGCGAAACCGGCGGCGCGCCGAGCTTTTCGGACGGGTACGGGCAGTGAGGGAAGCGTTTCATTTTTTATTCTCGAACGAACGAAGAAGCGCGCGCGGAACGAACGTCGCGACGCTCGACCCGAAACCGCGTCGCCCTCGCCGAACGCGATTTTCGCACGCGGAAGCGCCCACGTCCCTTTAGAAGTCGTCCTCCTCGGTGTCGGAGTCCTCGTCGTCCTCCTGGATGATTTTCCAGCCCTCCGCGATGAGCACTTTGCGCACGGTGACGATGGTGGCGCCTTCCTCCGTGACCCCGAGCTCGCGCAAGGTCTTGTCGTCGTCCAGCTCGCGGCCTTTGTACATGCTTCGACGACGCGGAAGCGCGGAGAGGGAGATCGCGGTCGTGCGTGCGTTTAC
>Ga0181559_10001120_pt1 | contig 26080 bp, 13 predicted proteins | sample 011ome_21_FD_133752 | JGI IMG/M metagenome (GOLD analysis project Ga0181559, IMG submission 133752) | Coastal salt marsh microbial communities from the Groves Creek Marsh, Skidaway Island, Georgia - 011508AT metaG (megahit assembly) | ecosystem: Environmental > Aquatic > Marine > Intertidal...
CTGAGCCTACCTGTTCTCCTACGAAGTTTGACAAGGATCTTTGAAAGAACCGGGGGAAGAGTCGGGATACTTGCAACGACTGCGGATGCGATTGATAACCATACGACCCATTGTGGAAGCGGGAGCCAGATGAGAACGGCGCTGGCGATGGCTCCTCCGACAGCCATCATCAGAAAGGTTTCCACAAACACGCTGATGGTTGCGGCTTTGATTGAGACTCCTTCTCTGCCAAGAACTGTAGCTCGAAGGATGACTACCAGTGCTTTTCCCGGTACATATTTTCCGACGTGGCCTAGCATGTGAGCTGCGAGGGTTGTCGATACTCGTGGCCTATAGCCGAAAGCCTGAACCGCTCGATGTAATAATAGGCCCGAGGGAGTAAGGCCGGCTGTGTAGAGGAACAGTGACATGAGCAAGTAATTGAAATTCAGATTGCCAAGAGTTGGTAGACTGGCTTTCAATTGATCACGCTGTTTGCTGATTTGAGATCGCGTTTCAGCGTTGGCTTCGGTTTCAAGGAGTTGTTCGAGTTCACTGATCGAGGCATTTATCTGCTGAGTCTGTTCCTTCCACTGGTCAGACGCCTTGATGGCAGAAAAAAATAAACCGACAACAACCGCTACTAGGATGAATAGTTGAGCAATCGTTTTGACGGGACCATTCATTCAGTCGCTAACGTAAAATAGCTCAGTGTGTTGAAGACAATGATTGATCGATAAACCTCATCATATCGACAGCGGTCGCCTAAGTGTAGTTCATCCTGATAGGTGACTCGTGGTGCAAAGTGAGGTATCATTCGACCACCGCGTCATGGAAAGTGCCAGTTTCGATGCGGGATGCGGCAGTTTACCTAGTCATTCAAATTGGTGAACGCGTCGCATAGGTTATGTGCAGGATTATTGCCAGAGATGATAGGTCATAAACTTAACATCAAATGAAGGATAGCGTATTTGTTCTGGCGGTGGTGGCGACGTGTGTACGGCGTGTCTTACCTTCTTGAAATCATTGACAGCTTGATCGCGGTTGATCGTGCTTTCTTGACCGCAAATCGATACGCGTTGGGTGCTGCCACCCTTTGGTTCTATAGTTATTGTTTCGTTCTATAGTTATTGTGGTGGGCGATCGAATCGTCGCTCTTTAGGCATCTTTGCAATTGCGTCAGAGATCAAAAAATGTGAGTTGGTTTGCTTTGCTTTCCGACAAGAGAATTATTCGAGGGTATGCATTGTGGCTAAAAAGCCGAAAAAGGCACGAGGCAAGGGGGCGATCAAGCCAGATGCGCGGGAAGGCGTTGACAAGCACTTGCCCGATCAACACGGCGGATCACCATCAAAGATCGGTAGAGTTGCTATGGAGCAAAGCGAGGGCTGTTCGGGTGATGAGAATCATCGACCTGTAGATGCGTCGACGAAGGGCGTTGGTATACATGTAGAAGCTCGTTCGATTCCGACCATGGCAAGAATCTTTTCGGTCGTGATGCTCATGCTGGTCATTGTGGCCGTGGGGGTTCTTTTCTATCGAGTGATGGCAGGTTTCTTCGTACCGCTTTTTCTGTCAGTGCTCTTGGTGGTTCTCTTTCGACCGGTGCACAATTGGATTCTGGCACGAGTCGGAGCGAGGACGCGGTTGGCGTGTCTTGCAACCACTGCACTCATTCTTTTCATTGTGTTGATGCCAGTATTCACCGTGGTATCGATCGCCGCCGGACAATTCACCTCGATGATTAGCCACGTGGATTTTGAAGATCTCACCGGCGCAATGCATCGAGCCCGCGAGCAAGTGGGGGTTTCGCTAAAGCATCCAGAGCAGTTCAGGCGATTGGATCATTTGGCTGAGCAACTGGGTGATCTGGAGGATCGAAATGTTTCGCTTGACCGTGAATTGGTTGTGCGGCAGGTTCGTGAAGCGTTGATGTTACTTGAGTACCTACAAGTTGACGAAGAGGGAGAGGCGTCTGCCGATCTCGCTGCCTCCAATGCGGCATTGAGACTTAATGAATTGTTGGAAGCAGTACAAACGCAATCCTCCGATGGGGTTTTGGGGAATGATCTTGTTAGCGAGGATAGGTTCATTGATGACGGCGACACAGAATTAATTGGCGCAGATTCAAGCCTTGTAGATAGAAGTCGGCAGGTAGCAGTCGCGAACGAAGACCCGGGGAATCCGCCGAATGCTGGTGCGGTAACAAACGACGGTGCGACACAGACACACTCAGATCTGATCGATAGGATTCGCGGCGAAGAGGCTTTTCATCGCAAGAGCGTAATCGCATCTGCGTCCATTCGAGCTTGGATTCGCGAATTTCTCGGCGGTACTTTTGGGAGTCAAGCAAAACTATTTGCTAATCCCAGTGCAGAAGATTTCAAATCGCTTCTCACAAAGCTTCGCCAATCCATACAACCTCGCTTTGTGACCTTCACCAGCGCCACGGGTAGTTTTCTCGTAGAAGCAACCCTTGGAATAATGGTCTTGGTGATTGCAGTCTATTTTTTTCTGCATGACGGGGCGTCGATGATACGGACCTTGATGAGATTGAGTCCGCTCGATGACCGGTACGAGGAGCGTTTGCTGTTGGAATTTGAGCGAACTAGTCGTGCGGTGGTGCTTGCTAGTGTCGCCAGTGCCGTGGTGCAGGGTTTGCTTTCCGCGATTGCCTTTTACTTTCTCGGTTTCAATTCGGTAATATTTTTATTCTTGGTTGCAACGATGATGTCGCTGGTTCCCTTTTTGGGTGCAGCATCCGTTTGGGTTCCCTGCGCTGCTTATCTAGGAGCGGTCGAACAACGCTGGGGCGCGGCAATCTTCTTGTTCATCTATGGAGCGACACTTGTTTCATCGATCGACAACGTCATCAAGGTCTATGTGCTGCATGGTCGATCAACCATGCATCCACTGTTTGCTTTGTTGAGTGTACTCGGGGGTGTAAAAGTATTCGGACCGATCGGAATTTTAGTCGGACCGATGGTTGTGGTCTTCCTGCAGACTCTTCTTGAGATCCTAAATCATGAACTCGAAGAGAGGGATCTGCTCCGCAAGAAAGCAAAGGAAAATGATGTCCCTGAATCTGAATCGGAAAATAAAGAAAATAAAGCACGGCTGCAAACTTCCCAATGAGCCGCGACGACGACAAACGAGCTGATTTTGCTTGAGTTGTCAGTTGGCCAATTTGGATTTGATGGATTTTGATAACGTTTATGGTGTTATTCTTTCCCTGAGGGCCTATTTTTCCTTACAGTGGTGGCGTGCCGATTTGCGATAAAATTGGTTGCCCGCGAAAAAGGATTGATCAGAACTGGAATTGATCATTCGAAACCAAGGCAGAAATTCGGAAACCCCATGACCAATTTTCTCTTCTCTCGTTTTGTGATCCTTACGTTGGTGTCTGCTGCGTTCGTCACAACGTGGGTAATTGCGGATGAACGCAGGGCTCCGCGTCCTAAATTTCCAGAGGGAGAGGGTTCTGGTGTCTTTTTCGGAAGTCTCGAAGAGGCATTTCGAGGCGGGGTACCGGATCTAGCCAAACTACGGGCCGCAGATAAAAAGGCTGCCGCTGCAGAGATGGTTTCATCCGCCGGCGGCTCTGGAGATGAGTCCGCTTCGGGTGGTGGAAGTTGGGCCAATCTAGTCTCGCCAACTTCCGTGGAGGACGAGGTGAAACGTCTTCGCCTGCACTATGACACCGTTGTTAGCACCCCGGGTGCGTTCAACGGCGGTGGGTACCTCGAAGCCAGATTGGACCTCTCCGTTCTTGCGACTCTATTTGCGGTAATCTCTGATTACAGTGGTGACATTCGGTGGAAGAAGGATGCACCGGCCGCGAGAGACTTAATTGCTCGAACGGCATACAACTGCAAAGCGGGTTCCACGCAGGTCTACAACGAAGCCAAATTACGTAAGGCGGATCTCGAAGATCTGGTTTCTGGAGGGGGGATTAGTGATCGCGATGCGGAGGCAGCTAATGATTGGTCTTCGATTGCGGACCGATCGCCGCTAATGGAATACCTCGAGCTGCTGATAGATGCTCTCGAAGACGATGTGAGAGATCAAAAGTCCTACAAGGACGAAGTCGATCGGGTCAAGCGAAACGCAGAGCTTCTATCCATGGTGGGAGAGGTTCTGGTCCAAGAGGGCATGGATGAGGCAGACGACGAAGACTACAAAGGGCTGAGCAATGGGATGACCCAAGAGGCCGTTCAGGTTGTTAAGGCATTGGGGCGAGATGATTACGATGCCGTTCGCGAAGGCGTCGCAAAAATCAGACAGCGTTGCGACGCGTGCCACGAGCAGTATCGCTAAAACTTACCGCTGTGTGACTCTCTTTCTGCAGTCAGACCATGTTACGTTTGATTTGAGAAGCTGAGGTCCTTGTGAAGGCTCTGGTCTTTTTTGCCCATTTTTGGATGTGCAATCCATTTTGAGATTTGCAAATCAAAACGAATCGTTGAGCGTGATTGGCTTGGTGTTTCCACGAATGGGATTGTCTTAGTCCAAACGTGCACGAGGCTAGGGGACTCCATTCCTTGTAAAAAGTTGAAACGTTACCAATCGGCGAGTGGCCCAGCGGCGAGGCTTGTGATTTGCTGATATTGTCGATCGCAAAAAACGTCGGTCATTCCCGCTAGATATTCGCCGGTTGCAATTCTAGGCGAATAACTGTCTGAACGCTGCCGAAACCGCAAGGGGAGTCGCTCGGGTCGTTCAACTAATTTGTCGAACAAAACCATCAGCCGGTTTGCAGCCGCTTCGCGCACGGGTAATAACCGCTCGTGACGGTAAACAGCATTGAAAAGAAATCCTTCTAGTTCTGTGCGTTCTTTTGCGATCGTTTGACTGTGATGCAGGCGTAGTCCAAGATCGCTCAACTCTTCACTCGATTTACCTTCGTGGGAAAGTAATTGATTTTCACTTTCACGCAAGAAATCGCTGACTTGAAGATCAATTAGCTCGTGGACCATGACCGGTCGAAGCTGTGATAAGGAAAGCGTCGCGTGCCTCGTTTGCGCCGATTTGATCGCACGCTGAACAATCGATAGCTCACTCAATTCATCAAAGCTAAGCAGACCCAGTTGTAGAGCGTCATCGACATCGTGGGCGTCGTAAGCAATGGAGTCGGCAGCGTCGACGATCTGCACCTCTAAGTTTGGCGATTGTCCGATTGCCGCTGCCTCCTTGTTGGCACGCACGTCTTGCCCACCGAGCGTTTCCATGCAGAGATTTAGACCGTCAAAGGCCTGGTACCGCTTTTCTAGTTGCTGGACAATAATCAGGGCGAATCGGTTATGAGAAAACCCGCCATCCTGCGATAGGCACTCATCGAGAACATCTTCGCCACAGTGACCGTACGGCGGATGGCCAATGTCATGCATGAGAGCCAAGGCTTCGGTGAGGTCCTCGTTCAGCCTTAACGCTCGAGCAATCGTTCTAGCAATCGAGGCCACTTCAAAGGTGTGGGTGAGGCGGGTTCGGTGATAGATTCCCATCTCACCTGTAAAAACCTGCATTTTCCCACTTAGGCGGCGAAACGCACTGCTGTGTAAAATACGGTCTCGATCGCGAGCAAAAGGGCCACGATAGGGATGGTTGGGTTCATAGTGATGGCGACCAGCCGTGTCACAACTATGCGTTGCATAACTCGCCAACAGCAGATGCTCGCGGTCATGGTACCGCCTAAGGTCAATCGTTGGTCCGCCGTCAATTTCGTCCACAAAGACTCCTAGAGGGGAACGATCGATGTTGGCTGGATGTTCAACCAGTTGTCATTCCTTTACCGTGTTACGAGTTTAGCAGGCACGTTCCAATACGCCCACACGGATCACCTCTTTGCCCCAGTCAAAAAAAGTAAGTAAGTCGGAATCTTCTTCAAGCGTAGATCTTCCGCAGGATCGTGGCAAATCCCGCCAAACTACAAACGCGAAGAAGAGTCTTGATCCAGAGGTCGCCCCAATCACCTTCAACGCGATTCGCATTCGAGGCGCAGCGGTACACAACCTCAAGAGTATCGATTTGGATATTCCGCGGGATGCGTTGACAGTGATCACGGGGGTCTCCGGTAGCGGGAAAAGCTCGCTGGCTTTTGACACGCTTTACGCCGAAGGGCAGCGGCAATACATCGATAGTCTTTCTGCCTACGCGAGACAGTTCCTTGATCAGATGCCGCGACCGGATGTTATCTCCATTGATGGGCTAGCCCCGACGCTTGCAATTGACCAAAAACCGGGTAGCAATCACGCCAGAAGCACCGTGGCAACGGTAACCGAGATCTATGACTACCTTCGCGTGCTCTATGCGAGAGTAGGAATACCGCATTGTGCTGGGTGTGGTTCGGCAATAGCTAAGCAGTCGGTGGAAAAGATCATCGAAGGTCTTTTATCGCTGCCTGATGCGACACGACTCGTCCTGTTGGCTCCCATGGTCCGAGGGCGACGTGGTTCACACCGAGAGGTTTTCGAAGAGATTCAGCGTTGTGGGTTATTGCGTGCTCGAGTGAATGGAGAAATTTTCCTGCTAGAAGAAGTTCCAGATCTAGCGCCTCGAAAGCTGCACACCATTGAGGCGGTGGTCGATCGACTCGTGTTAAGGGAGGGAATTGAATCAAGACTTAGTGAGTCGGTACATCTGGCGATTCGACTTGGGCAAGGGGTCGTTGCTGCTGTTTTGGATGCCGGTACGAATCATGAACCGCAGGAAAAACTATTCAGCACACTGATGGCGTGCGTTCAATGTGGCAATAGTTTCGAAGAAATCGAGCCGAGAACGTTTAGTTTCAATAGCCCCTATGGCGCTTGTCCAAAATGCGATGGAGTGGGGCGTGACGCAGAGACTCACGAGGCGTGTCAGTATTGTGGTGGAGGCCGGTTGCGGCCCGAAGCACTCGCGGTGACAGTCGATGGGATGTCGATCGATACGCTTAATCGAATGAATTTGGTAGAGGCCAGGGACTGGCTTGGTTCTCTTGATGAGCGGCTAGGAGCCACCGATGCATCGATCGCTCAGCCAATCAGAATAGAGGTGACAAGGCGGCTAGAATACTTGATCGAAGTGGGGGTGCAGTACTTAACTCTCGGTCGTTCCGCTGAAACTTTGAGCGGCGGGGAGCTGCAGCGTGTCCGACTTGCTACCTCACTGGGCAGTGGTTTAGTGGGCGTTTGTTATGTTCTAGATGAACCCTCGATTGGATTGCACCCAGCGGATCACGACCGTCTCATCAAAACGATTCGCGAATTGCAAAAGTCCGGCAATACCGTAGTCGTGGTTGAGCATGATGAGGCAACGATCCGAGAGGCCGATTTGGTGGTCGATATCGGTCCCGGGGCCGGTGATCTCGGTGGCCGTTTGATCAGCCAGGGTACGCCAGCGGAGGTTCAGGCAGATGAGAAAAGTTTAACTGGAGCGTTTTTGCGGGGCGATCAGCAGGTAGCTACACCCAGACCGCGGCGTGACTTGGATCCGGATCAACGTTTAATCCTTCGCGGCGCAAACCACCATAATCTAAAAGATTTGACGGTAGAGATTCCCCTGGGTTGTCTTGTTGGGATCAGCGGGGTCTCGGGAAGCGGTAAAAGTTCTCTCATCAACGAGACACTTTATCCCGCAATTGCAAAGTCACTCGGTTTAAAGTCGATCATGCCAGGAAGGCATACCGAACTGATCGGCTGCGAAATGATCGACAAGATTGTCCCGATTGACCAATCACCAATTGGCCGTAGCCCAAGAAGTTGCCCAGCAACCTATTCGGGAGTTTTGGACGAAATTAGAAAAATATTCGCTGCAACGCGTGAAGCGAAAGCAATGGGATTTTCAGCGAGTCGATTTAGTTTTAATTCGAAATCGGGGCAGTGCGAACTCTGTAAAGGCCACGGTGTCGAAAGAATTGAAATGAATTTCTTGTCCGATCTTTTCGTCACCTGTACTCGCTGTGGCGGGAGGCGGTTTAATCGGCAAACGCTTCAAGTTCGCTTCAAAGGAATGTCGGTCGCCGATGTTCTCAATCTTTCAATTGATCAGGCCGTCGAGGAGTTTTCTAATTTGACAAAAGTGCATCGGCTGCTAAGTGCGTTGCAAAAAGTTGGCCTGGGATATTTGAGTTTAGGGCAGGCCAGCACCACACTCAGTGGCGGAGAGGCTCAACGCGTGAAACTCGGGACGGAACTCGCAAGAAAAGCCACGGGGCAAACGCTGTATTTGCTTGATGAGCCGACAACCGGGCTACATTTTGCCGATGTAAAACGCTTGATCGATGTTCTGCATGGACTCGTCGATGGTGGTAACACGGTGGTCGTGATTGAACACCAATTCGATCTTTTAGCAAGTTGCGATTGGATGATCGATTTAGGACCCGAAGGTGGCGATGGCGGTGGCTACCTGTTGGGGATGGGACGACCCGATGAGATTGCAAGCAAACGGGGAAATAAAACCGCTGACTATCTACGTCCGCTGCTGAAGCGTATCGGCCAACCCGCTCCGTGAACATTGTTCGAGAATTCTACGACCCAGACTGAGGTCGCGAAACTCTACAACGTTATTTGGCGAGATCTTCGTCCACCGGTTTGCGACGGTTGGACGGTATGCCCCGACTGTCTGCTCGGCTATCGTATGGGTTGTGAGAATTCGGATGGAATCGCGACGGTGAAGATCAAATCACGCGATTTTTGCGAGACGGTTGTTGGGTTGTCGGTTCAGCGATAGGCATTCCGATGCTACGAAGATTTTGCAAACAATAAGGTCCTCCACACTGAAGTCGGTAACGTACAGAAGGTTATGTTTCGAATACGCGGCAAAGAAAAGGAAATCATCGAATGGAGCAACTTACTTGCTTTGTTGGAGGATGATGATCAGCGTGCTGCCGTCGAGATGTTGCACCCACAGCTAAGGCGGGAGAGTTTTCTGGGAGCTTTGCAGCGGCTGGATGCGGGGCTATGCGACCGACTGTTGGCCAGCGGACGACAGCTTAACAACGCGACCAGGTTAATTGATTGGCCGACCGTGGCGGTCGCCGGAATGTTGAACAGTGGAAAAACCAGTCTCGTTGCCACCTTTCTCAGCGAGGATGGTCGATCTCGGTCACTGCGAGGTACAAGTAACGCGCACGGCACGCATCGCTTTGTCATTTGGTTACCAAGCCAATGGAGAAGGGATGCAGAGCTTTGGGAGTTGCTGATGCAGCGAATCGGCGATGCCGTTGGACAGAAACCTGAACCGCTGGCGGACACAGTTGAGGAAGCGCATCGTCAGTACAACAACGAGGGTGGCGACTCAGCGACACTGGCAATTCCTCTGGTCGCCACGGATCCGAAACTGGATGAGTTGGGAATCGGGCTTCTTGACTGTCCGGATATCGTATCGGACGAAGCGTTTGGGCTCGGTTCACCACAGCTTCGGCGAGAAGTTCTCGGTCGTGCCGCCACGCTCTGTTCTGCTTTCCTGGTGGTGACGTCATCGGAGTCAACTCGTGACGGAACACTCGGGGATCTTCTGCGTATCGCCGCCGATCTGATGCCTGGCGTACCGAGGATGTTGGCGGTCAATAAAATTCGAGCACAACAGACACCGGATCAAGTTTTGGAAACGTTTGGTGCCATGGCAAAAAGTCATGGAATTGAAACGATTTATGGGGCGTACGATTTCGATGTGCCCAGCTGTCAACCCTACATTCCGACAAAGGTTCTTTCACAAAGCGTCACGGGAGAGCAGGAGGATATGTTGCCACTGTTCTATTCGCTCTCCGAAAGTCCTGATCAAAATCCACCGGCTATGATATCCGAAGACCGGTTATTAGCGACTTTGCCGTCAAGGCTCGATCGAGGATTGTTATTCGAAAAATTTCGCGTCGCGCTACAGACGGGGCTTCAAGAATTAATCTGGAACCAGGCTTACAGCGATCTTGATCGTGACGCGCATGAGTCGCAAAAGGTAACCGAACGCGCGCAAAGGTGTTTACTGGATGCGGCCACCGATTTCTTTGCGAATCGCAGCGTTGGTGGCGATGTATCCGAACTACGTTTGCATCAAAGCGAACGGATTATTCGTCAGTTGTCTGAGTCGTTTGCGGCGACCGCCCCGTGGTATGCGCGGTGGGGAGTAAGGCTGAACGCGACGGTTCGGCGGGTGTTCGGCGGTGCCGGAGATTTGCTCAAACAATTAACACCCTCTGCTCTGGCTCGACGCGCAGCTGGCGAAGTCAAGGACAAATTCCGGCGTGGTGAATACGGTGGCTTGTTGACCCCTGAGCGACTAGCCGAATCGTTGGAAAGGCACGGTGCATCGGTTCATTTGGAATTTTGGTTTCGTCAGCTTTCGCAGGATCGAATGAAGTCGATCGTCGGCGCGTGTGAAGCGGCGATCTTACGCTTTGAGCGAGACGATTTTACTTCTCTTGACCCTAAACGCCTCGACGAAGCCATTGGTCAGATGTGGAGGGAGATTCCCACCCATCAAAAGCTTGCTGCAGGTTTGACCCCGCTTGCCGCTCTCCTTGCGACATTTGGCGGTGTCATGATGATTCCGATCGATTTTGGTGCGACTCATTTGATCGCGTCCGCGTCGATTTCAGAGTTACTGGCGGCAGCGGGGCTGACGACCCTTTCGGCGCTTTGGGCTGGTAAGCAGAGTACACGCAACGTTGGACATCAGGCTGCCAAACAGCAGCTTGCAGACTTTCACGCGGTGTTATGCGATACTTTTGGAATTCGTCGCCCAGCAAAGCCGCCATTGGTTCGCGTTTCGGGGAGTGAAGAGCGATTGGCTGAGGCAAAAATCATTCAACGCGATCCGATCGAGTCGACGTTGGCGTACTATCAACTTCGAGATGAGTTTCGGGAAAGTCTCAAAGAGATCGTGTCGCGGCACAATTCGTTGAATCGATAAATGAAGAGTGGGAAAGAGTCGTAGATGCAAATGACAGCTAGTACAGTTGATGGGATCGATCCGGACGAAGGCCTCGACTTTTGTCTTCGCGTGCGTCGAGCGACCGCAAATGTTCTGGGCGACAGCTTGGTCGGGAGAAAGATAGCGAGTCTTTGTGATCGACATGATTCGGCTCGTAGGTTGTTATTGGAAGATCGGGGTAATGGTTTACCCGTGGTTGGGGCGGTTGGTCCTGCTGGCCAGGGTAAATCGACGATCGTTCGTTGGTTAACCGCACAGACTCGTGTCAAACTTGACTCCAACGAGCAAGGATCAGCACAGAGAGCGGATTCAAAAATGGTTTGGTACGGCCCTAATCCACCGGCCTATTTTGATTCCCTTTTCGAAGAATATCGCCACTGCAATCAATCGGAGATGGAGCCGATTGGCCTTCCCTATCTATTGCTCGATAGCCCAAGTTGCAATGACGACCGATTGCAAACTCGCGAACTTGCTTCAAAGTCGCTCGCGTTATCCTCGGTACTTCTGCTAGTGATTCGTGCCGATCAGATTCGAAGTGAGGTGATTACGTTCGTCACCCAGGTGAGTGAAGGGTCTGTGCTTGTACCCGTGATCAACGCGATTCGGCACCGAGAGGATGCATTGATTGATGATGTCAATTCACTGGTCGCACGCCTGAACGAGATCGCTCCCGACAGTGTCGTTACCGATCCGGTACTGATTGATGACTATGAAATTGCCAATCGGTCGCAATCGGTGATCGGGACGACCGCGGCAGCCGATATTGCTCAGCGGGTGGAAGAGGCGATCGGTGGTCAATGGGAAGATGAGAAAAGGCGATATGCAAGGCTTTCATCGCTCGATCAGCGATTTCGTCGCTCCCTACACGCCGTTTTGAGCGAACAGTTGCCCGGATTGACATCGGCGGTAACTCGCCTGAATCAAGAATCGACTCGGATACCACGAGAAATCGCCGAGTCGCTAGTGGGGAGGGGAGGACCTCTTCAGGCAGCGATTCGTTCGCGACTACGGTTAGCGTTACTGACAGAGACGGCTGCCTATTGGTTTCCCTATCGATCCATGATTGCGTTGTTGAACCTGACCCACGGAGCTTGGGATCGGGTTCTTCTTTCCTTATCCGGATCACTTCCATCGTTGATCGGGGCAATGTGGACATCCGCGAGCGGACATAAATTAGATCACGAGGCGGTCGATGAGGTGAGACGCGGATTGCAGCGACGAGGTGAAGTTGCCGTACAGGAGCGACTCGGCCCTTTAGCTAATCAGTTTCGCAGAGAATTAGCGGACCTACATGTTGCATCCGAAGCGTCTCGTCTTGCCGGATTTCAACGTCATGAGGCGACGGTTGCGAAGCTAAGCGGTATTGAAACCTTGCAGGGTGAATCGCAGCGGATTTTTGACGACGAGGTGGAGCGTTTTGCCTTTTCTCGTTGGAGAGCGATGACACTTGGATTCGTTGGCACAGTGATCTTTTGGGGATTGCTCTCCGCACCGATCATTACGTTGTACTCAGAGTACCTTTCTGCGAGTTTGGGCGTGTTTCATGCAATGCACCCCGACAATCATTTTTCGATTGGCTTTGAGACCAATCCTTTTCCAAGCCCTGATGCCGCAATGCTGTTCACCAGTTTGGCGTTGTCGCTTTTACCAACGGCGGTCTTTGCAATGTTCGTTTTGTCTTCGAGTCAGGGGCATCGCAGGGTTAGGAAGGTTGAACAAACAATTCGAACTCGTCACCATGAGTCGATTGAGGCGTTGCAGCGTTCGGGGGTTTTGCAACTGCATTGGGATGATCCCCTGCTTTCAGATGCTGAATTTTTACTCACCGCCGGATCGGGAGAGCCTGAGAGAAAATGATGAACGATTTTTCTGAGATCTCAGTGTCCTCACAGCAGGGGGGGGACTTTTTCGGTTCGCTGGTAATTCCTCCAGCGACAAGCCATGGCTATGTGGGCAATGTACTTGTGCACACAATGATTGAAGGAACGATGGGGTTAGCACAGGGTAACGCTGGTTCGTTGGAGGTTGACGAAGCTGCATCCCAAGGCGGATTATTGGAAATTGTGTTTAGCGGCGGACTAATTGGCGTCTCCATTTTGCTTGTTTTGGTTAGTCTGAGCATTGCTGCTGCTTACCTGCTGTTTGATCAATTCATGACACTGCGTCGCAGGGAGTTATTACCCGATGGGTTGGGTGAGACCGTTCGACAGGCTCTTTTAACCGGCCGTGTCGCTGAAGCGGATGCAGCGTGTCGAAGAGTTCCAAGCGTTCTGAGTGTTGTACTATTGTCGGGATTAGCGGAAATCGAGTTTGGATGGCAGGAGGTGGAGAAGGCAGTGGAGGACGCACTGGCCCAGCAATCAAGCCGTTTAATGCGGCGGATTGAATACCTCTCGGTCATTGGTAATATCGCCCCGATGGTTGGTTTGTTAGGTACCGTAACCGGTATGATCTTTGCCTTTCAGCAAGTGGCAACGACACGTGGCGCAGCGGGTGCAGGCGATCTGGCCGAAGGGATTTATCAAGCTCTTGTCACTACGGTTGGTGGATTGGTGGTGGCGATACCCTCATTGGCGATTTACGCGGTTTGTCGCAACCGTGTCGACAGTATGATCGCCGAGATTGCTTACCAGTCCCAAGTATCACTGATGCCGATCAAACGAAGGCCGACTCGAACCACTCGCGCAGCAACGGGAAGCCGATCGGTAGCAACAGGAAACCTTGGTGGCAACGCTACAACCAGCGGTGGTGGCGATTCGCAGCAGACCGTAGTCGCACCGCAGAACGCATCTCCTGATGCGAGAACAATTCAGTCCAATCAAGGAAAGGGGCCTCAGTCGCCACCTTCATCCACTGCACTGTAGCGTCTGAATGACGAGGTGTATGGCCCATGAAGCGGGGTCGGATTCATCTTGTACCGATGCGCATGCTGAACCAACCGCGTTCAAGTGTTTATTCCCTCACTACAAAGCAAATACAAAGATAATGCTACCTGGAATTAAGCTGTTTGATTTATCCAATCGTGTTGCGATTGTGACTGGCGGTTCAAAAGGCCTGGGTGCTGCGATGGCCGAGGGGCTTGCATCGGCCGGGGCGAATTTGGTGCTCGTCAGCAGGCATCTCGATGAGCTCGAAGTGGTTGCTGAACGCATTCGCGGAGACTTTGGTGTGAACGTAATGTGCCGACGGGCCGACGTGACACTGCAGACCGAGATGGAGCAAATCGCGGCGGATACCGTCGAAAACTTTGGTCGCATCGATATTCTGATCAATAATGCTGGGATCAATATCCGCGGAGCAATCGAAGATCTTAGTTATCAAGACTTTCAAAAAGTTCAGCAGGTAAACGTGGATGGGATCTGGTTAGCATGTCGATCGGTTATCCCTCAAATGAAAAAGCAAGGTGTCGGGAGAATTATCAATCTCGCCAGCACGCTCGGCCTAGTCGGATTGTCGAATCGTACGCCTTACGCAACGAGTAAGGGAGCAGTCGTCCAGCTGACTCGGGCTCTAAGTCTGGAAGTGGCGGGCGACGGGATCACGGTCAACGCGATCTGCCCTGGTCCGTTCCTAACTCCGATGAATGAGCCAATTGCGGATACGGAGGAGGCGAAAAAGTTTATCGTTGGTGCCGTAGCCATGAATCGTTGGGGAAAGATGGAAGAGATTCAGGGTGCCGCGATCTATCTCGCAAGTGATGCAGCAAGTTTCACCACGGGTAGCATGTTAGTGGTGGACGGGGGTTGGACGGCCAGATAGATCCAAGACAGGTTGCGGGGCGGTCAAGGCGTTAAGGCAACCTTCGGCTTGGGTTGCAGATGCTAGTTCCAAACACCAAATGGCTGATCCGTCACAACCGTTACGATCGGCGCGACCCCTATGGTCGTCATCATTTGACTGGCTACACAACCTTTACGAGACATTCCTAAGGTACGACCCGTGTGAACGGTTCAATCGGTCGATGTTTGTGGTACCGGCGAGGATCGGCTGTGTTTGCCGATTCACGTTCGACTGAGCGGACTGTTTCGATTTAGACGTGGTGTGGGATTGCGTCATTGATCGAAACGGGTTCTCTCGCGGGTTTTCAAAAAAAGGACGGCGGAACGGTGACATTAGACATCGTTCCGCCGTTTTTTTTTGAGGGATCACTTTTTTGTCTTTCCCAAAAGTTTGTCTTCGATCTAGGACGTTGAGCTCGATTTCGCTGCTGAACCTCACGATTATTGGTTTTCCAACGTAGTCTGTGACCCGTCTGCACCGTCTTTCCGTGCCACGAGACAAACACAATCAGTGATGCGGTCCGTTGAAAGCGGTGTATGACGCAGCATTTGTTTTGGGGGGTAATATCGCCGTGGTGGTATTTTCTCGATATCGCTGTAGCCTCAAGTGTTTTTGTTGCTCTGGTGTGACCTGATTGGTTTCTACGTGGTAGTCTTTAGTGACTCAACGTGTTGCCGTGATATGATGAAATCGCGAGCTGGCTAAAACTTCAATAGATTCGACCGGATGCTGATTAGATCGTTTCGGAATGATGATTTAGAGAAGCTGCATCAGATTTGGTGCGAGCATTGGGAGCTAGCGGGACTTAGCCCTGCGATTCGCGTGCGACAATTTGAAAATGCAATTTTTTCCCGACTTTTCTTTCAACCAACCGGACTGCTGGTCGCCTGCTTGAACGACTCCCCTGTTGGTTGGTGTCAGCGGTTTCTGCCCGTCGAAAGTGGTGCAGCGGCCATTATTACAGTGGTGTGCGTCGGCAGAATGGAGACGAGCGAAGATAGAGTCAACGTGGCAACCGCTTTGCTTGAATCGGCGAGTAAAACAGCCAGCGTCAAACTTGCGGTTGAACTTGGAGTTGGAGGCGTTGACGGATGGAACTTCGGTTACAGCGGCATAAGTCCTTTGGGACCAGGTGTGGGTGTACCGGCGACTGATTTATTGCAGACTCAAGTGGCAAGGAGTTTGGGATTCACGGCGACTAGGTCGTTTTCTTGGTTTCGCGTGGCGGTATCCAACTTTCGACCACCGATCAGCCGAGATGTTCTTAACCTAAGGCGAACATCCCAGGTGCGATACACCGTGGCACCGTGCTGCGACCTTAGAACCGCGCAGTCAAGAACCCACCTAGATGAAAAGCGAATTTCCCTGATTCAGGCGGACCGCGCTTCAAAAGAATCATTGGATTTTTTTCTCACCGATCAGCACTCTGAGGTGATGGAATCTGACTGCTGCATGGTAGCCCTTGATTCAGAGACACAAGAGCGGGGACTGAGTAGCGAACAGCTGTATTTGCTGTCCACGCTAATTCGCGATGCCGCAAGCCATCAGATTCGATATGTCGATACCTCTTTTCAAACGGATACTGCGGGCCTGCTTATTGATCAGTTGAGGTCGATTCAATTCTTTGAGCAGCGCAGTGGTGCGATATGGCAATCGCCATAAACACCGCCATTCATCGGCTTAACGTCTGCTTCCCGACGCCTTTCGGAGACGATGGCTCGATGTTTGCTTGAAAATTCGCATCCCGTAAAATCGCATACTCGAAGCGTCCACCAATGCCTTGGGAAAGACGTTAGAATGAGAGCCTCAATGGACAATCGCGGGCGGACGATTCGGTTCGGCGGTCCACACAGCCAGAAGGGAATGATGAGGATGGTAATTGGCAAGTACAAGCATGTTTTGCTTTGTTCGGTAACGTTATTTTTAGCAACCGCTTGGTCCTGCGGAACATTGGCGGCGCAAAGTTTGGGTGATCAAAAGGAGGATCAGGTGACAAAACAGGGATCGGTTTTACTTGCTCCGTGGACAGGGCCTTACGGTGGGGTTCCGCCATGGAATCTTGTCCGTGAGAGTGATTTCTTGGCAGCGTTTGAAGAAGCAATCTCACAAGCTGACGAGGAGATCAATCAGATCGCGGATAACGACCAGCTTGCCACTTTTGATAACACGATTCTTGCGATGGAAAGTGCTGGGGAGCCACTCAGTCGATTATCTTCGATCTTTTTTGTTTACGCTTCCAACTTAAATATAGGGCCGATTGGTGACATCGAAAAAGTGGTCGTCCCAATGCTGACTGAGCATGAGGATCGTATCTATCAAAATTCGATGCTCTTCCAACGAATTTCCACCGTTTATCAAAGTGAGTCGATGTCAAACGGTGACTTGGATGCGTCGCAAAAGCGATTAGTCGAAAAGCGATATAAAACATTTTTACGAAAAGGGGCGAAGCTCGATTCGCAGCAAAAGGCTCAGCTTTCACAGATCAATACGCGTTTGGCTCGACTGTTTACCAATTTTAGTCAAAACGTGATGGAGGATGAAAAGGGTTATGTGACCTGGATTGCCGACGAAAATGATCTCGCCGGTTTACCCGAAAGCGTCGTCAAGGCGATGAAGAATGCTGCGACGGAGAGAGATTCCAAAGGCGGCAATTGGGCGGTCACCAACACTCGCTCCTCGATGGATCCGTTTCTGACGTATTCAGATGTTCGTTCATTGCGTGAAAAGGTTTGGCGAAATTATTACAGCCGTGGTGATAATGGCGATGAGTTTGATAACAACAAGATCATTACCGAGATTCTTGCACTGCGTGCTGCTCGAGCGAAGCTGCTTGGCTATCAAACGCACGCGCACTGGCGAATGGAGCCTACGATGGCAAAGGAGCCGTCCGCCGCGATGGAGTTGATGTTGAAGGTTTGGCCAAAGGCTGTTGCTCGTGTTCGCGAGGAAGTGGCAGATATGCAGGCGATTGCTGATCAAGAGAATGCCGGCATCAAAATCCAGCCTTGGGACTATCGCTATTACGCAGAGAAAGTGCGTAAGGACAAATATGATCTCGATTTCAATGAAGTGAAACCGTATCTGCAGCTCGACAAGCTTCGCGAGGGGATGATGTGGGCTTCCACCCAGCTTTATGGATTGCACTACAAGAAAATTAGCGGAGTCCCTGTTTTTCATCCGGACGTTACGGTTTGGGAAGTCACCGACGCGGAGGGGCAGCACGTCGGTCTTTGGTATCTGGATCCTTATGCACGTGAGGGTAAACGCAGTGGTGCGTGGATGACTGACTACCGGGCGCAAGAGAATTACAGGGGAAAGATTACTCCGATTGTTTCAAATAACTCAAATTTCATTGGGGCCTCCGATGGCCAGCCGGTTCTAATCTCATGGGACGACGCGGTGACGTTGTTTCATGAATTTGGGCACGCATTGCATGGTCTACTCTCTAAGGTCAAGTATCCCTCGCAGTCGGGGACGAACGTCGCACGCGATTACGTTGAATTTCCATCACAGGTCAACGAACATTGGCTCGACACATCGGAGGTGCTAAGTCGGTTCGCGGTGCATTACCAAACTGGCGAGCCAATTCCTCAGGCGTTGTTAGACAAGATCAAAAAAGCTGGGACGTTCAACCAAGGTTTTTCGACGGTCGAATATCTAGCGAGTGCTTTGATTGACATGAAAATTCATCTCACCGACCAGCAGGGAATCGACCCCGATCGCTTTGAAAGAGAGACCCTTGATGAGATTGGGATGCCATCAGAGATTCCAATGAGGCATCGCACTCCTCAGTTCATGCACATCTTTAGTAGCGATAGCTACTCGGCTGGCTACTACAGTTACCTATGGTCGGATGCTTTAACAGCCGACGCCGCTGAAAAATTCACCGAAGCGGGTAGCTTCTATGATCCTGCCGTTGCAAAGAGTCTTCATGACAATGTGATGAGTATTGGTGACACGATTGATCCGGCGGAAGGTTTCAGGAAATTCCGAGGCCGCGATGTGGATACCAGCGCACTTTTGCGAAAGCGGGGTTTTCCTGTCGATTGAGTTCTTGAGGGGATGGGAGGTGGCTGAAAGTCATCCGCCACGAGTCATGCCCATTACCACTCATGTAAAAGATGACTGTTAATATTGAGCAAGCCGTAGCCTCTTTTGACGCAGAGGCTACGGTGTGTTGCTGAGGTGATTGTTGGTTGAATTGACAATATCGCTTTAGAAATCTATCAATTCCGCCTACTCACCGACAAACACCTCGATCCAGCCGTCTGCGTGGCGAGTGTCAAAGCACTCCTGCAGCGGTTTCCGGTTAATGGTTTGGATACCTGTATGTAATTCATACTGCCACCCGTGCCAGGGACAGGTCACACATCCATGTCGCACCGTTCCCTCGGCTATCGGCCCGCCTTGGTGAGAGCACATGCCGTCTAGAGCATAGGTTTTTCCTTCGCTCCTGAAGATTGCAATGACCGTTTTCCCGATTAAGACTTCGATTGCAGAGTCGTCCGCCAATTTTTCAATCTCGATTGCCCTCTTCCAGGAATAGTGGGCACGTCTGGAGTCATCCGAGTGATTTGGCGGTGCGTGGTGCATAAAGCGACCGAGAATTTGGATAGCGGATATTTGGCGATGTGAAAGCGGAATCGGATCGTGGTCAGTTTTCGTGAACCATGTTCTCAATTTGCCGTAGTTATCGTGAATCGCTTGAGGCGATACAATCATGAGTGGTGGGCGGAGATTTATCAACCGTTGGTCGGTCAGTTGATCCGTGCCAAAGTTCGTCTTCACCTAGAGCGGAGTTCGTCGTCAGGTGGAGCGGAGCAGCGCTGGAGTCTTGCACTCCGGTGAGAGACCTCAGGCCGCCTCGACTGGTCTGAGCTGACATCAGCTGTCTCACCCCAAAGATATTTCAAAAATGACGCGGTATGAGTTCGCTGGCGGCTCGGTATCTCCTCACGATGCCGAGCCTTCCCTCCTATGAACAATGAGATCAGAAGATTAGACAGTCGTGCGATTTGTAAATTGCACAGTTGCAGGCCAGCTTGTCAATTTGAAGCAACAATAAGCAAACGACTTGGAAGATGGAAAACTTGGAGACACCAGGAAACGTGATGAATCCCATTCAAACGATCGTAGCTAGTTCAATGAATCGTTTAACGACCGCGGCGTTTACACTCGCGGTCGTATTCAATGCAACGACCCTTTTGGTGGCACAGGAAACGCCAACACAGGATAAAGAAATGAGTTCGGAAATTAAGAAAGTCACCGAAGTCGAGGGGATCTCTGAGTATCGACTCGGCAATGGCGTTCGAGTTCTCCTGTTTCCGGACGACAGTAAAGAGGTTGTCACGGTCAACATGACCGTCTTTGTGGGATCTCGCCACGAGGGCTATGGCGAGGCCGGTATGGCCCACCTGCTTGAGCACATGCTCTTCAAAGGCACTCCGACTCACCCTGATATTCCCAAGGCATTAAAGGATCGTGGAGCAGGCCGCTCGATGAACGGTACCACTTGGATGGATCGAACCAATTACTACGAAACACTGCCAGCTACCGGTGACAATCTCGAATTTGCTATCCGACTTGAAGCGGACCGATTGTTGAATAGCAATATTCGGGGTGAGGATCTTGAAAGCGAAATGACGGTTGTTCGCAACGAGTTTGAGCGATCGGAAAATTCGCCATTTCAGGTAATGCTGCAGAGAATGCAGGGCGCGGCGTACGAGTGGCACAATTACGGAAAAACAACGATTGGTAATCGGAGTGATATTGAGCGAGTGCCGGTTGTAAAACTGAGACAGTTCTATCGAAAATATTACCGCCCCGATAACGTGATGGTTATTGTGGCAGGGAAGTTTGAGACGGACGACGCGCTCGGGCATTTGCAAAACTACTTTGGCACGCTCGACATTCCAGAGACGCCGATCGACCCAACCTATACGACGGAACCCGCGCAAGACGGCGAACGAACCGTTGTGGTTCGACGTGTGGGAGAGACTCAGTTAGTCGGCGCCGCCTACCATATCCCGGCAGGCAGTCACCCTGATTATGCTGCCGCAAAAGCGCTCGTTTATATCTTGGGTGACGAACCCAACGGACGTCTTTACCAACAACTGGTAGAGCCGGGAATTGCCTCAAGTGTGTACGCAAATTCATACGCCTTCACGGAACCGGGTTTGCTTTTTTCGCTCGCGGAAGTTCCATCCGATGGATCTCTCGAGTCTGCCAGAACCGCTCTGATCGATGCGATGGAAAAATCTTTTATCGATCAGCCTGTCACGGACAAAGAGGTGCAGCGTGCAATTCAGCAGATCCTGAAACAACGTGAACTTTCGGCCAGCAATACTGATCGTATCGCCGTCTCTCTCAGTGATTGGGCGGCACAGGGTGATTGGCGTTTATACTTTCTCTTCAGGGACTACATCGAGAATTTGACGACTGAACAGGTACAAGCAGTTGCGGAAAAGTACTTTCTTCGCAACAACCGCACCGTTGGTTTATTTATTCCAAGTGAAAAGTCCGAGCGAGTGCAGATACCCGAGGCGCCAGATCTAGCACAAATGCTTGAAGGCTACAAAGGCCGAGAAGCCGTTTCGGCCGGTGAGCAGATTGATCCCGATCCAATCGCAATTGAAAAGCGTACCTATCGCGGTGATCTCACTGCCGGTATTCGCTACGCGATGCTTCCCAAAAAGACTCGCGGTGAAACCGTGACCCTATCGGTTACGCTTCGTTTCGGAAGCGAAGAATCGTTACGTGGCAAGGTCGGTGAGACGGAGTTGCTCGGTATCATGATGGCGCGTGGCACCAAGTCACTCGATTATTCGGCAATCGAAGACGAGAAGGTTCGTTTGCGTTTGCAGATGTCGGTGAATTCAACGATCGGTCTGCTTCAAATCTCAGCGAAAACCAAGCGAGAATTTCTTCCCGAAGTGGTCGCCTTATTGGTGATGTGATTAAGAACCCGCGATTCGACCGCTCGGAACTCGAGGTGATTCGTCGACAAATCGTTACAAGCTTAGAGCAGTCGTCGACCGACCCCACATCACTTAGCCGTCGAAGTGTCGACCGGCGATTATCACCGTACCCCGACGGACATGTCTTAGCAGTACAGTCGATTGAGGACGAGATCGCAATGTACCGAGGGGTGACGGTTGAGGGCATCGCGGAGCTTCATCAGCAGTTCATCGGCAATCAAGCGGGTGAAGTCACTGCGGTGGGTCAATTCGATGTGGAGGAGTTGAAGGCTTTGCTCGTTGAAGCACTGAAAGATCTGGAGGCGGATGAAGCCTACGTTCGTGTCGATCGCCCCGCACATCCGGACGTCCCCGGGTCCATTGATGCAATTGAGACGCCGGACAAGGAAAACGCAGTTTATCGCGCAAGTCTTCAGGTGAATCTGAGTGATTCGGATCCTGAGTTTGCAGCGTTGGAGTTGGGAAACTTTATTCTCGGTGGCGGTTCGCTTAGCAGTCGACTGGGGAATCGGGTTCGTCAGCAGGAGGGATTGTCCTACGGTATCGCAAGCTACACCCTACCTCGTTCCAAGGATAACCGCGTCGACTTTATTGTTGCTGCGATTACCAATCCCGGGCAGAAAGATCGGTTGGTGACGGTAATCAATGAGGAACTTGATAAGATCCGATCCGAGGGAATTACCGAGACAGAATTAAGTGAGGCCAAGGCTGCCTATCTACAGGCCGCTCGTGTTAGGCGATCGGATGATAGTGCGTTGAACCAAGAGCTACTTGGCTCTCTCTTTAACGATCGGACCTTGCAGCACGTTGCCGATCACGAGGTGAACATTTCCAATGCGACCGTCGAGAGCGTGAATGCGGCGATAAAAAAATACATCGATCCGCAAAAGCTTGTGATCGGTGTGGCGGGTGATTTCGCTAAGGTACAGGCCGGAAATTGAACCTCGATTGATCAGGTTGGCGGCGACTCTGCTGTTTGGGTCGTCGCCGATTGTTCTCTGCAGAGGCATGAGACGCAAAAGCGGTCACATGAGGGAGTCATTCCGGGTTGTCGGTTCAACTCTGAAACTCTTTGGATTGTGCAGGTTCACGTTGTCCGAATAAGCTGCTCGTAGAGCGGGTTGTTTCAAGAATGAGTTTTCCAAGTTCGCTCAGTTTGTGGTTGTTCGTGGCACTGACTGTTCTGATTGGCGGGATTCGCCGCGACGCAATTCCTGCTGTAAATCAATCAACAATTCATTAACTAATTCCTTGTATTCAGGTTGGTGGGCTAAGTTGATGAACTCCTCTGGATCGTTTTTCAAATCATACAGTTCGATTTGATCATCTCGATCGTCGTACCGAATCAGTTTGTACCGACCGCGTATCAACATATGGTTACTGACGGACTCATAAGTGCAGATGACGGAATGAGGCCAATGCGCATTTGGATTGCTGAGCAAGCTTGCTAGGTCTCGTCCAGCAATTGGTTGTCTGGGTAGTTCCAGATTGGATTGGCCGCACACAGTGGGGAAAAGATCCAGTAGGGAGACCGCCGCTTCACATTTACGACCGTGACCTTGCTTTATCTGGGGATCTGCGATAACCAAGTTGACATTTGTAGCATCATTCCAGAGTGTGAACTTGGTCTCATGTAATTTTTCGCCGAGATGATAACCATGATCACTCCATAGAATCACCGTGGTACGATCGCGGTAGGGACTGTGGTCTAGCCCGTCAAGTAATCGCCCGACGCAGCGATCCGCGATCGCACAACTCGCAAAATAATGTTGCAGCATCCGTTTCCAACCTAAAAAATTTCCATCGACGGGATCGATGGATTTCCCGTGTTCCAAGATTTCGACAAAGCGATCTCTACCGATCACAGGGTGTCCCTTTTCGTCGACAGCGAGGCCGCACCAGCGTAAAGCAGCATTGGGTAAATCATCAGCATCATTCATGAACTCATCCAGCAATGCTTGATCGATAGTCATCTCCTCAGTTGGGAATAGATCAAGTAAATCCTGTGTGGAGTAGAAGGGCAGATGGGGCCTGAACAGACCACAGGCAATAAAGAATGGTTGATTTTTTGGCAAAGAAAATTTCTCGTCTCCATCCGCGCTGTGACCGAATTCGATAAGATCAGCAATGAAGTCAGCCTTGTGATAGTCATTAAGATCGCGGTAGGTCGAATCACGATCGCCCTCGACTCCCCAATCCAATGTTTTTGGACTGAACGGATCGCGTCGTTTTCTGCCAGCGGAGCCTGGGACATTCGTCCAGTTACTCCAAGACCTTTCACCATCCGCTTGTCGGTAGGATCCCATCGTGTGAAAAATCTTACCGGTGGTAGCGGTATACCAGCCATGTTCTCTAAGCCATTGGGGTAGCGTGGTAACATTCTCGAGCGGTTTGCCCCCATTGATTTCGTAATCGCGAAAAAAAACTCCGCCAGCATTGGTGGTTAAACCCGATACATGCGGCCGAATCCCGGTCATCAGTGCAGCGCGAGAAGGATTGCAGGCTGGTGCCGCACAATGTGCATTGGTGAACGTCACACCGCGAGCCGCCAAACGGGTTAGGTTCGGCGTCATTCGTTTCGCTATTTGTGTGCGTCGATCGTCATCTGGGTAGACACGCTTCAGGAAGTTTCCCGGTTCATCGGAATAGAGTGATCCGATCGTTTTAAGATCGTCTATTGCGATCATTAGCACATTCTGAGTTCCCGATTGTTTTTCGGTACCCAGACACGTACCGCCTACCCATAGACAAGTGATCATGATGGCGATGGGCCATGCAGAGCAACTATGCTGAGATCTCACTCTTTCTTCCCTCGGTGCAACAAAAACGATCGGTTTGAGTTTCAGGGAGGATCATAGCCGCCCGGATGCCAAGGGTGACACCGCAGGATGCGACGGATTCCTCGAAAAACCCCATATACCGGACCATATTTTCGAATGGCCTCGATCGTATATTGACTGCAAGTTGGTGAGTACCTGCAGCATGGGCCAATCAGCGGACTGATACCTACCTGATAGAACCGAATCATCTTGACGAAGATCGCAGCCAATAGTTTTAGCGCTAGATCAATGAGCAATTCGGATCAGCTCCTTCAATTCTCAGTGCCAACTCGGGTCGGCTGCTGTTAGGTGCGCGAGAAGCGATGCGGTTTTCATCCCAGGTATCCTAATAGTTCAATCCATCCCACCTCTGTCGCCCGCGTCCATAGGTCGATGGATGAACCAAAAGCTGCAACCACTCAGGAAAATGTCTCGGCCGTACTCAATTCTGAAGCCAAATAGCGAATGATTCGGTGGCTAGGTAAATTATGCCATGGCCTTTGTAAACGCTTGTTGCAAATCTGCTTGCAGGTCCTCGAAAGACTCTAGTCCAACCGACAAGCGTATCAATCCATCGGTGATTCCAAAGCGTTGTCGGTCCTCAGCGGCATAACTGGCATGGGACATGGTTGCAGGCTGCTCAATGAGTGATTCAACCGCACCGAGACTCACGGCAAGATGAAAGAGATGTGTCGACTCACAAACTTTTGCGGTCTGCTCGATCGATCCATTCATTTCGAATGTCAACATTGCTCCAAATCCACCGTCAAACGTCTGGAGTGCGCGATCGTGCTGTGGATGACTCTCAAGTCCCGGGTACAAAACCGATTTGATTTCTGGAAGGCTCTGCAGCCACTTGGCTAGCCGCAAGGTGGTTTCGCATTGAGCATGAACGCGAAGATCGAGCGTTTTTAATCCTCGAGAAATCAGAAAGCTACTCATCGGATCTAGGACGGCGCCGGTTGCGTTCTGAATGAAGTACAGTTTTTGGTGCAACTCAGGGTCGGCTACTGCAAGGGTTCCACCGAGGCAATCACTGTGACCTCCAAGGTATTTGGTGGCGGAGTGCATCACAATATCGACACCCATTTCAAGCGGGCGAAGTAATGCAGGTGTCGCAAACGTGTTATCAACACCAAGCAAAGCATCCGAGTGTTTCGCAATCGCTGAGAGTTCTCGCAAATCCGGGATCGTTAGACGCGGGTTGCCGATCGACTCGGCCCAGATTAGCCGCGTGTTACTTTGAATGGCTTGTTCAACAGCTTTTGAGTCCGTGAGATCCACGAGTGTGACGTGAATATCGGATCGATTACAGATTTGGTGCAGCAGTCGATGGGCCCCGCCATACAGGTCGCATCCAGCCACCACATGGTCGCCGGAATTCAACAGCATCGTGACGCAGTGGATTGCAGCCATACCCGACGAAAAAGCGAGTGAATTGCAGCCGCCTTCGAGTGAAGCGAGAGTGGTTTCGAGATTGGATCGAGTAGGATTGCCACTTCTAGAATAGTCAAAGGCTCCCCACTTCCCTGCCCCAGGTTGTCGAAAGGTGCTCGCAAAGTGAATGGGTGGCACGACCGCGCCGGTCTGCGGGTCGATCTCATTGCCGACATGGATCGC
>Ga0181559_10001132_pt1 | contig 25997 bp, 21 predicted proteins | sample 011ome_21_FD_133752 | JGI IMG/M metagenome (GOLD analysis project Ga0181559, IMG submission 133752) | Coastal salt marsh microbial communities from the Groves Creek Marsh, Skidaway Island, Georgia - 011508AT metaG (megahit assembly) | ecosystem: Environmental > Aquatic > Marine > Intertidal...
AACGCCGCCTCGCGCGTGTCGGACAATTTGACCTCCACAAAGGCCACGTGATCGCGGTGCAATCGGATCGGATCATAAATCGCGCGGTAGCCACGAATGACGCCGCGATCCTCTAGCCGCTTCAGACGTGCTTGGGTCGGTGATTTGGACAAGCCGATGCGCCGCGCAAGCTCTGTTACGCTGATCCGACCGTCCACGGCCAGAACGTCGAGAATCTTACGGTCAAAGCCATCAATGTCAGAAGTCTGATCGGTCATGATTTCACCATCTCTTTGGCCAAATATATTCGCTGTTTGCTAAATAGCGGGCGAAAAGACTTCTGGCAACTGCATATAATAGGTCAATCACACATTCGGAGAATGATCATGACACAGCTGCCTGCCGACGCCCTTCGCGCCAAAATCGATGCCACAATGTATGCGCCAGAAATGGAGGCTTTAGCGGCCTTACGCGACAGTGCAGCGCTCACCAGCGACGACCGTGCACGCATCGCGGCAAAGGGTGCTGACTTGGTCCGTCAAATTCGCAGCAGTGCCGAGCCGGGCCTCATGGAGGTTTTCCTCGCCGAATACGGCCTCTCGACTGACGAGGGAATCGCTCTGATGTGTCTGGCAGAAGCCTTGCTCCGTGTGCCTGATTCTGAAACCATCGACGCTCTGATCGAGGATAAAATCGCGCCCTCCGATTGGGGCAAGCACCTTGGCCACTCCGCCTCCTCACTCGTGAACGCCTCCACTTGGGCCTTAATGCTTACAGGGCGCGTGCTCGACGATGAAAAGCCGGGCATCACACGGCACCTGCGCGGCGCGGTAAAGCGTCTGGGCGAGCCTGTGATCCGCACTGCCGTTGGCCGTGCGATGCGCGAAATGGGCCGCCAGTTTGTGCTGGGCGAGAACATCGACAAGGCGATGAAACGTGCGGAAGGGATGCAGGCGCTTGGATTTACCTATTCCTACGACATGCTTGGCGAGGCCGCCCGCACCGATGCTGACGCCCGCGCCTATCACCTCTCCTATAGCCGCGCGATTTCCAACATCGCGCAGCACTGCACCCACGGGACTGTGGCAGAAAATCCAGGCATCTCGGTGAAGCTTTCCGCGCTGCACCCGCGCTATGAGGTCGCCCAAGAGACCCGCGTGATGGAAGAGCTTGTCCCGCGCGTCCGCGCCCTTGCGATGCTCGCGAAATCCGCGGGCATGGGCTTTAACATCGACGCGGAAGAGGCTGATCGCCCTGCACTTTCTCTCGACGTGATCGAGGCCGTTCTCGAAGAACCCGCCTTGCGCGGTTGGGAAGGATTCGGCATCGTGGTGCAGGCCTACGGCCAACGTGCGCCACTGGTGATCGACGCCCTGCACGACATGGCCACCCGCCTTGACCGCAAAATCATGATCCGCCTCGTGAAAGGCGCATATTGGGACGCCGAGATCAAACGCGCACAGGTCATGGGCATGGACGGCTTCCCCGTCTTCACCAATAAAATCCACACCGATATCAGCTACATCAGCAACGCCCGCAAACTCTTGGGCCTGACGGATCGCATCTATCCGCAGTTCGCCACGCACAACGCCCATACTGTCGCCGCTGTGCTTGATATCGCCACCCAAATGGGTCGCACCCCTGCCGATTTCGAATTCCAGCGCCTGCACGGTATGGGCGAAGCATTGCACAAAATCGTACTCAAGGCCGAAGGTACGCGCTGCCGCATTTATGCGCCTGTAGGGGCCCACGAAGACCTGCTCGCCTACCTCGTCCGCCGCCTGCTCGAGAACGGTGCAAACTCCAGTTTTGTGAACCAAATCGTCGATGAGGCCGTTTCACCAGAAACTGTCGCCGCCGACCCGTTTGGTGCGGTCACAAAGTGCGCTGACCTCCCCCAAGGTCCAGCACTTTTCGAACCTGAGCGCAAAAATTCCAAGGGATTTGATCTCACTTACCCACCAACTCTAGTACAAATCGAACAATCTCGTGGAAAGTTTGCAGGCACATCTTTCCTCGCGCATCCCTTGCTTTCTTCCGAACAACAATATGCAAACTCGAAAACAGCACAGCCTATCACCAACCCGGCTAAACTAGGCGACATCGTCGGCCAGGTCGTCCCCGCCAGCGACAAAGACATCGCCAACGCTTTAGACGCGGCAAAACCTTGGGCAGCAGACGTCGACGCGCGCTCCGCGGCCCTAAACGCTGCCGCCGACGCCTATGAGGCAAATGCAGGCGAGATATTTGCAATCCTGTGCCGCGAAGCAGGCAAAGGTCTGCCCGACGCTGTCGCTGAACTGCGCGAAGCCGTTGATTTCTTGCGCTACTACGCGGCCCAAGCCCGTGAGGGCGCAGCGCCGCGCGGTGTCTGGACATGCATCAGCCCATGGAACTTCCCGCTCGCAATCTTCACGGGTCAGATTGCCGCCGCCCTCGCCGCTGGCAATGCCGTTCTCGCCAAACCCGCCGAGCAAACACCGATTATCGCCACCCGCGCCGTGCAATGGCTGCATGCCGCTGGCGTGCCGCGCTCTGCCCTGCAACTCCTGCCTGGTGGTGGTGCCGTTGGTGCCGCACTCACTTCCGACGCGCGGATCAACGGCGTAGCCTTCACTGGCTCGACCGCAACCGCGCTCAAAATTCGCAAAACCATGGCCGCACACTGCGCCGCTGGCACGCCGCTCATCGCCGAAACTGGCGGTCTCAACGCCATGATCGTGGACAGCACCGCCCTGCCCGAGCACGCCGTGCGCGATATCGTCAACGGCTCTTTCCGCTCTGCGGGCCAACGCTGTTCGGCACTCCGTTGCCTTTACGTGCAAGAGGATATCTCTGAGAAGCTCATCAAAATGCTCAAGGGCGCGATGAACGAACTCGTGGTCTCTGATCCGTGGCACCTTTCCACCGACGTCGGCCCCGTCATTGATGCCGCAGCCCACAAAACCATCGCCGATCACATCACACAGGCCGAGGCCGAAGGTCGCCTGATCCACACACTGCAAAGTCCAAGCACCGGCACTTTTATCTCCCCTACCGTGATCCGCGTGAACAGCATCGCCGACATGACCCGTGAAATCTTTGGCCCTGTTCTTCACATCGCCACGTTCAAGGCCAACGAGCTCGACAGGGTCATCGACGAGATCAACGCCACAGGCTACGGCCTGACCTTCGGCCTGCACACCCGTATCGACGACCGCGTGCAGACGATTGTCGAGAAGGTCGAAGCAGGCAACATCTACGTGAACCGCGACCAGATTGGCGCGGTTGTTGGCAGCCAACCCTTTGGCGGCGAAGGGCTTTCTGGAACTGGTCCAAAGGCAGGCGGTCCGCATTATCTGCCCCGCTTTACGGCTCCTGAAGCGGCGCCATTGACCGCCCCGTGGACAACCGAGGCCGACATCGTAGCGCTCACCAAATCGCTCGCTGTAAAACCCCACAGCGTGCCAAACGCGCCAACCGACCTGCCCGGTCCAACGGGTGAGAGCAACCGCCACAGCACCCGCGCACGGGGTCCGATCCTGTGCATGGGGCCCAGCGAGGCTGCAACAAAAGCACAGGTCGCGGCGGTCACAGCCCTCGGCGGCACGCCGATTGCGGTCAACGGCAAAATCGATTCGACAGTCCTCGCGACCCTGCCAAATGTGGCGGGCGTAATTTGGTGGGGGGATGCGGACACCGGCCGCGCGATCGAGACAGCTCTGTCCGACCGCACAGGACCGATCACAGCACTCATCACCGCCTACCCCGATGCGGCCCACGTCCTACACGAACGCCACGTTTGCATCGACACTACGGCGGCGGGCGGTAACGCCGCCCTCTTGGCCGAAGTCGGCAAGGCCTGAACAACAAAGGTGGGCACACAGCCCACCTTGACGCCGCGCGGGCAATCGCAGACGCTTGGACTATGTTACCAATCCGCGATCACAACCCGTCCGAGCGCACGCCTTACGTCACCTATGGGTTGATGGCGATTAATATCGCCGTTTACCTCTTTGGCGCGGCCTTTATCACCACCAATCAGGCGCTGTCGCAGTTCTACTTCGACTATGCCATGATCCCTGCGCGGATTTCGGCAGGCGAGAATTATCCCGCGCTCCTCACCTCAATGTTCATACACGCAGGCTTTATGCACCTTGCAGGTAACATGCTGTTTTTGTGGATATTTGGCGATAACCTTGAGGACGCGATGGGGCATATCCCCTTCCTCTTATTCTACCTCATCTCTGGTGTTGGAGCGGATCTCGCGCAATTTGCTTTCGATGCGCAATCCCCCATCGCGACCGTCGGCGCGTCCGGTGCCATTGCGGGGCTGATGGGCGGCTATCTCCTGCTTTACCCCAAGGCCCGCGTCGATATCTTCATTTTCCTCGTGATCTTTATCCGCATCGTCCCCGTACCTGCTTGGGTCATGCTCGGCGTTTGGTTTGCGATGCAGGTATTCAACGGCGTCGGCACCGATATGAGCGGCGGCGGTGTCGCCTATTGGGCACACGCAGGTGGCTTTGTGATGGGGTTCATCCTGACGCTCCCGCTTTGGCTAAAGCTTGGCGCAGGGGGCTGGTGGCGGCAGACAGAATTCCATCCGCCGCACCCTGAGGCGCATTACCCATCCCGTATTCCGGTGGTAAAGCGCCGTCAGTCTTAGTTACGAATAACTTTCGCAAAGGCGTCAAAAATCGGCTCGTTCGAGCAGATCACGTTGCCATCCTCAAGGACGTTACCGCCAATGGTCAGAGGCTCAACAATCGCACCAGCTTCGCGCGCGATAATCAGGCCAGCGGCCATATCCCAAATCTTCAATCTCCGCTCCCAGAAGCCGTCGAAACGACCCGCAGCGACGTAAGCCAGATCAAGTGACGCGGCCCCAAAACGGCGCACACCTGCACAAGCAGGCATTAGGCGCGCAAGGTCTTGCAGCGTAAGCGGTAAATCAGAGCGTCCCGCAAACGGAATACCCGTCGCAAAAATGCTCTCGATCAAACGGTGCCGCGAGGAAACGCGCATACGGCTTTCGTTCAACCAAGCACCGCCGCCCTTTTCGGCCCAGAACATTTCGTCTTTCACAGGGTCATAAACAACACCCGCAACGATCTGTCCTTTATGCTCTAGCGCAATGGACACAGCCCAATGCGGCAAGCCGTGCAGGAAGTTCGTCGTGCCATCAAGCGGGTCCACGATCCAACGACGGGTCGGGTCTTCGCCTTCAATCTCGGCGCCTTCTTCGCCCATGAAACCATAGGAAGGACGGGCATGAAGCAACTCTTCTTTGATGGTCGCTTCGGCCTGTTTGTCGGCGCGGGAGACAAAGTCACCAGGGCCCTTTGTCGACACCTGAAGGTTCTCGACTTCGGTAAAGTCCTTGAGCAATGCGCGGCCTGCCTTGCGGGCGACCTTCATCATCACATTGAGATTTGCACTGCCAGCCATCTGGACCTCCGAAAATTCATGATCAAGCGGGGCGTATAGGCCCATGCGGACCCGCAAACAAGGGGTTAGCGCGATTGGTTTTTGCAAAAACTCTGGCAGCATTAACGAGTTATTTTGAAATCGTAGGGATACTTGGAAAAAGGTATTAGTTATCAGGACGAACATGCGCCGACACTGGGTCGACCATTTTATGTATCAAACGCGCATTTCGATGCACATTTCCGCACGCGATACGCGAAAACGCCTTGCCACAACAGCAATGATGCTGACGGTCATTTATTTTGCCGGAAATCTGACAGAAATTGTCGCAATATTCAGCTTAATCCTGGGTTCAGAGCTGCTGGCATGGATCCTTGTGACCTCAATGCCAGATCGAAGGTCTGAAAAAGGCCTATTCATTGCCGTTGGTTTTTGGTTCCTCAACTGGATTTCGATAATCCCGTATTTAGCATTTTCAATTCTATTGGCGCAAAATGAATCAATTGCCTTTGTCATCGCAGGTTATCTCTGGCTTTTTGGCGTCTACGTGCACACATCCAACAGCTTTTCTTTTTTGCCGATTTATAACTGGAGCTTGATGATCCCCGCATTTGGTGCGTCATTTTTAATGTTCTACCTCTCCTCAAGCCATGAAATTGACAGCTCACCGCCATTGGAATGGGCCATCGCGGGCGTGATGATGATCGTCTATATCGTCAATACGATTGAGACGATGGACAAACAAAATGATACTCAGGCGGCCCTGGCGCGGGCGCAGAGCGATGCCAATGCGCGGCTCGACGAGTTGGAATACCTCACGCGGCACGACAAGTTGACAGGCCTCAAAAACCGCCATGCCTTTGACGAGGCGCTCGCGCATGCCCTGCGCAACAAAGCGGAACTTCACAAAACGTCCGTCTATCTCATCGATCTTGATGACTTCAAACCAATCAACGACAGCTATAGCCACATGGCAGGTGATGCGGTTCTCGTGGCCATCGCCAATTGCCTCCAGCGGATTGCGGGGCCCGACGCCGTCGTCGCACGGCTTGGCGGCGACGAATTTGCAGCAATTATCCACGACATTGCATCCGATGACGCCGCCTTGCGGATGGCAAGTTACATGATCCGCGCGATTAATGCCCCTGTAAGGTTTGATGAAAAGCAGCTTCGCGTTGGAGCGAGCATCGGAATTTCCCGTGCGAGTGAAAAAGCCTATTCTGCCTCAGACCTTCTCGCAGGGGCTGATCAGGCCATGTACCGCGCCAAGGGAAATCTCGGGCAAAAAGCCGTGATATATGACCCAAGCATCTTCCCTGTGCGGGCCACTTTGGAGGATCGCAGTGCCTTGCAAGAGGCCATCGATGTGGGTCAAATCAAACCTTACTATCAACCAAAGATTTGCCTTAAAACGGGACGTATTTCGGGATTTGAGGCCCTCGCGAGATGGGACCACCCGTCCCGAGGGATTTTGAGACCTTCCGCTTTCCTACCGTTGGTCGCAGAATTCGGCCTCCACGGAGATCTGCTGCTCAAAATGGCCAGTCAAATTCTCGAAGATATGAACCGAATTCATCATCTCGGCTGCGATTTCGGTCAAATGTCGATCAATGTCCCCGAAATGACACTCGCAACAGTCTCTGGTCGGTCAGAGCTCGCGGCACTCATTGCCGGTTACCCGCATTTGCGTGGGCATCTTACCTTTGAAATCACCGAAGACGTGTTTATCGCGCGGGCTGGCGAAATGATCCAACGCTCGATCGCGTTTTTCCGCAAAGAGGGCGTGCGCGTCTCACTAGACGATTTTGGCACGGGATTTGCATCGTTCCAGCACCTGCGCGAGCTGGAATTTGATGAGCTCAAACTTGACACAACCTTCGTGCAGGGGCTTGGCACCGACCCCGCGGCGAATGTCTTGGTCGAAAGCTTTCTTGCCATCGGCAAAGGACTTGGCGTGCAGGTTGTGGCTGAAGGGGTGGAAACGCAAACGCAGCTGCAGCTTTTGAAGTCGATGGGGTGCGAGGTCGTTCAGGGCCACCTTTTTGGTCAAGCGGTCGGGATCGGCGATGCAATTACCATGCTCCAAACCAAACAACATTCGCTCGAAAAATGGATCAATAACGCGGCTTAACCACGCTGCATGCGCACGGCCTCTTGCCGCGCCAAACGGATTAGATGCGCAACAAAGGGCCGGTGGGTATCCTCGGACCTTGTCGCGGCGTAAAGCCTGCGCGTCTTGCCACCCTGCGTCAACGGGCGGGTCACGTAGTCTGCGTTGTATTTCACCTGCCGAACCACCCAATCCGGCAGCACGGCAACGCCACGGTTCGACGCAACCAGCAGCAAAATCACGGCCGTCAGTTCCACCTGACGGATGGCGGCAGGCTCAACCTTTGCTGGCGTCAAAAGCTGCGTGAAAACATCCAGCCGCGCCCGATCAACGGGATAGGTGATCAAGGTCTGACTGCGAAAATCCTCAGCCTCTATTACATCTTTCTTCGCAAGCGGGTTCTGCGCCGAGGCAACAAAAACGGGCTCATAATCAAAAATGGGGGTAAAATCGGTATTCGTCAAATCCTCTGGATCCGAAGACACCACTAGATCAACATCCTCTCGGCGCAATGCTGGCAAGGCATCAAACGCCAATCCGGGCCTAATATCGACGTCCACATCCGGCCATGCCTTGCGAAATTGCTCCAAAACAGGGAACAACCACTCAAAACAGGCGTGGCATTCAATCGCGATATGCATCCGCCCCGAACGCCCTTTGACCAACCCTGAAAACTCCGCCTCCAAGGCCTCCACTTGCGGCAGGATTGACTCGGCGGCGGCAAGCAATTTCAAACCAGCCGCCGACAATCGCAGAGGTTTGGACCGACGCGCAAACAGGGCCACCCCTGCCTGATCCTCAATTCCCTTGATCTGATGGCTTAGCGCCGATTGGGTCATGTTCAACTGATCCGCCGCACGGGCCAACCCGCCAGTCTCATGGATCGCCTTAATGGTGCGCAAGTGTCGGAACTCGATCCGCATTGTGAATGAACCTCATAACAAAGCTGAATTTTATGAATTTGTCTCACACACCCAAACATGAGACAAGATGGAAACACGTATTCAAGGATTACCATCATGACCCGCCCAGCACTTTCATTCGAATTCTTCCCGCCAAAAGACCTCGCAGGCTCCTTCCGCCTTTGGGACACCGTGCAGAGCCTTGCGCCTTTTGACCCGGCCTTCGTTTCGGTGACCTACGGCGCTGGTGGCACAACGCGCAAATTAACTCACGAAGCCGTTGAAACATTGACCTCTCAGTCAGGCCTGCGCGTCGCCGGTCACCTGACTTGCGTTGATGCAACCCGTGAAGACACACTGCAAATCGCGGCCAACTATGCGGCTGCGGGCGTCAAAGATATCGTAGCTCTGCGCGGCGACGCACCAAAAGGGGCCACAAAATTCAGTGCAAATGCGGACGGGTTCCAGGATTCAATCGAGCTGATCGAAGCACTGTCAAACACAAAAAATTTCAACATCCTTGTTGGTGCCTACCCTGAAAAGCACCCAGAAGCTGTCAGCCAAGCCGCCGACGTGGCCTATCTCAAGCGCAAATTTGATGCAGGTGCGACGGGTGCGATCACGCAATTCTTCTTTGAGGCGGACACTTTCTTCCGCTTCCGCGATGCATGTGCCGCCGCAGGCATTACTGCCCCGATCATTCCGGGCATCCTGCCAATCGAAAACTGGGCTGGCGTGCAGCGGTTTGCATCTCAATGCGGCACGAAAATTCCCACCGTCATTGCAGACGCGTTCACCAACGCAACGCGCGACGGCAACGAATCCTTGTTGGCCACCGCGCTTGCCTGCGAGCTTTGTGATGACCTGCTTGCTGGCGGCGTAGAGCACTTGCACTTTTACACGCTCAACCGTGGCGCATTGTCCCGTGACGTCTGCACTGCCCTCGGATTTGCGCCGCAACGGAACCTGCAAAACGTCGCTTAAATCGCCCGCGACCGCGATATCGGGGTGCCATCCTTGGCGCCCCCGCTTGCCCGCGCAGAAGGGTGGATCATTTCTGTCGGACAGCTCATCACAATCCGCTTGCGACGCGACCAAAAGAGTTTCCCCCATCCGCGCCAAGACCCCACCGACGGGGCATGTGCATCTTGCGGAAATCGCACTGTCCAATCGTCGGGCAACGGCAGGCCACAGGCCTCCAACTTACCCAACATCCAAACCAAAGGCACATTCGCCAAGGGCCGCGAATGAGGAAAGTTGCCGACCTGCCCGCCCACATCTGCATGGCAACCGCGAAACCAAACCTGCTCGATGTGACCCGCCCAATCTGGGGGCACCGCCCACATCACGGGCGCATAGGCCTCGCGCGTTTCATTCAACGCCAGTGCGTGAAACCCGTTTCGCACGTGATCGCCAAGTTTGAGATTATGGTAGGCATGCTGGGGCTGCACCCAGCGCCAAACAATCGGTAGCCGCAGTCCCAACGCCTTGACCGTATCCCAGACCGCGACGGCCTCGACCACCACATTTTCCTGACAGTATAGCTCGCGAAATCGCTTGGCTGCCTCGGATTTGCCACCTGTGCGGTAGTGACGGTAGGCTTGGCGCACATTGCGCACAGTGGCCTGATCCGCTTTGACCAGCCCCACGAAATCGACAACGCCCGCGAGCGAGCGCACAGCATAAGCACCCCGAGAATATCCAATGAGCATGATTTTATCGCCGTGACGGTACCTTGACGCCAAAACACCATAGGCACGTTCAATCTGCCTATTGATCCCCTTGCCCGTCACGACGCCCCAAGTCCCCGACCAATCGCGCCATTGAATGCCTGCTTCGTAATGAACCGTCAGGTTCGCCGAGCGCGCGACCTCTTGTAAAATCCGAAACGTCTGCCCCGCATTTGTCTCATGCCCCGCCTCAAGCGACGACATTGTCCCATCAAGAATAATCACATGGGTGGCGGCCCCGCGGACACGCTTACCCGCCTCCTCAGAGCGCGCTTCACGGCCAAAAAGGCCAAATATCCTATCACGTAATCGCAAAATAATCCTTGGTTATGAGCGTCCGATCCGGCCCATAGCTGCAACCGACCCTAAACTGCTTTGCCAAACTGTCCAGCAAAACGGATCAAATCCATGTGAGGTTTGACCTAATCAAACCAAGGTTAACGCGGCGTGTTGCTAACGCACTTTGGGCAACTCTCGGGGCAGGCTTTCGCGCGGCCCAAGATCCTCTACCCACCAACTGTGGCGCGGCGTCATATAAACATCGATGGTGTCGCCAACCTGCCAACAATGCAGAAATGGCAGCGCATGTTCAAATGACTTCCCGAAATGCCCCTGCGAATCCAAAAACACGAAACGACCAGTACTTGCAGTGATGCTATGGCGGCTAGGGATGTCTTCGATCCGCGTCACTTCAGCTTTCCCCAATGTCCCGAACCGACGCGCCATGACGGCCGTATTTGCCCGAAGACCCGCCATGAGTGTCATCCCAAGCCCGAAAACCCCCAAAATCCCTGCCAAGAGTCGCATCAATGTGCCCTCACTTTGCATGACCCGCTTTGACTTTGAAATCTCGGCGGGCGCCTGCGGCAGGTAGTAAATTTCCACCTTGCTCCCCGTGGGGTGAGATAACGCAAACGATTCACTCACTGCCAACTTTGACGCAAAATTTCCCTCTGAACCTCGTATCGCAGCACAAGCAAATATCCTGTCTGCAAACCCTGCGCATACTCCTTTTGCGATATCACCTCCGCTTCAACCGAAATGCCGTTGCGATGAAACTCGGAGCCTTGCAGATACTTCGTGACGCTCACACCCGTCAGCACAACGCAGGCAAAGCCCGCCAAAATCGCGATCCACCCCATCTGCAAGACAAACACCGCCAGCCAGCTGCGCGGTTCGGTCAGTTTCTCGTTTTGCAGCATTCCGCTCTTTTCGCCTCGCCCCTGTTTCGATATGACCAATGCAACAAGATAAGGACGGCAAAATCATGGCTATGGAAAAAACATTCGACGCGGGCACACGCGAACCCCTCATTTACAAGAAATGGGAAGAGGCTGGCGCGTTCAAAGCGGGTGCAAACGCAAAGGCGGGGGCCGAGACCTTCACCATCATGTTGCCGCCCCCCAACGTCACGGGTTTCCTGCACGTCGGCCACGCCTTTAACCACACGCTCATGGACATTCTGATCCGTTGGAAGCGGATGCAGGGCTTTGACACCCTCTGGCAGCCGGGCCTCGATCATGCGGGGATCGCGACCCAGCTGGTTGTGGAAAAACAGCTTGCCGAGCTGGGTGAAAAGCGCACCGATTACTCCCGCGAGGACTTCATCGCGAAAATCTGGGAATGGAAGGCCGTTTCTGGCGGGCAAATCCAAGAGCAGGACAAGCGCATCGGCGCAGGCATGGATTGGGACCGCTCCGCTTTCACGATGGACGAGAACTTCCACGAGGCCGTGATCAAGGTCTTTGTTGATATGTATAACAAGGGCTTCATCTATCGCGGCAAACGCCTCGTGAACTGGGACCCGCATTTCGAGACAGCGATTTCCGATCTTGAGGTCGAGAACATCGAAACTGACGGCCACATGTGGCACTTCAAATACCCGCTCGCGGGCGGCGCGACATACGAATACGTCGAGAAAGACGAGGACGGCAACGTTACCCTGCGCGAGACCCGCGACTACATCGCCATCGCCACAACCCGCCCCGAGACCATGCTCGGTGACGGTACCGTGGCCGTGCACCCCTCCGATGAGCGTTATACCCCTATCGTCGGCATGCTCTGCGAAATCCCAGTCGGGCCAAAAGAACAACGCCGCCTGATCCCGATCATCACCGACGAATATCCCGACAAAACCTTCGGCTCTGGTGCTGTGAAAATCACTGGCGCGCATGATTTCAACGACTATCAGGTCGCGAAACGCGCGGGCATCCCGATGTATAACCTCATGGATACCAAGGCCGCGATGCGCGCCGACGGCCTCCCCTACGAGGAAGAAGCCGCCACCGCCCAAGCCATCGCCAACGGCACCGAAACCTTCGACGAGGCCAAAATCGCCGCCATGAACATGGTCCCCGAAGAGTATCGCGGGCTGGACCGGTTCGAGGCACGCAAGCTTGTCATCGACGCGATCACCGCCGAGGGCCTCGCCGTGATGACAACCGTCGTCACAAAAGATGAGGACGACAACGAGGTCACAACCTCTGTGCCTTTCGTCGAAAACAAAAAGATCATGCAGCCATTCGGCGACCGTTCAGGCGTCGTGATCGAGCCGATGCTGACCGACCAATGGTTCGTGGACACCGCCCAAATCGTGCAGCCCGCCCTCGACGCCGTCCGCGAAGGCCGCACCAAGATCATGCCCGAATCCGGTGAGAAGGTCTATTTCCACTGGCTCGACAACATCGAGCCATGGTGCATCTCGCGCCAACTGTGGTGGGGACACCAGATTCCGGTTTGGTACGGCCTCGACCTCGGGATCCCCGACGAACACAACCCCGCGGGCGATCTCGACGAGGTCGAACTGCTTGGCCTCTTGCTAAAAGACGGCATGTTGCACCGCGACGACATCATGCATTGCGGCCCCGACTTCGACAGTGTCAAATCGGACTTCACCTTTGACAATGCGGACATCCCAAGCCCGCTCAGCCACGCCTCTATCGTCGAGGTTGAAACCCGCGCCGAAGCCATCCACCGCTTCACGACCAGCCTTGCGCAATACAATGTCACCCAAGACCCGACTGTGCTCGAATTCCCCGTCTGGCGCGACCCCGACGTCCTCGACACATGGTTCTCCTCTGGCCTCTGGCCCTTCGGCACGCTCGGCTGGCCAAACGACACGCCTGAACTGGCAAAATACTTCCCAGGTGATGTGCTGATCACAGGCCAGGACATCCTGTTCTTCTGGGTCGCCCGCATGATGATGATGTCTCAGGCCGTCATGGGCCAAGACCCGTTCCACACCGTCTATCTGCACCAGCTTATGCGGGATGCTAAGGGCGAGAAGATGTCCAAAACCCGCGGCAACGTCATCGACCCGCTCGTGATGGTCGACGCATACGGCGCCGACGCGCTGCGCTTTACAATGGGTCAAATGGCGGCTCTTGGTGGTGTGCTGAAAATCTCCGAGGACCGCATCAAAGGATACCGTAACTTCGGCACGAAACTCTGGAACGCCTTTAGCTTTGCCGAGCATTACGAGATTCCGAACACGGGGCACCACGCGCTGCCGAGGGCGGAAAACACCCTCAATAAATGGATCATCGGGGAGACCGCCAAGGTCCGCGAAACCGTCGATGCAGCGTTAGAAACCTACCGCTTCAACGATGCCGCCAACGCGCTTTACGCCTTCACATGGGGCAAGGTCTGCGACTGGTATGTCGAATTCTCGAAACCGATCCTGCAAGGCGAAGACGCGAGCGCAAAACTCGAGACCGAAGCCACACTGCGCTGGGTTCTTGACCAAGCGCTGATCATGCTGCACCCGATCATGCCCTTCATCACCGAAGAGCTATGGGGCCAAGCAGACAAGCGCGACAACCTGCTTGTCACGCAAGAATGGCCCACATTCACCGCCGCTGATCTGGTGGACGCCGATGCCGACCGCGAGATGAACTGGGTCATCAACTTGATTGAAAGCGTGCGCTCCGCCCGCGCCCAATCCCACGTGCCGGCAGGCGCAAAAGTAGCGCTTGTGGTTATAGGCTTGGATGCCAAGGGCCAATCCGCATGGGACAACAACAGCGCGCTCATCATGCGCCTTGCGCGGATCGAAAACCTTGACCACGTCGACGCTTTCCCGAAAGGCTGCGTCACAATTCCAATGGAGGGCGGCACATTTGGCCTCCCACTTGAGGGGCTGATCGACGTGAAAGAAGAAATCGCGCGTCTGGAAAAGACCATGCAGAAATTGGGCAAAGAATTGGGCGGCTTGCGTGGCCGCTTGAACAACCCGAACTTCGTGGCATCAGCCCCAGACGAGGTGATCGTAGAAGCCCGCGAAAACCTCGCCCTACGCGAAGAGGAAGAAGCCCAGCTGAAAGCCGCAATCGCGCGGCTGGCCGAACTCGGCTAAACTTTAAGCGGCCTCAGGAATGGGGCCGCTTACGGAACAACCCGCTCGACCGCCCGCATCATCCCCAGCGCCTTGTCATAAACAAGCGTCAAGATACGGCGGCCTGAAGGCTTTGCCACCACAGGCACAACCCGCACCACGGCCACCGCACCCGTGCCTGCCAAGAAACGACGTCTGTTTAACTGCATTACACATTCTCCATTGCGAACGATTCTCATGTATATACGAAAATCCAGATTGCAAGATTTCGCAACATTCGCCAAGTTACTGTAATGAATAATGATCACCGCCTGACGCCCCTCGCTGCCTCCCTGCCCGCTTCCGTGCCTTTTGTCGGCCCAGAGGCGCAAGAGCGCGCACGTGGCACAAAATTCACTGCCCGCCTTGGCGCAAATGAGCTCGGCTTTGGCCCTTCGCCCCTTGCCATCAAAGCGATGCAAGACACGGCGTCCGAGGCATGGATGTACGCCGACCCCGAAAGCTATGATCTGCGCGATGCGCTGGCCCAAAGCTATGACGTGCCGCCCGACTGTATCGTCATCGGTGAAGGCATCGACGCGCTCTTGGGCAATCTCGTGCGCCTGTTTATCACGCATGGCGACGCAGTTGTGACCTCCGCCGGCGCCTACCCGACCTTCAACTATCACGTCGCGGGCTACGGCGGCACGCTGCACACCGTCCCCTACACAGGCGACCACGAGGACCCCGCCCGCCTCATCGCGAAGGCAAAAGAGGTCGGTGCAAAGCTGATATATATCGCCAATCCAGACAACCCGATGGGCACAGTCCACGCCGCTCGCGAGATTGAGCGTATGGTCGCAAGCGTGCCTGACGACTGCCTTCTCATCCTCGATGAAGCCTATATCGAATTCGCCCCGGAAGGCACCATACCCTCCCTCTCGCCGCTTGATCCCCGCGTCATTCGGATGCGGACGTTTTCCAAGGCCTACGGTCTCGCCGGTGCACGCGTGGGGTACGCCGTGTGCACGCCCAGTGTATCGTCCGCTTTTAACAAAGTGCGCAACCATTTTGGCATGTCGCGCGTCTCGCTCGCGGGCGCATTGGCGGCCCTTTCCGACGACGCGCATTTGGCAAATATCCTCAGCAGCGTCGAAAAATCCCGCTCACAGATCTCATCCATCGCCCTCCAAAACGGGCTAACTCCGCTGCCCTCGGCCACCAATTTCGTGGCAGTTGATTGCGGCAATGACGGCGCTTTCGCGCGCCAAGTCGTTGAAGAGCTTGGCAAACGCGGCGTCTTTGTGCGTATGCCATTCGTCGCCCCGCAAGACCGCTGCATCCGCGTCAGTTGCGGACCAGAGGCGGACATGGACTATTTCGCAAAAGAACTTCCCGCAGCCCTCAAAGCGGCGCAATGTAACACGAAACTGTGACTTGCCTTCCAGTGGGTGGAAGGCGGCTAAGTCCCTCCAATCACTCCAGAAAGTACATCTTAAATGAACAAATTCATGCTGATCGCGACGCTCGCATTCGCGCCAATCGCCGCATTCGCAGACCACATCCCTGCGTCATCCGAGGAGGCCGCAATCGCCTCCGAAGCCTATGCGACGGTCAACCAAGGAATGCACGCCGCCATGTCCGCCGCAGCCACGGGCGACGTCGATGCCGACTTCGCAATCGGGATGCGCGCGCATCATATTGGCGCGGTGAAAATGGCAGAAGTCCTCCTTGCCCACGGCACTGACCCCACGACCCGCGAGCTTGCGCAAACCATCATCGACGCCCAGACGGGCGAGATTGAGTTTATGACGCAGTGGCTCGTAAGCCATGGATTCGAATAGGTTTTACCGCTTAGGCCGTTGCGGCGATCACACCCGCGGCGGCCTCTAAAGCACCTTTTCCGTGCGGGATTCTCAGAGCGGTGAGACCCGCCTCCATCGTTCCCAAAACGCCCATGATCATGTGTGCATTCACATGGCCCATGTGGCCGATCCGAAAGAATGCATCGGCAGGCGTCCGGCCCAATCCGATCCCCAAGGTCAGCCCCGCCTGATGCTCGCACCACTGGCGGAGCGCATCCGCATTTGGCGACCCCGCAGTGGCCGAGGTGACCGCATGCGACCGCTTTGCAGGGTCTTCGATATTGAGCGCTAGTGGCCCCTCGGTTGACCAGCAGTCAAAAGCCGCCCAAACCGTGCTGGCAATCGCCTTATGGCGGGCAAACACGTTGTCCAATCCCTCTTCCTTGATCATATCAAGCGCGGTGCGCAGGCCATAAAGGTGGTGCGTTGGCGCGGTCCCGTCGAAGTATTGAAAATAGTATTCCGGGTCCGTCCGCGCCCGCCAATCCCAATATCGCGACACGCGCTTGGGACGCCGCGCATCGGCTTTGGCGTTGTAGTAAACAAAACAAATTCCCGCAGGTGTCATCAGCCCCTTTTGGCAAGCCGCTACCATGACATCAACGCCCCAAGTGTCCATCTCGAAACGGTCACAGCCAAGCGATGCTATGCAATCAGCCATCAAAAGCGCGTCATGCGCCGTCGCATCCAATACGCGTCGCAGGCCGGCGATATCGTTCTTCACGCTGGTTGAAGTATCCACATGAACGGCCAATATCGCCTTGATTTTACCTGCTTTATCGGCGCGTAGCGCGTCTTCAACTTTTGCCAGATCAACGTCGGCACGATCGCCAAAATCAATCGTTTGCACGGTGATGCCAAGGCCCTCGGCCATCTCGCCCCACCCGACGCAGAACCGGCCTGTCGCCAGCACAAGAACGGTGTCACCTTCGGAAAGAACATTAGATAACGCCGCTTCCCAAGCCGCATGGCCATTGCCAATGTAGATCGCAACGTCTTGTTCGGTCAGCGCCACAGCCTTCAGATCGGGGATCAAACTATGGGTCAAATCATGCAATTCGCCCTCATAGATATTGGGCGATGCGCGGTGCATGGCCCGCAAAACGGCGTCAGGGATCACAGAAGGACCAGGAATTGCAAGGTAGGCGCGACCATTTGCGAGAGACATAGCTTAAACTTTCAAACAGGGAATATCGCGACACTAGCAAGGCGGCGGGCGGCGTCAACCTTGCCTAACTTGCCACTGGCCCCCATTTGCCGATAGACCGTTTGAGAAACCTGTTCAGACAAGGCGCACAATGCCCAGCAAAGCCAAATCCCAATCCGCGACATCGCTCTTTGCGTGGCTCTGGCGCGACTATTTGCGGCCACACAAGGGCACGCTCGCGGCTGCGGTGTTCTTTATGGTGATAGAAGGCTCAATGCTCGGCTTTCTCAGCTACATGATCCAGCCGATGTTCGACAATGTGTTCCTTCAAGGCGAAAGCGATACGCTTTGGTGGGTCGGCTTTGGTATTCTGGCCATTTTCACGGTGCGCGCGATTAGCTCGGCGTCCCAAAAGATCCTGATCACCAAGGTCAATCAAAGCGCTGCCGCAGGCATGCGCAGCCACCTCTTGCACCACCTCATGACCCTTGATGGCGGCTACCATCAGGTCAATCCTCCCGGCCAATTGATCGAGCGCGTGCAAGGCGATGTGACTGTCGTCAATAACATCTGGACGGCACTTTTGACGGGGATCGGGCGTGATTTGATTGCTGTGATTGTGCTGTTTTCCGTGGCCCTTGGCATTGACTGGAAATGGACTGCCGTGGCGCTGGTTGGCATCCCGTTTCTTGTCCTCCCCTCACTGATGGCTCAGGCTTACGTTCGAAATCGTGCGGGCAATGCACGCGATTTGGCGGGCCGCATGGCGACCCGTCTGGACGAAGTGTTCCACGGCATGAATGCGATCAAACTAAACGCACTCGAAGCCTACCAATCCAAGCATTACGACGACCTGTCCGACGCCCGTGTCCGCGCCGAAGTGCGCGCCGTTGCAGGGCAGTCCGCTGTCCCCGCCTTGATCGATATCATGACGGGCGTTGGGTTCCTTGGCGTGTTGGTCTTTGGCGGTGCCGAGATCATCGCGGGCGAGAAAACCGTCGGCCAGTTCATGTCATTCTTCACGGCCATGTCGCTAGCGTTCGAACCTCTCCGCCGCTTGGGCCTCATGTCGGGTCAATGGCAAACCGCCGTTGCAAGTATTGAGCGATTGCAGCTGATCTTGGATGAAAAACCAACCATGCAATCCCCGCCTAACCCGACTGCCGCCCCTGTTGGCGCGCCAGAGATCCGCCTTGATAACGTGACACTTGCCTACGACGACCTGCCCGTTTTGCGTGGCACCAGCTTTACGGCGGCGGCGGGCAAAACCACGGCTTTGGTTGGGGCGTCGGGTGCGGGGAAATCCACGATTTTCAACGTGTTGACCCGTCTGATTGATCCGACAAGCGGCACTGTCTCGATTGGTGGCACTACGACGACAGCCATGGCGCTGCACGACCTGCGCGGGCTTTATTCGGTGGTGTCGCAGGATGCGGCTCTGTTTGACGAAACCCTGCGCGACAACATCCTCTTAGGTCGCAAGGACGTCACCGAGGTGCATTTGAAGTCGGTCCTTGATGCAGCCCACGTCAGCGACTTCCTGCCCCACCTTCCCAACGGGATCGACAGCCCCGCCGGCCCACGCGGATCGAACCTTTCGGGCGGCCAACGCCAGCGCATCGCGATTGCGCGCGCCTTGCTGCGCGACACGCCAATTCTGCTGCTCGACGAGGCAACAAGTGCCCTCGACACCAAATCCGAGGCGATTGTGCAAGGCGCGTTAGAGGCGCTCTCTGATGGCCGCACGACCCTTGTGATTGCGCACCGTCTGTCCACAGTGCGCAACGCCCACTCGATTGTTGTGATGGATAAAGGGCAGGTCGTGGACCAAGGCACCCATGACGAATTATTGGCCCGCGGCGGCATCTACGCCGACCTTCACCGCCTCCAGTTCAACCAAGAAAAGGCGCGAGCAACATGACCCAGCGCACTATCCTCTCAATCACCGGTGCGGACCGCATTGAATTCCTCGACGGGCTGATCACCAATAGCGTGAAGCGTGCGGCCGATGGGATCATCTATGCGGCCCTGCTCACCCCTCAAGGCAAATTCATCGCGGATTTCTTTGTGGTGGGGCGCCCTGACGAACTGCTCGTCGACGTGGACACCCGCATCGCCCCTGCTCTGTTTCAGCGTCTTTCGATGTACCGCCTTCGCGCGGATGTGAAGATAACCGAGTGCCCGTTGATCGTATCGCGTGGCACTGGGGAAGCGCCAGATGGCGCACTTGCCGACCCGCGTCACCCCGACTTGGGATGGCGGCTCTATGATGACGCGGATGTTAGCGACGACACCGATTGGACGGCGCTGCGCGTTACACATCTGATCCCAGAGACGGGGATCGAGCTCACGCCTGAGACCTACATTCTTGAGGCCAATTTTGAGGCCCTGCACGGCGTCGATTTCAAAAAGGGCTGCTTTGTCGGTCAAGAGATCGTCGCCCGCATGAAGCACAAGACCGAGCTGAAAAAAGGTATCCGGCGGGTACAGATTCGGGGCGACGCCCGGACGGGCGACGAGATCGCCTCAAACGGCAAACCTGCAGGCACGCTCTTTAGCATCAGTGGCGATCAGGGGCTCGCCTACCTCCGCTTTGACCGCACCGAGAGCATGGAAACGCAAAAGGCCAGCCTCGCATTGCGAGACTGACCTTCTCTTCTTTCAGACCTATGGTCCGTGATTACGCGCGTTCGACGTATTCAAACTCTTCTGTATTGACGACGATCATTTCGTCAGTGCCAACGAATGGCGGGATCATGACGCGAACACCGTTATCCAAGATCGCAGGCTTAAAGCTGTTGGCAGCCGTCTGGCCTTTTACAACGGGTTCTGTCTCGGCAACCTTGCAAACTACTTTTTGCGGCAGGGACACGTTCAGCGCCTCTTCACCGTAATATTCGATCTGCACGATCATACCGTCTTGCAAGAACGGACGACGGTCGCCTAGCAATTCCGCGGGCAATGCGATTTGCTCATAGGTTTCGCTATCCATAAAGGTCAGCATGTCGTCGACTTCAAACAGGAACTGTTGGTCTTTGGTATCCAGACGAATGCGTTCGACCTTGTCGGCGGAGCGAAAACGCTCGTTCAATTTACGGCCGTCACGCAGGTTTTTCATTTCGACCTGTGCAAAAGCACCGCCTTTTCCAGGCTTTACGTGATCGACCTTCACAGCAGCCCAAAGGCCACCATCGTGTTCCAGCGTGTTTCCGGGTCTGATTTCGTTTCCGTTGATTTTTGGCATGATTCACTTCGCGTCAAAATTAAGGCAAAAGGTTGATAGAAAGTTATGACTGCCTATATCTTGGTGAGTGAACCCATGCAAGACAACTAAATACGGCTTCTTTGAGACATGAGCTATGCGCTTAATGCATGCCTGCCATGTAAAAAGAGAGCCCCCGAATCGGTTTAGATGTTGCATAAGGAGGTGCACGCCAGAATGACAAGAGCAATAAAAGGACGCACCATGAGAGATTTCGTTGACGGCACAGCCTTTAACAACGAGCAAGGCAACCGCGCTCGTAAATTGTTCGCTGCCGTCGTGCTCGCTGCTCTGGATGATGCAATTGCAGATGACAAGAAATACGGCAACGGCCCCGAGCAGATCGCTCGCTGGGCGCGCTCACGCGATGGTCGTGAAGTTCTGTCCTGCGCAGGTATCGATCCAAACGAGCGCGTTGTCAGCGGTTTGATGGATTTCGTCGGTAAAGGTGTCCGCACCTCCGTGGCCCTGTCTCGTGAAGAGAGCGAGCGCCGCAACGCTGCCGAGATCGAAGCGCGCGCAGCTTAAGCTGAACCAAAGATAGACTGACCCTGCCAGGTCGGTTCATTAAAAACGCGACCCTCTGCTCGGGTCGCGTTTTTTTATGCCGCTTCCCTCTCTCGCGCTACCAGATTAAACACGCGACAGGGGGATGCCATGACCAAGGCGATTATGATCCAAGGCGCCGGCTCGAACGTCGGCAAATCGATGCTTGTTGCAGGGATCGCGCGGGCCTGCTTGCGGCGGGGGATTTCGGTCGCTCCTTTCAAACCTCAAAACATGTCCAACAATGCGGCCGTTACAGCAGACGGTGGCGAGATCGGGCGGGCGCAGGCTTTGCAGGCGCTGGCATGCGGGCTAGATCCCATCACTGACATGAACCCTGTTTTGCTCAAACCCGAATCCGACATCGGCGCACAGGTGATTGTACAAGGCAAACGCGTGGCCACCATGAAAGCCCGCGACTACGGCAAGCAAAAGCAAACGCTCCTGCCCGCTGTTCTTGAGAGTTTTCACCGCCTTGCGACCAATTATGACCTCATCATCATTGAGGGCGCAGGCAGTCCTGCGGAGGTCAATCTGCGGGCTGGCGACATCGCCAATATGGGCTTTGCCGAGGCCGCGAATGTGCCTGTGATCTTGGTCGGAGACATCGACCGTGGCGGCGTGATTGCCCAGATCGTTGGCACCCATTGCGTTCTTCCCAAACCAGACCGCGACCTCATTCAAGGTTTCGCAATCAATAAGTTCAGGGGGGACGCAAGCCTCTTCGCAGAGGGCATGACGATCATCGAAGAGGCCACCAAATGGCAGCCACTCGGGATCGTGCCTTGGTTCAAAGATGCATGGAAACTGCCCGCCGAGGACGTGATGGATGTCGCCTCGCGCAAGGGCGGGCCGATCAAGATTGTCGTGCCGCGCCTCAATCGCATCGCCAATTTTGACGACCTTGATCCGCTCTCTGCCACCCCAGAAGTCAGTGTCGAGATCATTGAGGCGGGCCGTCCCCTGCCCGCCGACGCCGATCTGATCCTGATACCCGGATCGAAATCGACCATCGCCGACCTTGCGCATTTCCGCGCCCAAGGCTGGGACATTGATCTAATGGGCCATGTGCGGCGCGGTGGGCGCGTTTTGGGTATTTGCGGCGGCTACCAGATGTTGGGCCGCGAGATCATCGACGATGAAGGGCTGGAAGGTGCGCCATCGCGTGTTGAAGGGCTTGGCCTACTCGACATCATGACGGTGATGAAACCACAAAAACGGCTGGCGCGCTCAACGGCGACTTATCTGCCGACAGGCGACGCGGTAAGCGGTTATGAAATCCACATCGGCGAGACCACTGGTCCCGATTGCGCCCGTGCATGGCTATCTCTTGATGGGCGCGGCGAAGGGGCGGCGAGTGCCGAAGGGCGTGTGCGCGGCTGCTATTTGCACGGGCTGTTTACGGCTGATGCGTTTCGTGCGGCATATCTGGCCGAACTGGGCACAGCCCTCCCCGTCACAAATTACGCAAGCGGGGTTGAGGCCACGCTGGACGCACTGGCCGATCATCTCGAAACACATATGGATATCGACGCGCTCCTCGCCCTTGCCGGCGAGGTTTAGTCGTAGAGATTTGTCGTTGCGGCGCGTTGGATTTCAAGGCGCACAAGTTTACGCACATTGCGGGTGATCCGCTCGCCCAATTCGCCTTGTAGCTCTTGGCGCACAACGTCGACAACCATCTGGCGAATCTCGTCACGGTCCAACGCGGAACCGCCTGCGATATAGGCCGCGAGCGTCTCGTCAAGATCGTCAGGGATCGGCGTACCTTCATCGTCGTCATCAGAGACACGCAAATCGTCACCATAATCGGTGTCCAAATCGTCTTCTACGAGGACTTTGCTTGGAGTATGGCGAAAGGTCGGCTCGGCTTGCGGGCGCAACGTGACAACACGTTCGTGCGCGTTCCCATCTTCTGCCTCCAATGCGGCAAATGCTGCGGCCAGTCCCGTGGTCGGGGCCATCTCGCTGCCGTCCGGCTCCCACTCATCAGGTTGATAGGTCACGGCGGCCTCAAGCTCGGCAATGGTCGCCTCAAGGCTTGCACGTTCGCTATCGGACATACGATCATGTATTTTGGCTTCGCCAAGCATCGCAGCGGGCTCTAGAACCAAAGGTTCTGCGTCAGATGCCGCAGTTTGCGAAACCGAATCAGAGCTGTCGTCGTTGTTCAGGGTCTCAGACACATCGTCTTCTACGACTGGTGCATCGGCAATCCGCAACGCAGGCGTCAAAACAAAACGCTCCGCCTCACGCGGAGCAGCTGTCCCCGCTATATTCGCAGGTCTGCCCGTCTTATCCCCCTCCGCCACCAAACGGCGAATGGATGACAATACGTCTTCGATTTCTACATTCGTGACTGGGTCAGACATGTTTTATCCTGCTTTGCCTCAAGTCGAACTATAACCCGCGTTAACGTTTCAAACAACCAGTCCGTGACGATTTGAACTATTGCCCGATTGCTTTCAGAACACGGTCCAAGGCCTGCCCTTGGTCGGACGTCACAGTTGGCGCATCTTTCACCAAATTATAATAGGCCGCCGCATCGTATTGCTGCACCGGAAGCTTCAGATAGGACGCTGTCAAGAGGCCCATGGTCGAGAGAACCTGATAAGATGCCACAACTTCGTCGGCCTGCGCAGAAATCAGATTCGCACGCGCGCTTAGCAAATCTTGCTCGGCATTTAGCACATCTATCGTTGTGCGCGCACCTAGCGTCGCCTCCTCGCGGACACCATCAAACGCGACTCGAGACGCGGTGATTTGCTGGCCAGACGCCTGACGGGATGCACGTGAGCTTTCCAGATAGCTATAAGCGTTGCCGACTTGCTGTTCGATGCCTTGCGACGCAACATGAAGCCTTGCACGCGCGGCATCACGGCTCGCCATAGCCTGACGAACATAGCTCGACAATGCGCCGCCAGAATAGATCGGACCGCCAACGGACACGCCAACTTCACGGCCTACGATGCCGCTTTGGTTCATGCCCAATTGCGCAGACAAAGACACTGTGGGACTCATTGCCGCCCGCGCACCTTGAATGGTGATTTCAGCAGCGGCAACAGCATGTTGGGCCTGCAAAAGGCTTGGATGGTTGCGCACCGCATAGGCTTTTGCATCGGCCAAATTCTGGGTGACAGGTGCAACAGACGCAGGGCTCAACTTGCCCGGGCGCTGTCCAACGGCGGCAGTATAACCCTCAACGGCAGTTGCGTAGTTGCCCTGCGCGGCCGAAAGCAGACTATTCGCTGCGGCAAGGGCAGCCTCGGCAATCGCGACATCCGTACGGGTCACTTCGCCCACATCAAATTTGTCTTTTGCCGCTTTCAATTCCTGCGCAATCACACGCACGTTGCTTTCGCGCAGGGCCACAAATTCTGCAGCGGCACCAACCTGCATATAGGCGGAAACCGCGTCTAAAAGAACGGTTTGCTCAATATTACGCAAAGACTCACGCGTGCCCAAAACCGTCTCTTTTTGCGCCTCAATAGCAAACCGATTAGCACCACCATCATAAAGCGTCAGGCTCGCCGTAATACGTGCAGTCGCCTCGATCAAGTCAACGTCCGCGGCACGTGGCGCCGAAGCCTTGGCCTGTGCGGCCCAACTAATCACAGGAAGCGTTTCAGCGACGGCTTGGGCGACATCCTCATCTGCGGCACGTAAAAGAGCACGATTTTGATCAAGTAAGCCCGAGTTGTTATAGGCCAGTGTCAGCGCATCCGCGAGGGTCTCTGCCCGCGCCTGCGCCGAAAAACCAAATGTCGCTAAAGCCAAAACGGCCACGAAAGTGGTATGAAGTTTCATAAGAAACAATCCCTTAAATATTTTAGCTTTTCGCCAAAGTCGCACGGACCAGAAAGCCCGAACGACACGTAATTAGAGCGCGAACGCGTCCTCACTTTCAAATCCGCTCAAAACCGGCGCACCCGCGTTGAAGGAAAAGCGCCAATTCACTTCGCCGTCGATTTTGTGGCCTATGCGGACAATACCCAACGCGCCCTCTGCAAAAATACAAGCGATCCGGCCACCTTCACGAAGTTGCGCCAAGATCGCGTCCGGCACAACCTCCACACCGCCCTGCACCGTAATAATATCGTAGGGCGCAGATTTTGCAGCGCCTTGGGCAAGATCGCTCGTCATCACAGCCGCATTATCAATGCCATGCTCCGACAATAGCGCAGTCGCGCCATCAGCCAATGCAGCATCTTCTTCGACAGCCACAACAAATTCACACATTTTCGCCAAAATTGCTGTCGAATACCCAAGCCCGCATCCAATATCCAAAGCAATATTCCTTGGCGAAATATCCAGCGCATCTAGCATTTTAGCCAATGTACGCGGCTCGATCATCACGCGCCCCGCCGCAATCGTGAGGTTCTCGCCAACATAGGCCGCCTCACGTTTTGCATCAGGCACAAAGGCCTCGCGCGGCACAGTAAGCATCGCATCAATGATCGGAAATTTAGTGACGTCTGATGGGCGAATTTGTGTATCAACCATCATTGTGCGGCGGGCTTTATAATCGGTCACGCGCGAAACTCTCTTTAGTTCAGATTCCTATAACACCATCTTGGCATATTTCTAAGATTTCAGCAACGGCACTTTGGCGCTTTGACATCTTGCGCCCCTAGAAACCTTCGTATATCCCGCCCATGAAGGCGAGTGGGCAGGTAGGTTATGCAGCGGATTGCAAATCCGTGTAGACCGGTTCGATTCCGGTACTCGCCTCCAA
>Ga0181559_10001133_pt1 | contig 25994 bp, 22 predicted proteins | sample 011ome_21_FD_133752 | JGI IMG/M metagenome (GOLD analysis project Ga0181559, IMG submission 133752) | Coastal salt marsh microbial communities from the Groves Creek Marsh, Skidaway Island, Georgia - 011508AT metaG (megahit assembly) | ecosystem: Environmental > Aquatic > Marine > Intertidal...
AGAGGAGCTTTGGTAGAATCGAGGTCATGATGTATAAAATTATAAGTACCTATCAATGACGAGTGCGGCAAAGAGAAGGGGTAAATAAATAATGGTTACAAAAAAGAGCTTCTTGGCAGATTGGTCCCGGTTTTGGGATGTAAAAAAACGGATTGCTGGGATGATGAGATAAAGAGACAGGAAGACGGCTGAGGCAAGGTAGAAGGAACCTGGTTGGGATTGGCCAAGCTCAAGGAAATAGGGACAGAACACAAATACGGTGAGCAAAAAGGAATATAGCAAACTTTTACGGGCTAAAGCACGACCATCTGGATCCCCCAACTGATGGAGCTTGAACCCGCCCTTGGAATAATCGTCACGAAAATTCCATGCAATCGCCATGAAATGAGGGAGCTGCCAGGTAAAAAGAATGCCAAATAAAATCCACCCATAGATGGTGGGAGCTCCTTCGGCAGCGACCCACCCAATCAATGGAGGCAGGGCACCAGAGATGGCACCAACTTCGGTGGCATAGGGACTCCACTTTTTCATGGGAGTGTATAAGACTAAATAAACTACTAGGGTTGCAAGGGTGAGGATGGTTGCCCATGGGTTGGTCCCCGACCATAAAATGTAAAGACCAAGAGAGGAAAGAATAATGCCAAAAACGACAGCAAACTGAGGGCTGACCAGCCCGGCAGGGAGCGGACGCGTGGAGGTTCTTGCCATTTGGGCATCTTCAGACCGTTCCATCCATTGGTTGAGAGCAGCAGCCCCGGCGGCGGCAAGGGCTGTGCCAAGGGTCAGTGAGATAAAAATAGACCAATCAGACTGGAGGGGTTCCCGGACAAGATAGCCAAGAGATGCGGTAAAAACAGATAACAAACTAAGTCGAGGTTTGGTGAGTTCGTACATCCCATGCACAGAGAAGCCCGGCGTACTTGAAAGCGAGCCGGGGTGGGGCTTTACGGGTATGGGTTTTCCTAGACTCACGTCAGTAGAATTTCTAATAAATCGATTATGAATAGGCAAACAAAAGCAAGCAAGGTGATAGAATATTAATCTCTCAATGAAAGTTGAGCTAATAATTCAATATAGTTGAATTAACATGAGTGCCCGAATTTCTTACACAAAACCTAGGCAAAGAATGGCTCTATTTTGGAATGAAATTGCTTGGGGGATCCTTGTGCAATAGGAAATTGCTGTGAATATGTACAAATTGAGTGTTTACCTGATCCCATTATTTTTCTCATCTTGCGATTTTCCTGTGAGAAAAAATCTCGATGATTTGCTTCCTCAAAATCAAATCAGAGCAAGAGTTTTAGTTGTGGATACAAACTCAAGTATGGTTAGGGCTGAAGTTTTGGCATGTGGAGAGTTTTTGAGTAAAAAGTGGGGTGGCTTTTCTGGCTTTGAAAAGGATTTTGCGGTGCAACCGGGTGCTTTAAATTTACTTTCTCACACAAATGTGTTTCGAGCTTCTGCCCGAGAAACATTTACCCCTGCAAAAGGGGAAGGATTCTTATTGACTGGTGTTTGGCCTGATGATCGAGCAGAGCGAATTCGGGTAAATAATGTCAACAGACTGCTTAGGAGGGATACTCTGAGCATGGGAGATAGCATGATTCGATCAGTAGGTGATACTCTACCACCCTTTGCCCTCTATGACCAGGATGGAAGAATCATCACAACCGACTATTTCGATGGCTCGGTGACAGTTTTAAATTTTATATTTACCAGATGCTCCATACCCGAAATGTGCCCTGCTTCTACAATGAGGATGAAAAAACTTCAAACTCTAGCAAAAAAAACAAAAGTGCCTTTTGTCCGTTTCCTTTCCATAACTTTAGACCCTGAGTTTGATACTCCAGGGGTTCTTAAATCTTACGCCAGAGCCTACAGTTTGGACGAGGGTAACTTCCGTTTGGGAACGGCCAATAAAGCTGTCATTGATGACCTGACCCGCCAGTTTGGTATTTTCCGCAAGAATGTGGAGGATTTACCTTTGGACCACACCATGAGAACAATGATAATAAATTCCAAAAGACAAATCATTTATCAATTCCCTGGCAGCCAATGGTCCGTGGAAGATTTCTTGTCTCGTTTGCCAGAAGGGATTGAGGGGGAATCTGTACAATGAACCCTTTTTTATCCAATAAATTTGCTCCTGTTTTATTAACGATCCCTTTTGTTCTAATTTATTTTTTGGTTCGTTCTTTACCCGTCGAACAGTGTGACTTTCTGCATGAAGAAACATACAACCTCGATGGTGAATTAGATTATTGCGGACCTGGCGAAGAAGGGTTTGTTGACCTCTCCATTCGCCGTTGGCCAATGAGCCTAGAGTTTCGCCCGCTTGATCCCTTAGAGGTTGGCAAACCTTGTCGGTTTGAGATGAATATCAAACAGGCAGATGGTTCCCCTTTAGGCAAAGAAGATGTGGCCCTCAGCCACACCCAGAGAATTCATCTGTTAGCGATTGATCCAACCATGGATGATTACCAACATCTTCATCCACAGCCCGACCCCTTATTTACTGGCATTTGGCGTTTTACACTGACACCGAGTAAACCAGGTAAATACCGGGTGTATTTAGACTTAATCCCACTACGTAGCCCTCGGAGAGTCTTGCTTGGATCGGCCTTTACTGTGCCTGGCGATCATAAGAGTCGCCCTCGTGGAGATTCTTCCTTAAGTTTACAGCAAAAAGACCGCACATTCCTAATCGACGTATCGGTTGCAGAGGAGGGGCGTAATGAATGGTTGCTGAAATTTTCAGCCCTCGATAAGGACGGCAAGAACTTAGAACTGAAACCTGTGATGGGTGCGTTTGCTCACTTGGTCGCATTTGAACCGAGTATTGACGGGTTTGCTCACTTGCACCCTCTCGAGTACGAACCTCCCAAATCTTTGGATGACACAAAAAAGGGACCGCTCACTTTTAGTTTTAAATCCCCCGCACCCGGAAACTATCGTTTGTGGGCACAAATCAAAGTGGGCGAGGATGAAGAGGAGAGTTTTCTCCCCTTTGATTTACAAATCTGATCCTCTTTTCTTTATTCGGACCTAAGCCACCTGCGGAGAAGAAAATCCTTATTATCATCCAATACTTCATCTGGGATAAATTCATCCTTGTATGGAGGAAAAAAGGCATCTCCGTCAGGGATTTTCTGCCTGACCTCACTGATGTAGAGCTCATGACAGAGGGGCAAGGCCATAGAGTAGATTTCGCCCCCACCGATTACAAATAAATTCTGGGATGGATCAAGTGCTTGCTTTACCTCTGCCATCGATCTGAAAACAGACATACCATCCTCTGGGCTTGCATGACGGCTCAGTACCCAGTTTTTTCTGCCTGGTAATGCACCAGGGAGTGAATCCCAAGTCTTTCTGCCCATTAATATAGTATGCCCCAGAGTTATCTTCTTAAACCACTTAAGGTCACCAGGAAGCCGCCATGGGAGATCCCCCCCGCGTCCAATCACACCGTTTTCGGCAACTGCTACAATTGCTTTGTAAGGGTAAGAGGAATTCATACAGCTATGGGAGCTTTGATTGCAGGGTGGGGGTGGTAATCCACCAGTTCAAAATCCTCAAATTTAAAGTCTGTGATTTCTTTTTGTTCGCCATGGATGATCATTTTGGGCTTGGCATGTGGAGTTCTTGAAAGCTGCAGGTTGGCTTGTTCAAGGTGATTGGAATACAGATGAAGATCGCCAAAAGTATGAACAAATTCATGAGCCTCAAGATTACAAATCTTGGCAATCATCATGGTAAGCAGAGCATAGGAAGCGATGTTGAATGGCACTCCCAGAAACAGATCGGCACTGCGTTGATATAGCTGGCAGCTTAATTTCCCATCTGCCACATAAAATTGAAAAAGGGCATGGCAGGGGGGCAAGGCCATAAGGTGTAATTCTCCGGGATTCCACGCACAAACCAAGTGTCTCCGGCTGTCAGGGTTTTCCCGAATGGAACGAATGACTTCATCAATTTGGTTTACAGAGCCACTGCCATCAGGCTTTTGCCAGTCAGTCCATTGGGCACCATAGACCCTGCCCAGATCACCATTTTTATCCGCCCACTCATCCCAAATTGATACTTTATGTTGTTTTAGGTATCCAACATTTGTATCTCCTTTGAGGAACCACAATAATTCATAAATTATAGATCTAAGGTGAAGTTTTTTGGTTGTAAGAATGGGAAAACCATCATGAAGAGAAAACCTAGCCTGTTCTCCAAAAACAGACCAGGTACCTGTGCCTGTTCGGTCGTCGCGATATAAACCATTTTCGATTACATGTTCGAGAAGTGAAAGATATGTCTTCATTTGCCTAGGGGATCATACTTGAATGTGAATGGATAGGAAGGTATGATTTTATTTATGAGACAGCTTAAGAAGTCGAGGCTATCCTGTTTGATTGGTTCATTAATCCTTGTTTGGAACACATGTCTGATTGGACAACAAAAAGCCAATGACTTTACTAAGCGCGTTGGGGTTATAGATGGAAAATTAAGTGGAATGAGTGGTCGTTCTGCCAAGCTAAGTCGGATTAATCCATCGACGGCTAGGCGTATTTCTGTGGAAGAATGGCCATCTCATTTCTCTCCTTTTGGTGGTAAACGATTTCCTATGGGAAAAGCAAAAATATGGGGGAGTGAACGGATTAAATCTACTAAGATCGAGATAAAGACTCCTTTAAATAGCCAAGTCGCTGATGAAAATGTTAAGCGTGTGACCAATCCTAATCTCAATAAACAGGCTCCTTCATCAAATTCTGTAGAATTTCGGGACGCATACTACTCTAGGTTGGACGACCGAGTAGATGAGTGGATGGAAAAGGTAAACAATATGTCATTAAGGGATGTGAATCGGTTTCAATTTAGAAGAGATCGTCCTAGTAAACCAGGTTTTCCTGTTCAGCGTGCTGGTGCCTCTTTGTCCGGCAGTTCATCTGCGAGTGCTCCTCTAATTCAAAGTGGTGTTGAACCTAGGCAAGGAAAGTCAGCACATGCTGGAAGTGAATCATACTGGATGGGTCCGAAGCGCACTAAGTCATCCTCCAGTGTGGATAGACCTACACATTCTAATAATCCTGAATCTCGTACTGTAAATTCAGTGAAGCCAAGAAAAAATTTCAAAACATCTCCCAAGCCGATCCTTGGTCCTAAAACCATTCGAGTAGAAGTGGGGACTTCAGATTGATTCACGCTTGCCACGACTTCTCTAATCATTACGATTCTCTCTTTGAATTTAAATTACGGACGGCTAGCTCAGTTGGTTAGAGCGACTGGTTTACACCCAGTAGGTCACAGGTTCGAATCCTGTGCCGTCCACCATACCACTCCCCTCTAAACTCCCATGCGCCACATCATTTCCGTATTAGTTGAAAATAAGTTCGGTGTGCTAGCTCGAATAGCTGGTCTTTTCAGTGGGCGAGGTTTTAATATCGACACCCTAAATGTTGCTCCAACCCATACAGATGGTCGTTCCCGAATTACTGCCACACTCAATGGGGATGAAAAAGCCCTTGATCAGTGTATCAAACAATTGGACAAGCTGATCGATGTAATTTCTGTTGAGAATTACCATGGTAATGAAGCCGTAGGGAGGGAACTCGTACTCCTTAAAGTAGATGCTGATTCAAAAACCCGTTCTGATGTCACTCAAATATGTGATGTTTTCAGGGGAAAAATTATTGATGTTGCTCCTTCCAGCCTGATTATTGAAGCAACCGGGAATGAGAATAAGATTAAAGCATTCTTAAGTTTGCTCTCCCCATTTGGGGTCTCTGAACTTGCCCGAACGGGTGTGGTCTCCCTCAGAAGAGGGATGTATGAAAATTAATTTACGAAATCGAAAAACCTAGTAAACCCAAAATAGCATAATGCCTGCTAAAGTATACACTCACAAAGAGGCCAAAATAACACCTCTTAAAAAGAAAACGCTTGCCGTTATTGGTTACGGCTCACAAGGCCATGCCCATGCCCTCAATTTGAAAGAAAGTGGGTTGAATGTGATCATTGGCCTGTACAAGGGTAGTAAGTCTATTCGAGTGGCAAAACGTCATGGTTTCGAAGTTTTTGAGGTGGCTGAAGCAGTCCAAAAAGCAGATGTGATCATGATTGGCGTACCCGACATGAAGCAAGCTGAGGTGTATGAAAATGAAATCAAACCCAACTTATCAAAAGGTAAAACCCTCTTGTTTACACATGGTTTTGCGATTCATTTTGGCCTGATTAAACCACCGCGTGGGGTAAGTGTCATTATGGTTGCACCCAAGGGGCCGGGGCATTTAGTTCGATCTCAATTCAAGGAGGGTAAAGGCGTACCTGCACTTTTTGCTGTCCTCAAAGGATCTTCCAAAGATTCCAAGAAAATTGCCCTTGCATGGGCTGCTGGAGTAGGCGGAGCAAAGGCTGGTATACTAGAAACCACCTTCAAGGAAGAAACAGAGACCGATTTATTTGGTGAGCAAGCAGTACTTTGCGGAGGTGCTTCAGCTCTTGTCCAAGCGGGTTTTGAAACCCTTGTAGAAGCAGGTTATGCACCCGAGATGGCATACTTTGAGTGCTTACACGAACTTAAGCTTATCGTAGACCTTATGATCGAATCTGGTATTGCCGGGATGAGGTTTTCCATCTCTGAAACAGCAAAATATGGAGATATTACCCGTGGACCTAGAGTGGTGAATGCCAATGTAAAAAAATCGATGAAATCCATCCTCAAGGAAATCCAAAGTGGTAAATTTGCTAAAGAGTGGATCAAAGAACACCAAGCCGGTCTTCCAAACTATAACAAATTGCTTGAAGAAGGTGAGAATCACCCAATTGAGGTAACTGGAAGAAGTTTACGTGCGGTTATGCCTTGGATACCCAAGAAGAACATCAAGGGTGCCCAAGCTTCATATTCCTAAAATTGATTCATTTCGCTGGTGCTGCTTGAACAGCCCAGCGAACCTATATTGGATGGCTTCGTGCAGTTATGGTTACTAAGCCTTTAGTTCTTGCTACTCGGCGTAGCCCACTTGCTTTAAAGCAGGCGGAGTTGGTTGCGGACCGGATCTCACGCACGCTCAACAAGGAGGTCAATTTGCTTCCCCTGGTTACAACCGGAGACCGGCAGTCGGAATGGTCTTTGGAAAAAGCGGGAGGGAAGGGGCTTTTTACCAAAGAGCTTGAGCAAGCTCTCTTGGACGGACAAGCGGATCTGGCTGTGCATAGCGCCAAGGATATGCCAACCGATATGCCGGACGGATTAGACCTGGTGGCCTTTCTGCCCCGGGAAAACCCAGCCGATGTTTTGGTAATCAAGGAGGGAGTGGAATCCCCGGCACGCCTAGCAAGTGGGAGCCCGCGAAGGAGGACACAAGCAGCGTTATTGTTTCCCGATGCGAAGTGGATGGAGTTTCGGGGAAATGTGGAAACCCGGCTTCGTAAGATAGCTGAAGGAGGGGAAGCTGATGCAACCTTGCTTGCCGCCGCAGGTTTACATCGTTTAGGCATCCATCACTTTCCCGGTTTGATTTTTAAACAGTTGAGTTTTGATGATATGGTTCCTGCACCCGGGCAAGGAGCAATTACCATCCAGGCAAGGGTGGAGGATAGGGAGCTTTTTCACCAAATTAATGATGAAGAGACTCACAAAGCAGTCACTCAAGAGCGCTCGGTATTAGATGCTTTTGGGGGAGGTTGCCAGGTCGCTCTCGGAGCTCATTTATCAAAGGAAAATGGGCTCTTTTATTTTTTCCATGAAACTTGCGGAATAAAAAGTTTGAAGGTTGATGGAAGAAACGAAAAGGATTGGATGAATGAATTGATAGGATGGACGAAAAAGAAATAACTATAGGCATTGTTTATCTAGTGGGTGCCGGACCTGGAGATCCAGAACTCTTAACCCTTAGAGCCCGTAGCTTAATCGAAAGTTGTGATGTTTTAGTCTATGACCATCTGGCAAACCGCAGGTTGCATGATTGGGCACCACCCAAGTGTGAACGCATTGATGTCGGGAAAAGCCCGGGGCGACACACCATGGAACAAAAGGAGATAGGCCAAATCTTGGTAAATAAAGCCAAAGAGGGTCTTAGGGTGGTCCGCTTAAAGGGAGGGGACCCATTTGTTTTTGGTCGGTGTGCCGAGGAAATGCTTGCTTTAGATGAAGAGGGTGTATCGTACGAGGTTGTGCCCGGTGTTACGGCTGCCCTTGCCTGTGCGGCATATGCGGGCATTCCGTTGTCTCATCGTGATTTCGGATCCTCTATTTCATTCCTCACCGGACATGAGGATGTCGCTAAAGAATCCTTGCGCGTGGATTTTACTAAATTCTCTGAAGTTGGTGGTACGCTCTGTATTTACATGGGGATGAGTAAATTAGAGGAAATTGTTGAAAAATTGATTGTCGGTGGATTGCCCGAGAACATCCCCGCAGCAATCGTTTCACATGGTACGCTACCCAGGCAAAAGAAGTTACTTGCTCCCCTCGGAGATTTGGTTGCTCAAGCAAGAGAAAAAAACTTTCGGGCCCCGGCGATTATTTTTGTGGGTAATTCAATTGGGCTTTCACGGACCTCTACCTGGTTTGAGCAAAAACCACTCCTTGGCCGACGGATTGCTCTTACCCGTGCTTCTGGTCAAAAAAGCAGAATGCGTGCAGTGCTTGAAAGTTTGGGTGCCGAGTTGCTTGACCTTCCCCTTATTAAAATACATCCATCAGAGGATCGAAAGTTGATTGCAGAAGTTTTTGCAGGGATCGCGACTTACGAATGGATTGTTTTTACCAGTACGAATGGAGCCCGAGAATTTATGAAATTATTTTTTCGGGCTTTTTCAGATATTAGAAGTTTTGGACCAATGAGGATTGCCTGCGTAGGCCAATCAACTGCTGACATACTGAAGCCCTATAATCTAGAAATTGAATTAACAGCAAAAGATGCAACGGCTGAGAGTTTAGCTAAGGACTTAGTGGCCACTGACAGCTTAGATAGTGCTAATGTTTTAGTTATCACGGGTAATAGAAACCGAGAAATCTTAATTGATATGCTTGAAAAGGTTGGGCATGCGATTGTTGACACGTTACCTGTTTATGAAACTGACTTTGCAGATTTACTTGATGCTCCTGATTTTAAAAAATTTCAAAAAGAAGGGGCGGATGCAGTAGTTTTCACAAGTTCATCAACCGCGCTTTCCTATGTCGAGCAGGCAGAAGACATAGTTTTTGATAGCGATGCTCGTGCTCCTATTCTTTGCAGTTTCGGTCCACAGACAACGAAGACATTGGAAAGTAACGATCTTCCGGTTGCTTTAGAAGCCTCCCATCCGAGTCTTGATGGGTTATGCCATTCCTTGGTTAAGCATTTTACTGAATCCAAATGAGACCTAAAATGGTCAAGATCTGTGGGATCACCCAGGCATTAGATGCACAGTATTGTATAGATCAGGGAGCGGATGCACTCGGATTCATCTTTCATCCTCAATCTCCACGAAATCTATCTTTTGAAAACTTTCGTGAAATACAAAACCAATTAGATTTCAAAAGCTGTTTGAAAATTGCAGTCGCTGTAGCACCGCAACCCGCCTTGGTTCAGGAGTTGATTTCTCTGGGTTTTGAAAAATTTCAGTTTCATTTCTCTTTGGATATTCCCTTGCTTGAGATAAGGAAGTGGTCTGAGTTGGTTGGAGCTGAAAACCTTTGGTTGGCTCCTAGGATGAAGGCTGATGATGAACTGCCTAAAGCTTTTTTTGACGAGGCTGACACTTTCCTTTTGGATACTTATTCTAAAAAGACTTATGGTGGTACGGGTAAGGTCTCAGATTGGGCAAAATATTTAAAACTGAAACAGCAATACTTTAAACACAGGTGGGTTTTGGCAGGTGGGTTAGGGCCAAACAACTTAGAGCATGCTTTGTCTACGAATATACCTGATGGAATTGATTTAAATAGTGGAGTCGAATCTTCACCCGGAATTAAAGATACAGATAAAATTGATCGCGTATTCGCTATCTTAAAAAGTTCCAAGTAACGAGCTTTGTTTATTTGAATTGTTTAGCCAGTCGGGCTAACTGTTTAGGGTCCATTCCTTCCAAGTCAGGCATCCCTCCAGTACCACCAAATGTATTCATGAGTTGCTTCATTTTTCCACCCTTCATCTTTTTCATCATTTTTTGCATTTGCGAAAATTGTTTAATGAGCAAATTTACATCCCGAATCTGAACACCTGCACCATCAGCTATTCTTTTCCTTCGAGAACCTCCAATAATTCTAGGAAATTTCCTTTCCTGTTTTGTCATTGAGAGAATAATGGCTTCGTGCCTGCCAAGGGCGGTTTCTTCTTTATCTCCAACCTGAACATTTCCCATTCCTGGTAACATTTTGGCAATGGAACCCATTGAGCCTAGCTTCTTCATTTGCCTCATCTGCGAAAGAAAATCCTCAAAGTCAAATTCCGCTTTGAGCATTTTTTCAGCCATTCGTGCTGATTCTTTCTCATCAAAATGCTCTTGAGCTTTTTCAACAAGCGATACCACATCACCCATCCCTAAAATTCGCGAGGCCAGTCGATCTGGATGAAAGGGTTCAATTTCATCAATTTTTTCACCAGTTCCTATAAACTTAATCGGTGCACCGGTTACTTTTTTCATGGAGAGCGCGGCACCTCCGCGTGCATCTCCATCAATTTTGGTCAAAATAATACCAGTTAAACCGAGCCTTTCGTGGAATGTTTTCGCCACATTGACCGCTTCCTGACCAAGAGCAGAATCAGCAACTAAAAGGATTTCGTGAGGATCAACCTTATGTTTTAATTTTTCCAATTCACCAACAAGTTCGTCGTCAATTTGTAAGCGGCCTGCAGTGTCAAAAATTACGAGATCAGAACCATTGGTCTTGGAGCTTTCCCAGCCTGCACGAGCAATTGCAGGCACATCCTTACATTCACGATCCAGATAACATGAAAAATTTTCTTGTTTAGCTAAAAACTCCAATTGATCTATCGCTGCGGGTCGGTAGACATCGCAAGCAACAAGTGTTGGCTTGCTACCTTTCTTCGAGAGATGTTTGGCTAGTTTGGCAGAAGTTGTTGTTTTTCCTGCACCATGAAGGCCAACCATAAGAATGCGTAAAGGACGATCGTTTTTTAACTCAACATTTCCATCCCCAAGCAGTTTCACTAATTCATCATTGATTATTTTAACAACCTGTTGGCCTGGTGATACAGATTTTAATACATCTTGACCAAGGCAGGCATCTTTAACTTCATCGATAAAATCACGGGCAACTCGGAAATGAACATCTGCTGAAAGTAAGGCTTTTCTTACTTCAGTCAGTGCGTCAGAAATGTTGTCTTCTGTAAGTTTACTTTTTCCGCCAATGGATCGTAAAACATTACTTAATTTATCAGTCAAGTTTTCAAACATCTTAGCATATCATGACATCCTCACGGTTTAGGGGGAAGCTCGAAATCGAGTATTGGCTTTACGCGTTGCCAAAGTTGTATGATTTCTTACTCTGATACATTTCCAATTATTTACTAACCACCCTATGAAGATTCTTGTCGCGGATCGTATCTCTCCACTTGGAGTGGAATATTTGAAAAAGCAGGACGGTTTTACTGTTATCGAAGCCTATGGTGCATCTCCGGAAGAAGTAATCGGGCATGCACAAGGCGCCTCGGCTATCATTGTTCGAAGTGATACCCAGATTACTCGAGAGGTGATGGAAGCCTCCTCCTCGCTTAAAGCTGTCGGTCGAGCTGGTGTCGGAGTTGATAATATTGACATAGAAGCAGCTACTGAGCGAGGGGTGATTGTTATGAACACTCCAGGAGGAAATACTATTGCAACAGCTGAATTAACCTTTTCACACATGCTCTGTGGCACCCGTCCAATTGTTAAAGGAGCTACAAGTATGCGGGAAGGAAAATGGGAAAGAAAGCTCCTGAAAGGGTCTGAATTAAGAAACAAAACTCTGGCTGTTTTGGGTATGGGGAGGATCGGTGCAGAAGTTGCAAAACGTGCAAAGGCTTTCGAAATGACGGTTATCGCTTATGATCCTTATCTTACGGATGAGCGTGCCAAGGAATTAGAAATCGAGAAAGTAGATTTGGATGGAGCTTTTACAAGGGCTGATTATCTCACCGTCCATATGCCAATGACCTCTGAAACTAGGGGCATTGTTGATGAATCTGCATTTGCCAAGATGAAAAACGGAGTACGCGTTTTTAACTGTGCAAGAGGTGGTATTATTAAAGAATCTGCGCTTATTGATGCGCTTAAAAGCGGAAAGGTCGCGGGTGCAGGGCTTGATGTTTACGAACAAGAACCCCTTCCTGAAGATCATGAGTTTCGTACTTTGGAAAATTTAAACTTAACTCCTCACCTGGGTGCTTCAACGGAAGAAGCGCAGGAAAGTGTTGGGGTTGAAATTGCCGAGGCAATCGCTGAAGTATTGCAGGGAGGTCGTATCCGTAATGCGATTAATATGCCATCGATTGATCCTAAAGACCTAATTACCCTAAGTCCTTATTTGGAATTAGGTATGCGTTTGGGTGCTTTTGCCCGGCAGGCATGTCAATCAACCGCTCAATCCCTCCACATTACTTATTGGGGTGGTATGATTGATTTCGACACTATACCTCTTACCCGTGCTGTCCAAAAAGGATGGCTGCAAGGAATTGCAGGCGATGAAGGCGTAAACGATGTCAATGCTCCCTTCAAAATAAAAAGTCTTGGCATCAAGGTTGAAACAACCAAGTCAACTTCTTCAGTTGATTACAATGAATTGATTGAGGTTCGAACCATTGATTCGGAGGGAAAAGAACAGTCTGTAAGAGGTACAATTATTGGGAAAAATGCAGATCCAAGAATTGTTGAAGTCAACGGAGAATCAATTGAAGCGAGACCAGTCGATACGCTACTGGTAGTGCGTAACTTGGACAAACCAGGTATCGTTGGAAAGGTTGGAACAATCCTTGGTCAATTTGGAGTAAATATTGCCAATATGTCATTGAGTCGCTCCGAAGGGTCGGAGTCTGCATTAACTATTCTTGAATTAGATAACGAACCTTCTTCCGAAGTGATTGAAAAACTTGTTGCTGATCCTGACATCCAGGAGGCTCGGGTATCCAGACAAAACTAACTGTTCCCTCTTAATTAATTCCATAATGCTATCAGTTGAGGCTATTTCTATCATACTAATTGGTTATGTAATTGGATCCATCCCATGGGCAGTCATTGTTAGTAAAAGAGTAGGGGTTAATATTTTTTCAGTGGGGAGCGGCAATCCCGGTGCAACCAATGTGCTCAGAACTCTTGGGAAACCAATGGGCTACACTGTATTTGTACTTGATTTTTTAAAGGGAGTGGTTGCGGTTAGCTGGTTTCAGTTACCATTGTTTTCTTTCTCTGGGGATGCTTCCCTAGCTCTTTGGGGATTACCTGCGGCAGTGCTTGGTCATACCTATCCAATTTTCACTGGATTTCGGGGAGGGAAGGGAGTTGCGACCGCTATGGGTGGCTTATTAGCCCTCATGCCTTTCTGCTTAATTGTAGGTTTATTTTTCTGGGTTCTCACCTTTTACTTAACTAAATATGTGGCTCTAGCATCAATTGTCTTTGGACTTAGCCTTCCTGTTTGCTCTCTTGTTTTTACTCCCGGTGAAGAAAATGCTGTGGGAGAAACGGTATTAGCCTTTATCGTAATGGCTTGGATTATTTGGAGACATCGATCAAATATCTCTCGTTTAAGGGCGGGAACTGAAAATCGTTTTAACAAGAAATCAAAAAAAAGTCATAAGCCTGCTTGATCATGAGTGTAAAAGTTAAAGATTCCTCGTCAGTGATGCGCATTGGTATTTTAGGCTTGGGTACAGTTGGACAGGGAACTTGGAAACATTTAGTTAAAAACAGTGACTTTTGGCCAAAGATTTTAGGAGTGGAACTTATTCCAACTCGGGCTTCTGTAAGAACTCTACAAAAAGTAAGAAATATCAAGCTTGATCCTAAGCAACTTTCCACTGATTCACAATCGATTGTGGACGACCCGGAAATCGATTTGATTTGCGAGCTAATGGGCGGAGTGAAAGAAGCGAGGGAACTCACCTTGCGTGCTTTTGCCAAAGGGAAATCTGTTGTGACCGCAAACAAAGCACTGATTTGTGAACATGGAGGAGAACTTTTTAAGGCCGCTGAAGAGGCTGGTGTAAGTTATTGCTTTGAGGCAAGTGTAGCGGGCGGTATCCCCATAATTAAAGTATTGAGGGAGAGTTTGGTTTCAAATGATTTTCCACTTATTTACGGAATTTTAAATGGTACTTCCAATTACATTCTCACTCGTATGGAAAAGGAGGGTGCAACTTTCAGTGAAGTTCTCTGTGATGCCCGTGAGCTTGGGTATGTGGAAGCTGATGAGGGACTCGATCTTGACGGAGTGGACGCGGCTCACAAGGCAGTTATTCTTGCTTATTTAGCACATGGAATCTGGGTGAATCTTGATGAAGTAACTGTTGAAGGCATTCGCCGTATCTCGAATGAAGATTTAAAAGCAGCGAAAGACTTAGGGTGTCGCATCAAACTCATAGGAGTGATTCGAAGAAATTTCACTAATAATCATGTAGCGGTCGCAGTTCACCCTGCCTTAATCCCAATAGAGGAGACCATTGCTCGTACGGATGGGGTGCATAATGGAGTTTGTTTAAATGGCACGGTTGTGGGTACGGTTGTTTTAACAGGTAGGGGAGCAGGGCAGGACCCCACCGCAAGTTCAGTGATTTCTGATTTGGTTGATGTGGTAAAAAATATTCGTGGCATTTCAACGATGCCTAAGTTGGTTCATGTTTCGCCAACGCTATGTTCCCCTGCCTCGCCAGAAGAAATCCATGGTCGTTTTTATCTGCGCTTATTGGTGGATGATCGACCTGGCCAGTTGGCTAAAGTCGCTGATTGCATGGCAGAGTTAGGAATTAGTCTTGCCACTGTTTCGCAGACTCCACACGAGAATAATAAACCAGCTAGTTTAATTCTTACCACACATCAAACCAATGAGCATTCAGTTGCTCAGGCAGTAGCGAAATTAGAGGATTTACCAGGTGTCATGGAAGAACCAGTTCTTTTTCGAATGTTTGACCCTGATGGTTATTGACTAAAATGAATGTGGTGGTGCAAAAATATGGTGGGACTTCGGTTGCCGATGTTGATCGAATCAAAAAAGTGGCCAAACGAGTCAAGTCTATGGTTGATTCCGGCTTGGGTGTTTTAGTTGTAGTTTCAGCCAGGGCAGGTGTGACGAACCAATTGATTGAACGGGCCAAAGCTATCCAAAAAAGTCCCTCCGAACGCGAGCTCGATGTCCTAATGACCTGCGGAGAGCAAGAGACGATCGCCCTGCTTTGCATGGCATTGCATGCTATTGGAGTATCTGCTGTATCCAGAACGGGTTGGCAGGTAGGGATTAAAACAGAAGGTTTGCATGCTAAATCTCGTATAAGAGAGGTTACTGGGGGAGACTTGCGTAAGCAGTTGCGAGCTGGAAATGTAGTTGTAGTTGCAGGGTTTCAGGGGGTAAATGACCGAGGGGACATGACTACATTTGGACGGGGCGGTTCAGACCTCAGTGCCATCGCTTTAGCTGGATCCCTCAAAGCAAAAGGGTGTCAAATTTATACAGATGTAGAGGGTGTTTACACTGCAGATCCCCGAATTGTTCCAGATGCAAAAAAGATTCTAGAAATCAATTATGAAGAAATGCTCGAGCTTGCTAGTAGTGGCTCCAAAGTCATGCAGACTCGGGCAGTCGAATTTGCTCAAAAGCATAATATTCCTTTCGAAGTTCGTTCAAGTTTTTCTAAAAAAGCAGGTACCATGGTTAAAAAGAAAGTTAAATCATTGGAGGATATGCTCGTTAGCGGCGTAGCCACAGATAAAAATCAAGTCAGAATCAGTGTGACCGAATTACCTGACCGTCCTGGAGCAGCGGCTGCGGTGTTTAAGGTGATGGCAGAAGCTGGAGTGGTGGTTGATATGATTATTCAAAATGTCGGTCGCCAAGGCTTAGCAAATCTTTCATTTACCGTGCCTACGGAAGATGCATTTCGTGCCGAGAAGGCCTTAAAAGAGCATTTTGCTGATGGAAATGGTGGTAGACTTGGTAAAAGTACTAATATCATTAAAGTTTCAGTCGTAGGAGTTGGTATGCGTTCACATTCTGGTGTTGCAGCTACATTCTTTGATGCTCTTGCCAATGCTGGAATTAATATGCTCATGATTAGTACATCTGAGATTAAAATTTCTGTCGCGGTGGAACCGAAGAGCGGAGATGAAGCGACTCGGGTGGCACATCAGGCTTTTGGTTTGGGTAAATAGTAAAATCTTGGAGGAAATGCAGTACCTCAGTACACGTGGAGGTTCAGAATCAGTTGGTTTTTGCGAAGCGGTTTCACAGGGTCTTGCTCCTGATGGAGGTTTGTATCTTCCCGAAAGTTATCCTGATATTTCAGTCCATTTAGAGTGTTGGACTACTCTCTCATATCCCGAGCTTTGTCATGAATTCTTTAAGCATTTTGCTACGGATTTAAAAGACAATGATCTTCATGACGCTATACACTCAGCTTACTCAGGTTTCTCTCATCCGGACATCGCTCCACTTGTTCGCTTGAATGAAAATTTGCATGTTTTAGAGCTTTTTCATGGACCGACCTTAGCTTTTAAGGACTTTGCTCTGCAATTACTGGGTAATTTATATGAGTTACAAATCAAAAGAACAGGAAAAGAACTTTGTATTCTTGGAGCCACATCAGGGGATACAGGAGCGGCAGCAATTTCAGGGCTTCTCGGTAAGTCTGGGGTAAAGGTTTTTATACTCTACCCTAATGGCAAGGTTTCTCCTTTGCAGGAAAGGCAGATGACATGTACAGGAGCTAATAATGTTTTTCCACTCGCGATTGAAGGAACTTTTGATGACGCCCAAAAAACAGTTAAGGATTTATTTGGCGATGTTTCTTTTCGAGAATCTATAGGTCTTTCCGCTGTCAATTCAATCAATTTGGCAAGAATTTTAGCCCAGTCAGTTTATTATCTTTATGCTTGGCTTAGGCTTGCCCCTTGCGATCGGGAAAGTACTGAATTCATTGTGCCAACAGGCAATTTTGGAAATGTTTTTGCGGGTTGGTTACTAACCAAAATGGGGATCAAGATGGGTGGTTTCCGAGTGGCTACGAATCAGAATGATGTTCTGCATCGTCTTTTTGAATCAGGTAAATATTCCTCAGATCATGTAACGCCAAGCTTAGCTCCCTCGATGGACATTCAGGTAGCGTCAAATTTTGAACGTCTACTCTTTTATTTTCTTGATTCAAATTCAGATCATGTAACGAAGGTTATGAAAAGATTCCGTTCCGAGGGAAGGTATTCATTTGAGAAATTTTCTATCCCAGGGTTTTCCAGCTGTTCAACCACTGATGAGGAAATCCCAAAATTAATTAATAAAGTTTGGAATGATCATAACTATTTGGTGGATCCTCATACTGCCTGTGCTTTCAAAAATCTTGCGCATGATAAAAAAGCAGTGATTCTTGCCACAGCTCATCCTGCCAAGTTCCCTCAGGTTTTTGAAGAAGCTGGATTGGCCAGACCCACTTCACCCACTTTGGAGGTCTTGTTGAATTGTAATCCACAAAAATATAGTGTGAATGTTGATCCAAGGGAGGTTCGTTCTTTCATTGAACAAAAAATTTAAGATAATTTTTTTCTAAATTATCTACTTTTAATTATAGGGTGCTCAATTGAATCCTGAAGTCGTTTTTTTACGAGCGGGTGGTTTGGGTGATTTTATTCTAACCCTCCCACTGATTAAACTAGCTCACGAACGAGGGCACGCGGTTAGACTGTATGCCAAAAACTGTTTTATTAAGTTACTGGATCAGAATTGGGATTGGTTGGAATCAAAGGAGATCGATGAGTTGAGCGGTCAGCCACCGCCTAAAATTGTAGGCGCAATAATAATAAGTTTTTGGACTGATCACAAGTGGGTCACGGAAATGCTTAATTGTGGTGCAAGTAAAGTTGTGGGAATTAACCCTCGTCCGATAACGGGAGAAAGTTTTCTTGTACAGGCATCTCAAAAATTAGGCTGGAGTTTACCTAAGAATTATAAAACAGATCCAATCTTAGGAGATCATTTTTTTCATAAAAGCGATCTCCTATGGATCCATCCAGGAAGTGGCGGGTCGCCGAAAAATCTACCATTGGAAAAGTTTATTACCCGTGCCTATGAGTGGTTGGACCTTAAACCTGATAGCCAAGTGAACTTCTCTTTTGGTGAGGCAGATTCCCAAGTTTTAGAAGCCTTTGAATTGAACGAGATTTGTGAGCACCCAAGAGTTAATATTATTCAGCCTGAATCTGTTTTAAATCTAAAAAAGCAATTGCTTGCCCGAACATCTCAGTACCTTGGAAACGATTCTGGACCCGGGCATTTAGCTGCCAACTTGGGTATTCCTACAGAAATATGGTTTCGAAGTACAAACTGGTCTGTATGGCAGCCAAACGGACCTCGGGTAGTTGCCTATGATGTAGAATCTGATTCAAGGAGAATTTTGTAAGTTACTGAATCAAGCAGGGCTTCCCAACTTGCAGTTATGACATTGTCACTTACACCAACGGTGCCCCAGGTAGACTCTCCATCGGTAGACTCCACATGTACACGGGTGATAGCGTTGGTACCTTGGTTGCTTTCAAGAATTCGAACTTTGAAGTCAACCAATTTGACTTCAGCAATGTAAGGGTAATCTTTCACCAAGGCTTTTCTGAGTGCGTGATCAAGAGCTGAGACCGGCCCATTGCCTTCGGCAACAACATGATGGATCTTCTCTTTAATCTTAAGCTTAACCGTTGCCTCCGATGTTACATTGTCGCCTTGGTTGATCCCTTCAACACCTACATGGTATTTTAGAATATCAAATGCCAAGCTTTCTCCCCGCAGAAAGCGACGCAGTAGAAGATCGAAAGAAGCATCAGCAGATTCGAATTCATATCCTCGAAATTCGAGTGCTTTCAATTCCTCCAAAAAGGATTTCATTTCAGGAGATCTTCCATCCACTTCCATACCCATTTCCTTAGCTTTAAGCATGATGCTGCTTCGCCCGGACATGTCTGAAACAAGTACACGGGTTCGGTTGCCTACAGTGGCAGGGTCAATATGTTCATAGCTCCGCGTTGATTTCGAAGCCGCATCAGCATGTACGCCTCCCTTGTGGGCAAAGGACGCAGCACCCACATAGGGAGCCCGAATATCTGGTCGTAGGTTGGTGGAGTCGTCAATGAATAAGGATAGATCTCTAAGCTTGGATAGGTTTTTGCCACAGCGGGTGATCCTGTCCATTTTCAGCTCTAAGTTGGGAATAATGGTGGTCAGGTTGGCATTTCCATTTCTTTCACCGTAACCATTCATTGTGCCCTGAATCATTACGGCCCCGGCTTCCACCCCAGTCAGACTAACCGCAACTCCCACTCCAGCATCATTGTGACAATGAACACCAATTTTGGAATTAGGTAAATGGTCCACCACGGTTTTGGTTGCATGATGAAATGGCGTGACTAACTGACCACCATTTGTTTCACAAAGTGTAAGAAAATCTGCACCTCCACGTGCTGCTGCCTCTAGGGTTGAAAGGGCGTATTCCCGGTTGTCCTGAAAGCCATCAAAAAAATGTTCCGCATCATATACTACTTCTTTACCCATCTCTTTAAGGAACCGTACCGTGTCCTCAATCATTTTCAGGTTTTCTTCTGGAGTCGTCCTCAACACATCGGTCACATGCAAAAGCCAAGATTTCCCAAAAATGGTAACAACTGGAGTGTTTGCATCCAGGAGCAACTTAACCTGAGCATCCTCTTCCACTGGGGTTTTGGCCCTGCGGGTAGAACCAAATGCAGCAATCTTAGCATGGGAGAGGGGTAAGTCTACAGCTTGTTCAAAAAAAGCCATATCTCGGGGATTGCTCCCTGGCCATCCGCCCTCAATGTAATCGACACCAAACTGATCCAGCTTTTGTGCAACCCTGAGCTTGGATGCGACCGTGAACGATACACCCTCGGCCTGAGAACCATCCCTAAGGGTAGTATCGTAAATCAAAATATTATTCTCTCCCATATTTATAAAAAAATTGATGCTTATCTATAAATAGTACTTCGAGCAGAAGGGTGCAAGGGATAGTTACCAAGCCCTTTCCTCGATAAGAAACTACATCTCATCCTCAATCTGGTTGGCAATTCCAATTCATTTGTCCTAGGGTTTTCTTGTGTCTATTTCACAACATCATCATTTAGGAAGTGCCCTTTTTGATTCTCTGAGAAAAAAACCATTTCAGGAATTTATTTGCGATTATGGTCTCAACCCCAAAATGAAGTTCAGTAGAGGTGTAACCCTGAGCCTTTCCCTACTCTTTTGTTCTTATTTAAATAAAAGGCTTGAATCAGAAAAACTGGTTGGAGTGATTCTGCCGCCTGGTTTCGGGGGGATTCTGGCGAACCTTTCATTACTCCTCAGCGGGCGAGTACCAGTTAATCTTAATTTTACATTAGGGAGAGAAATTAATCAGGAGATTATTGAGCGTATTGGTTTACAAACATTAATTACCGCTTCGAAAATGAAAAAAAAGGTCCCGGAATTTCCCTGGACTAATCAATGCATATTGATTGATGAAATCTTAAAAAAACTTCGGGCAAAACGATGGTTGGTTTTATTGATCTACACAACGGTTTTGATCATGCCCAAGAGAGTACGATCCCACTTCAATATTTCCACTAATGGAAATACGGAAACTGCCCTCCTTCTTTTTACTAGTGGCAGTGCGGGGAAACCTAAAGGAGTCCCATTAAGTCACTCAAATATATTAGCCAATTGTAAACAAATGTTTGCTTTACAATTATTTGAGGAAAAAACGAGAGTTTTACTTAACCTCCCTTTATTTCACAGTTTTGGTCTTTCTGTGGGTATGATTTTTTCGACCTTGCGTGGCCTAGTACTCGTATGCACACCCAATCCTTTAGATAGTAAATCAAGTATTAGGGCAATTAGAGAGGAGAAAGTTGAAGTTTTACTAGGCACTCCCACTTTTTTGCGAGGATATTTGAAAACAGCCCAAAAGAATGATCTTCGAAGCGTCAAATATGTTGTATCTGGAGCAGAAAAAAGTCCTGGTGCATTATGTAAGCAGTGGGAAGATTTCGGTGATTGCGAATATCTTGAGGGATATGGGCTTACAGAAACTTCTCCTGCAGTTTCATTTAATCTTCCTGGAAATCAAAAAAGAAAAGGATCTGTGGGGCGTTTACTTGGTGGAATTGAATGTCGTACTCTTGACCCAGAAAATGGTCAAATAACAGATTCTGATCGTGGTGGAATTCTTTGTTTTAGGGGGCCAAATATTTTTAACGGATATTGGGAGGATACCGATTTATCCAATAAGACTATCACTCCAGATGGTTGGTTTCATACTGGTGACTTGGGTCGAGTTGATCGTGATGGTTTTCTTTGGATTGAGGGTAGGGTATCAAGGTTCTCCAAGATAGGTGGAGAAATGGTTCCTCACTCTAAAATAGAGGATGAGATTATGAACGCATTAGACATGACATCAGATCAAGAGGTTAAGCTTGTTGTCTCTGCAGTCCGAGATGAACAAAAAGGGGAGCGAATGATTGTTCTTAGTACTTTTGAAATCAATGCTGAAGAAATTAAGCAGAAACTCAAACAGATAGGTCTACCCAATTTATGGATCCCTAAACAATTTCTAACTGTTTCGGTAATTCCCACCTTGGGAAGTGGAAAGATCGACTGGCAAACGGTGAAAAAACTTACATCAAAATATTTGAGTGATCAGTAGTTTTTGCTTGGGGTGGGAAATGTTCCGCTTGGTAGGCCGGCCGGGACTCGAACCCGGAACCAATGGCTTAAAAGGCCACTGCTCTACCGATTGAGCTACCGACCCGCAAGCAAGCACCCAAAATACATATGAGAATAGAAACCGTCAATTCCGATATAATGTTTACGGAAGACTCGATTTTACAATTATTTTAACTAGACATGAGTAATTCCTGGAGACCTCTGTGATAAGTCAAATTTCTGTTGCTAAAAACATGGAGTTTTTACGAATATGGGAGATATGAATCGTGCTGTTCAGATTATCGATAGATTGCGCCAAGGAATGGAGTCTATGCTTAAGCAAACGAAGTCTCACGAGGTAAAATGTTTGAGGATGTTTAATTTTGAAAAACGGAGAGTGTCCCTGTACATGGAGACTTCCAAAGATCAAAGCGAATTTTCTCCAATGGGAAGAATTGATGTGATCGAGTTTCCGGGCTCTAATCAAAAGTCGGGTTGTAGCTGTACGATGACAGAATTACAAAATGGAAGAACCCAACAACTTTCTTTGAGACTGAATAATTCTGAGGAAAGGCAGTCAGAAAGCTTAAAAGTTTTTAATTTTTTTCGTAATGTGATGGATCTTCCGGACTCTGAAGTTATTTTAGATGCAACAAGTCAATCTGATAAAAGAGAGATCGGGCTTTCTGAACAAATAAAGAAAAATTCGGAAAGTGAAAATACTTTCTTGGGTCGCGAAGAAGAAGTTAGCCCAATCACACCACTATCTGATGGTATGCCTGACAGCACTAGGGGAGCCCAGGAAAAGCCTCCTAGCGCCTGAAGAGTTGTTCAGGTTTGATTTCAGTCACTTTCCCGAGTTTTGCCAAATCGTTTATATTGATTCTGTTAGAATCTCCTACGATAGAAAACAAGATTGGACGGGACTGTACCTTTTCTTGGTAAAAGTCTGTAAAATTCTCAATCTTAGAATTCTGAAGAGCTTTGTATCTACTTTTTCTCGGATCCAAATCTAAACCGAGGGCATTGACATCATAAACGAATCCTGGAATCGCACGGGAATGGATGGGGTTTGTCCGATAGGTACTTAGCAAGGATGTTTGAGCTGAAGACCAACGGGTTTCACTAATGGGCATTTTTTTTAACAGATCAATGAAAGCATGAACCGCATCGATTGTTTTATCTGCTTGGCAACCTATTGAACCAACTAAAATATTTTCTTCGTTAGGTCTGGAAGGAGTAAAAAAACGAGCCCAAGCTGAGTAAGCCAAAGCCCTTGCCTCACGCAGTTCCTGAAAAACAAGTCCAGCCATACCTCCGCCAAAGTATTCATTAAAAAGTTGAACTGAAGGTGTGAGGTTTTCATCAAGTAAACCTGATGAGAATTCCAAACGAACCTGTGCCTGAGCCATTTCTTTATGGAGGAAATAAACTTGGTTTTTTTGAGGGTCAATTGAACGGTCAGGTGTGTTGTCATTCGAGGTTGTCTCCGGTGCTTTACCAAGAAAAGACTTACGGATTAGGTTTTCAACTTGGTCAGGAGATTTCGGCCCAAAATAAAGAATCGAACGGGGAGCAAAGATGGCTTTTTTGAGTATTTTTTTGAGCTCAACAGTAGAAGATGCCATTAATTCATTATCCGAGGAGCGTTTGAGGTAGCGAGATTTGTCTCCGTATCGGTGAAAGTGAGCGAGTGCATGCGTCAGTGAATTAGGGTCTTTTGTCTCATCATCACGCTCGGAGAGAATTATGTCTTTAGTTTGTGCCCAAACACTATCTAAAGTTTTAGGATCCAGTAGGTGGATTCCAGTAAGGTCTAAGGATTCCTCAAAGTTTTCATCGAGTCCATTAATGAAAAAATTTGAGAAATGCTCCTGAATGCCGAAGCCAAAATCTGTGCCTAATTTGTACCACTCAATTTTGAGAGCATCAGATTCAATTTCGCCCGCACCTGCTCGATCAAGCATGCGCTTGGCAAAAGATAGTTTCGGCTCATGATCAAAACCAAAATCCATTCTGACTTCGAGGTTGAAAAGGTCGTTTAGCGGATTGTAGCAGTGGATTAACTTTACACCGGGGGTGATTGCTCGAATGGTGAAGTCCTGATCAGGAGAAAGGAACTTTGGCTTCAGAGGATCGAATCCGAGTGATTCAACTTCTCGCATAAATGCTGATGACTTATTTGGGTCAATCTCGAGCGGGTCAATCGGAGGCTTTTCGATTGAAGGTAGGTCATGTTGACGGTCAATACGAAAGCCAACAACATAGTCTTTACCATAGTATTTATTGGCAATTCGGATAATGTCAGCTTTGGTCACCTTTTCCATATCAGGAATTTCATTTAATGTCACATTCCAGTCAACAAAGGCTAGAAAGGTGTCTCTTAAAAGTTCAACCCTTCTTTCATTTTTCTCATAATTTTCTTTTTGACGCTTTTTAAAATCGTTGATTACAGCTTCGATGACCCAGTCTTCAAAAGCACCTGCTTTCACTAGATCGATCTGCTCTAATAGTAAATCTTCTACCTCATTTAATGACTGTCCATCCTTAGGAATGCCATAAAGGTAGTGAGCCCCATAATCATTCAAATTTTGAGGATAACAGCCCGCCGAGCGCACATTTTGTTTATCAACTAGATTTAGATTAATAAGTCCAGCCACAGAATTATCTAATATCATATCGATTAAACGTAGTATCGCATAATCCTTGTGGTGTCTTGGTGCCGTTCGGAAAGCAAGAATGACTTGCTCCTCGCCCAGATACTCGACCTGCACAAATTCACGTCCAGATAGGGGTTGTTCATTCCATTTAGGTTCTTCTCTAAGAACTTCAGATTGTTTCCATTTGCCGAAGTATTGATTAATTATTTCAAATGTAGCCTCTGGTTCTAAATCTCCGGATAGACAGATTGCCATATTCTGAGGGATGTAATGTTTAGCATAGAAGGATTCAATGGCATAAATGGATGGGTTTTTTAGATGTTCTACTGTTCCAAGAGTTGATTGTTGTCCGTATGGGTGTACCTTGAAAAGTAAATCATTAACGGCTCGATTAATAAGACGATGTTTGTTATCAATAGCACGGTTCTTTTCTTCATAAACCGTTTCGAGTTCAGTGTGGAAAAGTCTAAACACAGGATTTGCGAAACGCTCACTTTCGATTTTAGCCCAATGTTCAAGTCGATTTGCTGGGAGATCAATTTTATATACGGTCTCTTCGTGCCAAGTATGAGCATTTAGGCCTTTTGCTCCCATATCACTGTAAACCCGGTCCATTTCATTCGGGATAGCCAACCGCGATGCCTCGGTTGATAATACGTTTATCTCCTCGTAAATTTTCTGTCTTGTAGACTCGTTCGATTCAGCGGCTCTTTTTTCATAAAGATCACTAATCTTTTTAAGTAACGGGTATTCTGAAGTATAGTCCTCAGTGCCAAAAAATTGGGTACCTTTAAAAAGAAGATGCTCCAAGTAATGAGCGAGGCCTGTATTAGTTGCCGGGTCGTGTTTGCTACCTGCTCGGGTTACAATTTCCGCGTAGAAACGAGGCTCTTCGGAGTTTGGACTGAGGTAAACGGTCAAGCCGTTATCTAGAGTTTTTTGCAGGACTTGCATGGAGGGTTGTTGCGGTTGAGAGGAGGGCTGCTTGACTGGGTCGGTGGCATTACATGAAGCCAATGCAAATAAGCTAAGAAAAAGAATTGATGACCGATGCATTGATGACTTCATGTAGGGGGTACAAAGGGTGATATGGTTGAAAAACAACATATGATTTCTACTCTATAAACAATGAAATTCAAATTTTACGAATATGAAAAATGTTCAACTTGTGTAAATGCTCGAAAGTGGATGGATGCTAATGGAATCGATTATGAGAGAATAGCAATTCGCAAATGCCCTCCGCAGAAAGAAGAATTGGAACAATTTTTACACTACCATGGCGGGAATGTAAAAAAGTTGTTCAATACTTCTGGTTTGGATTATCGAAATATGAAAATTAAAGACAGCTTGCCCCATTTAACTGAAGAGAAAGCACTGGGTCTTTTGCATGCAAATGGAAACCTAATTAAGAGACCTGCACTGATTGGAGAAAAGATCGTGCTCCAAGGATTTAAGTCTGATGTCTGGGAAAAGGCATTCGGGCT
>Ga0181559_10001142_pt1 | contig 25912 bp, 21 predicted proteins | sample 011ome_21_FD_133752 | JGI IMG/M metagenome (GOLD analysis project Ga0181559, IMG submission 133752) | Coastal salt marsh microbial communities from the Groves Creek Marsh, Skidaway Island, Georgia - 011508AT metaG (megahit assembly) | ecosystem: Environmental > Aquatic > Marine > Intertidal...
CCCAACATAAAAAACTTACTTTTTTCTATTAATTCAATTTCGAATAGTTTAAAAAATATTTGCAAAAATCAATTTTTAATTAATTTTTTTATATTTATTTGAATTCTAATTCTTTTTGTCATTATTTATAATCTATTTAATTCATTCATAATTTTTTCAACTAAACTATTTTTCATGAACACACAAGCTCAATTTTTTAAGCGCCTAAAGCCATCGATATCTCCTTATTCATCCCTTGCTTCAGAGGTGGCTACCGCATTAAATGTTAGTTTAGACAGTGCCTATCGAAGAATTCGTGGGGATAAGCTGTTAGACTTTGATGAGATTAGTTTACTCTGCCATGGCTTTAATATTTCATTAGATGAGTTTTTTTGTTTGAATAGCAGCTCGATCCTATTCAAAGCTGGAACCATTCCGGCCCAAGAAGACCCGCTAAAACAATGGATGGAAGACGTAATTCAACAACTGCAGTACATCAATAGCTATCCAAAAAAGCATTTGTATCATTTAATCAAGGATTTACCTCCCTACCACCATTTTTACCATCCAATTCTTGCAAATTTTAAGTTTTTCTTCTGGTCGAAATCTATACTTCAACAAAGTCATCCTTATCCTGAAAAATTCGGTATTTCAAGAAGCCTATCAAATTCGTACGAAACCTTATCCAATCGAATCCTTCGAGCCTATTCACAGATCCCAAGTACAGAAATTTGGAATAAGGATGCTCTAAACACCACCTTGAGACAAATAGAAACCTATCACAATATGGGGTTAATTGAAAATTCCAAAACGACGACTTTGATTTATGAAAGTGTTTTGGAAGTCATTGGACATCTTGAAAAAATGGCAACCGAAGGAAAGAAGTCACTTCCTGGACTTTCTTCAACTACGGAACTTGGCGAATACCGATTGTACCTAAACGAAATAGTATCTGGAGATAATACCTTACTTGCTGAATTAGGAGAGCATAAAATGACATTTTTAAACCACAGTGTCCTCTACTTTGTAGGTTCCAAAGACAAGGAATTTAATGCAGGGGTTTTTCGAAATATGGAGAATGTAATAAAAAAATCAAGTTTAATGAGTGGCACTGGCGAGATCGAACGAACTCAAGTATTTAATAAACTACGGAAAAAAGTTTATGCCAAGTTGGATGCGATCCATGGTTGAAAAAAATCCAAAGAAAAAATCGGAAATAGTTCAAAATGAGCTTAATCCACCTCTAAGAATGCACGAAATCAACTATTTCAATAAAAATGAAATTAGGTCTAATCTATTCACAAATATTTTGGCAAAAAAACCATTACTAGTATCTTGGTTGCATGAAAAGTTTCAGCATACTCCTAATTTATAGCTTACTTTTGGCTATAGCCTTTTGGCCGAGCAAGGCTTCTCAGCCCATAAAAGAAGGCAAATTAGCTCTTCTCAATTCTCCAAAAATACCAGTAAAAGGGATGGTTTGGATTGCTGGGGGTCAGCTCGTCATGGGAAGCAATGAAACCGAAGCCTATGTCGTAGAGAAACCTGCTGTAGAAGTGCATGTAAAGGGTTTTTGGATGGATGCTACAGAAGTAACCAATTCAGATTTTGAAAAATTTGTGGATGCCACAGGGTATAAAACCTTGGCAGAACGACCAGTAGATTGGGAAGAATTAAAAAAGCAACTCCCTCCAAATACTCCCAAATTATCTGATGAAGATCTTGCTCCAGGATCCATGGTATTTACACCTCCGACACAGAGGGTGTCTTTACACGACCATTCTGCGTGGTGGAGTTGGGTAAAAGGTGCCAACTGGAAGCATCCAGAGGGCCCTGAAAGTAACTTGGTTGGTCGCGAGATGCATCCTGTAGTACATATCGCTTACGAAGATGCAGTAGCCTATGCCAACTGGATAGGAAAAAGACTTCCAACAGAGGCAGAATGGGAATTTGCAGCCAAAGGAGGGATCACTGGTAAAAAATTTGCCTGGGGAGATGAATTTACTCCAAATGGAACTTTCCTAGCAAACACTTTTCAAGGTGTATTCCCAACACAAGATGAAGGGAAAGATGGGTATAAATCTACAGCACCAGTTCGTTCATTTCCACCCAATAATTATGGCGTTTACGACCTAATTGGCAACGTTTGGGAGCTCACCTCCGATTGGTTTGACGCATTGAAACATGCGAGAATCGCTGGCAAAGCACCTAAGCTCGATGTAGGGATGAATCCCTGTTACAATCCAAGCAACCCCTATGCGATGGAACGTGTTATCAAGGGTGGTTCGTTTTTATGCGCTTCAAATTACTGCATGAACTACAGACCCTCCGCTAGACAGGGCCAAGCCATTGATTCGGGTAGCTCTAATGTGGGGTTTCGATTGGTGTCAGATGGTAGCTAATTCTTTAGGACTTTAATTCAAAAAAAATTAGCTACTGGTGAGTTTAAGGGTAATCCTAATCTGGAATTCCTTTTTCTGGATATTTGGGAACCACTCCTCTTCCAAATGCTTTTAGTTCCTCTATTTGGGCATCCATTTCTCCATTTGGATAAATACAGGGACCGATTCCCGCCTCCTTCTTTTTGTAATCCAAGTACCCAATGACAATCGGAACATTAGCTCCAAGTGCAGTATGGTAAAACCCTGTTTTCCATTTACTTACCGCACTTCTAGTGCCCTCCGGAGTAACCATCACCACCAAATCCTCTCGACTATTCAGCATTTGAATCATTGCCTCCGTGTAGGTTTGCTTTTTTCCTCCAGGGATACGCTTACGATCGATAGGGATTGCTCCTAATGCAGACAATAACCAACCCAATGGACCGATCATCACCTCTTTTTTTATCGTAAAACGTACGGGAATATCCATGAGATAAAAAGCAGCGCGAGCATACAAAATATCCCAATTAGAAGTATGAGGAATTGCAATGAGCACCGCTTTTTTCACACCTGCTGGCCAGTTGGGATTTAAAGACCATCCTGATACCCAAAATATAATACGAGAAAGTGTCTTCATCATAACTCGCTAGGTTGGGGTTGTAACTGAGTAGAGATTTCTAGTAAACTTGGATTGGCTTCAATTACTTTCATGGCTTGATTGTAACCTGCTTGAAAGAATTCCGAAGCCTTTTTTAAATCAAAGACTCCGAACTTACCTAATCCAGGGGCCTCAATAAAAAAAGTGCAAACCGATTTACGGCTGTAAGCATTAAAATTCATATTCATCATCACTGCACGTTCTAATAGATTTTTTACATTTCGAACTGCTGACAATTCTGGTAAATGATTGCAGTTGACACCAATAACGATATCACAATTGGCTTGCAAGGGTTCCACCGGCAAATTATTCAGCACTCCTCCATCCACCAAGTACCGTGATTCATAAAAAATTGGCTCAAACATTCCAGGAATACAGGAAGAAGCCAATATGGGTTCAACAAGATTGCCAGAATTGAAATAAACCACTTCCCCTTTGCCTATATCTGTAGCCGCCACATGAAGTGGCACATTTAGCGAAGCAAAATTATTGTGCGGAAGGTAAGTTTTTAGTAGCTGGGCCAAATTATCCATGGTAAACAAGCCCTTCCAGGATATGGCAGGACGGATCAACTTGAAATAGTTGGTTTCAATGATAATCTTCAACACCTCATCGGGACTATACCCTTGGCAATACATGGCGCCAACTATAGCACCAGCTGAACTGCCACTCACTTGGCTTGGAAAAACACCTATCTCATTTAATGCCTTTAGCACACCCAAATGCGAGATTCCTCTGACTCCTCCCCCAGAAAAGGCAATTCCGATGCTAGCTTTAGAGTTCATCGAGTCGAAAAGTTTGATCCACACGTACACCCTTTTCAGTCATTTTTACTGTGCAACATTCATGCACCGAATCGTGCTCAAGAAAAAGCACATACTGATCACAAGCTGCGATTTCCAGAAATTCTTGCTTTTCTTGCAGCGTCAACAAGGGCCGGGTGTCGTATCCCATCACATAGGGCAATGGGATATGTCCCACTGAAGGGAGTAAGTCGGCCATAAACACTAGTGTGTGCCCTTTGTACTGAATTTTAGGAAGCATTTGCTTGTCTGTATGCCCATCCATTGTCAGAAAGTCAAAGCCATTAAAAAAGGATTTAGACCCAAGGTCTAGATAATTGAGTACCCCATGCTCTTGAAGGGGAAGGATATTTTCTTCCAAAAAAGATGCCTTTTCTCTTGGATTTGGAACTGTTGCCCAATTCCAGTGGTCTTGGTTGGTCCAATACTTTGCCCTTGGGAAGGTCAATTCGTATTGCCCGTGGGAACCGTATTTCACACTACCGCCGCAATGATCAAAATGTAGGTGTGTCAAAAAAACATCGGTAATATCTGTTGGGTGCACTCCTAAGCGACGTAAGCTTTTCTCTAAACTAGCTTCTCCATGCAAGTAATAATGCGAAAAAAACTGGGCATCTTGTTTATCCCCTATCCCATTGTCTATCAATACCAAGCGATCTCCCTCTGAAACGAGAAGGCATCGCATGGCCCAGGTGCATAGGTTATTTTCATCTGCAGATTGGGTACGTGACCAAATGGACTTGGGAACCACACCAAACATAGCCCCTCCATCTAATTTAAAAAATCCTGTATCTACGGCAAAAAGGTCCATATAGTAATTTAAAGTGCAATAAAACCCACAAAGAGTATGCCCTCTTGATTAGGTAGCAGGGGTAGGAATACTAGCCTACAAGGTGATTATTCAATCACTACACCCATGGAACAAAACTTATCAATTCGTTTGGAAATACGCTCCTCTGGATCTAAGGCATCCAATTCTTTCAATGCCTTCTTAATCACTTGTTTGATTGTTTTTGTCATCCCTTTTAAGTCTTTATGCGCACCACCCAATGGCTCGGGTAGGATATCGTCCACCAAGCCATTCGATTTCATGTCTTTGGCAGTGAGTTTAAGTGCCTCAGCAGCTTGTTCTTTGTAATCCCAAGATCTCCAAAGAATAGAAGAACATGATTCTGGCGAAATCACAGAATACCAAGTGTTTTCAAGCATCAAAACCTTATCTCCTATGGCAATACCCAAAGCACCCCCAGAAGCTCCTTCACCAATGATGATGCAAATCACTGGAACCTTGAGCATAAACATTTCTTTAATATTCCGAGCAATGGCCTCCCCTTGTCCCCTTTCTTCTGCTTCCAATCCAGGAAAAGCACCTGGAGTATCTATCAAAGTAACAATGGGTTTATTGAATTTTTCAGCCATTTTCATCAGACGCAGGGCTTTTCTATATCCTTCTGGATTAGCCATACCAAAATTCCTCTCCTGACGCTGCTTGGTATTTCGTCCTTTCTGTTGACCAATAAAAAAGACCGTTCGCCCATCAATATCACCTAGTCCACCTACCATTGCCTTATCATCCTTCACACTACGGTCTCCATGCAATTCAATAAAATCGTTGGTCAGTTCATAAATATAATCTAAGGCATATGGTCGATCTGCATGCCTAGAAAGCTGCACCCGCTGCCATCGCGTCAGGTTGGAAAAGGTTTCCTTTTTTAAGGCTAAAATTTTACCTTCCAAAGAGATGATATCCTTGCTTAGGTCGATATTTCTCCCTTTTGCCAACTCTTTCATCTCCTGCAACTTTTGCTCTAAATCAGCAATGGGTTTTTCAAATTCTAAGACCATTTCAGTAAATTTTTGAAAAGCAAATATAAGGATAAGTCTTTATTTGTGGGGTAATTTTTGAGGGATTTGAAAGTGCCAACCCTATGCTCTAACTCCCTTTGTGAAGAATTTAATTAAAAAAAATAGGTAGGCACAAAATAAATTTTTCTATTGAACTATAGCACTACAAAAACAAAAAAGTCCCTAAAAATAGGGACTTTAAGCGGAATGGACGGGACTCGAACCCGCGACCTCCTGCGTGACAGGCAGGCATTCTAACCAGCTGAACTACCACTCCAAGGTTAGAGAATGAAACATAAATCGTACTCGATTCCAAGTTAAAAGGATTCTTCTTGGAAAAACTAACTAAAAGCGGAATGGACGGGACTCGAACCCGCGACCTCCTGCGTGACAGGCAGGCATTCTAACCAGCTGAACTACCACTCCGTTTACCTTCACATTTGAAGTGGTGCAAAGGTAGAAAATCGGAACTTAACCACAATAATTCAACTTTATTTTTTTACAAAAAACAAAGTATCTACTTCGCAATCAAAAGAATAAATATAAAATCAAGGCTATTTAAACCGCTTGGCTATCCACAAGGACCTGAACATTGGGGTGAAGCCAAAGAAATGAGGCTGGAAATAGAGGGCTTACCTGTTCTTTTTTAAGTTGCTCAAATGCTTCTCTTTTTCCAGATCCTGACACAAAAAGTAGAATTAACCTAGATTGTAAAATTCCGCGCATTCCAATGGTCATCCCAAATTTTGGAGGCTGGCGCAAATTTTTCAACATTCCATTTGCTAAAGTCGATTCTGCAAGTTGGCACACGTGAAACGGAAGTTGATGCTCCTTCTGAGGTTCGTTCAATGCAATGTGACCATTTACTCCTATCCCTAAAATGCAAATATCCAAAGGTCCTTCTCGCTCCAAAACCTCTTCCATTACTGCACATTCCCTTTTGGGATTCTGAGTAAAGGGGTCCAATGTCCAGTAACGATCCAATGAAATTCCCATCGGTTCTACAAATTTTCGCCGGACATCCAATTCCGAAGTGAAGGGAGAATTGACTTCTAACCCACCCCACTCATCCAATTTTATTACACGCATTTCCGACCCAAAATCTGGTTGCTGACGCTTAAAATCGGCAAGTTTCGTATAAGTCCCTGTGGGAGAACCTCCACTAGCTACACAAAATAAAAGATTGGGCTTTTGCGCTACCGCTCCTTTAATCAACTCAAATCCATAATTGCTCATTGACTCAGAGTCAGAAAAAAAATGAAATTTCATAGCTACACTAATTAATACACCCTCTATTTATCCTCTTTTTCACTAGTTACCAAAGAAAAATAGGATTTGAAACTCATTCTAATAAACTAGGGATGATCGCCTGTCAACGATTATGCGAAGTAATCCCACCAAATTTTTAACTACTGGTAAGCTTTTAGGAAATTGAATAATTCGAAATCTGATAGTTTAAAAATAAATAGTCCAAGTCATCCTTTCAAAGATAATAATCTCTTCTTATCAACTTAATTTTAAGGAATACAAAACCCTTCCTATCTTACTATACAATTTCACCTTTATTCTTATTTACATGATGCAAAGAAGTTTCATACCCCTACTTATCTTTTTTTTGATTGGAAATCCCACCTGGGCACAAAAAAAAGGATCAATCAAACCAGATCCACTTAAACAAGCCGTTCAGCAAGTGATTGATGACCAATTTGCTGAAATGACTGAACTGAGTGACAAGATTTGGGCCTTTGAAGAAATCGCATTCCAAGAAACACAATCATCTGCGGCGCTCTCTGCATATGCAGAAAAATTAGGCTTTAAAGTCACTCGAGGTGTAGGGGAAATTCCTACCGCCTTTATTGCAGAATACGGTTCAGGCGCTCCCATTATCGGAATTATGGGTGAATTTGACGGGCTTCCTGGCTTATCTCAAAATAAAGTTCCTTTTAAAAGTCCCTTACATAGTGGAGCACCTGGACATGGTTGTGGTCACAACCTTTTTGGCGTTGCCTCCTTGGGCGCTGCCTCAGCCATCAAAGAGCTGATCGCTTCTGGTCAGCTAAAAGGAACTATTCGATTTTATGGTACACCCGCAGAAGAAAAATACTTCGGGAAACTTTGGATGATTCGAGCAGGACTAATGGAAGATGTAGACATCATGATGGATTGGCATCCTGCAGACGAAACCAAAACTGAAGTTCAAAAAGGCTTGGCATTGGTAGACTTTTTGGTAGAATTTAATGGTCAAACAGCACATGCTTCCGGTGATCCTTGGAATGGAAGATCTGCTTCCGATGCCTTGGAATTGTATACCAATGGAATCAACTACTATCGAGAGCACATCAAGCCTACCGTACGGATTCACTACCATATCCAAGACGGTGGAAAAGTGGTCAATGTGGTACCCGATTACAGCAGATTATGGGTTCGAGTACGTGATACTAGTAGAGATGGCCTATTTCCCGTTTGGAAGCAAGTTGAGAAAATGGCTTCTGGCGCAGCCATTATGGCAAATGTGGACCATAAAATCACATTAGTGTCAGGCGTACATGAAATTTTGGTCAACCGTACTGGTTCAAGCGTTATGCAAAAAAACATAGAATCCTTAGGGGCTATTACCTACACGGAGGAGGAACAAGCTTTTGCAAAAAAAATTCAGGAAGCCAATGGAAAACCACAAGTGGGCGTGATTTCTGAAATAAAACCTATGGAAGAAACACAAGAGCATAGCATGGGTGGGAGTACTGACGTTGGGGATGTAAGTTGGGTTGTACCCACGATCCGTATGGGAGCCACAGTTGCCCCTACCGGAACGCCTTGGCACTCCTGGGCAGTGGTAGCTTCGGCAGGCATGTCTATCGGTCATAAAGGCATGGCCTATGCTTCCAAGGCCTTGGCTATGACTATGGTAGACCTCTATCAAAACGAAACTTTACGCAATGACATTAAAGTAGAATTCAAACAAAAAAAGGGAGATTATATCTACAAAGGAATTGTGCCCGATGGACCTCCACCTTTAAAAGCTGGATATTAATTAAAATAGCCCTCTGTCTAAAATCTAACAGAGGGCTATTTTTTTGTTCCCACTTAATTTTAAAAATATTAAAATTATCTGCCTGATTGTTTGTTTGATATCTGTAAACACTAAAAAGAAACTAATGAAAAAATTAAAATTAGCATCCCTTGCACTAGTAGGCTTCGCTGTAACTAGCTTGGTAAGCTGTAATGCTCCAAAGGAGCAGGTAGAAGAAACTGCTTCTGATTCGACCGAAATGGTTGCTGAGGTTGTTTCTAACACCGTAGTAGACATTGCTGTTGGATCTGCAGATCACAGCACCCTTGTCGCTGCAGCCACTGCAGCTGGCTTAGTTGAAACTTTAAGCGGAACTGGGCCTTTCACCATCTTCGCTCCTACCAATGCTGCATTTGATGCTTTACCTGCTGGAACTGTGGAAGATCTTTTGAAGCCAGAAAACAAAGATAAATTAACTGCTGTTCTTACTTACCATGTGGTAGCAGGCAACGTGATGTCTTCTCAATTAGCTGATGGACAAAAGGTAGCAACCCTAAATGGACAGGAGCTTACTGTAGCGATCAAAGATGGCGTAGTAACCATCAATGGTGCTAAAGTTATCGCAGCTGATCTTGCTGGTAGCAATGGTGTAATTCACGTGGTTGAAGGAGTATTACTTCCTCAATAAGAAGGGTTCACTTTCGTAACTTAAAAAGTCAGCAAATAGCTGACTTTTTTTATTTTTAGTGAATTATTTTTTTGCATTTCATTCCATAAAAAACCTTTTAAGGCTGTAAAATCTAATCAACTTTAGACATCTTATGAAGAATATAGTAGTATTCCTGATCCTTTTTATAAGCTTTCATTTTTATGGACTTGCTCAGAAATCACCAAACCAACTAGAAAAAGAAGCTGTTCAGCAACTCATCCAGGATTCTTTTGATTCCTTATTTTCAACCTACCGAGTGGATCTGCTGGACAACTTTTATGCTCCTGACTTTTTGCTGTTGGAACAAGGGGAAGTTTGGGACATGGATTTTATAAAATCATACCTTAAGGATAGAAGTCAAAGTTCCAACCCGTTGACACGCACCAATCGTTTTGAATTTATAAAAACTGAGGTTTTTGGAGATAGAGCTTGGGTGGCTTATCATAATTGGGCAACCTTTACCAAAGAAGGAACAATTCCTCGAGAAGTGTATTGGCTAGAAAGTGCTACCGCCATACGTACCAGCGATGGTTGGAGGCTTGAACTTCTTCATTCGACTCGGGTAGAGCCTAAGAAATAAAAAACCCAATTGATGAGGATGAATTTTTGATCCTTAGTTAAACAATTTCTCTAGAATCTTATAGGTGATCAGGTAGGTCGGACGTACCCCATCCATCCCCAAAGCACCAGAAGCAAGCGTACTTCCCGTCTCTAACGGGTTGTCTGAGGCGTAATAAGCGTAAAGAACCTTAATATTGGAACGAACATTTGCACGGATTTTTGAGGCAGATTGGATGGCCTTTTGGTAATGAGCACCCTCCATTTCTAATCCTACTGCCTTCCAGGAAGATTCCATAAAGTAAGTTAGAATATCGCGATTTTGAAGAGAGGTTCCAAGTACGGTAATCATGGAACCCTCATATACGCCCAAACCATAGCCTTTGAAATCGGATTTTTTCAATTCATTGCGGAAAGGATAATTGTCAGCAGTACCTTCAAATACATGTGAACTTGGCACCATCAAATCCCCCTTTCCTCCATGAAGAATCCCTGCTTTACCCATGATTGACGTGGACACTACATTCAAAGGGTATTTCACCCCATTCTTGGTGTACGGCTTTAGCAACTCATCAAAACATTCGTAGGCTTGTTCCCCGAAAGCATAATCCATCACCACAAAGACTGGTCTTTTTTCCTTCTCCTTGGGCAAAATAATACCAGGAATTAAGGAATCGACATCCATCAATGCTGTATCAATAAGTTGTGCACCAATATTGGTTCCCGACTCATCTGGAATGTCCACAAACCCATGCTTTTCAGCATAAGCTCTTATTTTCTTACCTTGGTTATTTTTAGAATGGATAGATATCTCTGTGGCGATCTGTTCAATTTCTTCAAAACTTCCTGATCCAAGTGCTTGATGGGCGTAAATGGTATTCAACACGCTATGCATGTTGGCAGAGATGATGTGAATTGGGCGTTGAATCAATTTCCGTTCCAACAAAGCCTCTTTAATCCGATTGGCCCAAAGTTCCCCATAGACGTGATGCCCTACTCGCTCACGGAGCGTAGCAGAGAAACTAATTTCTCTATCCAAGCCCTGAACAGATTCATCCATGGCTAATTTACCTAGGTGGTAAACAATGGAAAATAAGCTATTTGAATTACTGCTTTTTTTGAATTTTTCTACTGCCCGTAGAGTCTCTTCATAGGTTCTACCAATGATATGGCTCAGGTAGGCCGCAGCACTTTCTAATTCCAACTCCTCTCCTAACTTTTCTTTTCGGACAAACTCCTCCAGCATTTTCCAATTGGAGGAGATCTTTCCTTTAGGGTCGGTACTATTTTGTTGGATTTTTCGAGACTCAATGTAGAGGAAAGTCAAGTGAGTCAAGATATCATAAATATCTGATCTTCCACGAGTCATCTCCACATACATAATCTGCTCATCTAAGCGATAACAATTGCGTTTTCTTCTCGGAGGAACTATAGGCATCAGATGAGAAGTTTCATAGCCCTCTCTACTAATTAATCGGACAAATCGACACTCTTCTATGCCTTTTGGAAGGCGTTCCATGACGTAAAGCAAGCCATCCAATTCGATCTTCTCAGGATCAGATAGCTTTCCATATATCTCTGGACTTAATACCATCAAGGCTTGAATCAACCCTTCTCCAGATACCCCCATGGGTTTGTAGCTGCCTCTGTTAAACAAGTGCCGCATCGTGATGTACATCCGCTCTATAGCTGCTCTGGATTCTTGGGCTCGAGTTCTAATCATAGGTCTTATTTATAGTTTTGAATGACTACCAATTCCCAATTCGGAGGTTGCCAGTTCCTTCCTCAAAGAGATAAGAGAAACCAATAGTCTAGATTTCTTGAATTTACCATGAAATAAATTCTTCAAATTTACCACATTTTAGGGTAAAAACGAGCCGTTTGAAGGGGCAAATGATTTCTGCCAACTTTTATTTATTCCTTCAAGAATTTCCTTGGATGTAGATTTGGTTGGATCCTTTATTTATTCTTTAGGAGTTCAGCAAATAGTTGCTGAAGCTTTTCCACCTTCGGCCGAACTACAAATTGACAATACGGCTGCTGACCATTCAAAGCATAATAATTGTGATGGTACTGCTCAGCTGGATAAAAATTGGAAAATGGTGTTATTTCTGTTACCAGTGGATTCGAATAGATTTTCGCTTTTGTCAGCTTATCCTTCATGTCTTTGGCTTGATCCCCTTGGACTGGTGAGGTATAAAAAATTGAAGACCGGTATTGTGGCCCTACATCAGCCCCTTGTCTATTCAAAGTCGTAGGATCGTGGGTAGCCCAAAAAACAGCCAAAATGTTTTGAAGTGTAATCAAATTAGGATCAAAGATTACTTGAATTACCTCTGCATGCCCTGTGGTACCCGTACAAATAGCTTCATAACTCGGATTAGGAACTATTCCCCCTGCATACCCCGGAACTACTTTTACCACCCCTTCTAACCTCAAGAAAACAGCTTCTGTGCACCAAAAACAACCTCCTCCCAGAAATAACACCTCCATACCAACGATACAATTCAACTCTGTTTGTGGAAGCAATTCGTGCGTATTCATGTTTTTTTTTTAAGATTTAAACGAATTACTAAGCTATTGGTTTATTTTAATCAGTACCTATAAATCGAATACAAGAAGATCCAGTTGGGGAATTAAATGGAAGTTCTATTTTTGTTTGATGTAGAGCGAAGTAGCCAAGGGTTTGTAATCCTTACCCTGCTATTGAACCACTAATCCTTCATAATAGGAGAATCAAAAAAACTTTGCAAGAACTCTTCTTGCAATTTGTAGTTTGCTTACTAAAGTTTAAAAAAATCAAGAATGAACAAACAATTTCTAAAGGCAGGAATGCTTGGATTGTTGGTAGCAGGCTGGCTCAGCCAATCTGTATGGGCACAAAGTGATCCTACTGGAAAACGGAGGGTAACGAGTACGTATGCCATCACCAATGCAACAGTATTTAAGTCTCCTAGTGACCCAGGAAGTAAAGCTACTATCTTAATCAAAGATGGTATTATTGTAGGCGTAGGGACTTCTTTGACACTTCCCAAAGAAGCAAAGGTAATCGCAGGAGATTCCCTTTTTGCTTATCCAGGATTTATAGCAGGGGATGGAACCATGGGTATTTCCAAACCCAAGGATGCCGAAAGACCTAAAGATTTTGTGTCCTCAAATCCACCTGACGAAATAGCAGGAATCACTCCATGGAGGGCTGCGGACGATTTTTATACAGCTTCAAGCAGCCAGGTGGAAGATTGGAGAAAGGCAGGTTTTACCATCAGCCAAGTACTCCCTGACGGGGGGATGCTGCCTGGAAAAACTGCTATTCTTGTTTTGGGAGATCCAAAAACTAATAATTTCCTGAACAGCAATGTCGCACTAGCGGCTAATTTCAGAAGTTCAAGGGGTATGTATCCCGCCACTTTAGCCGGTGTAATGGCAAAATTCAGGGACGTTTATCAAAATACTGCTCTTATTTTGGACCACGAACGGTTATTTGCCTCAACTTCAGGAGTACAACGACCCCAGGTTAGTCCTACCCAAGAAGCAATGAAAGCAGTGGTTCAAAAACAACAAGCTGTTCTTTTCACTGCTGGATCAGAACTTGAAATTCGCCGTGCTATAGCTTTACAAAAGGAATTGGGCTTTAAACTAATCCTGACTGGATTGGAAAACTATGAAACGGTCATTGATTTGATCAAATCCTCCGGAGCACCCGTATTGATTAAGTTGCAATTACCAGACGAAAAGTCAATCAAAGCACAAAAAACCGAAGGAGTTACTGAAGCCACCAAAGCCCAGTATGCGCGTGTGAAAGAGGCTTACGAAACCGCATTAAAACAAGCAGCACTATTGGAAAAGGCCGGTATATTATTTGGCTTCAGTACTGCAGATGCCAAGGCGAGTGAGGTACACCAAACTTTAAAAACAATGATTGCCAATGGATTAAGTCAGAAAGCAGCGTTAGCTGCATTGACAACAAATCCTGCGACAATTCTTGGAATAAGTAAAGTGGCAGGAACACTTGAAAAAGGAATGTTGGCTAACTTAATTCTTAGCACCGACACCCTTTTCAAAGAAGAAACTCAAATCAAACATGTAGTTGCTGATGGGTATGTTTTTGATTATGAAATCAAAAAGAAATCCAAAAAAACAGGTACTGCCGATGGAAAATCTGAAAACTCTAGCAACGCCATCACTGTAGAAGGCGTTTGGGAATATACCTCGGAAACTCCTGCAGGAAGTTCGGGCGGTGAAATTACGATCAAACGTGATAGCGGGGTATTGGGAGGAACAATCACCTACGACGACCCTTCTGGGTCAGGAAAAGCATCTGCACCTATTAAAAATGCAAGCTTAACAGGAAAAACACTGAGTTTTGAATTTGAAGTTTCTGCTGGCGGAATGAGTTTGACCGTATTAATTTCTGGAGAGATCAACGGGAAAACAATGGAGGGAGCCCTCTCAGTACCGCAAATGGGATCTTTCCCCGTTAAAGCAACTCTTACATCACCTAACCTAGCCAATTAACTATGAAAAAGCACATTTTCCTTCTCGCTGCACTAATTGGATTGGGTATTGGAATTACCCCTGCACAAGTCCAAAAAGGCAGTGTATTGATAAAAAACGCAACCGTTTTAACCATCACAAAAGGTAATCTAGAATCTTCTGATGTTTTGGTCCAAAATGGAATCATTACTCAGGTTGGAAAAAACCTGACGGCGCCTAATGGGATAAGTATAATAGATGCTACCGGTAAATACTTAATGCCTGGTATAATTGATGCCCATTCGCATGTCGGTTTGGATGTGGTCAACGAAGCTTCTGCTCCAATCACTGCTGAAATTCGAATGAAAGATGTGGTAAATCCATACGAAATTGGAATTTACAGAGCATTAGCAGGTGGAGTTACCGTATCTCATGCCATGCATGGATCCGCCAATGTAATTGGAGGTCAGAATGCTACCTTAAAACACCGTTGGGGAAGCAAGGATCCAGCAGATATCATCATGCAAGACGCTCCAAGGACCATCAAATTTGCATTGGGAGAAAACCCAACTCGGGTACATGGAAGAGGGAATGGTATTCAACCTCGATCCCGTATGGGCGTAGAAGCTGTTATCCGAAACGGATTCAACGAAGCCTTGCAATACAAAAAAGCTTGGGAGAATTACAACCTTGCCAAAACTCAAAAAGGCAATACAACTACCCCTCCAGCCTACAATGAGCGTCTTCAAACGCTAGTAGACATCCTTGATGGAAAAATAATTATCCATTGCCACTCCTACCGGGCCGATGAAATCTACATGCTAATCAATGTTGTCAAAGACTTTAACATCAAAAAATTAGTGTTCCAACACACCAACGAAGGATTTAAAGTAGCTCCAGAAATCGCAGAGTACACCATGGGTGCATCCGTATTTGCAGACTGGTGGTCTTACAAAATGGAAGTATACTATTCCACTGCATACAACGCCGCCATTTTGCAAAAAAATGGAGCCTTAACTTCCATCAACTCAGATTCAGCAGAACTCATTCGGCATTTGTACCACGAAGCGGCCAAAACACAGCGTTACGGTGGTTTGACTGATGAAGAAGCACTTGCTATGATCACCATCAATCCTGCCAAACAATTGGGTATTGAGGATAAGGTGGGTTCCATAGAAATAGGCAAACAAGCCGATTTAGCGATTTTTGAAGGTCACCCCCTCTCCTCCTATGCAGTCCCTCAAATGACTTTTGTAGATGGAATCAAATACTTTGATCGAAATTCAGATCAATTGGACCAGCGCCAAAGGGTAGCGGCCACCGAAATGGTAGAACCGATCTATTTGCGTGCAAATGAAGAGGCTCATCGATGTATGCAGGACGTTAATTCGTACTTTGAGGCATTTCAAGGCGCTTTTTTTTCTGAAAAACACTAATTCATCCCAAAAATTCAAAAACAATGAATCGAATTTTAACTAGCTTTTGCGCTACACTTCTAGCCCTTCTTCCTTTGATGGCTGTAGCCCAAATCGATGGGGAATTTGTTAAACCTCGAAACGGGAAATTTCTACTGAAAAATGCAACAGTAGTTACTGTAACGAAAGGAACCTTAACCAATACTTCTGTTTTACTTGAGAATGGTAAAATTTCACAAATAGGAACGAGTGTAACTAGTTCCGACGCAGAAGAAATTGATTGCACTGGTCTATTTATCTATCCAGGTATCATCGATAGCGGAACACGTTTGGGATTAGTAGAAGTAAGTTCTGTTCCAGAAACCGTCGACTATGCCGAAATAGGCAATGTATCCCCTAATATGCAGGCTTTAACTACGGTAAATCCAAACGCTGAAGCCATTGGAGTAACCCGAGTATCTGGTGTTACCACTGTGCTTACAGTGCCTTCCGGAGGATTATTTCCTGGAACAGCAGCACTCATCAACTTGAATGGCTATACACCAGATCAAATGTATGGAGGATTTAAAGCAGTAGCAATGTCATTTCCAAGTTCAGGTCGTCGAGGTAGATTTGACAGAAGGTCTGATGAAGACATCAAAAAAGATGGTGAAAAAGCCATGAAAGAAGCAAGTGAAATCTGGGAAAATGCAAAAAGCTATCTAGAACTCAAGAATTCTGGAGCAGAACTGGCCTATTATCCAGAAATGGAACAGCTTTCAAAAGTAATTTCAGGAGCCCTTCCTCTTTTGATTGAAGTAAATGCAGCGTCTGATATCTTAAATGCCATAAAGTGGGTGGAAGGAAAAAATATCAAAGTGATCTTTACGGGAGTTGCTGAAGGATGGAGAGTTGCAGACCAACTAGCAAAATCAAAAATCCCTGTGGTAACTGGCCCCGTTCAGGCACTTCCAACACGTGCATCTGATCGCTACGACACCCCCTATGCCAATGCAGGCATGCTTGCAAAGGCCGGCGTCAAAGTGGCACTTCGTACAGATGAGGAGGAGAACGTTAGAAATCTACCCTTCCATGCAGCCTTTGCTGCAGCATATGGACTAGGCAAAGAAGAAGCCTTGAAAGCGGTCACCATCAACCCTGCTGAGATTTTTGGTATAGCAGACCAGTATGGCTCTGTGGAAGTAGGAAAACGTGCCAATCTCATTGTTTCCACAGGAGATCCTTTTGAAACAAGGTCACAAATTCAACATGTATTTATCGATGGATACCGAATCCCAATGTCTAATCGACACATCCGACTTTACCAAGAATTTTTGGAAAGGTCTCCTGGTTTGAAAGCCAATTAAAACTACAGGCCATGGAAAAACTCCATGGCCTTTTTTATTTCCTTGTTGAAAATTCTAACTTGATGCTTCTCGAGAAAACATTTCAGGAATTACATTTTTGCTAATGAAACAAAAACTACTTTACCTCGCTGCTGCCTCGCTTCTTGCGCTTCATGTGCAAGCCCAACAAGATGGATTTTTTCCATCCCAATTCGCTCCCCAAAAGAAATTTGAAACTGATTATTTAAAAGCTGTCAAAAGTGATCGTTTCAAAGTTCACCTGACAGAACTAACCAAAAATCCTCATATCGCTGGAACGCCAGAAAATGAATTGGTAAAGGATTACATGGTGGAAATTATGTCACAAGCAGGTATGGAGGTGAAGGTATGGCCTTACGACGTCTACCTTCCCAATCATCCCGGTAAATCTGAACTACAAATCATTTCTCCGGTAACTCTTACGCTTTCACAAAAAGAAGGAGAACTTGAAGAAGATCCTTTTTCCACAGATCCACGACTTCACCTAGGCTTCAATGCCTTCTCCGGAAGTGGAGATGTTACTGCCGAGGTGGTATATGTCAACTACGGTACCCGTGAAGATTTCATGAAACTAGTAGAAATGGGTGTTCCGCTAAAAGGAAAAGTTGCCATCGCTCGCTATGGGGGTAATTTCCGTGGCTATAAAGCAAAATTTGCAGAGGAGCAAGGCATGGTTGGCTTAGTGGTGTATACCGATCCAAAGGATTCTGGGTTTACCAGAGGAGATGTCTATCCAAAGGGCCCCTTTTACAACGAAACCACCATCCAACGTGGTTCCATGTTAACCTTGGATTTTACGGGTGATCCCCTGACACCCAATAGACCAGCACTTCCTTTGGATGGTCCAGTAAAGGTAAAGCGAGATGACCCAGCAACTGTAGATTTCCATACCATCCCCGTAACCCCCATTGGGTATGGTGCTGCCAAAGAAATTTTGAGCCGAATGAACGGCGCAGATGTACCTGCAGCTTGGCAAGGAGGACTCCCCTTTCCTTACAAATTGACTGGCGGTTCCGATTTGAAAGTACGTGTAATGGTGGACCAAAAAACAGAATTTATCCGTGCCAACAATGTGGTAGGCACCTTTATTGGAAAAGATCATCCCGACGAATGGATTATCCTTGGTAGCCACTACGATGCTTGGTCCTTTGGTGCTACCGACCCAAATTCTGGTACAGCCATGTTGCTCACCTTTGCGGAGGCCTTGGGTGAGTTGTATAAAAATGGACAAAAGCCTTCCCGTTCGATTTTAATTGGACATTGGGATGCCGAAGAGCAAGGCGTGATTGGTTCGACTGAATGGGTAGAACATCTCCGCGAAGAATTAGGCGCCAAAGCCATTTCTTACATGAACTTTGACGGAGGGGCCTCTGGGAGAAATTTTGGTGCTTCAGCAGCCCCCACCTTGAAAAAACTCATCATCGATGCTTCCAAGGAGGTAATGTACCCAGATTCAGCCAAAACGGTATTTGAGATATGGGCAGGAAAAAATCCAGAGCCAGGAATTGGAAATTTGGGTGGTGGGTCTGACCACATCGCCTTCTATATGCACGTAGGTATTCCCTCTTTGAGCGGCGGCTCTGGAGGCACCACTGCCTACCACTCCAACTACGATAATATCCACTATTACAGCAAATTCTCTGACCCAAGTTTTAAGATGGGCGGAGCTGTGGCGCAGGTATTTGGCTTGGTCGCCATTCGTCAGGCAAATGCAGCCATCATTCCTTACGATGTGCCTCGCTATGCCAAGGATTTGAAAGGGCACTTTGAACAGGCAGTAAAGAACGTAAAGACCATGGATCCAAATTTCGCTGGGTTTGATCAGGTCCAAACTGCATTAAAGACACTAGAAGAAAGTTCAGAAAACTATCAAAATGCGCTCCAATCGGCACTTGCAAAAGAAAAATTAAGCGCAGCCACCTTAAAAAAAATCAATAGCGGCTTGATTGGTTTGGAAAAAAGCTGGATCGACCCCAAGGGAATGTATTATGGCGAGTGGTACAAGTCATTGTATGTATGCAACGATCCTTTCTCTGGCTATGCTTCTTGGATTCTACCAGGCATTCAATACGAGGTAGCCATCAAAAATACCAACCGCTTAGAGGAGTGGGATACGCGTTATGCCAAAGCTATTCTAGACCTCAGCAAAAAAGTAGATAAGCTGCGTAATCAGCTACAGTAAGCTGGAATAGAAACAAAAACCGCGGAAATGGCTCTCCGCGGTTTTTGTTTGTGATTTTTTCATTATTGAATCAGGGTCAACTTTAAAAGTCCAACTGAATCGACTTGTAAAAAGCTTCTCCATCAACTGTCATCCCTTCCACTCGGATCCTTAAAGAATTTACCCCAAAAGGCACTTTCACTTTTGTATGATACGACCCATCGGAGGTTTGGGCAGCAGGTTCCCAATAAAGGGTTGGCTTTTTCTTCAAAAATTGGTCTGAGAAAGGATTTTTATTGAATTCTGGAAAGTCAGTAAAACCGGGAATAGAGAAAATTTGAAATCCCTCGGAATTGAATTTCTTATCGCTTTTGGGTCCTGTTCTAAATCCTTTCTTCGTTTCTATAAGGATCACACCTGCGTAACCTGCCATTCCAAAAACAGATTTACTGATCATATCAGAATAAACTTTAATTGATTCAAGTTGAGATGGCTCAAAACTAAGTAGCCTATCTCGAAACTCATTGGGCTCCAGAAATGGTAAGGTAGAACCATCGACAATTAGTAACGGACTTCCTGTCGAATCTCCATAGGTATAATTCCTAAACTTTAGCGTACTCAAATTGAATCCAAAACGACCCAAAATTTGTCCCATAGTTTCCTTTTCAAGAATATCTCCACTTACTTCCTGAGTTGGATCACCATATCCATAATTCCCTTCCGCCATCTCTTCTTGCTTCCTGACATCTATTTTCACAAACTCATCCAGCAAAAGAAAATCTTCTGAAATATCCAATTCTCTCTTTACTTCAAGAATTGGTTCCTTGGTATACATGAACTTCGGGATATTGGGAGATACCTTCGGACGATTCAATGGCAAAAGTTCTACCGAACCATAGGATCTTTGTTTATCATCTATTGCCCCAATAGCAATTTGTGCAGTATCCTTAAAAACTAAACCAGTAGCCCAAAAAATTCCTACCGAATCTGTCATTACCTGACCATAATCCTCCAAATCTCCCCGTACTACCGTAATCGGATTGATTGCTGGACGTCGCTTGTTATCTGCCGTAAATTTTCCCTTCACCGAAATCCCATATTCAATAGCTAAATTAAGCGGTGAAATGAAATCAACCGGTAGCTTCTTGTCCAACCAATTCAACTCCTCTTCTAGCGAAATACTTGGCTGAATTGTGGAAACCAATTCCGCATCCGTGATTGCTAGGATAAACTCTCCATCAATCGGATTTTGAAACTCATCCAAAAAATCTAGCTTCAAATCCATCATTCGGTAATTCATCGAATCACTGAATGAAACCACTGGGTTTACGGTGACCTCTCCTTGCAAAGACGCTCCTTCAATTCCCTCTTCTTTGGGTTGAAAACCCGATTCCATCACTAGAAAGGGTGCTACAAACTGATCTAGTGTTCCAAAATTCTGATTCCAATGGGTGTAGGCCCGTAGTGCGTAATCACCAGGAGATAAATCAGAAGCTAAATCCATTCCACCTGAAATTTTACTCTGATCGATCGGAAATATGGCAGATTGAACGATTTCACCTGTTGAATGGATCAAGTCCACATACAGCACGCGACTGAGGGAGTCGGCTACATTCTGGTCTTGGTATAGCATCTTCCCTCCCATCCAAACCGTTTCACCAGGATAAAAATAGGGTTTGTTGGTCGTCAACCAAGCCTTCTCCCGAAGTTTATTGAGTCGAATAGCAGGGCTCTCCAAAACCTCCTCAGAGATCTGTTCAGCCACAAATTTTCGATTGGGTTCAAAATCTAAAGGCAGAATTCGAGCCATACGCTGTCGGCTCAGGTAACCAGAAAGCACCAACTGTGTGGGGTTAATCAAGGTACCTTTTTTGTCTACATCATAATAACCACCTGGCGCTTGAATCCAACTGATGGCATGGTACACATTGGTGTAATAATCATTCCGCCAAGGTTTGTCTAGGTGATGGATTTCCAATCTGTCTTGGAGATAAATCCGGTAATTCCCATTTCCGAGGGGTTTTCGAAATATGGAATCCATCGACATAGGGATAATTGACTCACCCAATTCTTCGTTAAAATCATTCGTTCTAACCCTGTCCATTTGCTTTGGAGGAGTACGAAAAACCTTAAAATTTATCGAATCGGAGGAGTTGAGTAAGAGTGAGGAATTAAAATTCCTCAAGGAACTCTGGTAGTTGGCTTCTCTATTGGCTTCCCAGGCCTTCATCTGTTCAGGATCTGTGGAAAAAGTAGGGGAATAAAAAACTTGCCCATAGAACATTGAGCCCGATCGCATCACTCTATAGTCTTGCAAGTAGTAATCTATCTCATAGCCCAAAGCCTCGTTGATGATTTTTAACGGTAATTCAGCAGTAGCGGTGAGGTAATTGGGGCCTTTGTCAGCTTTTACCTTCTCAAACTCCAAAACCCAAGGATTTTCAATTTTGATTTGAGTATGATACGGATCGTCGGGTAAGGCCAAAAAAACCTCCTCAAATCGACGGAATTCTCGATTCCATGACTTATCGAGCTTGGATTTGAGTTCGATTTCTGAAAGGTTGGATTCATTGATTATCAATTGGAAATCAACTTGTACATCACCTTTTTTACGGAACGAGATCGCCTTTACTTCTGTGATATAGCCCATAAAACTAGCTACTACCTCAATTTCTGTAGAAAAATCTCCACTAATTCGAAAACGACCCTCTGCATCTGTCGCGGATCCTATCGTGGTGTTATTGACAAAGACATTGGCGAATGGCAAAGGAAGACCTGTCCCATTTTCCCGTACTGTACCGGTGATGGTTTGGGAAAATCCAAATCCAAACCAAAACATACCAATAAAAACAAATAATAGACGCATAAAACTCAAGCACTATCCCTCTTGCATAACAACCGTAAGGTAAACCAATTCGGTTTAAAATTTTTACCTGCTTTAGTTTAAACTTAAGACAGAAAAATTTGGTTTGGGTCTTTCCCTTTTAAAAATGTCCGCGGACATCTGTCCGATTTTGTAACAGCTTATTTTTTTTATAGGTTACTATAAGACAAAAAGTAGATGTTTTCTTCTTGGAACAGTATTTGACTATTGAGCAACCAACTATTTACTATGCTCAAATTACTCCTCTGGCTTATTCTGTTTGTCATTTGTTGGCCACTTGCTATGGCTGCATTAATTCTATATCCTTTTGTTTGGCTCATTCTTCTTCCATTTAAGTTATTGGGTGTTGGGTTACAACTCAGTTTTGATTTAGTCAAAACCCTATTTAGGCTCCCTTTTCGACTGGTTGGTTTAAAATAAAAATGGAAACTTCCTTATTAGGTAGGGGTATTAACTTGTCCCCTCCTTTTTACCTTCGTACATGTCGTACTTCAACAAGCGGCAGTCGATTGTTCCATTCCAAAACTCAATACGTCTGCTTGCTTTTAAGCCTACTTTCTTGGCCAAATCCAAATTTCCAGTGAAAATATATCCTCGGTAACCTGCACATTTTTGTTTCATAAAGTCCCCCATACGCTTGTAGGTCTCTTCCAATTCGGTAAGATCGCCCAATCGTTCCCCATATTCAGGATTGAAAAAAATTACCCCTCGAGGCTTTTCTGGAATTTCAGTATCTGCAAAATCGCCCGTCTGAAAATCAATAAGTTCTTCTACCCCTGCATAAGCCGCATTTTCACGAGCAAAGGTGATCGCTTGTAGGGAAATGTCTGAGGCAATGATTTTCACATCGGGGTTCGAGATAATTTTATTTTCTAGCTTTCTCTTTTTCGCTTGGAAAGTTTCCTCATCGTATCCCAAAATATGCTGAAAGGAGTAGTTTTCCCGATACAATCCCGGATAGCGCTTGCTGGCCATCAAGGCTGCTTCAATAGCCAAGGTACCTGAACCACACATGGGATTAATGAAGGGCACTCGGGTATTCCACTCTGAGGCATATATGGTGGCAGCTGCTAAGGCTTCCATCATCGGCGCCTTCCCAGGAATTTTTCGGTAGCCATGTTTGGCTAAAGTTTCCCCAGATGTATTTAAGTACACAATAGCTTGGGTTTCTTTCCAATAGACTTGAATCACCAATCCAGAAAAGTCTGAACCGGAATCGGGTCTTCTCCCTTTCAACTCTCGAAATCGATCCACAATCGCATCTTTTACTTTCACATTGACAATTAAGGGAGTAGTGATAGATTCATTTTCGGCAACCGAGTTGACCGAAAAATACCCATCTACATCCAAATATTCTTCCCAGGGAATGGCCTTGAAGCGCCGGTAGATATCGTCTGCATTCCGCAAGTAAAAAGATTTGATTTCAAACAAGACATGAGAAGCTGTTCGCAAGTGCAGATTGATGTCCATGCACTCCTCTAGTGAAGCTTGGATTTCAATACCTGTACGGCTAATTTGAAGTGGAAAAAACCCAAGTTCTCGTAACTCTTGCTCCAAGTAGTTGACCGATCGATCCTTGCAGGTAATGAAAACCTTTCCTTTGGTATTAAAATCAAGCATCCACAAAAGTAAGAAACTTCAGGATGTGAATGGAATTAGATTTTAAACGTAAAAATTAACAAGCAACAAATAATTGCAATCGTTTTCGTAAATTTAAAGTAGATGGTGTTGGTGCTAGCGAATGATTTCGTGAATTTTAACAAACTCAAAATAAAAATACAACATGAAACTAAAAGCCACTTGGTTTGCACTATTGGTTCTATTTTCCACAAGTGCCTTTGGACAAAAAGAAAATTGGAAATCCCTATTTAATGGAAAAGACCTAACTGGTTGGAAGTCGGTTGCTGGCAAAGCAACTTTTGAAGTTAAAGACGGAATAATAGAGGGAACGGCAGTTTTTGGAACTGGCAACACATTTTTAGTTACAGAAGAAGAATACACCGATTTTATCCTCGAAGTGGATTTGATGATTAGCCACATTTCTTCAAATAGTGGAATTATGGCTCGGGGACAATTTGATCCTAGTGCTAGAAATGGACAAGGATTGGTATTTGGTTATCAAATAGAAGCAGATCCTAGCCCAAGAGCCTGGTCTGGGGGCATCTACGACGAAGCACGAAGAGGATGGTTTTTCCCACTAGACCTAAATCCTACGGCAAAATCGGCTTTCAAATTAGGAGAATGGAATCGCTACCGGATTGAAGCTATTGGAAATACTTTAAAAACTTGGGTCAATGGCCAGGAAGTGGCTTATTTCATGGATGACATGGACGCAAAAGGCTTTATCGGCCTTCAGGTGCATAGCATCGGCAAAAAAGAAGATGAAGGAAGAAAGACTTACTTTAAAAATGTTAGAATTCAAACTGAAAATCTAAAACCACTTCCTTTCAAATCCCCCGTATTTGTTGTCAGCACACTTAAAAACGAATTATCTCCAGAAGAAAAAGCACAAGGATGGAAGCTTTTGTTTGATGGAAAGTCAAACCAAGGATGGGTAGGCGCCTACAAAAACACCTTCCCAGAAAAAGGATGGACTATCACAGATGGCATTCTCAAAATTGAAAAATCAGATGGTAGTGAATCTACTAATTTTGGAGACATTGTTACCACAGAAGAATTTACAGCCTTTGACCTGGCTTTTGATTTCAATATTACCGAAGGTGCAAATAGTGGTGTGAAGTATTTTGTGACCTTATCAGAAGGAAATAAAGGCTCCGCCATCGGCTTAGAATATCAAATTTTAGACGATGCGCTACATCCTGATGCCAAGATGGGTAGAGATGGAAACCGAACACTTTCCTCCTTGTATGATCTAATCAAAGCAGAAAAGCAACCACGCTTTGTACGTAAACCCGGAGAGTGGAACCAAGGAAGAGTGGTCGTCTATCCAGACAATAAGGTAGAGCACTACTTGAATGGGGTCAAAGTTTTGGAATACCAAAGAGGATCTCAAGCCTATCGCGAACTTGTTGCAATCAGCAAGTATGCAGTTTGGAAGCAATTTGGAGAAGCAAAACAAGGCCGCATTCTACTCCAAGACCATGGCGATGAAGTCCGTTACAGAAACATCAAAATCAAGTCATTAACAAATTAAAACACGCCCAAAATCACTATGTCAAAATCTTCCCGAAGAAACTTTATAAAAAAAAGTACTACACTAGCACTAGGTGCTTCTGCATTAGGTTCGCTCAGTTTTTCACCTAAATCTTATGCACGCATTAGTGGAGCCAATGATCGCCTAAATGTAGCTATTGCGGGCTTAGGAAGACGTCTTGGCGCGTTTTACGAGCCCATTGGATTAAAAAGCAGCAATGTCAATTTGCTGTATCTCTGCGATGCCATGCAGTCTCAAATGCCCAAGGCCGCTAAGAAATTTGAAAAATGGATTGACTACCAACCCAAACAAGAGCAAAACATCTTCAAGGTTTTAGATGATAAAGAAGTCGATGTACTCATCAATGCCACTCCTGACCACTGGCATGCTCCAGGGACTTGGCTAGCCTTAGAAAGAGGAAAACACGTGTATGTGGAAAAGCCCTGTAGCCACAACCCTCGTGAGGGAGAAGTGCTCGTAGCACTTCAAAAGAAATACAACAAGGTGGTGCAAATGGG
>Ga0181559_10001146_pt1 | contig 25904 bp, 26 predicted proteins | sample 011ome_21_FD_133752 | JGI IMG/M metagenome (GOLD analysis project Ga0181559, IMG submission 133752) | Coastal salt marsh microbial communities from the Groves Creek Marsh, Skidaway Island, Georgia - 011508AT metaG (megahit assembly) | ecosystem: Environmental > Aquatic > Marine > Intertidal...
AGACGGCTGAGGTTGGGGTCCGTGTTGCAGACTACCTCTAAATTCAGAGTCGCTAATTGAATCTTCATTGTAGGTTTCATCAAGCTTTGTAGCTGAGTAGATCGCAAGCGCCTCTGGGCTACACCCTTGATTACGTTCCCGCTGAGCTATCGAGCTTTCGTAAAATATCGAAAAGATTGAAAACACGCTCTTCGAACACGCCTCTAGATCAGGGATTGTATGCCGTTCTTGCGCTATTGCGGGCCCGATGGTAAATGCGTAAATTAAAATTGTTAAGTTTTTAAATCTAGATCTGGATCGGATCATATTGATTATCTCCGAGCTATTTATTTGACGTCGTTCCCAACTTCAATCCAATTTTTTGTCGGTTTCCCACCAATGATTACCCTCTAGCCTAGTGATTGCGTCGCTAACGGATAGATTTCATGAAGATGTTTTAATGCGAGTTGCCTCCAAGTCCATTTAATCTCAGCGTTTTTATTTTCCTTTTCGTTGACAAGGTTAGCGAGGTTAATCGCCCATGTCTTAATATTATCAGATGTGTCTAATGCGATGACACCCTGATAATTTAATTCTATGCTCCCCACCAAATCCGTCGTCAAAACGGGTACGCCATTACTTCTAGCCTCAGGTACGACCATTCCAAATGGTTCACTGGTCGCCGGATGAATCAAGGCGTCGTAATTGCTCCACGGAATATCTTTTGACCACCCTTTGCATACAAGTTTCGGATGCTGTCGCAGGGAACGAGGTAAGTCGGAAACCCTAGGGCCGTAAATATCCATCGTGCAGAACTTGAATTGTGATGAGTATTCCTCGATTACGTCGATCGCAAATCTTAATCCCTTTCGCTTCCATTCTTTACCTATAAAAACAAATCGTGATCCAGAGTATTGGTCGTCATCTCCAGACGGTTCTCTTAACTGCAAGGGATGTACTCCAGGATAGGCGGTGACAACATGTTTATTGTGTATTTTGGGGTAAAGTGAAACTAATTGGTCTTTGATCCGATTTGAAACAGGCAGGACTACCTGTACCTGTGGGCCAAGAATTTCGTCCTTTTCCATTTGTTTCCAAGCAGCAATTCTCGCGCTGAGATGGGAAAATCGCCACCAGTTATTTTTTACATCGAGGGGAGCTCCGTGAAATGTAGTAACGTTGTGGTTTAGACTTCGCTCGTGGCTGTGGATTATTGATGTTTGGTCGAAATGCTTTTCACTGATTAATTTATTCACTTCAGCTCTAAATCTCAGCATCGCTTTCCATCTTGGAGAGGATGTACCTGTCTTTACTGTATTAATTTGTATTTTGGTAGAGGGGGAGCCATAGATTTGCTCACAAATGACTTCGACCTCTAGTCCTAAATCAGTAAGCGCGTGTGTTAGTTCCCAAACATAGCCCTCCATACCGCCCACGAGACCGTAGCGCCTGACAATATGGACTACTTTAAAATCACTCAATCAAGTGCCTTGAAGTGTTTTTTACTGATTTCTACTTTGAAGATTTTTTCGATAGCGAACCGAGCGCGATTCCGTAGATCACGTCGTGATGGTCTAAAACTTGGGTCTTGGCTAAATATTTGTTCAGCTTCATTTTCGAGCCACCACTCCATTATTTTCGGGTGTGAGCCATGGAAGGGCCTTAATTCAGCCAAGTCGACATATCCGTATCCGTCAAAAGGATCATGCTCACTTCCCCAGTATTTTCCGATTCGCTTTAATTTTTGCGCCATTTTGTCGATTTTTCGGCAATGGCCGTAGTGATAGATATTTGCACCGGCACTCATAGCCTTTGGATATCTACCAGTTTTGTTTTTATCTAAAACTACCCAAAATAAGCCATCAGGTGCGATGGAACGTATCGTATTCCGGATAATTCGTGGGGCCTTTCTGTACCCGGCAATTCCTATCTGGCTCGCCGTGCCATAGAAATGATAGAAATCAAAATATAAAGCCTCTACTTCTGGGTTATCTGAATGTCTTTGTATCGCTTCTCGTATCAGGGAATGCTCTTTTTCATGAAGCACTTCATCAGCCTCGAGATAAAAAGCCCAATCACCGGAACAATTGAACTGAGCAATCATTTTTTGTTGGCCGTAAACAAATCCACGATCCCTCATATTTTCATTCCATTGGGTATCAATAATTTTGATTTTTGGGTCGTTTATCGACTCAACCAGGTGGCGGGTATTATCTTCGCTCTGTCCAATGGCACAGATGAACTCATCTACGAGCGGTAAAATGGAGGAAATGCTTTCTACGAATGGATAGCCGTTGATAACGGCATTTTTTAGAAATGTAAATCCGGATATTTTCATACTTCACCAAGTGTGCTCCGTGATGTCTGAGCATTGTCATTAGTTTTTAATGTCTCTGAAAACCTAGCATCATTGTCAGACAAGAGGGATCGTGACTGTTCCTGGTGGTATAGATGGGCTACACATGCAGCCAGTCGGCCGCTCTTAACTGTTACTCCGGACTTGATTAAACGAACGACAAAGTCACTATCTTCTCGGCCCCAACCGACATACTCCTCATTGAACCCTCGTATCTTAAGCATATCAGCTCTGTGCACACCGAAATTGCAACTTCTAACAGTCTGCCAAGAATTGGGCTTCAGATCTCTAAGGATTCCTAATGGTAAATTGCCATATTTCCATTTTGAAAACAGTTGTTTGTCAATTTTTTTCTTGTCATAGATAAGGTTATTAGTTTCTTGTTCATTCAGCAGAACGCGGCTACCAGCAACTATTTTCCCTCTACGAGCTAATTGGTAATGACTAAGGACAAAGTTAGGCGGCAATAAACAATCTCCATCCGTGAAAATCAGATATTTGTAATTCGCTCTTAATGTCGCTAAGTTTCTCACTCTTGCTGCTCGGAAGTCGGTATCTGGTTGCCACACTAGTTCAATTGGTAGAATTTTTTTGTATCGTTGAATCACCAATCTAGTGGATGTTTTGGAGCCGTCATCCGCTACTATCACTTGAGCTGGCTTATGGTTTTGTTTGAGTACGGACTGCAGAGCCAGATCTAATGCCTCGGGCCAATTGAAAGTTGTAATTATTAACGAAACAGGGATTTGACTCACTTACTACCTCCTTAACCGCGCGATTTTTTGCTGAATGAAGACGCCGAGTGGTCTGGAGATCGCCATTTCGTTAATATGCTCTAAGTGTGCATGGAAGTTATCTTCGCCATACCTGTAAAAAAATTCTTTTAGTAATGGTGTGACGTAATTTTTTTTACCTGTGCTCGACCAGTCTCCGGTATATCGGGCTCCGAAAGTCACCGAGACGCCGCTTAGTCTAAATATTTCTCCTAGTGAGAATTGCTCAACAGTATGTGCTTCTACCAGGGGTTCGAGTGCGCTGAACAGCTCAAAGGCCCGGTCAAGAAGGCCAGCATCGTCTTGGTGCATGCCAATGATTGAAGAGTTGTACATCCGAGATAAATCAGACAATTCATACCGCATATCACTCAAGAATATCTCGGCCTTCTCTAGGGATTCATTAAACCGATTGATACTAACGTTTTTCGTTCCTTTGATTTTCCCTTCATCACAAAACATGACTGCGTGATTGGGTTTGACACTGTTTGCTAGAAGCCTCGGATTTTTTTTCCAGTAAGTATCCGTGTCGAGAAGCAATGAGACGGACGAATCGCTCGTTGCCATTGCCTTCTCAAGACCCCGAAGCTTGATGCCAAAGTGTTGAGTGCCACAAAGACTCCAATCGTGAGCCTCTTGCTCGGTTATCTGAATTAATCTGACGGGATAATTGTTGAATAACTCTGGTTTATCAGTAACAACGCAAACACTTACATATTGACTTGAGTACCAGTTGGGCCATGCTCGCAACACTTGGAATTTCGCTCCATGGTGATAGCCAAGTTGGTCTCCGTAGGCAATTATTACGTGCTCGAGTTTATCCATAAATTAAGTAACTATCCTCCAAAGTATTTTGTCCGTTTAGGCCACCATGTAGTATCCTATAGGAATAACCCGTTTGCCATTTCAAACCTCCGATATTTTATGCCATCAGCCAAAATCCAAATTTATGTAATTACTGTTAAAGAATTTGCCGATCGACATAGGCATGTAGAGAAAATGGCGGAGAAATTCGGATTCTCGTTTGAGTATATTTGGAGATATGACGCTTGTGATCTGACGAGCAGTGACCTCGCCAGGGTCTGCTGTTCCCTCTCGCGCAAAAGTGCATCTAATGTCCTTAAACATATGTACGCTCAGGACTTATTTTTGGAGACGGAAAAAGATGTCGCCTTGATACTCGAAGATGATGTCATATTATTCGACTCATTTTTTCAGGATCTGGAAACAGTGTTGTCCTTAGTTCAGAAGCTTAAGCCCGGTTGGTTAATATTTCTTGGCGGCGCGGACAACAAGTTGGATGCCAGATTTTTCGAGCCGGCGGAGCTAGACCTCGTTAGTAGTCCTTTGACCACTGCCGAAGCTTATCTCGTCGATAGGCGTGGTTGTGAGCAAAGAGCTCGTTGGTTGGGGACAAAAACCATAAGTTGTCAGGCTGATCACCAACTCAAACTTATGGATCAGGAACTGGGTCTTAAACACTATTGCGTTTCGACGCCAATGGCCAGTCAGGGCTCGATAACAGGGTTATTCGATACTTCTCTTGATGCCAGTCGTTCAAAGCATAGTCGGTCCTATCTTAAACTACGGTATTTCTATAACCGATTCCGTCGCCAGTCACTTCCGCGGTTTATCAAGAACTTTATTCGGGTGTTTAATTGAAAAATTCATTGGGTATCAAGTCTCCGAAGGTGCTGGTGACCGGAGGGGCCGGCTTTTTGGGTTCACACCTGTGCGAAAGTTTGGTTGATCTCGGCTGCGATGTAATTTGCGTGGATAATTTATTTACTGGGTCCAAAGCAAATATACAGCATCTAATGCACAGGCCTAATTTTGAATTTATGCGTCACGACGTAACCTTGCCTCTGTATCTCGAAGTTGATGAGATCTTTAATTTAGCCTGTCCAGCGAGTCCTAAATATTATCAGTATGATCCGGTGCAAACATTAAAGACAAGTGTTCATGGCGCAATTAATGTCCTGGGCTTGGCCAAGCGAACTGGAGCTAGAATTCTTCAGGCTTCTACATCGGAAATATATGGTGATCCCGAGGTTCATCCCCAGACTGAAGATTATTGGGGGCGTGTTAATCCGATAGGGATCAGATCATGTTATGACGAGGGTAAGCGGTGTGCTGAGACACTGTTTTTTGATTATCATCGAGAACACAGAGTAGTTATTAAGATAGCGCGAATATTCAATACGTTTGGTCCCAGGATGCATCCGGATGACGGTAGAGTCGTTAGTAATTTTATTGTGCAAGCACTCACTAATCGACCGATAACAATTTATGGTTCAGGAAACCAGACGAGATCATTCTGCTACGTCAATGATCTAATTAGCGGGTTGCTTAAATTGATGAGATCTGAAAACGCAATTACTGGGCCTATAAATTTAGGCAATCCGTCAGAGATGTCCATGATCCAGTTAGCGAAATTGATAATCGACTTGACTGGAAGCTCTTCGGAAATAGCCTTTGAATCTCTTCCTCAAGATGACCCGAAACAGCGGAAGCCCGATATCGCGAGTGCTCTAAATCTACTAGGTTGGAAACCAAATACCACATTAGAAAGTGGTTTAAGGGATACGATCGAATACTTTCGACTTCTATTGCAAGAAGATTCGTGAGTACGCAAACAATAGCCAGCCATGCTTCGAGTTGGGAAGCAGCCCTAAATCAATTCAGATTGGATTGGTTCGAGGACCGAGCTGCCCTACTAGGCAGGATCCTAGTGCTAGGGATCGTAATTTCTATGACTCGGTTTTTTGCGCTTACAAACTTGTTTGAGTTTGTATTAGTCTTCATGTGTTTGATCAATCAGTCATTGCGGAAGCAGATACTCCAGGCATTCAGGGATCCTAGAGTTGCGTTAGTTTTTATATTCTGGTTATGGGTTCTCGTGGCTGCTTCATGGGGTCAAGCGCCACTTGTCGAGAAATTTCAAGATTGGTGGAGCTGGAGAAAATTGATACTGGTTCCTGTCTGCTTTGCCCTATTTCGGAAAGAAGTCCACAAGTATTGGCTGGCTGTCGTTCTCTTCACCACTTGTGCCATATACATGATCCTCTCATGGTTAGGATATTTAGATGTTATAACTTTAGATCGAGACCCCACCCAGTTGCTCGAAAATCACTCGACGCAGGGTGTCTTATTCACTGCTGCCTGCATTTTTGGATTTTTCTTCGCGCGAAAATCAAGCTTTCTTGTAAGGATGTTGTTCGTAGCCTTAAGTATTGGGTTTTTGGCTAATATTTTATTTTTATCTACTGGAAGAGCAGGTTACTTATTTGCAGTCGCTTCAATTTCGACTTTGATTTTTTTAGAATCGAATAAAAATAAAATCCTCGTGACTCTTATCTCGGCAATGTTACTAATTCTATTTGTTGGATCTTCAGAAACAGCTAAAACCAGGCTCAATGAAGGATTTAGTGAAATACTAAATGTCGATGAAGCAACGGAAATGAATTCGCTTGGATTTAGGATAGTAGCTTGGAAAAATACTACCGCCTTGATTTCCAATAAAGTGGTCTTGGGGTCGGGCTCTGGTTCCTTTCGCTATGATTATGGCTATTTGATCGATCCGACTGGAAACTGGTTAAAAAGTATGGCCGAAAATCCGCGATATAACCAGGATCTAGGTGATTGGCGGATGAGAATAATTGATGATCCTCATCAACAGTATCTTCATATATTTGCTGAATACGGCTTGATTGGATTTCTCATTTTCACTACGGCACTCTTTTCTTGGTTTTTTTTCAGCGCAGAACGACCGAATTTTTTTGTGAACGTGGCAATAGCTTTTTTGATCGGAACCGCCGCTAACAGCCTGTTCAATGGTCATTTTTCGGCTTTTGTTGAGGGTAGATTCCTTTGGGTCTTTTTGAGTGCATTTATGGCGGGGACAGGATTCGATATGCGAAAGCATGTTGAAAGCTGAATGTTGGACACACAACTAGCGACGAAATAGTATGAATAGACCTATTGTGGTTTTCTTGTTAGCCGCGGGCTTCGGAAGCAGATTGCGACCCTATACTGATCATTGGCCTAAGTGTCTGATGCCGATTAATGGGAGGCCGCTTCTGGAGTACTGGTTGAGTATGGCGAAGACCCTTGGCGCAAAAAATGTGCTGGTTAACGTTCATTATTTGGCTGATACTGTTCGTGGATTTTTGGAGAGGGCAGTTTTCAAAAACTGGGTTCAAGCTGTTTATGAAGCAGAACTCCAAGGCACCGCTGGCGCGCTTCGTGCAAATTATGAAAAGCTGCAGAACACTACTGTTTTACTGGTGCATGCAGATAATTACTGTGACTGTGATCTCGAGAATTTTATTAGATTCCACCATACCAAGAGACCAACAAATTGCGTAATAACGATGATGGTTTTTAACACGCAAGACCCCACAAGTTGCGGGATTGTAGAGCTGGGTAGCGATAACGTGGTGATTGGTTTTCATGAGAAAGTTGATAATCCTCCTGGGAACATAGCCAACGGGGCTGTGTATTTGATGGAGCCAGAAGTGCTTGACTGGGTGCGCGGTCGATCAGATGTGAATGATTTCAGTACCCAGGTGCTTCCGCAATTTGTTGGTCGCATTGCAGTTTGGTGGAATACGGGCATACATGTGGACATAGGCTCTATCGAAGCGCTACGAAAATTACAGGTGCTGCCAATTAGTGAAACGTCGCTTTTCGATACAAATGATGACGACTGGACAAAAAAGTTTGCGTCGAATCCGATCCATCAAAAGATCCAATGCATGACGTATTTCGACAACAGGGATAGTGAAAATTAATGAGTATGCGTATTCTTGTAACAGGTGCTTGCGGGTATAAAGGAAACGTTTTGGTTCCTAAGCTTTTGGATGCAGGACATTCAGTAATTGCTTTCGACATAATGTGGTTTGGAAACGATCTGGCGAGCCATCCTAATCTTCGTGTGGTTAAAGGTGATATTAGACAGACCGAAAGCATTCCACTGGAAGGGGTAGACGCTATTATTCACTTGGCGTCTATTGCAAATGATCCCGCAGGAGATCTTGATCCCAAGCTAACGTGGGAAATAGGTGCATTGGCTACGATGCAATTAGCCGATAAAGCTGTGCGACTGGGAGTTGATCGTTTTATTTATGCTTCGTCAGGCAGCGTATATGGTTTAAAGGATGAGGAACATGTGACAGAAGACTGTTGTTTAGTCCCGCTGTCTGAGTACAACAAGACTAAGATGGTGGCTGAGCGAGCCCTTTTAAGTTATACCGATGACATGCGAATTCAAATAGTGCGACCCGCCACGGTATGCGGCTTATCGCCTCGAATGCGTCTTGATGTCTCCGTAAATATACTGACTATGCAGGCACTCACGCGAGGCGAGATTACCGTATTTGGTGGTGATCAGACACGCCCGAATATTCACATAGACGAGATAACAGATTTGTACCTCTACCTTCTTGGGCGGCCAGATATCGTTGGAATCTATAATGCGGGGTTTGAAAATCTCTCGATTCGGCAGATAGCGGAAATGGTTTGCACAAAGGTCGAAGCCAAGATCAAGATCATGCCTTCAAATGACCCCCGTTCATATCGTGTTAATTCCGACAAGCTTCTTGCTGCTGGTTTTAAGCCGAAGAAGACGGTAAAACATGCGATCGATGAAATTTGTGCTGCCTTCAAAACTGGACAATTGCGAGATCAAGAGCGATTTCATACGGTAAAATGGATGAAAAAATTAGAAGTGATGCGAACAGAGGTATGATTCAAACTGACTTTCGGGATTTCGCGCAAGGCTACTTTGGTCGGCTGACCACGGCGCTCGACCATATTCCATTGGACTACGTGGAGACCCTTGCTAGCGCGTTGACAATAGCGTGGCAACGCAACCGGCAAGTTTTCATTTTTGGAAATGGGGGTTCTGCTGGAAATGCTATTCATTTGGCCAACGATTTTTTGTACGGCATCTCTAAACAATTTGGCCATGCCTTGCGCGTTACAGCACTGCCGGCAAATCCCGCGGTAATTACCTGTCTGGCGAATGATATAGGCTATGACGGAATTTTTTGCCACCAGCTCTCAGTGTTGGCCGAATCGGGAGACATAGCTATCGCCCTCAGTGGTAGCGGTAACTCACCTAACATTCTCCGTGCACTCGAATATTGCGCTCAAAATAATATTGAATCTTTCGCTATCCTGGGCTACTCAGGTGGTAGAGCTAAAGAATTGGCTAAGCACGCGATCCATGTTCCCGTCGATGATATGCAGGTTAGTGAAGATCTTCAGCTAGTAGTAGGGCATCTAATGATGCAGTGGCTCTATTCAAAGCGCGAAATCTGCAAGAGTAAAATAAAATGATTTGCGGCGAATTCTTTTGGTAAGTTGATGGAATTTCCCAACAAAACTCTAGCTGCGATCCTCGTTGAACAGAGAAAAGATTTGGTAGTTTGCGAAATCAGTCTGCCGAGGACTCTCGGAGTTGGTCAGGTTTTGGTTGAATTGTATTACAGCGGAATCTGTGGTAGCCAGATTGGTGAAATTGATGGAGTTAAGGGGCCCGATAAATGGTTGCCTCACCTGCTTGGTCATGAGGCTAGCGGCAAGGTTTTGGCCGTTGGCCCAGGTGTGAAGCATGTAAAGCCCAGGCAACTCGTTGTGGCTCATTGGCGGCCCGGTAAAGGCATCGAAGCAGATACACCCGAATATAGCTTGAATGGGGTCGCAGTAAATGCGGGCCTAGTTACTACCTTTAATCGCCATGCGATCATTTCTGAAAATAGGCTTACGCCAATTCCCGCTGAGACAGATTTAAAAACAGCCGCGTTATATGGCTGCGCTATTACCACTGGCCTCGGAACCATTGAAAATGAGGCTAACATCCGATTTGGAGACCGCGTGGTGATCTTTGGAGCGGGTGGTATAGGGCTTAACCTAATTCAAGGTGCCGTGTTTGCGGGCGCTGCGCAAGTTGTGGCCGTAGATCTCTACGACAACCGTCTGGCGTTAGCGCGTCAGTTAGGTGCTAGTGACGTAATAAACGGAACTACTACAGATGTCTTTCAGGCGATTGATCAATCTCTCGCCGGTGAATCAGCCGATATCTTCATTGATAATACCGGGCAGCCAGAAGTTATTGCCAAGGGCTACCAAATTATTAACTCTACTGGTCGCGTAGTTCTTGTGGGCGTACCCAAAAATGGTGCAAAGACACCGCTCGAAACCTTGGATCTTCATTTCGGGAAGTCTATCACTGGAACAGCAGGTGGGCGGAGCCAACCAGATCAAGATATCTATCGTTATATGCGTCTTTTTGAGAGTAAAGGCATTAGCCTCGATCCCCTGGTTACAGAAGTGGCTCCCTTGCAGAGGGTCAATCAGCTTATTGCCCAGATGCGGAGCGGGGAGACTGCCGGCCGTTGTCTTATAGATTTAGGATCTGGTATTTCATGAGTTCTATATTAGTGTTGGGAAGTAATTCTTTTTCCGGCGCAAGCTTTTGTAGCTATCTGCTTAGGCAGGGTATCGACGTTATAGGTGCTAGCCGCTCACCCGAGGCAGCAGAAGTTTTCCTGCCATACAAGTGGCTTGATGTGGTTAAGCAAAAAAGAATGCGTTTTTTGCAGCTTGACCTCAATCACGATTTGCATGTTCTCGAACAACTTTTGCGACAAGAGAAGATCAAAGTAATTGTGAACTTCGCGGCACAGAGCATGGTAGGAGAGAGTTGGGACAAGCCCGATGATTGGATGCGAACCAATGTGATGTCTGTAGCTCGGCTAGCTGAAATGCTTCGTCACATTGATTTTCTTGAAAAATATGTGCATGTGACCACACCAGAGGTGTATGGATCTACCGATGGTTGGATCTCTGAAGAAACGCCGCACAATCCTTCCACTCCCTATGCTGTGTCGCGTTCCGCTGGTGACGCGCTTTTAAAGATTTACAGAGAAACCTTTGGGTTGCCGGTAGTATCCACTCGTGCTTCGAACGTTTATGGTCCGGGCCAGCCTCTCTATAGAATTATACCCAGGACCGTCTTCTTTTTAATTACAAATCGAACTCTTGAGTTACATGGTGGTGGGGTCTCAACTCGATCATTTATTCATATTGATGATGTAAGCAGCGCTACTTGGAAAATAGCTCAACATTCCTGCATCGGTGAGACTTACCATATCTCCACTGACCGAATCATTTCTATTAAGAATTTGGTATCTCTAATATGTGCGAAACTCAAAACTCCGTTTGACGACCAGGTGAGGGTGATAGACGAGCGGTTGGGTAAAGATAGTGCGTACTGGTTGAGCAGTGTAAAGCTGCGCTCAACGATGGACTGGGAGGATACCATACCCCTTGAACAGGGAATCGATGACACCGTTGCTTGGGTAAGAAACAATCTTGCGGCCTTACAGTCTCAGCCAATTCAATATAATCACAAGCCATGAACGTATCTCAGGTGTCAACCATGAAAGAGTTAGAGCAAATCGCGCGTACAATTCGCTTTCGAACAATTCGTAACTCGCACTTTACTGGAACACCTCATTTAGGATCATGCCTTTCGTGCACAGATCTCCTCGTGTGGTTGTATTGGGATATCTTGAAACTGGATTCGCGTATCCCTGAGGCTCCGGAACGTGACCGCTTCATCTTGAGTAAAGGCCACGCAGCGCCAGTACTTTTCCAAGTGTTGGCCGAACGAGGTTTCTTCCCTATGACGGAGCTTGAAAACTATGGAAATGATGGTTCAATTTTCGGTGAACATCCCCCTTCACCAAGACATCTTTCTGGTATCGAGGCGGCTACGGGGTCTTTGGGGCATGGACTTCCCATGGGTTTAGGTATGGCGTTGGCCGGACGCATTCAAGGACTGCCTTACAACGTCTACGTGATCTTGAGTGACGGTGAGTGCAACGAGGGATCGGTTTGGGAGAGTGCCCTTATGGCTGCAGCCCAGGGTGTACAAAATCTTACCATCTTCGTTGATTACAATAAGTGGCAAGCAACCGGCCGAAGCAATGAAGTGCTAGGCCTCGCTCCATTGGCTGAAAAATGGAAAGCTTTTGGTTGGGCGTCGACTGAAATTGACGGTCATTCTTTCGAAGATATGGCAAAAGTGCATCAAATCTTTTCCGATGACCCCCGGCCTAAGGCAATTATCTGTAATACCATTAAAGGTAAAGGTATTCCGTTTATGGAGGATGATAACAATTGGCACTATCGAATTCCTACCAAGGAAGAGGTAAGTCGGAGTGCGCAAGTGCTGCAGATTCCCGCTGACGAGGTTTCGCTTGAAGGCTCTATTCCTATTAGCCACGGATAGGTGTTGTTGATCCTATGAGAAATGCATTTGCGGATGAAGTTACCCGATTAGCCAAGGAGGATCCTAGGGTCATCCTTTTGTCCGGCGATATTGGCAACAGGCTGTTCGACAAGTTACGGGCCCAAAGCCCGAATCAATTTCTTAACTGTGGCGTGGCAGAACAAAACATGATGGGCGTTGCGGCAGGTATGGGTCTCTGCGGTCTGCGGCCCATTGTTTACACGATTGCCCCGTTTACTACGTCGCGTTGCCTAGAGCAGATAAAAGTTGACGTGGCCTACCATGAAGCTCCAGTGATCATAGTTGGCACTGGGTCTGGTTTATCATACGCAAGTTTAGGCCCAACCCATCATAGCCTCGAGGACTTCGCGATTCTTCGAGCAATTCCAAACATACAGATAATTGCGCCATGGGACGCCGCATCAACACGAGCTTGCTTGCGTATGGCGCTGCAGAACAATAAGCCCACGTATATCAGGATTGGTAAAAAAGGTGAGGCGGATCTTTGTAAAGACCAAAGCGTACCCAAAATTGGCTCCGGTTTGACACTCGTCAGAGGAACACAACTTTGTATTATTGCCGTGGGTACAGTAGCTCATGAAGTACGATTGGCAGCAAACAGATTGAAGCAAATAGGCGTAGAGGTAGAGGTTGTAATTACCCATACAATTAAACCCGTTCCCTTGTCTCTATTTGACGGTCTCTTGAACCAGTTTGATCGCTTTGTGACGGTTGAAGAGCATGCACATATTGGGGGGTTTGGAGAGACTTTTCTGAGCCATCTGGCAATGCGACAGCTGAATAAGCGAGTCATTTGTTTAGGTACGGACGACAGATTTATGACAGCTGTCGGGTCCCAGTCTTATGCTCGCGAATATTTTGGAATTGATGCTAGCGCAATTGTTAATGCAGCTAATAGACTTTTGTAGGGGTGGTTTTTGCTAATCGGCTTGGATTTCGACAATACTATCGTTTGCTATGATAGAGCTATTGTTCGATTGGCCGATAAGTTGTTGAAATTGCCCTCCGACCTTCCCCGAACAAAACTTGCCATCCGAGATTATTTAAGATCGGTCAATAGAGAGTCCGAGTGGACAGCTTTTCAAGGAGAGCTCTATGGGCCGGGTATGTCTTATGCAGAACCTTTTGATCATTCAGTGGAAACTATGCAGTTGCTTAAGGCCGCGGGTTATTCACTTTGCATCATAAGTCATAGGAGCTTAAGGCCATATGCTGGGCCCACTTATGACTTACATGTGGCAGCCAGAGCATGGATCGACGAGAACTTAGCGTCAGATGTCATAGTCAACTCGCAGGCTTTTTTTTATGAGACGAGGGATCAAAAAATCGCTGCTATTGGAGCTTTAGAATGTGACGTCTTCGTAGATGACTTACCAATAATTATAGAAAATGGGGTCTTTCCAAGCACCTGCCAGCCAATTTTATTTGATCCTGATAATTTTCACGTCAAAGTCAACTCTGTTCGCATTACTCATTGGAGCCAACTTCCGATGATGTTACCTAGCTTCCAGTGAAGTTTCCGTTTCATCCACCAGAGTTTGCTACAGAGTGGTGTCGTAGTCTAGGCGTAAACCCTAATACGTTGGAATCGCTACAAGGTGGTATCAACAACCAGGTTTTTATCTGCGGTGTAGGTGATAACTCGTTCATTCTTAAGGGATATGCTATGGATTCTGTTGAAAAGCATGACCGCTTTGAGGCAGAAGTGGAGTTTCTGACTTACGCAAACCAGGTAGCATCCGAGTTCGTGCCTCGTCTGCTTTATACAAATGACGTTAGTCGTAGTTTGGTGTTGCAATATTTGAAGGGAGATCGATTTCAAGATGGGGTACATCCGTCTGAAGCAGATATTGGTCAGGCTTTAACTTTTATGCTGAGTTTGAACGCCGATTTAGAGTTAGCAAAAAGAAAAATTCACAGTAACGCTGCAGAGAGTTTTCTTAGGTTAACTGATCACTTGCGGAATATTGAGCAACGTATCCAGAAAATGAGCTCAGAGCATCTCCCTCAATACTTAAAAAGCCATGTGAACACGATCATTTCACGATTGAGTCGGCAACTGGAAGATCTTCAGGAGCGAACCGCGAGATTGATTGCTAGCGGATACTGTGAAGATATGGTGGAGCCAGATAAATTGTGTGTCTCACCTAGCGATTTTGGTTTTCATAACGCTATCCATAGTGCGGGAAAGGTTAAATTTTTTGATTTCGAGTTTGCGGGCTGGGATGATCCAGCAAAGGCTGTTGTAGACTTTGACCTACAGCCGAGAGTACCGGTTGAATTTAAAAAACACGTGCTCGGAAAGGGATTACCTAATCATTACAGAGGTCTGAAAGAGCGGTGCTACGCGCTATTACCTATTTTAAGGCTGAAATGGGCCTGCATAATTCTAGCACCGTTGGATCCGATTCGATGGGCTAAACGTAATCAAGTCTGTAACGGCTATGACCTTGCAGACCAGCTTCAGGCTAAACTTTTAATGGCTACCATCTACCTAGAGGAGGACTAGTTATTGAGTTATTTGGATTTGATGTCGCCCTTGCACAAGGCAACCTCTCGAGACTATTTAGCTCGGGTAAATGATCGCGAGTATCCTAAACCCAGAGCTGCCGAACTCGCCAAGCAATGGGGATTCGATTATTGGGATGGGGACCGCCGTGTTAATTACGGAGGTTACCGATATATTCCGGGTCGGTGGGCTCCAGTCGCTAAGTTAATGATCGAAGAATACAATTTGGGGCCAGGGAGCAGAGTTTTAGATGTTGGCTGTGGGAAGGGGTTTCAAATATACGAACTGTCGCAGTTATTACCCGACATGACAGTGCGAGGAATCGACATCTCCACTTATGCTATCGAAAATGCTCACGAAGACGTCAAACATTTGATAGATCACGGAACTGCGGCAGATCTTCCGTACCCGGATAAATACTTTGACCTAGCTTTTTCAATAAATACGTTGCATAACCTTTATAATAGTGAACTTGACAAAGCTTTACGTGAGATGCAGCGAGTCGGTAAACACCAGTATTTGTGCGTAGAGTCGTACAGAAATGAGACGGAAAAAGCGAATCTGCTCTATTGGCAAGTAACTTGTGAACAATTTAACACTCCTGATGATTGGGAATGGTGGTTTAAAAACACAGGTTTCGACGGTGATTTTTCTTTTATATATTTTGAGTAGATATGAATAACTGTAGACTTTGTGGATCAGAACAGCTGAAGCAAGCATTTAATTTTGGTGCTCAGCCCATCGTTCATCATCTTTTACTTTCTGAGCAACAACGCTCGCCTCTTTTTGAGTTCACTATGGCAAGTTGTCAGGATTGTGGTTTCCTTCAGTTGACTCAGTTTCCTGAGGCGAATTTACTTTATGATAATTATTTCACTCTAAGTTCGTGGAAGCCGCAACCCCATGCTGAGCAGCTCATTCGAGTGATGACTAGACTTTATGGACTTGATGAGCAGTCTCGGATTTTCGAAATTGGGAGTAATGACGGAGGTTTCCTGGATTTACTAAAGTCAAAAGGCTTTAATCACATCTTTGGAGTCGAACCAACGAATGATGCTAGTTCAATTGCTATAGAAAAAGGACTGCCTGTCACGCGATCTTTCTATAATTCTCTAGCCATCGATAGCTTATTAGAACAATTCCCCGATACGGATTGCATAGTAAGTCGGCAAGTCATTGAGCATATTGAAAATTTGACAGATTTTATGACCTGTATCAGGTCGCAGCTAAAAGTTGGAGGTGGGCTAATTTTAGAATTTCCCGATCACTCAATGAACTATGAGCAACTGGATTACACATTTTGGGAAGAGCACGTTAATTACTTTACCATAAATACCATTCAATACTTACTTAGTAGGTTCGGCTTTAGGATAATTCATTATGAGACCGCGTTATTTTCAGGGAAATGTCTAATGGTATTTGCTGTGAAAGAAGATGAAATAAATCCGACTCTGAAGGGTGCTCATCATGAAGTCAGTCGCGTTAGTGATTATGTAGAAGAATTTCCTAAGTTTAAGCTTAAGTTGAAAACGTTTATTGAAAAGGAATATAAGAGCAAAAAATTAATCATGTATGGATGTGGTTCTCGTTCATCAAATTTTATTAATTTGCTTGACTTATCACAATATTTTTCGTGTTTTGTTGACGATCAAAAAGAAAAACAAGGAAAAATTTGTCCAGGAAACTATTTGCCCATCTTGAGCCCAGAAGAGGTCCTTCAGAATGAGGCATTTATCGCCTTGGGGGTGAATTCAGAGGTGGAGTCGACCGTGATAAAAAAGCATGCATTGGAAAACTTTTTTTCAGTACTTCCACCGAGTCGTCATCTCCCAGATTTTTGGAGAACCTCTGTTGAATAAGTATCACAAAAAAAATTCGCTTATAGATTCTGAACCAATGTTCTACAGGAGAAAAACCTGTCGTTTGTGTGATTCAGTAAAATTAGAAAAGATTCTGAGTTTTCCAAGCAGCCCGCCAGTGGATAATTATCGTTACGCGAATGAACCAGAGATAAGTCTTCCTGATCTCCCGATGGACTTATACATGTGTTCGAAATGTGGGCACGCTCAACTTTTGGATGTAGTAAAACCAGAAATATTGTTCGGTAACTATATTTATACGTCGAGTAGTAGTCCCGATCTCCAGGAACATTTTGGGGCCTACGTTGAGGTACTAAAGAGCAAGGTAAATTTAAATAGTGGCGATTTTGTAATAGACATAGGAAGCAACGATGGTCTACTTTTGCAGAAACTTCAAGCCATTGGCTGCAAGGTCCAAGGAGTTGATCCTGCCGAATCTGTAGCGAATCGAGCAATAGAAAATAACATACCCACCATTGTAAGTTTTCTGAATGAAACAGTTGTAGAGGGGATATTGGCCGAGTCGGGCCCCGCAGATTTTGTCACTGCAAATAATGTTTTTTCCCATTCCGATGACTTGAGAAACTTTGCGCAAATGATTCGGTGTTTATTGAAGCCTGAAGGTGTATTTATTTTCGAGGTGTCATACCTAAAAGATCTGGTTGAAAATAAAGTCCTGGACTACGTTTATCACGAGCACTTGGCGCATCATAGCGTTGTTCCATTAAAGCGCTTTTTTGAATCTATTGGGATGCGATTATTTGACGTAGAGCACGTTAACGTTAAGGGCGGAAGTATTCGGGGGTTCGCCTCGTTAGTCGATTCCTCTTGGCAGGATTCAGGCAGTGTTGAACTCTTTATCCAAGACGAGCTAGAAATAGGGCTTTACGGGGATGATGTTTACCGCAATTTGACCGATTATTTCAGCCAGCTGAAAAGCCAGATCAATGCCGAGTTACGTAGGGAGATGGATATGGGTCACGTTATTGCATCGTATGGAGCATCAGCAACAAGTACTGTCCTCCTAAAGCTTCTCGGAATTGAAGAATTTGTTTCTTTTATTATTGATGATAATGTTGATCGACAAGGACGATTGAGCCCTGGAGCTCTATTGCCCGTATATCCTAGATCTTTTTTACTTGATAAGAAACCGGCGGTGACTTTTATCGCTGCGTGGAGATTTTCTGATTTGATATTATCACGGAATGCTGAATATCTTGCTGCTGGTGGTAAGTTTATAGTGCCGCTTCCAAGCATTACTAAAGTCTCTGCTTATGACTAGACGTATCTGGGTTTTTGGCGGCACGAGTCCACTCGGCAGAGCGCTGACATTTGAGCTAGAGCGGGATGCAGAAGTAATTTGTTTTGGGCGGTCGGAGCCAGAAAGTGGCACTAAGTGGGTCAATGTTGACTATAGTGATGAGCAGAATCTCCGACAAATTGTAAGACTAAATTTCGTGGAGAAAGCCCCGAGTGGTATCGTGTTCACTCAGCGTTACCGGCCGCCGAAACAAGAGTTAACTTTGGATTCGGTTTCTAAGGGATTAAAGATTGAGTTGGGCCCTCTTTTTGCTATCGTAGATCTGATAAAAGAGATGGATAATTCAGGTCTGTTGAGAGCAATGGTTTTGTTCAGCTCGACTGCGGCTCATTCAGCACATTTGGATGTTCCAATCTTCTATCATATTCTCAAGTCATCGACGATCAGTTCAGTTACTTCATTGGCTCCTCAACTAGGACAACGTAACATCAACATAAATACTCTGGTTTTGGGCGATTTTCTAAAGTATCCAACTGAAAATTATTCCGATGAAGAAAGATTAAATTTTCAGAAAATAGCCGAAATTTCCGCGGACAGACGTTGTGGTTCAATATCTGATATTGTCAAGGCTACCCAATATTTATTGTCGGATGAAGCTAGTTTCATTACCGGACAAGCTATTCATGTAGACGGCGGAGCTAGTTTAATTTCTCCCGCATCTTATATCAGGAGCGTCAGCTTGTGAAACAAATCAAACGCACAACAGATCCATCGTTATTATTTATTAAGGATAAGATTCTAGGAAAAAATCAAGTCAAGATGCTAAATGGCTTGGGTTTTTCCGAGACAGGTGCGCGGCGTCTGTGCTTCCATTCGTCCAATGAATCATTATTACACGTGATGGCAGTTCAGACGCGCGATGGTGAGGTTTTCCCGCGTCATGCCCATTTAGATAGTGATGAGTTGATCGTGGTGATTCAAGGTACACTGCGGATCCGGATTTGGTTAAATGAAGATGATGAAGAGCCTGTGGCATACTTTTTGGGGACCGATTTGAATAAGTGTGATTGTGCTGCGATTTGCATTCCTAGGTGGAGTTTTCACGATACAATGGCAGCAGAACCCGATACCGTGTATCTCGAATCCAAACTAGGGCCATTTAAGCCTGAATCCACATTACGCAAGACCCTTTGACTTGTTTTTTGAATACAGTAAAGTCCATCAAATTTTCAGGAGATGCGATCAAATTCCTGATCTTTCGCATAGGTCCTTGAAGGATATGTAGCGAATTATAATGAAGATTGGCTATTGGTATTGAAGCGTGAATTCTTCTTGGTGGTGAGTATAAATATTTTATCCGAGGGGAAAAATAGCAACATAGAAAACAAAGGATTATTGTCTGATGCTTCTGAGTTCTCGAAAGGTTGAAAGTATGAAATTATCTGGATTTGAGAAAATTGAAGGTATTTTAGATGAATCTGAAGTCAACGCCATCGAGAGATTAATAATCGATCAGATTAATTTATTTACCCAAGTAAAGATTAAATCTCTGAAGAAGTATCACTTTGTTTCCGACTCTGTTCACCAACAGCTTTTGTCAAAAAAAGATGCAAGGGTCTTCACTCGGAAGTCGGTAGAAAAAATATTATTGATGCCTTTTTTCTTAGAACTCCAAAACCGGTTTCAAGAATTTACGATATCGAATGTGGTCACTGAAGATAATGAATTAAATGCGAAGGAAATTTATTTTCGACTTGTGAGGCCGAATTGTCCCTCTGATATTGGTTGTCCCCATTGCGATTTTTGGTTTCATAACGCATATAATCTTGATTATGGCGGCCCTGGGAGTACCTGGAAATGTTGGATTCCCATCACTGTGGAGTCAATGAAAAGTGGTTTGGAGTTTTATCCCAATGCCGCGTTAAATAAAGTTAGCTATAGTGCTTACAACAAAAAGCTTTCGTGTGATAAAAATCAGGCTGCTCTTGGAAAATCCGTGCTAGTGCCAATTCAATCTGGGGACATCCTGATTTTTCGAGATGACGTTATTCATTCTGGGGCGATGAATCGGGGTTCCGAGACCCGATCAAGTATTGAGATTACATTTATAAAAAAGTGACGCGAGCAAATGAAAATATCGTCTTACTCAATGGAAGGTGAGGACATTATATTAGCCTCTCTTTTGCGAGACTCTGAGAACAAAACCTTCCTAGATATTGGAAGTAGTGAGCCTATTAAGAATTCAAACACGTACTACTTTTACAAAAGAGGTTGGCGTGGGGTCGCCGTTGATGGAAGAGATCTTGCCGCCGATTGGGCGAGGGATAGACCTGGAGATATCTTTGTGCAATCGCTTTTGGGCGATAGCGATGGAGGATCAACCGACTATTGGATCTTTCCTGATCCGACCATGAATACCGTTGACGACGAAACAGGAGCTCGTTACGCCGCAAGGTTTTCGGGATCAGACGTCATGCGTGTCAACGTCCCGATTTGCAGAGGTTATGACGTTTATCGTGAGTTTTACGGAGAGTCAGGTGGGTGCAGTATGGGTCCACCTGAAATAGTCTCGATAGATGTGGAGGGATTTGAACTGCCTGTATTGAAAGGTTTATTAGAACCTGACCGGGAGTGGCGCCCAGCAGTCTTAGTGGTTGAGACTAAGCTGTTTAACTTTTTAAAACCTTTAAACCACGATATTGTGAATTATCTTTTAGGTACACATTGTTATGCTTTAATTGCCAAGACGCCGCTGAACGCATTTTTTGTTGACCCGAAAAATTCTATTTTTAATTGGATACCATCTTCGATGTTAAAAAACTATTTATGAAATGGCTTTGGTATTGATTAAACGACATTCAAAAGTTAAGTGTTTCAGATAGAGAAAGTCTCATGTCAGTATTAGTGTTAGGTCATTTTAATATTTTGCATCCCGGTCATATTCGATTGTTTAAATTCGCAAGGGAGCTGGAGGCAAACCTGATAGTTGCGGTTGAAAGTGATCGTTTAGCGGGTCACGCCGCCCATATTGCAGATTATTTACGGCTAGAAAGTGTTAGAAATTGCGCGCTAGTTGATGAAGCGTTCATTTTTGATGAACCGGTAACTGCGCTTATAGATAGATTAAGGCCCAATTTTGTAGTGAAAGGGAAAGAATTTGAGTCAAAGTTTAATGCTGAGGCAGAGGTAATTGAAAGTTATGGTGGACGACTAATATTTAGCTCTGGAGATATGCAGTTTTCGTCAGCTGATCTTATTCGCCACGAATTAACGAGTCATTCAACATCCAAAGCCCCGCTGCCTCGAGGTTTTATGGATCGTCACGGGATAACTGTTGAACGGCTATTAACGATAATTGATTCTTTTGCAAACGTAAAAATCTTAACCATAGGCGATATAATCGTTGACGATTATATCCAGTGTGAACCTCTAGGTATGTCACGTGAAGACCCCACTTTGGTTGTGTCGCCCGTTGATAAAAAGCGTTTTGTTGGGGGCGCTGGAATCGTGGCTGCTCACTCAAAGGGCTTGGGTGCAAAAAGTAGTCTAATTTCGGTGATTGGTAAGGATAAGGGCGGAGAATTCTGTTTGGCTGAGTTAGACAAGCTCGGTGTTAGCTGTTGTTTGACTGAAGATGTAGGTCGACCGACCACGGTTAAAGAAAGATATAGAAGTCAAGGGAAGACATTACTTCGAGTGAGTCACCTTCAACAAGGAACTATATCTAGAGATTTGCAAACAGTGATAATTGACAATGCGAAAAAGGCTTTGCAAGCATGCGATGTTCTAGTGTTTTCGGACTTTAATTATGGCGTTCTCTCAACGGTTATCGTTGAGGAACTGATAAAAATTGCGAAAGAAAATCGAGTGGTAGTAGTCGCGGATAGCCAATCATCTAGTCAGCTCGGAGATGTGAGTCGGTTTAGCGATGCTGACCTACTGTTGCCGACGGAGCGTGAAGCGCGCGTTAGTACTCAGAATCGAGAGGATGGGCTTGTAGTGCTTGCTGAACAGCTCAGACAAAAAGCAAATGCAAAGAATATTTTTTTAAAGCTTGGGGCTGATGGAGTCCTAATTCACACTCCAGACTATGCTTCTGCGGGCTGGCTTACTGATCAAGTCGAAGCCCTTAATGGTTCTCCAAAAGATGTTGCTGGAGCTGGTGATTCAATGATGGTCGGCGGTGCTTTAGCACTTGGGGCCGGGGCTAACATTTGGGAAGCAGCTTGCATTGGCTCAATTTTAGCTGCTATCCAGGTAGGAATGTTAGGGAACGTTCCCTTGCGGACTAGTGTCATAAAACAAGTGCTTACCCAATAGCGAGTAATAGATTGTTTTCATATAAAGATCAGATCAGACAGCTAGTGGAGGGTGGCCCATCCCTAGTTAATAAAAAACTTAGAAAGTTAACAGGAGCATTAAAGCGACTTCCACTTCTTCTGCATGGAGTATGGGCGATACCCGTGGTCCTTCTCATAAGGCTGATAAGGCCGCTAAAGGTATTTAGAATAGGTAGCCCCCGCGTCTCGAGGATAGGACACTTCGCCGCAGAAGTTGGTCAGCGTAAAGCCAGGGATTTAGTGGAAACTAATTCAAATTTTATAGATTTGTATTATTTTGATAACAAAGCGAGTTGCTCAAACCTCTACTGGGCAGAAGTAGCGCGCCGGTGGTTTAGAATTCACGCTTGGCTTCAGCACGTCTCCTTTTGGAATCGAATAATTCCTTTTGGCAAACTTCATCAAATAGATTTAAGTGAATCTGGATCACGAGACCTAGGTGGATACCTAGAAAAAGCCCAGTTAAAACTCCCAATCACAAAGGACGAGAATGAGTTAGTAATACAATGGATGGCCCAGTTCGGATGGAAAATTGGAGATCCTTTTGTTTGTCTATTAGTAAGAGATGCAGAATATTTAAACGCTCAATTTTCCGATCGGAGCTGGGAATATCATAACTATCGCGATTCAGATGTTCAAACCTATGTCAAAGCGATAGATTACCTAACATCTAATGAAATATTCGTATTCCGCATGGGGAAAAAAATGACCAACCCCGTCAATTTCGTTAACAGTAAATTTATCGATTACGCTTTTCGAAAAGACCAATCGGACATGTTAGATGTTTGGCTTTTTGCGAATTGTAATCTGTGCATCACAACTGGGTCAGGCCCGGATATGATAAGCGATGTATTTCGACGCCCGATTTTAGCTATAAATTTTTTGCCTCTCCAGAACCTTTGGTCATGGAGTGACGCCATTCATTATCCAAAAATATTAAGGTGGCAGTCATCCCAGAGAATACTCACATCAGACGAGTATTTGACACATAGTTACTATACTACTGAGGAGTATCACGCTAATGGAATTGATATACATGATTTGTCCGATCTCGATATCTACGAGGCCGTAAAAGAAGCGTGGGAAAGAGTTTGTGGTGCATGGATACAAGAAGCAAGTAACGAAAGAGAACTAACTCAAAAATTTCTTGTAACCCTTACTAACCATCCTAATTTCGACCAATTTCATGGATTTCTGCACCCGAAGGTCGACCTTGCTGCAAACTTTCTCGAGCTAACAAGCATTGATATCAGAGAAACCAATCGTTGATCAGGATGACCGAGTCAGTTGCACTCCACTCCCTTTATGCATTTGCGAGCAGACTACTAGACTCAAAGAGCCCAATTCCAAAAAAATAAGGATTTGTTCCCATTGGCTTAACAAAGGAGGTTGTTCAAAATGGAAAGCAAGGCAGGATTTTGTAAAGAGGTATAATGTAATGCGGCCGTAACAGATTAGAAAAAAGGAAAAACTGACCTTTCAAACGAAAATTTTCCGTCATTTTAATCAAAGATAAGATGTTTGTTGGCCAAGTCGAAGATATGATAGCGAAATAAGGTTTTAATACCCTTAGAAAAATTCGCCTATGATGAATCTTAACAAAAAAATTAATTAAATGAAATTAAATGAAACGAGACCAAAGTGGTATCATTAAGACAATTTATCTTTTTAGCATAAGATCCTAACGAATTAGTTCAAGATCAAGATCGAATGGTGAATAAAATCATTTTTCTAAATAATTAAACGGGGGCGATTATTCGAATGTTGAAATATTGGTTTGAGGTAATCCGAAATTGCGAAATACCTTTTCATAGATTTGTTGCAATACTTATCTTCGTTTTTTTAATACTCGGTTTAGATCTCATAACACTCTCAAGCATTCCCATTTTTTTTGCCGAAGAAAATAGCTTTCAGTTTCCTCTATTAGAGAGTGAATTAGCCGCCGATAAAACATTGGTCTTTGCGGTGATACTAATAAGTTTTATGTTACGAACATTACTTTCCTTTTTTTTCCAAGTTATCGTTATCAAATTCGGTGTAGATCTTCAGCTATCGCTGAGAGAAAGACTGCTGCGGAAAAAACTGGAAGCTGGTTACCATGAAGATTATCGCGATAACCTTTCCAGTGATTTCATATTTGGGTTACAAGTAGTTCCGACTTCAATAGCCAATTTATTGATACAGTTTTTTCAGGCATGTGGAGAGGCTTTCATTGGGATTGGGCTGATTATCTTCATCGCCAGCATAAGTTCAGATCTTTTCGTTTCATTTTTTTTCGGTTTTGGATTGATTGGTTTGTTTTACTTGACTGTTTTCAAAAGAATAACAAAAGAGGCTGGAAAGATCGAAAATGCAATGGTCTCGAGGATGCTATTACAGTTGAAAGAAGTTCATCACGGCATCAACGATATTAAACAATTTAGAGCTCAGAATTACTTCTTTGAACGGCTACAGGATGCGTTTAGGAGACTTGCAGGGTCTATTGTAACCATTAGAGTAATCTCGTCGGGCACACGTTATGTCCTCGAATTGGGCTTTGTTGTAGTTTTATTTTTCTTCTTTTTTGTTCTGGATGGTCTTAAAACGGGCGAAGCGTTCTTGATAGAGCTTGGTGTTTTTACAGTTGCAGGTTATCGGTTAGTACCAGGTTTTAGGTCCGTGATTGCTATGTATGTGCAGTTAAACAATCATCAAAACACAGCTGAAAGATTTCTTGAGCTTATGCAAAGACGTTCCGAGACCTCTAAGAGTCCGCTTTCGGGAAGTTTAGACGATGAGAACGGAAATTTTAAGTTCGAGTCACTCGAATTGAGGCGCATCAGTTTTGGATATAACGAAGGTGTGGATTTGTTTAAAGATTTAGACCTTCAAATCGTGCGCGGTGATTTTGTTGCGATCCTGGGTCCATCCGGGGCCGGGAAAACCACGCTTATTGATATTATTTCGGGTCGGTTACCAACAAGGTCCGGGACTATACACGTAAACGAAAGTCTTATCGACCAAACTGTGTTTAATGGAATAACTAGTTATATGTCGCAGGCCCCCTTTGTTTTCTCAGGCACCGTAGAAGAAAATATTTGTTTGACAAACAATAGAGATCTGATAAATCAAGATTTATTCGGGAAGGCCCTTGCTCTTGCGAATATCGATTTTCTTGGTAAAGGACACGAGCAGTTAAAGAAAATCCTAAATGAAGATGGATCTAATTTTTCGAGCGGTCAGATTCAGCGTATCTGCCTGGCTAGAGCGGTTTATTTTAGGAAGCAGATTTTGATAATTGACGAGGGAACCAGTAAGTTAGATCAGAAAAATCGAGACGAAATTTACTCGGCTTTAGTAGCCCTCACCCGCAGCGGTGTTACCATTTTGATGGTGACTCACGATGCTGAAGTGTTGAGATACAGTAACCGCACTATTGATTTGGCTCAATTTGGAAAATAGGAATTAAGCGGTTGGGAAAATGGGCCGAGGGTCTGATCCAATTGATGATATTTTTTAAAGACAT
>Ga0181559_10001148_pt1 | contig 25861 bp, 20 predicted proteins | sample 011ome_21_FD_133752 | JGI IMG/M metagenome (GOLD analysis project Ga0181559, IMG submission 133752) | Coastal salt marsh microbial communities from the Groves Creek Marsh, Skidaway Island, Georgia - 011508AT metaG (megahit assembly) | ecosystem: Environmental > Aquatic > Marine > Intertidal...
CTTTGGATAACTTGTCCTGCTCAAGAGGCAACACCACTAGCACCAAAAACAAATTTTTTAGAATCCAAAAACAGTACTTCAGCAAAAATTGAAGCTCCCTTTGTTGTCATTCCCCATTCCCTACCCGAGATCCCACGGGAATTTCGTGGGGTTTGGATCGCCACAGTAGCAAATATTGACTGGCCGCTATCTCCAACAGATCCTTGGGAAAAACAAAAAAAAGACTACCTCGAACTGTTAGATTATTACCAAAAATTGCATTTCAATGCGGTAATCGTTCAAATACGTGCCTCTGGAGATGCACTTTACCCCACTAATCTAGCACCTTGGTCCAAATATCTCACCGGTACGCAAGGAACTAGGCCACAGACTGAAGAAGACCCACTTGAATGGATGATTGATGCAGCACACGAGCGTGGATTGGAGTTTCACGCTTGGCTCAATCCCTACCGAGCCACCATGGACCTCAATACCGCTACATTAAGTCCACAACATGATTTCAACACCCATCGAAAGTGGATGCTTAAATACGGTAGCAAGTGGTACTACGACCCAGGCTTACCTGAAGTGAAAGCACACTTGCTTAAAATCATTGACGAAGTAGTTGAGAACTACGAAATTGATGCCATCCATTTCGATGACTATTTTTATCCGTACCGAGAACCCAATTTGGAATTTCCTGACCAAGCCTCTTATGCGGCCTATAAAAAACCTGGCCAATCCAAAGACGATTGGAGAAGGCAAAATGTAAATGAGCTGATTCTAGCACTCAGCCAAACCATCAAAAGCAAAAAGCCTTGGGTTCAGTTTGGCATCTCACCTTTTGGGGTATGGCGTAATAAAAGTAAAGACCCAAAAGGCTCCCCTACACAAGCTGGGCAAACCAACTACGACGACCTCTTTGCAGACGTGCTTCTTTGGATGAAAAATGGTTGGATCGATTACTTGATTCCTCAACTTTATTGGAGCTTGGAACATCCTCTTGCCTCCCATCGATTGCTTGCAGAATGGTGGTCAAATACAAGTTTTGGTATTCCCATTTACCTAGGCAATGGTCCATACAAAATTCGAGACGATTCGGATTTGGCTTGGAAAAATCCAGAAGAACTCATCAATCAAGTCCATTTCGGCAGAACCTTGCCTCAAGTTCAAGGAAACTCCTTTTTTTCAGCAAAATCCATCTTTCAAAAAAATAAAGACATCGCCCAACTCCTAAAAAAGGAGGTGTATGATCACCCTGTTTTACCCCCTGAATTTGAGCCCAAAACTCATGTTCAGATCCACAAACCACAAATCTTAGGTCTTCAAGATTTAACCACAAAAATCCAACTTCAACTGGAAAAGCAATTAGATCCTTCCATTCGGTATGCCCTCGTTCAGGGTGGAAATGACCTCAATAGCATCCATCAGGCCACAATTCATAAGGTTTGGGTAGGAAGCACCCAAAAATCAAGCCTTACTATCCCCCAATTAAATAGCAACTACCTGGCCATTCGTTGGCTGGATAACTTTGGCAGAGTGATCCATAGTCAAGTGCTGCATCTTACTAAAACTACCCATCCATGAAAGACATGCTCGTTCGGCTGCTAGAACTTCCATCAGGAACAGAACTAGAGCAAATGCTACTGGAGAAGGAAAAAATTGTGATACGCAGAGCTATCCCACCAGAAAAACACTTGGTATCTGACTGGGTCTTGCAGGCGTTTGGGGCTTATTGGCATTCGGAGGTAGAGGTGGCATTTTCTCGCCAGCCTGTTTCCTGTTGGATTGCGCAGCGGGACAATGCCATTTTAGGTTTTGCCTGCTACGAAAGTACTGCACGAAATTTTTTTGGCCCTACAGGCACCAAGGAGTCTGAGCGAGGTAAAGGCATCGGAAAACTATTGCTTCTCAAATCCCTAGAATCCATGCGGGAAATGGGCTACGCTTATGCCATTATTGGTGGCGTAGGACCAGCAGAATTCTATGAAAAGGCAGTTGGTGCCAAAATCATCGAAAACTCAGAAATCAGCATCTACCAAAATTTACTTCGCAAACCATGACCCAAAGCTCCTCCAAAAACCCTTGGCTGTGGGTTCCCACGCTTTACCTCACAGAATCGGTCCCTTATGTGCTAATCATAACGGTGTCGGTGGTGATGTACAAAAATTTGGGCATCTCCAATGCAGACATTGGATTATACACTTCCTTTCTCTACTTGCCTTGGGTAATCAAACCTATCTGGAGCCCGATTCTAGAACTTTTTGGTCATAAAAAGCAATGGTTTTTGAGCATGCAGTTTATCTTGTCACTGGTGTTTTTGGGCGTTGGATTGACAACCGGTAGTTCTCATTTTTTCACACTCACACTTGCGTTTTTTTGGATGGGTGCTTTTGCCTCTGCCACCAACGACATTGCTTCGGATGGGCTGTATTTGATTGCCTTAAAACCCGAACAACAAAGTTTTTTTGTGGGCATGCGCAGCACCTTTTACCGGGTAGGAATGATAACCGGTCAAGGATTAATCGTGATTGTCGCCGGCTTTTTAGAAGAGAAATTTGCCGATCCTACCCAAGCCTGGTCATGGACCATGCTTGGCGTGGGAGGCTTGATGTTTGCACTAACTGGGATCAATTTTCTCACTACGCCCAAGGTATTGGAGGAACGCATCTCCAAAGAAGTTCAACCTAGTTTTGCCAAGGTATTTTCTACCTTTTTTACCAAAAAAAATATAGGTTTATCCCTGGCCTTTGTCCTTCTCTACCGCTTAGGAGAATCGCAACTCGTGAAAATGGCCTCTCCTTTCTTTTTGGATGAGCGCACATCAGGTGGCTTAGGTTTAAGCACCACCGAGGTAGGGTTTATTTATGGTACGCTAGGAGTAATTTCTTTGTTGATCGGCGGTATATCAGGCGGTATCGTGATCTCTCGAGATGGATTAGGGAAGTGGATGATGCCCATGGCTATTGCTATCAATGCCCCAAATATCGGCTACGTGTTTTTGGCGTGGATGCAACCGGATAGCGTGTACTTTGCGGCCTTAGTTGTCGTGATTGAGCAGCTTGGCTATGGTTTTGGCTTTGCGGCTTTTATGGTGTTTTTACTTTTTCTAGCAGAAGGAATTTTCAAAACAGCCCATTATGCCCTTGCTACAGGATTTATGGCCATGGGGATGATGCTTCCTGGCATGCTCAGCGGATACATTCAGCAGTGGCTCGGCTATCCAGGATTTTTCGTATGGGTAGTGATCGCTACGATTCCCGGATTTGTGATGGCTTATCGGGCGAAGTTTCCGAGGGAGTTTGGGAAGAAGGTTTCTTGAGGAACAAGGTACGAAATACGAAGTACGAGGGGTTGAGTAGCGTTGAGATTATCCTTCAGCCTCATCACTTTCTTACTTTGCCCCATTACAAACCCAATATTCAAATCAATTTGTTTTGCACTAGTACAATCAGCCGATGAATAAAAAACAAAAGATTGCCCAGTTGTTTTCACCTGCCGCATTTATTCACGATACAGAAGAAAATTACCAGGCCATAGAAACTTTGATTCGCGAACAGGAAATTGGGGGACTTACTTTTTTTCATAGCAGGTATTCTGCTGCGGCAAACTTTGAGAAGCGAGCCGAGGTACTGGAAACTACGGGTACCTACGAGAAACTCATTGCTCTGATCAACCGATACCAGAAAATTTCCAGGATCCCACTATTAATCAGCATCGATGGGGAATATGGTTTGGCCATGCGTATTGAAAAAACCCCCCAATACCCCTTTGCCATTACCTTAGGAGCTTTAAAAAGTGATGCAGAACAATGGGTGACTGAGGTAGGATTCCGCATGGGCTTGGACATGAAGCGCTCTGGCATCCACCTCAATCTTGCTCCTTGTGCAGATGTGAATACCAATCCCAACAATCCTGTGATTGGCTATCGCTCTTTTGGAAATCAGCCCGAAAAGGTATCCCAACTTGCCTTTGCTTCCTATTCGGGAATGAAAAAGGCGGGAATCGGAGCCTGCTTGAAGCATTTTCCAGGACATGGAGATACGGCAACCGACTCACATCTAGGCTTACCTATTTTAAACAAAACCAAGGCCGAACTGGAAGCAGAGGAATTACTTCCTTTTCAAGTGGGCATCAATCAGGGCGTAGAAATGATCATGGTAGGGCACTTGGCGGTACCTGCCCTCACTGGGGGAAAAAACATTCCAGCCAGCATCAGCCGCGAACTGATTACCGACTTGCTCAAGGGAGAAATGGGGTTCAAAGGCCTGGTGATCTCCGATGCATTGAATATGAAAGCAGTGGCCAACCTATTTGCTGAGCCAGGCGAACTGGAATGGCAGGCATTCTTTGCAGGCAACGACATCTTATGTTTTTCGGATCATGTGAAAGAGGGCATAGAGAAAATTGCCCAGAATGGTTCAGATCCAGATATTGAGGTAGTTTTTGAAAAAGTGATGGCAATAAAAACCCGTTTGGGTGTTTTAGGAACCCAACCCATTGCTGTCCCTAGGTTTGGTTGGGAAAGTCATTCCCAACTGCAAAAGGAATTGGCAGAAAACTACGTTTCGGTAATCTCCGGTGAAATTAACCCCGCAGAACTCAACAGGTTGGCAAAAGTAGGAAAACTGGGTTACCGGGATTTTTTTTCGGCTAGTCCAAGTACCTTTTTCCAACAGTTGGATCTTCAATTTTCTTCAATTGAAAAGGCCGAAAAGGTGATTTTGGCAGTCTTTGTTCCTAGCCACAAGCCCTTGAATCAATTTGGGATGGATCCAACTGTCTTGGATGAAATCCAAGAATTGGCAAAAACCAAGCCTTGCATTCTGGTTCATTTCGGAAATCCCCTAGCACTGAAACACCTGGGTGCATTGGATGACTTTGAAACGGTGATCTGCGCATATCAGGGATTTGTGGAAACCCAAGTAGTCACTGCCTCACTTCTACATGGGAAATAAAGATTTAGCCTTAATCTTACTTTCTAGAGATTTGCTTCAACACATGACGCGCTGGACAAAGTATACGTTGAAGGACTTTTTAATAAGGTAATGCGCCTCACTTGAAACCCAGATTTTAACTTTACATTCAAATCAAAAGTACCTGCAGTTTCCACATTAAACTAAGAAATACGATTGTAAGCAACCAAAGCATATCCCATTTTACCACATGTAATTGTCTGAATATCTACCAAAATCAATCGGTTGTTGGCAAAAATAAAGGTGTCTGAGATCGATTTAAATTCCATTTCTTGTTGGTGACTTTCAGTGAGTAATAAACTGAAGTTTTTAAATTATCCTTTCGAGCTCACTGCACCAACATATCCAAAAAGAACTGCAAATAATCCCTTGTTTTTTTTAGCTAAATAGTCAATTTTCCTAGACTACGATGGATCATTTGGCATTCAATAAAGGTGGAAATTGCCATTAAAAGGCTTTTTTTAAGAGAAATAACGAATTTCTCAATCTTCTACAGAAAAACGGTAATCGACGGTATGTGTATAGGTTTCCCCAGGTCGCAGTACCGGACTTGGAAAATTGGAGTGGTTGATTGCATCCGGCCAAATTTGGGATTCTAAACAAAATCCCCAATGGGTATCATAGGTTTGGCCTGCTGCTCCAGAAAACTTATTCAGAAAATTACCAGTGTAGAATTGAACCCCCATATTGTCCGAATACATGTCTAAAACCCGACCACTCTCGGGGTGTCGTACTCGAGCCACCTGCTTCATTTCATTTGATTTTTCCCGCTTCGTCACGAAGTTATGGTCAAAGCCTCCCCCATTGGCTGCGATTTGGTTTCCCAGGATTTTTGGCAAACGAAAATCAAATGGGGTACCTTCCACGTTCTTCACCTCACCTGTAGGAATAAGCTCCTCGTTTACAGGCGTGTAAGCATCGGCCCAAAATTGAATTTCATGATCCAACACATCGCGTTTCATCCCCCCCAAATTAAAATAGGTATGGTTAGTCAAGTTGATTAAAGTGGCTTGATCTGTGGTGGATTCAAATCGAATTCGGAGCGTATTATCTGCCTGAAGTTCCATCCATAGTGTCGTCTGTAAATTACCAGGATAGCCCTCTTCCCCATCTATGCTGAGGTAGGTCATTTTTACTCCAACTGCATCGTCCGTGGAGTACGTTTCAGGTGTCCAGACCTTTTTGTCAAACCCAATCTTTCCTCCATGCAGGTGATTTTTTCCATTCGTTTTTGCCAAATCATAGGTCTCCCCATCCAAATTGAATTGCGCATTTGCGATTCTGTTGGCTACCCTTCCGGCAGTTGCGCCAAAGAAAGGATTTTCTGTAGACAAAAAATCTTCAATTCGATCCAGCGTTAAGGTCACATTCTCCAGCTTCCCATGACGATCTGGTGCAATAATTTTATAAACAATCCCTCCAAAATTAGATAGCTCTACTTGCATAGTGCCATTATTCAGGACGTAGCGGTAAACTGGTTGTCCCTGAAAGTCTGTTAAATGTTCGGAATGAATCATAAATGTGGTGGTTACTGAGTTGGAATTTTTTATGGAAGGAGAAGTACAACTACTTATCAACAAAGCAACAAAAAGAAGAAGTTGGCAAATAGGGAGAATCAAACAATTAATTAGGCGCTTTTTCATGAACAGTTCAATTTCTAAGGTGATTTTTTTCGATTCGGTCTAATTGACCTTGAAGTTCTTCTCTGCTTATCCATTGTCCTCGAATCACTACCCCAGTAGGTTTTTGGAGGGTTTTAAGGTCCAGGAGTGGATTGTTCTCCACCAATACAAAGTCAGCATCAAATCCAACTTTTACCTTTCCCCAACTACTCTCTGTGCCCATGTATTGTGAAGGAACGATAGATCCCGTTTTTAAAATCTCCAAATTGGACATCCCAGCTGCAGACATCAAGGCAATCTCATGATGGATAGAAAAGCCCGGCACATTAAACACTTGCGGGGAATCCGAGGCCATCAGCATGGGAATTCCTGCACGATACAGCTCCAAAAATAGTTTTCTTCGAAACGCAAGATAGGGAGCCACTTTTTCTTTGTCCAACATTCCCGCTCGCTCCAGCTGCTTTTTGGTATTTACCCATTGCTGAATTAAGGGGCCTGGCAGATACTTCATTTCTGGAGCCAATCGAAAGGTGTCTGCTGGAATATATCCAAAATACCTATCAAAAAGTGTGAGGGTAGGTGCAAGATAGCTTCCTGTAGCCTTGGTAAGCTGAATTAATTCGGGCAATTTATTCCAATCAACCTGACTCACCAAGTTGAGATTAAAAGGTCCTGAGGTGGTGGGGTCAATAGTAAGGGTAGCCGGAAGCAAGCCTTCCATATAGCCATCCATATGTTCCACCGATTTGAATCCACTTTGTAAAGCATTTCGAATTCCTACCTCCAAGGGCACATGCCCACCAAAAGGAATTTGTTCTTGTTTGGCTGTCTTGGCAATGGCTAACATTTCCTCCATACTTAGCCCGGGGTGGATTTTTAGGTGGTCATATCCTTCCTGTTTTTGTTCCCGCACCCGGTCTGCTGCCTGTTGTGGATCAATTACAGTGGCAGCACTAAAAGAGGGACCCGAAATTACGATTCGTGGCCCAATCAACTTTCCAGAATTAATCCGTTCTCTCAGCTCCAAATGACTCAAATGTCCTAGCATACTACGAATACGAACAACTCCATTGGCCAAATACAACCACATAGATTCTTCTTGAAGTTGCGTACTGCCATCGTTGGACACGGGTAAGTGGGCATGAAATTCCGCCAGCCCAGGAAAAACATAACTTCCTTTTCCGTCAATTTTAGTAATATTTCGATTTCCTTGAGGCAGCTCACCAGCAGGGATAATTGCCTTTATTTTTCCTTCGGAAACATGAATAGATCGGTTTTCAAGAAGCTGCCCGTTTTCCAAAGAGACCACATGTACTCCAGTGAGTAGCAGGTCCTGTGCAAACAGGATAGAAGACAAAAACAAGGATAAGAATGTAAAAACACAAGATTTTAAATACATAGGATGAGGTTTAGCGAAGATCAGCGATGAAGTTCGATTCTTGTTTTACCAAATGCAACTCCACTGATGGAATTTAAAAAAAATAGAGATTTATTTGGCAGTAATTTCTAATTAAAAAAAGCTGGACATTCATCCAGCTTTGGTCTAGCATGCAATTTAGGAATTTGTCCATTGCGTATGGTAAAACTTGCCACTCGGATCGTCCTTTCGCTGGTAGGTATGAGCCCCAAAGTAATCACGCTGTGCCTGAATCACCGAAGCGGATGAATCCGAAGTAATCCGACCGAGGAGGTAGTTGATTCCAGCACTCATCACTGGCAAGGCAAATCCATTCGTCACCCCCAGTCCGACCAATTCTGCCAAGGCCTTTCTTCCTGAAATCACTTGTTCTTTCACCCCTTGTATTTCAAAGAAAGCTACTTGATCCGCATACCTAGTAGAAATTGTCTCCATCAAACCAGAACGAATGATACAGCCATTGGTCCAGATACGGGCGATTTCATTGAAATTTAGCCTCCAACCATTGGTATCTGACACCGTTTTCATTAATCGGAAACCAACCTCATGATTGATGATTCGTGCCAAAGCATAGGCTTCTTTGATTTTAGGTAGCCAGGTTTCCAAGGTACCTTCTACCTGCTGAAATTCATGTTGAAAGGTTTTGGAAAAAGCCACCCGCATCGCCTTTTCTCCCGAAACACCTCGAGCGTTCACGGCCTCTGCCAAAGGGCTGTAGGGAATTCCATACTCCAAAGCGGTCGTTAAGGACCAAGCCCCCGTCCCTTTTTGACCAGCCTGGTCCAAGATTTTATCGAGTAGTAATTCGCTTCCTTCTTTGAAAAGCAATAAATCGGCAGTGATTTCAAGCAGGAAAGACTTCAATTCTCCTTTTGCCCAATCCGAAAAAATGGCAGATACCTGTGCGGCTGAACAACCGAATCCAAAACGCAGGAAGTGAACCAACTCCGCCAATACCTGCATCTCCCCGTACTCGATCGAGTTGTGGACCATTTTGATAAAGTGCCCTGATCCTCCTGGACCAACATAGGTCACGCAGGGCTTTCCTTCCTTGTCTTTGGCAGCGATTCTGCCCAAGAAATCTTCCACCTTCGCATAGCCCTCCGCATTCCCACCAGGCATAATGGATGGTCCTTTTCGCGCCCCTTCTTCTCCTCCGGATACACCCATTGGAAGGAAATGCATACCCACTTCTTTCAGACGATTGACTCTTCGATCCGAATCTAGGTAAAAGGAATTCCCTCCATCGATCACCAAATCATCTTTTTCCAAAATAGGAATTAAGGCATCCAACTGAGCATCGATAGCAGCACCAGCAGGAATCATCATCAAAATGCGACGCGGGGTAGCCAAGGAAGCTACAAACTGATTTAAGTCCTCAAAAGCAGCTATTTGAGTGAATTCAGGATTTTCTAGAAGAATTTTTTGAGCAATCCCCTCCTCTTTACCCGCCACAAAACGGTTGTATAGAGATACGGAAACTCCCTTTTCTGCTAGGTTGAGCGCCAAGCTTTTGCCCATTACTCCCATCCCAATCACACCCATGTTCATTTTCATGTCCTGCATTTTTAAATAGTGTAGCGAAACCTCCAGTACTTCGGCTGGGGTTCCATTAATAGCAATTAAATGGCCTACCTCTGGTTGCTCCCAACTAGCAAGTTGGGAATCCAACAGTCCTGCCTTCATGTAATGGTTTTGACGCGCAAGCATTCGTTGCTTGATGAGGTCTCTGTCCCCAATCAAATGAATCCAACGCAAACTTGTATTCACCTGAAGTTGCTCCCTATAAGCATTTTTAAGGGCCGAACAAGCGAGTATAGCACCTCCATTGGCCTCCATCTCTACCAACTTCGCTGCTAAACTGGCTAACCAAGGTTGTCGATCGGCGTCTGTCAGCGGCTCTCCGGAGCTCATTTTTTTAATGTTGGCTGCAGGATGAAAGTCATCTGCATCCAGAAAGGGGATACCAAGTGCCTGTGACAAGCCCAACCCTAGGGTAGTTTTCCCTGTACCTGACACTCCTGTAACCACTACAAGCATGGGGCAAAGGTAACTTTTTGATTTCAACTGTGCACCTTTTCAGCCATCTTCCATAGCATTTTTAGGAAAATCCAAATCAATCTGCATGAATCAGGGGTTTGAAACATGACCTGTCCAGTTACAATCCCTTCCCACACTAATTTTGGCTTAGGTGATTTTTCGAAGTTCTGAATAACTACCTTTGCTGCTCAATTTCAAGTTCACATGATTTCAGTAGACAATGTATCCGTCATTCATGGCGGCTCCCCCTTATTTAGTAACATTACCTTCAACATCAATGATGGGGATAAGATAGCCTTGATGGGAAAAAACGGGGCAGGAAAATCCACCCTTCTTAAAATTATTGCTGGAGAAAACAAACCCAGTTCGGGGTCAGTATCTGCTCCCAAAGACTACGTGGTTGCCTACCTCCCACAGCACCTGTTGACTTCAGACGATTGTACTGTCATGGTAGAGGCTTCAAAAGCCTTCGCCTCCTACTTGAGCATGAAGGAAGAAATTGAATCCATCAATGAACAGCTGACTGTTCGGACAGACTACGAATCAGAGGAGTATTACAAGCTCATTGAAAAAGTTTCTGAACTCAGTGAAAAATTTTATGCCATCGAGGAGATTAACTACGAAGCAGCCGTAGAAAAGGTATTACTAGGTCTGGGTTTTTTGCGTGAGGATTTTTCACGTTCCACTTCTGAATTTTCTGGAGGTTGGAGAATGCGGATTGAACTGGCGAAGATTCTATTGCAAAATCCTGATCTTATCCTTCTCGATGAGCCAACCAACCATCTGGACATCGAATCGATCCAATGGCTAGAAGACTTTTTGCTAACCAAAGCCAAAGCAGTGGTAGTCATCTCCCACGACCGGGCCTTTGTGGACAACATCACCACCCGAACCATTGAGGTGACCATGGGGCGGATTTACGATTACAAAGCCAAGTACAGCCATTACCTCGAACTGAGAAAAGAGCGTCGAGAACAACAGCAAAAACACTACGAGGAGCAGCAACGCTTTATAGCAGATACCACCCAATTTATAGATCGGTTTAAGGGGACCTATTCCAAAACTTTGCAGGTGCAATCCCGAGTGAAAATGCTTGAAAAACTAGAAATCGTCGAAGTGGATGAAGTGGATACCTCTGCTTTGAAACTTCGATTTCCACCCTCTCCTCGCTCCGGAAAATACCCGGTCATCGTCCAGGATATGAGCAAAAGCTATGGAAACCAGGTACTATTCCGTGACGCTTCCTTGACCATTGAACAGGGTCAAAAAGTAGCTTTTGTTGGAAAAAATGGAGCTGGAAAATCCACTATGATCAAGGCCATTATGGGGCAAATTGAATTTGAAGGAAAATGTGAATTGGGGCACAATGCCCTCATTGGCTATTTTGCGCAAAATCAAGCTTCCCTATTGGATGAAAGCCTAAGTATTTTTGAAACTATTGATCAGCTTGCCGTAGGAGAAGTTCGGACCAAGGTTAAGGACATTTTAGGGGCCTTCCTTTTCCGAGGCGATGACATCAATAAAAAAGTGAAGGTGCTTTCTGGAGGTGAAAAAACCCGTTTGGCCATGATCAAACTCCTCTTGCAGCCTGTCAATCTACTCATCCTTGATGAACCAACCAACCACTTAGACATGAAGACCAAGGACATCATTAAAGATGCTTTAAAAGCTTTTGACGGAACCCTCATCTTGGTATCACACGACCGTGACTTCTTGGATGGACTAGCTACCAAAGTATTTGAATTTGGAAACCAGCGGGTACGCGAGCATTTTGAGGATATCAATGGGTTCTTGAGAAACAAGAAACTAGAAAATCTCCGAGAAGTAGAACGCAAGTAAACTTCCCTTTACTTCCTACAAACAAAAAAAGCAATTCGATCGAATTGCTTTTTTTGTTTAGTTCCAGGGGACTTAGCGAGCATAGTTTACGGCTCGCATTTCGCGAATAACCGTCACCTTGATTTGTCCTGGGTATTGCATTTCTTTTTCGATTTTTTGAGAAATATCGAAAGAAAGTTGGCCTGCCTTCTGATCGTCTACATTGTCAGCATCTACCAAAATTCGTAACTCCCTTCCTGCCTGCATGGCAAAGCATTTGTTTACTCCATCAAAGTTCAATGCGAGTTCTTCCAATTCCTTGAGGCGCTTTACATAGCTATCCATGATCTCCCGACGGGCACCAGGACGGGATCCGGAGATCGCATCAGAAGCCTGAACGATAGGAGAAATCATGGAAGTCATTTCAATTTCATCGTGGTGAGCACCGATGGCATTGCAAATTTCCGGATGTTCTTTGTAGCGCTTGGCAAGCTCCATACCCAAAAGTGCGTGTGGCAATTCTTGCTCTTCAGGCCATACTTTCCCGATGTCATGGAGTAGACCGGCGCGCTTTGCGAGCTTCGCATTGAGCCCCATCTCTGCAGCCATCGTAGCGGAGAGCTTGGCCACTTCTCTGGAGTGCTGAAGCAGGTTCTGTCCGTAAGAGGAACGGAAACGCATCCGTCCTACCATCTTGACCAATTCGGGGTGTAGGCCATGAATACCTAAATCAATACAGGTCCTTTCACCAATTTCTACAATCTCCTCTTCGATATTTTTTTCTGTCTTCGCTACGACCTCTTCGATACGTGCCGGGTGAATACGTCCATCCTGTACCAAACGGTGTAGGGAAAGGCGGGCAATCTCTCTTCGCACCGGATCAAAACCAGAGATGATGATTGCTTCTGGGGTATCGTCTACGACGATTTCCACCCCTGTGGCTGCCTCGAGTGCTCGAATATTTCGGCCCTCTCTACCGATAATTTTACCTTTGATGTCGTCACTTTCAATGTTGAACACAGATACACAGTTTTCCACTGCATGTTCGGTAGCAGTACGTTGGATGGTATCCAAAACAATCTTCTTAGCCTGCTTGGTAGCAGTCAATTTGGCCTCGTCTAGGATATCTTTGATCTGGGAAGAAGCCTTGCTTTGTGCCTCTTCAGTCAGGATGGTGACCAATTGCTCTCTCGCCTCTTCTCTACTCAAGCCAGCTAATTTTTCCAAGTCTGCAATTCGCTGATTTGTCACCCGGTCTAGCTCTTCTTTTTTCACTTGAACAGCATGTAATTGAGCCGTCAAATTTTCTTTTTTAGAGTCCAATTCTGCCTCTCTGCGCTTGACATTTTCTTGCTCTTTGGCTACCTGCTGCTGCAGTTGCTTCACCTTATTTTCGTTGGTGATGATCAGGTTTTTCTTGTGATTGGTCTCCTCATCAAATTCAGCTTTTAGCTTCAAGAACTTTTCTTTTGCTTCCAGCATCCGGTCTTTTTTGATGGTCTCCGCGGTCAATTCCGCTTCTCGGAGCATGGATTTAATTCGCTCCTTGTTTTCTTCTATCTGTTTTGATTGTTTATTTTTAAATAGAAAGCCTGCTAATGCAACTCCCCCCCCAAGCCCTGCAAGGGCTGCTAGGATAGAAAATAAAAGTACGTTTGCCATAAGTAGTGAATATATAGTTAGTTCAACTACCGGCTCTAAAAATCACCAAAAATGAGATAAACTAAATCTTAAACAGCCTTTGCAAGCAAGGCAGAAATATGGGCAAGACTGCGTTGAACGTGCTCGCTATCCTCCGCATTTCCTGCATTGGTTTCCAGGGATTCTACCATGCAATCAAAAGCTACCATGGCCAATAAATCAGTAGAATCATCCAGGCCAAACTCAGATTTATACTTTCTTAACTTCTCATTGATTACACGCCCAGCATGCCGGATTTTCCCCTCATCTTCAGGCTTCACACGCATGGGATACTCCCGGTCACCGATTTTTACCTTGATGGCTAAAGTCTCCATATTATTCGGACAGGTAGGTAATCAACTGATCGATTTCTTGTATATAGGAATTGATTAAGTCACTCATTTCGACGGCATCTTCAGAATTTACCGGTCTGTTATCTACAATGTTACTAATTTTAATCTTATTATTAAAATGGTCTAGGGCAGCATTCTTCTCCTCAACCTGCTGTTCAAGCACCTTTATACGCTCATTTAGCTGTTGATTTTCAGTAGTTAACACCTCTACCTTTTTACTTACTTGAACAGAAAGTTTTTCAAGTTTTTGTAATTCCTCTTGAATCATAACTTAGCTCCGGATGATTGCCCCTACTTGCTCTTGAAAGGCACGAATTAAATTACTCATAGTTTTTTCAATTTCCTTGTCCGTGAGTGTATTTTCTTGATCTTGAAGAATAAAACTCAACGCATACGCTTTTTTCCCAGCCTCCAACTTATCTCCTTGATAGACATCAAATACATCCAGCTGCCTTAATAATTTTCCTCCAGCCTTTTCAGCCACCTTCTTGACACCCGCAAAAGTTACTGCTTGGTCAAGTACTAAAGAAAGGTCGCGACGAACCTCCGGAAACTTGGATAGCTCTTGAAATTTTTTCAAGCCTGAAGATTTTTTGGATAGCAAATCCCAGTCTAGCTCTGCAAACCAAACTTCCTGCCTTACTTCGGCCAACTTCAGTTGCTTTTCTTCTACTAAACCCAAGGTAGCTACTATTTTTTCTCCCAACATCAATCTCAAACCATACGAAAATGGAGCTGCTTCAATTACATCTACCTCACTTACCGTTACGTTCAAGCGTTCGAGAATTCGAGTTACGGTGGCATAAAGGTCGGCAAATGCAAAAGGCTTCGTCGGCTCCACCCAGCTCTCAGAAGACCGGTTACCTGACTGAAAAATTGCCAAACGTCGCGACTCCTTGTAGCCACCTTCCGCATTCTTTTGATACACCTTACCAAACTCAAAGCACTTTAAGTCAGTTTGTCTTCTGTTAATGTTATGTGCCACTACCTCTAAGCCCGAAAATAAGAGCGTTTGTCGCATGACACCTAGGTCTTCACTTAACTTATTGTAAATCTCTATGGTGGTGCTGGCATCTAAAAAACCTGACTTTTCCACATACTTGGGGCTGGTCAGACTGTTGGTCACCAACTCAAAATAGCCTTGATTGGCAAGAAGCTCGGTGAGTCGGTATTGTAGCTTCGCAACATCCTTCATGGGATGATCAGCCAAGTAATCCGTACGCAAAGCTTCGGAAAGTGGTACCTGCTGGAAGCCATGAATTCGCAAAACTTCTTCAATGATGTCTGCTTCACGCGTCACATCCACCCGGTAAGGCTTCACGGTGGCCACAAATCCTTCAGTGGTTAGCTCTGACACCTCGATTTCCAAACTTTCTAAAATTTCTACCACTTCTTTAGGTTCGATGCCTTTGCCAATCAGACGATTGATATGCCCAAAATTGACAGGAATTCGAACTTCCTGCTTAGGCTCAGGATAAACATCAATAATTTCGGAGGCTACAACCGCACCTGCATAGCGCTGCAGCAGGAATACTGCCTGCTTGAGAGCATATACCGGCATGTTGGGATCAGTTCCTCGCTCAAAACGGAAGGAAGCATCAGTCTTCAACCCATGCACTTGAGAGCCCTTTCGAATTATATCAGGAGAAAAATAGGCTGACTCCAAGAAGATGCTGGTGGTCTGATTAGATACGCCCGAAACAGCTCCTCCAAAAACCCCCGCGATACACATCCCTCCTTTCGGATCACAAATCATTAATTCCTCACCAGACAATTTCCGCTCTTTCCCGTCAAGGGTCAGAAAGGAGCTCCCTTTTGGAAGTTTGCCTACCCTAATTTTCCCTTCTCCGATTTTAGCCGCATCAAAGGCATGCAAAGGCTGCCCCAAATCGTGAAGGATGTAGTTGGTAGTATCTACCACATTATTGATCGGCTCCAGTCCCAAGGAGCGCAGAAAATGCTGCAACCACTGTGGAGAAGGTCCTACTTGAATGTTCGTCAAGACAACCCCTGCATAACGAGGGCAATCTGCTGCATTGTCTACGACCACCTGAACTACGGGGCCTTGTGCCTCCACCGAAAGTGATTTTTCCTCAGGCAAACACAGGTCCCTACGCAAAAGGGCCTTCAAGTCTCTGGCTACGCCTAGGTGAGAGGCCGCATCCGCACGGTTGGGAGTGAGCCCGATTTCTAAAATTTGATCCTGGGTCACTTCAAAGTAGGCCGAAGCAGGTGTCCCATTCGGTAAGTCCGTATCCAGCACGATGATCCCCGCATGAGAAGTACCGATTCCAATTTCGTCCTCCGCACAAATCATTCCTTCGGAAAATTGTCCTCGAATTTTGGCTTTCTTTATTTCAAATGGTTCTCCAAGGCTTGGGTACAAAGTAGCTCCAACGGTAGCTACAATTACCTTCTGGCCGGCCGCCACGTTGGAAGCACCACAAACAATCTGTGAAACCTGGTCTGCACCAATGTCCACAGTAGTCAAACTCAACTTGTCTGCATCGGGATGCTTTTCACAGGTCAACACCTCTCCAATCACCATTCCTTCCAACCCACCTGGTACAGAAACAAAAGAATCAATGCCCTCTACTTCTAGTCCAGATTGGGTGAGTAATGCTGCAATTTCAGCGGGGCTTTCAGACAAATGGATGTACTCCTTGAGTCTATTAATGGATATTTTCATAGCAAAGGGTGAGCTAAGCGTTCACTTAGCAAAAAAGGTACATATGCACCTTGTGGGTAAGTTACAAATTTAAAAGATTTGCCTGAGCCCTAGGCATTAATCGTAATTTTTCTCCCCTACAGGAATGGCTATTTCCAAACTATTTTCTCGAGGAGGCAAGGGGCAGGCATAGTCTGGATTGTAGGCGCAGTAAGGGTTGAAGGCCAAATTAAAGTCGATAGTGATGCTATTTTTCCCATCTTGGCGCACATTGAGGTATCGCCCTCCCCCATAGGTGTCTTTGCCCGAAGTCTGGTCTGCAAAGGCTAGGAAAAAATTTCGCATATCGGATTCATTCAAAGATTGGAGGAGAAGGACTTTGTTTGTTTTCCCGCCCAACTCAAATTCTGCCCAAGAGTGTTCCAAATAGCGCTCAGTACTTCCATCTGTCAAGGGGACTACCCGAACTTTCTTTATTTCGATAGGGAGCAAGCGAGCTTTGACCCGGTAGGTAGGATCGATGGCAAAAAATTTCAAACTTTGCAATCCACGCTTTTGCTCTTCTGTCAAGGGAGACTCTACATTGAAGCGAATGTATTTGAATTGGCGCTCCCGCTCGTTTTCAATTTTTTCTTGGTATTCTTCCGGGCTCTCTGCAGCAGTAAACATGTAGGCAACAGCGACCAAAATCACTGTAGATGCCAGAATAAGTAGAATATGATTTGATTTCACGTGCGCTTTTATTTTCAACTATTCAAACTACCCTGCCCTACTCTTGGTTTGAACCCTTGACAAAGAATCCTCCCAATTTTACATGCTCCCTTCATCCGCAAAACTAAAATACCCTGCATCGGTATAGATGAGATGGTCTAGTAGTGGTATTTCCAACTCCCTTCCAATTTGCTGTACTCGTTGCGTAAGGCGCTGATCTGCCTCGGAAGGGTTTAAATTCCCACTAGGGTGATTGTGAACCAAAATTAGGGAATGCGCGCCATGTTCCAAAGCAAATTTAAAAACCACCTTTGGATCGACTACCGAGGCAGTCGTCCCCCCTTGACTGATACGTTGCTTTTTAATTAAGGCATTGGATCGGTTCAATAGAAGTAAAAAAACTTGTTCTATCGGCTCATCGTGCAAATCAGGCCGCATGAGTAAATAGACTTGCCTGGAACTGGTGATTTTTTCTCGTTTGGGAAGCTCCTGCTCTTTTCTCCGTCTCCCAAGTTCCAAGGCACTGACGATCGAAACGGCTTTGGCTTCCCCGATCCCCTTAAATTGGGTGAGGTCTGGGACGGACATGCGTGCCACAGCTCCAAGGTCATTCCCAACAGAGGCTAGCAGCAGGCGAGCTAGGTCGACGGCACTGCAAGCTGGAGTCCCAGTGCCAATAAGGATGGCGATAAGCTCTGCATCAGAGAGGGTAGCTTTTCCTTTGAGGAGGAGCTTCTCTCTGGGCCGATCTGCTTCCGCCAACTCAAAAATTTTAATCGATGTGGATCTGTCCATGCAGTAGGTTAAAAAGTAATAGGATTATCTGTGAAAATACCGGGAGTTTAACATGAGAATTAAATCCTGCGCATAAACACATAAATCTACTTAAAAAAGGGCATAAAAAAACCCTGCTTGAAGGCAGGGTTTCATTTTTCATGGATTGGATTACCCCAATGCGCTAACTACTTTAGCCAATCTTGACTTCTTGTTGTTTGCGTTGTTTTTGTGAATGACATTTTTCTTGGCCAGTTTGTCCAACATGGAAGAAACTTTCTTGTACAACTCCATCGCTTCCACTTTATCGGTAGCAGCCTTCAACCTTTTGATAAAAGTACGGGTGGTCTTAGCCTGATATCTGTTTCTCAAACGCTTTACGTCGTTGGCGCGAATTCTTTTAAGAGCTGATTTATGATTTGCCATAGCTAGTTAATTTTCTAATTCTTTTCCGAGTCCTATTTTGAACGGGAATGCAAAGTTATCGGAAATAATTAATTCTGCCAAAGGAATTTCAAACATTCCTTTCCTAACAGCTTGACTTTACCTAGAAAATTCCAAGTTAAATGAGATAATAGGCCAAAAATGGGTTTTTTGGCTCTATTTATTCAAAAAAATCAAGTAGATTCACTCATGCATTTTTTAATTTTTTCTTTGGTAACCAATTTATTTTTCTTACCTCCAAAGTATTTCTGGGGCTTTTACGGACATGGCTTAATCAATCAACAGGCAGTCTTCTCCTTACCCCCAGAGATGCTCATCCTGTACAAAACAGAAGTACGCTACCTTGCTGATCATGCTGTAAATCCTGATCGTAGACGCTACGCGGTGAAGGGGGAAGCTGAAAAGCATTACATTGACTTGGACCATTACCCAGATAGTGTACGGTACCGACTTCCAAAATACTGGATGGCCGCACTAGAACAGTATCCAGAAGACTCCCTACGGATCCGCGGCATTGGACCCTGGTCTACCTACCTCTGTCTCATTAGCTTAACCAAAGCACTTGCAGCACGAGACAAGGCCGCCATTCTCCGTTTATCGGCAGACCTCGGTCACTACCTCGGGGACTTAAATGTCCCATTGCACACCACCAAAAACTACAATGGTCAGATGACCGGACAGGTCGGTATCCATGGATTCTGGGAAAGTAGAGTGCCCGAGTTGCTTGCTATAAATTACTCCTTTTGGGTGGGTAAGGCAGACTATGTGCCTGACCCACAGCAGGCCCTTTGGGAGGCAGTAGTCCGAGCCCATGCACAGGTAGATACGGTTTTGTCAGTTGAAAAAAAATTAAGCAATACCTTTCCTGATGGCCAAAAATACAGTTACGAGGAAAGAAATGGCCTTACCGTACGGGTATATTCCCGAGCCTTCACAGAAGCCTATGCTGCCGCAATCCAAGGGCAGGTAGAACGACAAATGCGTGCCTCTATCAAGATGGTTGCTGATTTTTGGTACACTGCCTGGGTCAATGCTGGGCAGCCAGATTTAAGTAACCTGCCTAATTTGCAAGAAGCACAAAAAGATTCCCTTCCTCTTCACTCAAAAATTTGGATCCGAATGCACGACGACTAGTGGATTAGGAATTGAGATATCGAGTAATTGCTGCTCCCAATCGACTGAAAGTCTCTTTAAATTGGGCCTCATTCTCTTCCAGCAAGGTGACTCGAAAGCCTCGCAAGTCAGAGCAAAAGGAAGAAATTGGAACGACACAGATTTGTTCGGACGCAAGTAAATAGTATACAAATCGCTTATCCAATGGGATTTCTGGATCCTCCACCCAAGATTCTACTAATTCCTTTAATTGCGAGTTGGTAATCGGGAGAGATTGCGTAGGAGTGAGCAATTTCTCATCAAATACCACTGTATTGTAAAAAGCTCCTTGGGTTGGATTGAATTTTATTCCATGAATCGAGCCTAATAATTCACGCATCCATTCACTTCGCTGACCTATTTTAGCATTGGCATCCTCCCGGTAGCCAAAATAGCGGGGATGGCTCATGATTTTAGGAATAGCCAATTGAGGTAAAATTGTGGCACAAACTTCAATCATTTTGGCATTTTCAAGGGTTTGACATAGTTTGGCAAACTCCTGGGAAGTTTCCCGATTGTAAAACTCCATCCAACCACAACGAGCACCTGGCCATGGAAACTCTTTGGAAATCCCTTTGAGCGAGATTGCTGGATGATCTCCAATCACCTCCGCAAGTCCTACAGCCTTGATGCCGTTGTACGTGATGTTTTGGTAAATCTCATCTGCAATCAATAGCAAATTGAACTCTTTGGCAAGTTTTACAAAATTCTCCAATACCTCTTTGGGGTACACCATGCCCGTAGGATTATCTGGATTAATAATGAGAATGCCAACAATCGCAGGGTTGTACTTGACTTTTAAGTACAGGTCCTCCATATCCGGTAACCATTGGTTGTCCGGATCAAGGCGGTACGTAATCGGTGCCGTATTTGCATGGGCAGCTTCCGCCGAACTATGAGTAGAGTAGGCAGGAGAAGGTCCAATTATTCGAGCTGTAGGGATTAAAAATTGATACAATTTGGCGATAGCATCTCCTAATCCATTGAAAAACAAAACATCCTCCGCTGTAATCTGTACACCTCCCCGCTCGTTATTGAGATTGGCTAAAAACTGTCGTGTACCCAACACGCCTTTGGAATCTGCATAGCCGTAGGTTTTATCTTCTTTGAGCAAGTCTGCGAGGATATCCTTCATCCAATCAGGAAGGGTATTGCTCTTTTGTATCGGATCACCAATATTCTCCCAGGTCATGGGAAAGCCAAGTGATTCGATTTGTCGAGCTTTTTTTACAATGCCCCGAATCTCGTAATTCAATTCTTCTGCTCCGGGCCGAAGGAGTAGTTGTCGCATAGGTTTTTAATAGGTCTGAGAAAATTTCTGGACAATTTAAGGAAAAGCCAATTCATAATTTGAATGAACCCGAATTCTAAGGTCTCTAAATCCCTTCCCTAGAGATCTTCGGGTAAAAAAGTTTGTTTTACAAAAACAGGGTTCTGAGCCCAAAAATACCCTGAATGGCAGTTGCGCACTGAACCTAGTTCCCGTCGGTTGCAATGGAATCTAAATTCTATGAAAAAACAACCCCTCTGCCAGATGAACCAAGCAGAGGGGCAAGGAAAATCGTTATCATCTCCAAGAATCTAGACGGTTTAAAAATTAAAGCCTTCGCCTTCTAAAAGTCCTCCAAGGTTTACTTCAAATTCTTGTAGCGAATACGCTTCGGCATCACGTCGCCCAGGCGTTTCTTCTTATTTTCCTCGTAGTCAGAGAAGTTGCCCTCAAACCAATACACCTGCGAGTCGCCTTCAAAGGCCAAAATATGGGTACAGATACGGTCTAGGAACCAGCGGTCGTGGGAAATGACCACCGCACAACCTCCAAAATTTTCTAAGGCTTCTTCTAAGGCCCGTAGTGTGTTCACATCCAAATCATTGGTCGGTTCATCGAGCAATAGCAAGTTGCCCCCTTCCTTCAAGGTAATCGCCAAGTGCACGCGATTGCGCTCTCCACCGGAAAGCACGCCTACCTTTTTCTCCTGATCTGAACCAGCAAAGTTGAACTTGGAAACGTAAGCACGTGAGTTTACTTCCTTATTGCCCAACTTCATCAATTCATTGCCATCGGAGATCAACTGGTACACAGTCTTGTTGGGATCCAAAGTGTCGTGTTCCTGATCCACGTAGGCCAATTTAACTGTTTCACCCACCTCAAAATTGCCCGAATCTGCCTTCTCCTGGCCCGTGATCAATTTGAAAAGGGTAGATTTACCCGCACCGTTGGGACCAATGATCCCAACAATGCCTCCTTGTGGAAGGGAGAAACTGAGATTTTCAAAAAGTAGCTTATCTCCGTAGGCTTTGGATACGTTGTTGACCTCAATCACTTTGGCACCCAAGCGTGGTCCCGGTGGGATAAATAGCTCCAACTTGGCTTCTTTGTCCTTGGATTCCTCTCCAATGAGTTTGTCGTACGCATTCAAACGGGCCTTGCCTTTGGACTGTCTTGCCTTGGGTGACATGCGGATCCACTCCAATTCACGCTCCAAGGTCTTCTGCCGCTTGGATTCGGTTTTCTCCTCCTGCTTGAGTCGGTTTTGCTTTTGATCGAGCCAAGAAGAATAGTTGCCTTTCCAAGGAATCCCCTCGCCACGGTCTAGTTCGAGGATCCAGCCGGCTACATTGTCCAAGAAGTAACGGTCGTGGGTAACCGCAATGACGGTTCCCTTGTAATTCTGCAAATGCTGCTCTAACCAGTGCACGGATTCGGCGTCCAGGTGGTTGGTCGGTTCATCTAGGAGCAATACATCGGGCTCCTGCAGGAGCAGTCGGCAAAGCGCCACGCGTCTTTTCTCCCCACCAGAAAGGTTGGCCACGTTGGCTTCGGCAGGTGGGAGTCGCAAGGCATCCATAGCCTTGTCCAACATCACATCCAATTCCCAGGCATTGACTGCGTCTAATTTTTCTTGTACTTCCCCTTGCCGTGTGATGAGCTTGTCCATGGCATCCGGATCTTCCATAAGGGCCGGGTCCATAAATTTCTCGTTAATTTCTTCAAATTCTTTGAGCAAGGCAACCGTATCTGCCACTGCTTCCTCAACCACTTCCTTGACGGTTTTGCTTGGATCTAGTTTGGGTTCCTGCTCCAACATTCCTACTGTGTACCCTGGAGACCACACTACTTCACCTAAAAATTCCTTATCCAAGCCCGCGATGATGCGAAGTACAGAGGACTTACCGGAGCCATTGAGACCCAATACCCCAATTTTTGCCCCATAAAAAAAAGAGAGGTAAATATCTTTTAGGACTTTCTTCTGTGGGGGGTAAATTTTAGAAACCCCTGCCATGGAAAAGATGATTTTTTCAGCGCTCATGCCAGTAAACTAGTTAGATCTGTGAGTAACAATTGTAAAAGGCAAAAATATACCTTTCTTAGGATAAGTGAGGGCTAATTGATTATTTTGCGTAAATATTGCGTATTACCACCTATAACCTAGTTTAGTGTCATGAAACATACCTTTGGATATATCCAAGACGGAAAGGTCTTTCTAAAGGGATTTTTAGGGAGAGCTGATCGGATTATCGGGGAGGTAAAAGGAGATGAAATCTCCACTATCCAATACTTTGAAACTCGCTTTGCACAGTTCCAGGAAAAGGTAGCTAAGTTAAAAGCTGCAATTAAAGAAAATCAAAACAAGGGTTCTTTTTTAATGAAATTGATTCACTTAAAAGACTCATTGTATGAAAGTGATGCCTTGGGGGATTTTGCATCCTTGATTGCTGAACTCGAGGTGCAAGAATCCTTCTTGTCGGAGATTATCCAAGAAAATAGAAGCAAAAACTTAACGGTAAAGCGAGAATTGATAATCGAGGCAAATGCTTTAAAAGATAGCACGGATTGGAAAGAAACTACCGAAAAATTCAAAGAGCTAAAACTCCGATGGATCAAAACGGGACCAGTTGAGAAGGAAGTTCAGGAAAATATTGAAGGGCAGTTCAATGAAGCTGTCGATCATTTTTTTGCACAGCGTCAGGAATTTTACGATCAACTCACACTTCAAGCGGAAGAGAACATTAAGGTGTACGAAGCCCTTCTCCTTCAGGCTCGAGAAGCCCATGATTTACCAGATGCAAAGATGGCTTTTGACATCAGCAAACGAATTCAAAAAGAATGGAAAGCTGCCGGAAAAGTTCCTGCCGAGCGACGCCAACCTATTTGGGATGAATTTTCACGATTAAATAATCGCATCTTTTCCAGGTACAAGCGAACGCTTAATCTAGGTCCTGAGATGCATCCTCGGGAAGTATTGCAAAAAATTGAACGGATGGTGGAGGAATTGAAAAGACTAGCCCATCTACCTACCAATCAAGAGATTACACTACGCGCAAAACAAATTCAAGAAGAGTGGAAAAAACTCCCGATGCGAAAGCCAAAGGAAGCCAATCTTCCCGCGCGTTCCTACCAGTTTTTCATGGATATTATCTTTGAAAAAGCTTTTTTAGAAAAGCTTGGAAATAGTAAGTACCCAGATTTTGGGGATAAGCCCCTTGAGGAACAAAAACAAATCAAAGCAGCTATTCTGAAAGATTTGTTGTACCGAGATCAAGGGGAATTGGAAACAATGGAAAACAATTCGGCTAACTTCCGTGTAGAGACTGCAGATTTCGAAATGATGATGAAAAAGAAGCTCTCCAATTTGAAGCGAAAGATCGATGTAAAAAATTATGTCCTAAGGCAACTTTCTCCGAGAACCTGAGTACAACCTTTGTATTGAAAAAATTACTAATCTTGCACTATTATCATCCGGAACACCTCCAAAAACAAAAACTATGTACTGGACACTTGAATTAGCCTCCTACCTTGAAGATGCTCCTTGGCCAGCAACCAAGGACGAACTCATCGATTATGCCATCCGCTCTGGAGCCCCACTAGAAGTTGTGGAGAACCTCCAAGAATTGGAAGACGATGGCGAGCCTTACGAAACCATTGAAGAAATTTGGCCGGATTATCCGACCAAAGACGATTTTTTCTTCAACGAAGACGAATATTAATGAAGAGTCCCGCAGGTGCGGGACTTTTTTTGGAATTTCTCAGAATTTCTCTAGTTGTGTGCTAGTCTATTTGTTTTTTTCAAACTGATCAGGGGCTGTAGCTCTTTTGGAATTAATGCGGATCAATTCAACCATCAGACCAACCCTTATCAAAAAGAACTTAAATTCTTATTTTCTTTGGTTATTGATCACAAAGCTTTTATTCAAAATGTATTAAAAGGATTTGATTTCCAATCCACTAAACAATAAGGTTCCTTTTAGAATCAATACCTTGTTGGTATCCACCCCACCTTCGCGAAACATACGCTTGTCTTCCAGTCCAGCAGCAATATTGGACACTTCAGTACGGACATCCCAATGTGGGGGGATGATTAACTTGACACCGCCAAATCCAACCTCAAGGTCTAGCGAAATCACCCCAGTAAAATCCACCTGAGTCAGGTCTAAGTCTAGGCTTCCAAAAATCACGGTAGCCTTTCCTCCCTGAAAATTTTTGGTCATTAACTTTCGATTCACTCCGCTAAAAATGACTCTCTCATTGATTCGGTCTAGGAAGGCTGTGCCCGTAGCGCGAACAAATCCTGAATCTGGAGCCTTTGGCGACTCCTCACTTGAGGAATTGCGATCCTCTACCAAGTCGGTGGATGCAATTCTCTCCGAATTTTTTGCGTCTGCTTTATTTTTTCGGGAGTCCTCCCAATTTTGCCAGACTTTCTCAAGGGCCCTATGCTCTTTCTTTTTATTGATAATCAAATAGATGCCTAGCACAATCAAGCCTACAGGCCAAATAAATTGATCAATCCCAAAGTCAAGATCAAATTCCCGTTTCAATAAAAAATAGACCCCTATAAAGAGGATAACCGATCCCATAAAACTCTTAAATTGCTGGTTGATCAAGGTAAAAACACCGATTACAATCAAGATCATAGGCCAGGTAAAAACCCAGCTAGGTATAAATAGCCCAAATTTTTTCAAAAGCAGGACAATGCCAATTCCGAGGAGGATCACACCAAAGGCGATACTGCCGTCGTTTCTTGGTTTAGTGAAGTTGTTCATGTGAATTAAATTTAGTTAAGCAAATCTAGGATTCAAGACCAAATAACGATAATAGAAATAGGTGATGCCCCTGTGGAGTCGGTAAAAAACTCAGGGAGATATACTAACTAGAGGCAAGTAGAAATTCGGCAAAGGCCAAGTCCTCCAGTGTGGTTAACTTGATATTCTCGGAATTGCCCTCA
>Ga0181559_10001151_pt1 | contig 25831 bp, 25 predicted proteins | sample 011ome_21_FD_133752 | JGI IMG/M metagenome (GOLD analysis project Ga0181559, IMG submission 133752) | Coastal salt marsh microbial communities from the Groves Creek Marsh, Skidaway Island, Georgia - 011508AT metaG (megahit assembly) | ecosystem: Environmental > Aquatic > Marine > Intertidal...
CTAAGCATATCTGACCTTATGGGCTCTAAAGGCCTTTATTTTTAGGCATCACTCAGCGCGCTCGCTGGCCCAGGCATCCAGCTTGGGCCATAAGCGATACATTGCGTTGCCGCCAGCAACCAGGCTGACATGGCCTCCGCGAACAACGATCTCTTCCTTGTCCTCGGAACTCACCATATTGATCAAGTCCTTTGATGCGGCTTCGGGAATGATGTGATCAAACGAGGCCGCGACGTGCAAAAACGGCACGGTGATGTTGCCAAAGTCCACTCGTTCGCCCGCCAGTTCCAGTTTGTTCTGAACGAAAAGATTGTCCCTGAGAAAGTCATTGGTCCAATCGCGGGCAAACTCACCGGGCAGGGCAAGCTGGTCTACGGCCCAGCGATCGAAGCGCAGATGGGCCTTAACAAACTCATCGTTATCCACATTGTTAAGCAGGTTCAAGTGGCCAGCGTTACGCTGTAGCGGGCGCAGCGCTTGCATTGTTGCGTTGATCAACTCGCTGGGGATGTTTCCCAGCTCGTTTACCAGGCGGTCTATATCGAAGTTAGAAGAGCTCACCCAGCGTTTGTGCAGGATCATGCCTTCACTGTTTATCGGAGTAGTGAAGCAGGCCAGGTTCTTTACCGGGCCTTCTGGGTGCAAAGCCGTGTAGCAGGCGCTCAGTATGCCGCCCATGCAGTAGCCAACCAGGGTGATATCCGGCTCGCCGGAATCTGCTGCCACTTTGTCAACGCAATTGCCCACGAGCTCGAGGGCATAATGGGAGAAGCCTAGATGCTTTTGGTTAGCCCGGGGAGCCAGCCAGTCCAGCATGTACACGTCATGTCCTCGGCGCAAAAAATATTCGACAAAACTTTGCCCCTTGGCAAGGTCAAGGATATAACCCTTGGCCACCGGTGACATTACGATCAGAATTGGGACGCGATACACCTCATCCGACATGGGTGTGTAGTGGTATAGCCGCGCAGTCTCCTCGGTGTAAACCAAATCCTTGGGGCTGCTGCCGACTTCCAGTTCAGATTCAGTCTGGGGCAGGTTAGCGAGACCAGGAATGTTTCGATCTAGCGTGCGCCGAATAAGCTGATCGACACGCGAGTCGATTTCCGACTGGGGAACCTCTGCGCCGGTATCGTTCAGATGTGCTTGTTTCGCATTCATGGGGGTTTCGCTATCAGCTCTAGTATGGAATTAGTCAGATTTTTTTGGGGCCTTGCGGGTGCGGGCAGGCTTCTTTCGCGGTGCCGGATCATCTTCAGCAGTCGCTTTTTCCGCGCGGAGTGCACGCAATTCTACAAGCACCTGATTTAAGGAGTCTTCCATCTGGGAGACGCGATCCTTCAGGTCCAGGATATCGGTGCGAGAGGGCATATTCATGTTAGAGAGATATTGGCCCATGGATTCGCTAAACATGCGTTGGGTGTGCAGCGCCTCTTGCATGAAGCGGCCAGAAGTCTTGGCCACGCGTTCATCTGCCATCATTTCAGACATGGCGTCCGACCACATTTTTTCGGACTGGACGAACCAGTCTCGCATCAAGCGAAGTGGGTCGAGATCTTTTTCATCAGTCATTTTAATTTCCCCGAGATGTAATTTCTTATTAGCTATTGGTTAAAGTGCAGCTTACACCGTAAATGTGACAATCATTCAATTATATTATTTCAATCTGTAATTTCTTGCGCCAGCCTGTTTGCGACTACCCGGTAGACCTCAGGATGAAAAATCATACCGATATGGGTGCAGTTCACTTCTGAATTTGCGCTGGCATCATCTTCCATGCACGACTGCCAGTCTGCGACACCATCTTTCCTGGAGTAAACGGCAAACTGCGGCGGCGCAACCTCTTTTGGCTGAATCATGCTTTTGACGAAGCCGCAGGTACAATAGCCAGTTGCGCAAGACGCCTTTAAGTTTCTGCCGATCAGTCCGCTGCGTGCGTTCTTGAGCTTGTCCCAGATCCCTACTACCGAAGGATGTGCCTTGACCAAAGAGGCAAATGGTGAACCCAGGGTGATGACCCGATCGATCAAGGTCGGTTCTGCCTGCACAATGTGTTTCGACAACATGCCGCCCAGACTGTGTCCCACCAGGCTCACCTTGCGGCCAGTTTTCTGGTGGATTGACTTGAGGCGGGCAGTAAGGTGGCGTGCGGTCTGGTCCGGGCAGTCCGTGTTCCAAACTATGCCCGACACATAGGCGTCGTAGCCGATCCTGCGGAGCCAGCGCTGCATCTCCAGCATGGTTATGTCCCCGGACATGAATCCGGGCACCAGCATCACTGGTTGTTGCTCCCCTCGTGGAATGCCGATCCCATAAAATACTCCCGAAGTTAGCAGTCTCATCCACTCACCAGGCCAGATTACCTCGCGCCACAGGGGCGTGTTGGTGTGTTCTATAGAGGGATCGTGATCGAACGCATCATGCAGCTCTTCTGCCAGCTTGGACTCGAACTGTTCCTGGGAGTACTCCGCCACATCTTCCTCGTTTTAGTTTCTTTAACAGAAGTCTCGCCTGTTGCAGGGCTGTGGCGAAACCGTGCGTCCTATTCCTGATATCAGGAACAGGAGGCCAGGGTTTCAGTCAGCGCGCCGGGTCGCTTACTTGGCGTTGGCAGACCAGAAATTGGTCATGTTCTTGTAAGGTGCCATCCAGTCGAAATTTGCGTTCTTGATGGGTGCAAACATTTCCTGGGCGCGCTCTGACACTTCGCTGCTCATTTCGGACTGCTCGCGGTACAGAGTCTTGCTAAACTCGAGGGCGCATTCCTGACGTCGGTTCATGGTTTCCATGGCCAGCTGCAGGTTAGCTTTGTAGTCGGTTGGCGCAGCAGCGACAGCGCGGCTCAGTTCGAGCATATCTCTCTGACCGTTTTCCAGGGTCTGCAGAAAGCTGTCCATGATGCGCGCGTTGCGGGCACGCGCCTTGTCCAGGTCGGCAGCGAATTGTTGTGAGCTGGTGCTTAAGCCGTCAAAGTAGGTGTCCATAGCGTTTTTCATGCTGTTGGTCATGGTGTCGGTTACGGTTTCAGCAGTTTCTTTTGCGCCGGCAGTTGCCTCAGCAGATTCAGTCTTTTTCGAAGTTGTCTTGGCCATTTTGAATATCTCCAGTGAAAACAGTGTGTTATGCTGTCCTAAATCGCATAATGCATAAGTAGGCACATCGCTCATAAATCGTGGATGTATTTATATGCATATTGCATCTAGGTGTCAATCAATTTTATATGTGTTTAAGTAGATAGCTATGACTGATCAAGAAAAAGACAAGGGGCAATCCCGCAAAAAAAGCGGGAAAGCAAGCGGTAAAACAGGTGGAAAAGAAGGCGCGGGCGGAAAAGACAAGGAATCCCCCAAAGTTTCTCCAACTGGAGACATGCTGACCGCCCACTTGCTGGCCATGCTTAATGGCTGGTCTGCCTACGGCTACGAGCTGGCCCAGCGTCTCGAAGAGTCTGGCTTGGGACAGTACAACAAGGGCTCTATTTACCGCATTCTCAGGCAGATGGAGGATTCCGGACTGGTGTCCTCCAGCTGGGATACCAGTAAAGATGGTCCGGCCCGCCGTATTTATGACCTTACAGACACCGGCTCTATGTTCCTCAAAAACTGGATGGTAATGGCAGACATGCATCGCAACTTTTTGAAGAGCATGTTGGAGCTGAATCCCCTGATGTCGGCGATGAGTGCAGCAAGCGGCTCGCGATCTCGTGCAGAGGACGACAGCGATACTGAGAGTGAAAGTAATGGCGAGGGCGACGAAGCTTAGTAGGGTCTGCTAGCGCCTGGAGTCTTGAGATGATTTCATGGCAGCAGGAAAAAACAAGTCGACAAGTGCCCGAGCAGCTGTGCATATCGATGGATGCCGGGATACACAGACAGACTGACGCAGCCAGCTGAAGGGCTTGGCAACTCAGAATCCGGCGCGCAAGACACCATTACTCTCTATCAAAAACCCAGTTCGTTCTCTAGCTTGCAGAAATGGCACCGACACTTTGGATGGTTGATGTGGCGGGGTCCTGCCAAATACTGCTTTTGATTATACTGAAAAACCTGGTAGCGTCGGTAGAACACACAGGCCACAAGCACCGCTGCAATGATCAGTGCAGGTAATGTGGTCGTTATTGCTAGAAGTAGTTGCCAACTCATAACTTAAATCGCTAGTTTTGAAATGTGGTTCTACGGGTACGGGAATTTAAAGCATTTGGATTGACGCGCTCTATTCAGCATGTGGATAGAATTTGCGGGAACTAATTTTCCAGATCGAAGAAAGGCGCCAAGAGTTGGCGCCTTATGAGGGTTTGTCTCTTAAAAAGTCCAAGCTAGTTTAGGGGTCTCTTCTCATCGTCGTGAAGCGAATCGATACAAGTTTTCCGCCGCTCCAGTTCTCGGTGCGGGACTCGTAAGTATTTTCGTCAATGACCTTCATCATACTGTGATGGGCATGGGCGTCACTATTCACGTCCATGTTTGTCCCTTCGGTAAACTTAAAATCGATCACCCCTGATTCGTCGGTAGTAACGAATGCCATAGAGGGTTGGTTACCGATGGCGCAATAGTGTGTATGAATAAGTTCATCTTTGCCATTTTGGTGGTACATGCTCACCATTTCTGCGGGTGTTCCTGCAGCGAAAGTTTGCATGACCGTGGAGTTTCCGATGTTTTTGAACGACACAGTGGTTTTCGAAACGCTGGCATCAGACCTGTCCTGACCTGCGGCGACCACTTGTGCTTCGCCAGTCCATGAGCCTTCGAGGTTTAACATTGATTGGAATGCCTGGCCCGGCGTGAATCCGTCGCCCGCATTGGCCTGAGCGCACAGCAGAATCATTGCTGCTGGGATAGTTGTTTTTAGTGGCTTCATGTAGGGCCTCTTCTACTTTAATAAGTTTTCAGACTATAAGCGGCACCAGTGCAAGTCAAACCTTTACTCTGTTTGATCAGCGCGATTGGCTTAATTGGGGGATCTGGCTGACGGTTTCGGGAAGATTACCCTCCGGCCAAGAGTGTCGCGATCAAAAGGTTTCCAGTTTGATTTATCCTGGCCAAGACGATCGGCAATAACATGCAGTACATGGGGATGAAATCCCATGCCGATGTGGCTGCTCAGTACTTCTACGTTTTCATTATGGCGTTCGACATATTCGATGCAGGTTTGCCATGGCACAACGCCATCGGACTTACTGTAGATTGCCGTGCAGGGCACTGGCGGTGCAATCTTGGGATCTACAGTCAACCTCTGTTCTCGGGCTTGTTCCGGAGTAACGCCGGCCAACCTCTTGAATATTCGCGTCAGGAAGGGGTGAGAGTGGTTGGAATGGAATGATCCGAAAGGGCTTCCCAGCGTGACAACCATCCTTACAGCTTCGGGTTGCAGTCTGGCCAATTCCCGGGCGTAGACGCCACCAAGACTCTGGCCAACTATGGTGACAGGACGATTGCTTCTGGCTACAAGTTGTTCAAAATTACTAATCAGCCGTTCGTGTTGCGCCTGCCCCCCATTGTTGCGGCCAAGTTCCCAGGGTAGAGCCTGGTAGCCGAGGCGGTCTATAAACCGCCTAAGGACGGCGGTGGAGCGATCGCTGGCCAGAAACCCGGGAATGACAAGCACCTGATGGCCGTCGGCGTCCGGTGCCTGCAGCATGAGGAGAGGCATGGTCAGGGGGAGGGTGCTTGCCTCAATGCCCGCACGGAATAATTCGCTGAGGGCGTCCACGCTCGAGGGTGGGGCTTGTGGCCCATCTACTACTATATACGACATGAGGGACTCTCTCCTATCCAATTTGCTCGTATGGTTTTTTTATTTGAGCAGGTTAAATTTTTGCGCTTTGAGCGCTAAACTTTTAATACATCACCGGCCTGGTCGCTGAGGCCCTCAACGTCATAGGTCATCATCACCAGGTCATGCGTCAGGCCCTTATGGTCGACAATAAAATCTGCAAGGATTGCTTCGGCGATGAAACCTAGCTTGCGAAATGCCGCCTGGGCCCCTTTCTGTTCTATGGTCATTCGTGCCAGGATCTTGGTCAGTTCAAGCTTGCGGCAGACATCGAAGATGTGGGAAATCAAGAGCCTTCCCAAACCCAGGCTGCGCAGATCCGGCGCGATATTCACCCGTATCTCGCCGATTTTTCGAGTCCAGGGCGCGCTTTCCCGATGCACGGTCGCATACCCCACCAATTCGTCGTCAGCATAGGCAAGCAGCGAAGTGGAGCTGCCGTTTTTGATATTTTCTAACCAACCATTGATCGCTTCTTCCTGGGTGAGATCTATGGTCAGGAACAGCAGGTCTTCCTCGGGGAGATTCTGCGCGAACTTTATTAGGGCATTCTTGTCCGTCGCGCCCATGGCTTTCAGAGTGATGGTTGTGCCATTGCTAAGTTCAGCGCTCTTGGGATAGCCAGCCAGGGGCGTTTGTGATTCGGATTTAGTCATTGTTATTCGCCACTCAAATTCGACAGCTTAAGTACCAGTGAGTTCTTCAACATGTTGGCGCGCTGCCGCCAGTAATTCATCGAAAGCTTCATTGCTTGCTGCAGTGAGCGCCCCTAGATCTGGCATTAGTCGAGGTTCACAGATGTAGTTGATATAGAGTTCCTTGTTGTAACTGAGTACCGTGGTGCTGAATCCGACGTTGCCACAGAGGATCAGCAAGCCAATAGTGTCGCGCACTTTATGTCCCGCCAGGTAGAGAGGAACCTGCACCCCGGGAACATTGGTACAGACGAAATTTATGCCCACATTGGGTGGCTGCCAGCCAAGATCGGGCATGACCGGAAGCGGAAAGCGCGCGGCCCAGACTGTGGGATCGAGTGAAGTGCCAACGACTTGCGTTGGCGCCATGGCCAGTGGCCAAATACCGCTGCCAGCCTCTGACGCCAAGGTGACCGCCTGAGCGTCCTCATTCGACTTGATGTTTTCCATTTCCGTGCGGACAGCGGCCAGGCGACTGGATGGGTCCATAGGCCATGCCGGCAGCATGGGGAAAATCGCTGACACCTGGTTCCCCAGGGCGCCTTTCAAATCTTCAGTCCGCACATTGACTGGGCACATGACGCGCATGTGCTTGTTCTCGAGTTTCTGCTCGTGGTTTGAAAGATAGCGAGCCATGCCTTCACTTACCACGGTGAGGACGACATCGTTGATGGTACCTCCGAATGCCCGTCTCACTTCGCGAATCTCGCTAAAGGAGCGTCTTAAAAAATCTGCTCGCCGTTTTGGGCCAACCATGGACCTGTTAAACGGCGCTGTGATGGCGGGTCTGGTGACAAAATCGGTAAATACTTTTGAGGCGCGCTGGATCAGTTCCCTCTGCTTGCCGTTTTCCGGCATCCAATCTGTTGGGCGTATTTCACTCAGCGCGCGGAGATTGTCTTGAACCGCTTCGTTATATAACTGCAGCTGCCCCGGCGGTTGCTCGACGTCTTTTTGTGGCGGGGCTTCAGGCGGTGTCGGATCGGGTTCGAAGTCATACATCACCTGTGCCAGTTCCATGCCCGAGGCACCGTCGATCATGCAGTGGTGGGTTCTATTCAGCACGAATGTGAGACCTGGGAGGCCGGTGACTATATGGTTTTCCCACAGTGGCTTGGAACGATCCAGCATTGGCTCGTTAAGGTCCACCGTGAAGTTCAGCGCCTCCTGAAACGAAACCTCGGCGGGCAGTTCGTGGTGATAGAGATGCTTGCTCAGGTCAAAGTCAGGATCGTCCACCCACTTGGGATGAGACATGTTAAACGGCACCATTGCAATCTTGCGTTTATAGGCCGGAAGCAGGTGCATGCGCTGCGCGAAATGCTGAAAGAAGCGTTCGTAGGTCAATTCGCCTTCAACAACGAAGACGGAGGAGATGTGCATCGGGCCGCTCGCAGTCTCCGAATACAGGAAAGCGGCGTCGGTGGCGCTGAGTCTCATGCAGGGCATTCAATATATTGCTTTGTAGCCATCTTAGCATGAACCTGTCGATTACTTGCAAAGCCCTTGGCCTCAATATGTGGGAAGCCCCAGGGCTCTATCTTATCCAGCCCAACGCTGGACAAGTGCACGCGACAAGGCTAGTTTTAGAGCACTGAAAATGCGCCAGGCCGCTGTTCAAGCGGCATCTTTAGAGCGCTCATCTTACGTTTCCATTGGCACAATAGAATGAGAACAACATAAACAGCCTCGCAGCAGTTGGAGAAGCCCATGTCGAAAGAATGCAAAATGAAACCTGAGAATCGTCGTGATCCACGACTTGATCGTCGAGACTTACTTAAGTTTTTGGCGGCCAGCCCTTTACTGACAACTTATTCTGCTTTTGCGCAGGAAGTCGAGGAAGTGTTAGGTGAGCGTCTGCAAAATCCCTCAGAGGTGATCAATGTTTTTGAGATGGAAGCGGTAGCACGCAAGAATATTCCACCTGCGCACATGGGCTATCTCTCCACCGGTGTGGACAGTGACAATACGCTGCGTGCGAATCGCGATGGCTTTACCCGTTTCCAAATCAAACCTCGCAGACTCGTGGATGTCAGTGAGACTGATACCAATGTGAATATCCTGGGTACGGAGGCGAGTTCGCCTATCTTTCTTTGCCCCGTTGGAAGTCAGGGTGCCTATAATGCCGAAGCGGAATTGGGCACGGCACGCGCTGCCGCCGCAAAGGGTCATCATATGGTGTTGTCCACACAATCATCGACGCCAGTTGAAGCTGTGGCGGAAGCCAGGGGAGCCCCTATCTGGCACCAGCTATATCCAACCACGCGCTGGGAATACACCGTTGCGATGCTGCAACGGGCAGAAGCAGCAGGCTGCACCGCGGTTTGTTTAACCATCGATCTGCCTGGTGGGCGCAACACAGAAACCCAGTCCATCATGATGCGCGATGATGATCGCACCTGCTCAAATTGCCACTCCGGTCAGGCCAAACCTATTTTTGATGGTTTGGACATGCGGGGTGTAGGCCTGAACAATCCGGCTCTGACCTGGGATGTTATTGGTCGCATGAAGGAAGTCACCAATATGAATGTCATTATTAAAGGCATCGAAGTTGGACCAGATGCGGCGCTTGCGGTGCAGTATGGGGCAGATGCGATCTGGGTTTCCAACCACGGTGGTCGCGCCGTTGAATCTGAGCGGGGCACTATCGAATGCCTGCCCGAAATTGTCGCGGCGGTGAATGGCAGAATTCCCGTTATCGTGGACAGCGGCTTCCGTCGTGGCACGGATATCTATAAGGCGCTCGCGCTGGGTGCCTCTGCAGTTGGCATCGGCCGGCCTTATTGCTGGGGATTAGGTGCGTTTGGTCAGGCGGGAGTCGAGAGAGTGTTGGACCTGTTGAATCGCGAATTGCTGATCACAATGCGTGGTAGCGGCACGCCAACGATTGCGTCCATTGGTCCTGACTATGTCCATGATGCGGGCTACCGAGTTCCTCGAGGTACCCTGGGAAGAGAACAGCTCTAGACTCATCGTGATGATCAGGCGCCTGGGCGCTGTTATTTACTGCCAGCGTCTGGTTTGAGGGCGGACCCAAGCTAAAGCTTATTTCGCGCAGCGGGATTGGCCGTCAAACAAACAAAGCGAAAAGATGCGAGAGATAGCAGGTGAGGACAGAATCGTGAGAAAACTAGTTGGCAGTTTGGCGTTGATTTTTTGTACATCGCTATACGCACAAGTTAGCAATCAATGGACAATAATTCACGCCGGTGCCCTGCTGGCGGATGCCAGGGAAGCGGTACAAACCGAGCAAAGCATCCTTGTCAGGAACAATGTCATTGTCGATATTCGAGATGGCTATGTTTCCCCTGGGGATGTGACTGGTACCGCAAATGCCCGCGTAATCGATCTTAGCAATCAGTTTGTCCTGCCAGGGTTGATCGATTCTCACACCCATATTCTCAGCCAGCAAGAACCCAATCCGCGTGAGGTCAGAGTGACTCGTTCGAATGAAATGAGCACCCTGATGGGCTACGAATTTGGCATGCGTACTCTGCGGGCCGGATTTACCACGATTCGCAATGTGGGTGGCGCCAGAAATGCCATCTTCGCGCTCCGGGATGCCATCAATCAGGGTATCGTAATGGGTCCCCGCATTCGCGCAGCTGGACAGGGCATTACGCCTACCGGAGGTCATGGTGATGGCGGTGGATTTCGTGATGATATTTTTCCCCATCCACACACTGGCGTTTGTGACGGCGTGGCGGAATGTCGCAAAGCTGTGCGCACTCAAGTGAAGTATGGTGCTGACCACATCAAATATGTTGCTACCGGTGGTGTGCTGAGCCAGACCGCCACTGGCACCGAGCAGCAGTTTACCGATGAAGAGCAAATAGCCCTGGTACAGGCTGCCCACGCCATGGGTCGCAAGGTAGCAGCCCATGCCCACGGCAAGGCGGGCATGATGGCTGCGTTACGCGCAGGCGTTGATTCCATTGAGCATGGCTCGTATCTCGACGCTGAAGTCGCTGAGTTATTTGTGCAAACTGGCGCCTACTTAGTGCCGACGCTGATAGCCGGGCACACCGTGGAGCGTATCGCGACGGAACAGCCAGATTTTTTCGTTCCAGCCGTGCGGCAGAAAGCGCTTGAGGTTGGGCCAATCATGCGAAATGCGTTGCGGATCGCCCACGAGCGCGGCGTGAAGATCGCTTATGGCACCGATGCTGGGGTTAACGATCATGGTACGAATGCTTACGAGGCTGTGCTGATGAATGAGGCCGGTATGCCTGCTCGGGAAATTCTTATTGCGGCAACGGTAAACGCCGCTGACCTGATGAGCCTGACCGATGTGACTGGCACCATTGAAGCGGGCAAAGACGCCGACATTATCGCCGTCAGCAGCAGCCCGCTGGAGGATCTGGCAACCCTGTTGCAACCCACTTTTGTGATGGCCAGGGGCAACGAAGTGGATCTGGATGTGCCGCCGGTCGACCTGTTTCCGTGGCCTAACTTTTAGCCACTCATGGCGTGGAATTGACAGTGATATCAGTTAGGCGAACTCAAGGTAGTCATAGCTTTGCGCCAGCGATTCTATTCTCCATCCTCTGTAATTTTAATCGCCAGGACAGGCGCAACCTCTCTCTGAACGTTACCCGGATATTCACGCGGAACTCGTGCAGATGGCGGATGACTATCTCAGCTTTCGCGAAATGCAGGGTTTTAATCACGACATGAACCTGGCGGAGGCCTATCGCTGGCAGGATGAGATGGCGCGTATTATGGCGCCAACCATGGGCGGCATAGCGGGCTATAAAGCGGGCGGGCATGATTCTGGCCCGGGCTCTCCCACTTTCCCGCCAGAGGGCATCCGGGGAATTATTCTTGAGGGCATGATGCGTCTATCTGGCACTAGGGTGGGTCTTGAGCAGTTTCGTCGAGTGTTTCTGAAGGCAGGCTTTACCATGCCGGTTCTGTTCGTGCAGGGTGCGCAAGACCGCTATTCGGTGACTTCTGAGGTGCAGAAGTACACATCGGAAATCAATGCGCCGATTAAAAATACTATGGTCATCGAGGGGGCAGCCACAGCGGGTTCTGGCTACGCGAGGGGTTTCTCGCCGAGTTGAATCAGCATCTAGGCCCATTGTTAATCGATTAGAGTAAATAGATTCATGATCTGAATCTATTTACTCCCTCAAATGGCTGACTTAGCATCGAGACAGGTTTAGACAGGGGGAATAACAATGCAAAAAAATAAGATCCTTATAGCCGCCGCGATAGCAGTGGGCGTGGCGCTTTCAGCCTTTACAATTTTGGCCCAACAGGATGACGAAGAGCCGCCAGAGATGGGCGTGTTTCTTACCAGCGTGGGACAAGGCAATGGCGGCGACCTGGGTGGTCTGGCGGGCGCCGATGCCCATTGCCAGCAGCTGGCTTCCAATGCAGGGATGGGGCATCGCACCTGGCACGCCTATCTGAGCACGCAAGGTCCAGGCGCGGTGAACGCACGTGATCGTATTGGGCAGGGTCCCTGGGCCAATGCCAACGGTCTGGTCATGGCCACTAGCGTAGAGAGCCTGCACTACGATAACTCCAACTTCAACTGGACCTATATGCTGGATGAAAATGGCAACCAGTTTGCTTCACGTATCGATGGTGACCCGGATTTTACCGAGCATGACGTGTTAACCGGCACCCAGATCGATGGTACTGCGTTTCCTGCTGGTAACGACATGACCTGCAGTAATTGGACTAGCAGTACAGAAGGCAGTGCGCGAGTCGGTCACGCCGATCGTTATTCTTTCACCACACCCGGATCGCCCTGGAATTCATCACATGGCACACCGGGATGTACGCAAGAAAATCTCGTGAGTGTGGGTGGTGCAGGCTTACTTTATTGCTTTGCTATCGATTAGCTTACTCTTTAGGGGCGTAAGGCCGTGACCCTTATTCAGGGCCGCGGCCTTTTTCGTTGTACAATCATGCGCAATTACCAACTGCAGGCGCGCTGATGCTTTTAGATTCACAGAGCCGAAAATCAAAGGGAGAAGTTTGATGAAATACGATGATGTGGTTCTCGGCAGACGCAGTATCCGTGGCTACCAGAACAAGTCGGTGCCAAAGTCTTTGATCAAGGAAGTGATAGAGATGGCCATGCGTGCCCCCTCGTCACTCAACACGCAACCCTGGAACTTCTATGTCGTTGCGGGTGAGCCTCTGGACAAGATCCGCGCTGGCAACACTGAGCGCAATCTGGCCGGCGTGCCTGATTCGAGGGAGTTCCGTAATCACGGTGCCTATGAGGGTGTGCATAGGGAGCGGCAAATCGGCATAGCCAAGCAATTGTTCGAGGTGATGAAAATTGAGCGTGACGACAAAGAGGCCAGACAGAGTTGGGTGCTCAGGGGCTTTCGCCAGTTCGATGCACCGGTATCTGTGGTTGTAACTTATGACCGCTCCATTCACGGCGGCGATATCGCTCCTTTCGATTGCGGTGGCGTCACCAATGCCCTGGTCAATGCCGCCTGGTCGCGAGGATTGGGATGTGTCATCAACAGCCAAGGGATCATGCAATCCCCTGTCGTGCGAGAGCACGCAGGCATTCCAGATGACCAGGTCATTATGATCTGTGTCGCCATGGGCTTTCCAGATGAAAGCTTCCCCGCCAATGCGGTTGTCTCTGAAAGAAAGTCAGTGGATAAGGCGGCGGTATTTGTTGGTTTCGAGGACTAGTATTTCGGCGAAAGTCGGGTCTCTGCCTAGAGTGCATTCATATTTCTGACAATCTTATTTGGATACTGACTGCAGAAAAACCTCAGCCAATTGCTTGACCATTTTTCTGAATTCCGCTGTGTTGCTGGCTTTCTTTTTGACGCCGTTCAGACCAGTGAACAGGAGTTCGACAAAAGCCTTGGGCTTGAGCGGGCTGTTTTCAAAATTGACCTCACCTGCCTGCTCGGCATCGCTGAGCGTCTTGGCCAGGGCGGCATGTAATCTGACAATGTCTTTCATCATTAATTCCGAGGCCAGGCTCTGGCTAATGTCCATTAGTTCAGCGCCATGGGGAGAGTCGGCAATCGGCTCGTAGAAGATGCGCTCAAACACCAGCAGTGCTGCGATAATGCGCTCGTTTGTGTCACCGCCGCCTGCTAGCACGCCCAGTGCCTGCTCGATGGCCTGATCAAGACGAAACGCCGCGAGCCCCTGAAACAGGTTTTCCTTGTTATCAAACATCAAATACAGCGCAGGCCGCGAAATACCTGCGGCCTGGGCAATATCATTCATGGTGGTGCGTCGGAATCCATACTGCGCGAACACAGTTGCGGCAGCTTCATAGATTGCTTCGCGCTTGGCTCTATGCCGTTCAATATTCGTTTCAGGTTTATTCATCGTGGAATTTCCAACCGAGGGAGTGCACTCACGAAAGGATTAGGATACTATTTATATGAACATTCTGACAAATAGTAACTAATTTGTCAGTGTTTATAAACTTGCGTATAAGCATTTGCTTAGCCGCGTGTTGAAACACGAGTTGAAATATGTGTTGAAACACAAAGTGCAGTGGGATTCAAATCCTAGCGCTTTCTAACAAGATTTCGATGACTATAAGCCCGGCTCTCTGAGCGATTAGGCTTGTAAGGCTTCCAACCTGAAATAAACTGGAGGAGATAATGAGCACTTCTTTCTGGGTTAATGGCGAACAGCAGACGGTAGATGTCGACCCGTCCAAGCCGCTGCTCTGGGTATTAAGAGAGCAGCTAGCACTAACAGGCACAAAATTTGGCTGCGGCATTGCCCAGTGTGGAGCCTGCACGGTGCACATTGATGGGCAAGCCATGCGCTCCTGCGTGACACCCATCTCAAGAGTCGAAGGCCGACAGGTTACGACCATCGAGGGATTAAGCAGCGACGACGGCGAACTGCATCCACTGCAGCAGGCCTGGATTGAACATCAGGTGCCTCAGTGTGGTTACTGCCAAGCCGGTCAATTGATGTCGGCTTCCGCCTTGCTATCGAACAATCCCAATCCCTCTGATGCCGATATCGATGCAGCCATGAGCGGCAACATCTGTCGCTGCGGCATGTATGGGCGCATTCGTGAAGCCATCAAGACCACCAGCGTGGCATCAGCCACTGATGAGAAACTGTTCTACAACGTAGCGGGGGTGGATCATGTCTAAACTGACTCGACGTGCGTTCATCACAACAGGAATCGTTGCCGGGGGTGGCCTTGTCGTCGGCATCGCTATGCGACCCGGTAACCAGGTCAAAGACCTCGCCAGCAAACTCGGCGAGGGTGGTGAAGACCTGATTCATACTTATGTCAAACTGGACAGCGACAACGTGGTAACTGCCATCGTGCCACACTCGGAAATGGGCCAGGGTGTTCACACTGCACTTGGACAGATGTTGGCTGAAGAACTGGATGCTGACTGGAGCCAGGTAAAGGTTGAGGAAGCGCCGGCTATTGGAGAATACGCCAGCTACTCCGCCGGCAGACGCTATCTGTTTGCTGGAGTCGATTTCCCCAATCTGGTTATACCGACGGTCGATGGTGTCATGATGCGGGTTGCGGATATGCTGAATCTGCAGATAACCGGCGGCAGCATGAGTGTGCGTACCACAGGCATCATGGCCATGCGAATTGCGGGAGCAGCGACCAGGGAATTACTGCAAACAGCTGCAGCAGATGCCTGGGACGTGCCGGTGACAGAGGTCACTACCGAGAATAGCCATGTCGTGCATGCGGCAAGCAACAGAAGAGAGCCTTATGCTGCTTTCGCTACAGCCGTTGCCAAGATGACGCCTTCTCAAACACCAACTTTCAAGGATCCTGCAGGCTATAAGATCGTGGGCAAGTATGTGCCTCGTCGTGATATTCCGGCCAAGGTGGATGGCTCTGCACAGTTCGCGCTGGACGTCCGCTTACCGGATATGGCCTATGCCAGTGTGGTTCGTTCTCCAGTGCCGGGTGGTAGCGTGGCAGCGGTCGATGATGCCGCCGCCCGTGCGATTGAGGGAGTAGTGGATGTAGTAGTCATTCCGAAATCTTCCGTAGGTGGCATGTTAGGAGAGACGTTATCTACCGAGGCGGTAGCGGTGGTGGCCGATAGTTACTGGACAGCCAATCGTGCTGTGCAGGCTCTCAATATCACCTGGAGCGAGACCGGCTTCGAATCTGTCTCCAGTGACGACATCTATGCCCAGTTCGAACGCGACATCTCCGCGAAAACCGAGCGTGAAACTGATCGCAAGGCAGGTGAAACAGAATCCGCGTTTGCATCGGCGGCTAGAGTCCTTGATGCTGACTATCACGTGCCATTCCTGGCGCATACCTGTATGGAGCCGTTGAACGCAACTGCAGACGTGAAGAGTGACAGCGCCGAAATCTGGGTGGGTTGTCAGAACCCCCTGGGATTCCGCCGCGATGTCGCCAGCATACTTGGTATGGATCCTGAGAATGTCACCCTGAACAATCACATCATGGGTGGAGGCTTTGGACGCAAGGCGCGTCCAGACTATGCGATGCAGGTTGCATTGCTATCCCGGGCCGTGGGCCGCCCGGTGCAGCTGATCTGGTCACGGGAAGAAGATGTGCGTCAGGATTTTTATCGTCCGGCTGTACAGAGTCGCTTTCGCGCCGCCTTCGACAGTGATGACAATTTGATCGCGTGGGAAAATACGTACACCAACAAGAATGAGCCTATCGAAGCGCCACTGATTCCCTATTCGGTGCCCGCTCAGGATATCGGTTATGTCAGTAGCCCGGTGCATATCCCGTTCGGTGCCTGGCGCAGCGTGGATCATTCCCAGCACGGTTTCTTCACCGAGTCATTTATTGATGAAGCTGCCAACGCGGCTGGCAAGGACCCTTATGAATTCCGGGCCGAGTTGCTGCAGAATAGTCCGCGCCATCTCGCGGTGCTGACCCGGGTCGCCGAGGAAGCGCAGTGGAGTCGTCCACTACCAGCAGGTCGAGGACGCGGTATCTCTCTGCAAGAGTCTTTTGGTTCGCTGGTTGCCCAGGTGGTGGAAGTGACCGTGGCAGATGGACAGGTGGCTGTCGATCGTGTGGTCGCAGTGATCGATCCAGGGCTAGCGGTTGCGCCAGACGGCATCGCTGCTCAGCTGGAATCCGGCATCATCTATGGTCTTACCGCCGCCTTGCACGGAGAGATTAGCATCGAGAATGGCGCCGTGGCTCAGAGCAACTTCGATGACTACAAGTCTGTCAGGATGAACGAAGCACCGCTTATCGAGACATACGTTATCAACAGTGGCCATGATATTGGCGGCGCCGGTGAACCGGGTACGCCTGGAATCGCTCCGGCTCTGGCCAACGCGGTGTTCGACGCTACCGGTTTGCGCATCAGGCAGTTACCGTTAGGCAACTTTGACCTGAATTACCAGGCCGAAGAATCTGGCGTCGTGGGCTGAATCCAGTCAGGAGATCGTTATGGCCCTGCATTGAAGATGATAGCTGTCGTAACCGAGGCCGATATTGGCCTTGGTTTCGCCTTCAGTGCAGGCCGGCCTGTAATCCTGACGATCCAGTATTGTAAGATTCTGATCTCAACCCTGCTTTCTGCTTGTATGCGGTTCTGAATCAATTTAGGCTCAGAAAATAATAGTGTAATCTCCGTCCGACGCCCTGGCTGTAGCGGAATGGTTTGGCGGAATCGTCTGGTGAAATTAGCATGATCCGATCAATCTATTCGTTTTTGTTTGTCGCGATATTGATTCCTGCTGGGGCTGGAGTTTCAGCCGCCAGTCAGGAAGCCGCAATCCAATATCTACTCGACGCTGTGGAAAGCAGCAGCTGTCGCTTTGTCCGCAATGACATTACTTACTCCAGTCGGGAGTTTCTCGGGCATTTGCAATCAAAAATGGCGCTTAATGAAGAGCTGATCGGCAGTGCAGAAGAATTTATCGAAAAGATCGCGACCCGCAGCGCCGTCAGCGAGATCCCCTATGTGGCGATTTGCGACGGTCAATTGAAAATTACCCAGGACTGGTTTTTCGATTTACTGACTAATTTTCGAAGCAGTAACTGATTGAGGGTGATAAAAAAGGTCTGGAACTGCTGTGAATTACAATTCGACAAGGGTTTGTCCGTATTGCTCTGGCGGTAACCTAAGAATAGATCGCAGACATTGACCTTAGAGCCACTCTAGGCCGTTAAATAGATATTCCTGTGATGAGATTAGACGAATGCTCCAGAAGAGCCTCGCCATAATATTAGCTGAATTGTTGTTTGCTCCCCTGAATTCAGGCGCAGCGGCGTGGATGTCTATGTCCATGGCTGATAGCAACGCTGCCATCACAGCGATGGGGGTGGACGAGCACACTCGCCCTGATCACCATGCAGGCGCCGCTTCCAGCGGTAACCACCACCTATCTCACTCGATGCATGGTGGAGCTCACAATGAGCACGATGAGCACAGTGAAGAGGACTGCGAAGAACACTGCATGTCTTGCAGCAATCACTGTTCCAGTCTCGCAGTCGTCTCCAGCCAATCCAGGCGTTACGGCCAGGTAAGGTTACTGGCTGCTACCACAGCAGGGCTTACGTCAGCACATCCAGAGTTGCTATTCAGACCGCCAATCCGCGCCTAGCGGATCAGTGCGCCATTCTCTTACTACCGATTGATTAATCGATTGGTACGACGCCTGCCGCTGCAGGCTAGCGTCACACATTTCGCTCCTGATCCATTGCTTCCCTCATTTTAATATTTCGGTATTGATACCGTGATGCGCCAAATCTCAGGAGCAGAAAATGCGAGACAAGATTTCTCGGTTACAGAACTTGCTAGTAGCAGGAAACAGAATTCAAACTTCACGCCGTCGCTTTGTGAAGGGTTTGATTGGAGGCGGAGTGGCAGGGTCCATTTTGCCCTTTAGTCAATTGGCACAGGCTGAGCCGGAGCGGGCTAGCCACGTCGCGCCTGTTTTGCGGGGAACGACAATTGACCTCGTTATCGAAGAGCGCCTGGTAAATTTTACCGGCACTGTGCGGACTGCAACCACCATTAACGGATCCATCCCGGCGCCGACGCTGCGCTTGAAGGAAGGAGATATCGTTACCATCAATGTAACAAATCGTCTGCGCGAGTCCACTTCAATTCACTGGCATGGCTTCATCTTGCCCTACCAGATGGACGGCGTTCCAGGTATTAGTTTCTCCGGTATTGCTCCGGGTGAAACTTTTCAGTATCGCTTCAAACTGCAGCAGAGTGGCACCTACTGGTACCATTCCCATTCGGCATTCCAGGAAATGACAGGCACGTACGGCGCCATCATCATCGATCCGGCCGATGGTGACAGGGTGCAGGCTGATCAGGATCATGTGGTGCTGCTGTCGGAATGGACCGACGAGGATCCCATGTACGTGTTTCAGAAATTGAAGACCATGGGCCATCTTTATAATTTCAATCAGCCAACTCTGCCACAACTTCTGAATGACATTGAAGCCGAGGGGCTCAAGTCAGCCAAGACCCGCCGTGACATGTTCAACGTCATGCGTATGAAGCCTACTGACTTGTCCGACTTGTCCGCCGATACCCTGACCTACCTGATGAATGGCATCACCCCTGCCGGGAACGGGTCATTCCTGTTTAATAAAGGTGAACGGGTACGGCTGCGCCTGATAAACGCAGCTGGAAACACTTTCTTCGATGTGCGCATCCCCGAACTACCGATGACTGTGGTGGAGGTCGATGGACTGCCGGTAGAGCCGGTAACAGTTGACGAGCTGCGCTTCGGCCCGGGAGAGACATTCGATGTTGTAATTAGACCCCAGGACGATGCCTGCACGATCTTTGCTGAGACCATGGATCGCTCCGGCTTTGCCCGCGGCACCTTGGCGACCCGTCCAGGCCTGAGCGCGCCCGTACCCGCCCAGCGGTCAGCGCCCTGGCTGACAATGACGGATATGATGGGCAACATGCAGGCTATGGATCATGGTGGCATGGCTATGGAAAACGGGACAGGCGGGCATGGAGCTGGAAACCACCAGGGTGGTCATAACATGATGAGCATGGCGAGTCCTGAGCCTGTTATGGCGCGGCATGCCAGCACTGAATTCGGGGCCAGCACAGACATGCGTGTGGATTATCCGCGCACAAACCTTGATGACCCCGGGATTGGTCTACGTGACAGCTCACGGCGTGTACTTACTCTTGCGGATCTTCGCTCGGTGGGCGGAAACCCCGATCCGCGTGAACCTGGGCGTGAAATTGAGCTGCACCTCACCGGCAACATGGAGCGCTACAGCTGGTCCATTGATGGGCTGGAATACGGCAAGTCTAGTCCAGTGCATTTCCGCTATGGTGAAAAATTGCGTGTGCACATTCATAACGACACCATGATGACACACCCGATGCATCTACACGGTATGTGGAGCGATCTGGAAGACGCAAACGGCAATTTTCTGGCCCGCCGTCATATTATTCCGGTACAGCCGGCTCAGCGGGTTACTTTTAGTGTGACAGCTGACGCCTTGGGCCGATGGGCATGGCACTGTCATTTGTTGCTGCATATGGATGCTGGCATGTTTCGTGAGGTCGTTGTCACATGAAATATTCGCTTGTTGTCAGTCTCGGGGTCTCTCTTGCCTTGCAGGCCAATGCCGTGGCGCAGACTCATGACCATAGCGCACAAGAGGAGGCTGCTGCGCAGCATTCTCAACATGGATCAGCTCCAGCAGCGACCCCTGCATCGGCAGCGCAAATGCCCGGACACCAGGCCCATGGGGATCACAACGCCGCAAGCCATGATAATGTCACTGCGGAAGCCGGCACTATCGACCATGAAGCGATGCAGATGAACATGGACATGGACATGGCAATGCCAGTTCAGCAGCCTGGTTCGCTGCGTGATCCCCATGCCTATTCCGATGGCTTCGAGCGCGGGTCCGGCGAGTATGCTCTGGCTAACGGCAGTCGTTTTAGTTTGGCAGACGAAACTTATTTTAGTGGTCTCTGGGTGGATCGGTTTGAATATGTGGAGTCCCACGATACCGACGCGACTGAATTTGAGGGTCACGCCTGGATTGGAGATAGCTACACTCGCTATATGCTGCGCAGCGAAGTTGAGATTATCAACGATTCGCTGGAGGTCGCTGAAATCGATCTGCTGTATTCGCGTGCAATATCACCGTTCTGGGATATTAGGCTTGGCGTGCGTCGCGAAGTCAGTGAAGAGGACGACAGAAATTGGGCGTCAATCGGTCTGGTTGGTTTAGCCCCATACTGGTTTGAGGTGGACGCCAGTTTGTTTCTTGGAGAAAACGGTAATTCTCTGCTCGACATCGAGGCCGAGTATGATCTGCTGGTGACCCAGCGCCTGGTGATTCAGCCACGACTTGATGTTCATGCCTACGGCAAGACTGACGAAGTCATGCGCCAGGGAGCAGGCCTGTCAACGGTCAAGGCTGGATTTAGAATGCGCTATGAATTCGATAGACAGTTGGCGCCATATTTTGGTGTGGAGCGCGTAGTAAAATATGGTCGCACTGCTGATCTGTTGTTGCCCGATGAAAACCGTGAAGATACGCATTGGCTGGTAGGGCTCAAATTCTGGTTTTGAACGAATGACTCTGCATGCTCGCTGCGTGTCGTGCTGATTGATTCAGGTGAATCCGGGCGCGCTAGAGTCTAAGAATCAGGCGCGGTTAGTGAGAATAGCCTTAGGCCCTAAAACAGCGAAATCACCAGGAGGAAGAAATGGCTACGCCACCTTGCCATAGCGAATCTCACAAGAGTCAGGCCCTCCACGTTCCTTCCTGCCATGCCAATATTGATAAGCCCGATTGGCTATTGAGAATTTGTGCTGCGCTTTTCGTGTTACTGTACGTTTCTCATCTGCTTATGGGAGAGTCTATACCTGCGGGCATGGCTCATGCTGCTTACCCACGCAGTTTTTGAGTTAGCGAATACCATCTACCGGGGTGTGGCGCTTGGCATTGTCATGATCGCGATTCTGGGCAAAGTGCCAAAGGAATTCGTGATGAGCGTGTTGGGTACGAAACGAGGAGCCAGCGCTGGGCAGGTCATGGCTTTTCTTGTAGCCAGTCCCTGGAACTCCTTTTCATTGACCTTGATTTTAATCGCGCTTGTTGGCTTGCTTTGGGCTTCATCGTCTTTTCGATGGTTATCGCTTTTCTCACAGGCCTCCTGTTTGACTATTGTGTGAGTTGTGGCGTACTACCGCAGAACACGCAATAGATCGACTTGCCCTTGGATTTTCAGTTCTGGCCAGAGGCCCGCAAGCAGCTTGCGCAAGCTGACTTCAGCCTGCGCAATATGCGGCAGACGATGATGGATGGTCTGGTTGAATCGGAAATGGTCCTGCGCTGGATCCTGTTCGGCGTTCTGCTCGTAAGCCTGGTGCGCGCTGCTGTCTCGCCTGAGGCTTTTACGACTTATTTAGGGCCCACTTTAATGGGCTTAGGCGTTACCATTGTGGTCGTAACGATTCTTGAGGTGTGTTCTGAGGGCTCGACGCCAATTGCGGCGGACATTCTGAACAGGGCGGGCGCTCCAGGCAATAGTTTTGCCTTCCTGATGGGGGGGTGTGGCGACGGACTATACCGAGATCATGGTGCTGAAAGATGCTACTCGATCGCTGAAAATAGCTTTGTTCCTGCCGCTCATTACAGTGCCCCAGGTCTTGTTGCTAGGTTGGTTGATTAATCTGTACGCGATCTAGCCGGATGCTACCGCCGTTTCAATATCAGCGTCGTTAATGCGGCCACGCCATCTTATAGAGCAAAGTGGTGATATATGGATTTACGCTATGACATAGTGGTGATCGGTGCAGGTATTGCCGGTGCGTCCATCGCTGCCGAGTTAGCGCCTTCAGCCCGGGTTTTGCTGCTGGAGATGGAGTCACAGCCCGGCTATCACTCCACCGGCCGCTCTGCCGCCTATTTTTCTGCTTCATATGGCACTGCGGCGGTGCGAGGCATAACCGCTGCCAGCGAACAGTTTTACCGCAAGCCTCCAGATGGCTTCACTGAGCTGTGCTTGCTGCATCCCCGTGATGCGGTGTTCATTGCCCGTCAGGATCAGCACGAGAAGATGCGTGAGTTTCACCATGAAGTGCCCCAGTTGCAGGTTCTCAATCAGGACGAGGTGCTGCGGCGAGTGCCTATTCTTGATTCGAATTATCTCAGAGAGGGCTTGTTAGAGACCGGGGGAGGCGACCTGGAAGTTGATGCCATATTGCAGGGTTATCTGCGTCGCTTCAGGGCAGCAGGCGGCACGCTGTGTTGTGGCCAACAGGTGGATTCAATTGCTCAGCTACCCGGTGAATGGGCGCTTTCGTTGAATGATGTTAAGTTATCCAACAAGCACAAACGAGAAGAAGTGCGCTGCGGAATAGTTGTCAACGCAGCGGGCTCCTGGGCAGGAGAGTTAGGCAAGCTGGCTGGGCTTGGCGACCTCGGTCTTCAGCCACGGCGCCGGACTGCGCTTCTGGTCAAGTTGCCTGACGCCATAGACGCATCGGAATGGCCGCTGACGATCGATGTCGAAGAGCAATTCTATTTTAAGCCTGACGCCGGTTTGCTGCTGGTTTCACCTGCAGATGAGACGCCCAGTATTGCCTGTGATGCACGGCCAGAAGAACTAGACATTGCTCTGGCCATGGATCGCCTTGAGCAAGTAACGTCGCTTGCAATTAATCGCATAGAACACAAGTGGGCAGGCCTTCGCACATTTGCCCCAGACGGAGAATTCGTGGTGGGGTTTGATCCTCGAGTTGACAGTTTCTTCTGGATGGCGGGGCAAGGAGGTTATGGTGTGCAAAGCGCGCCAGGCCTGGCCAAGTTGGCAGGCTCGCTAGTTACAGGATCCAGGCTTTCGGAAGGCTTCGCATCCCTGGACAGTTTTCGCGACGTGGTTTCACCTGCAAGGCTGTTGGCTTGATGTCAACGAGAGCCTGGCCTCAGCGGCTCGCGCCATCTCTGATAACCCAAGCAGCGACTCCAAGCTATAGCGACGCTTAGCATCGTTATCACCAAAGTTGGGCTTCCGCATGAAAGTGTTGTAACTTGCTGTTCAGTCTGAATTTTAGTCAATAATAAGAAAGAGTTTGCCATGACAGATCACGCCCAGGAAAACACTGGCTCTGGAAAAGCCCAGCCTTTGCCCGAACTAGAAAACCCTTATGCCAGCACAGCCCGCAGAAATTACGTGCTGGTAGTGCTAACGCTGGTATATACCTTTAACTTCATTGATCGCCAGCTGCTTTCTATTTTGCAGGAAGCAATCAAGCTCGACCTGTCCTTGAGTGATGCCCAGTTGGGACTGCTGACTGGATTTGCGTTCGCGATGTTCTATGTCACTGCGGGCATCCCGATTGCGCGTCTGGCTGATCGCAGCAATCGCCGCAATATTGTTGCGGTATCTGTTGGTCTTTGGAGCTTTATGACGGCTATCAGTGGGTTTGTGCAGAACTATCTGCAATTGCTGTTAGCTCGAGTCGGCGTTGGTGTAGGGGAGGCGGGTGGCAGCCCGCCATCACATTCGATTGTTTCGGATATTTTTCCCAAGAAGCAGCGCGCCAGCGCGCTTGCCTTTTATTCCACGGGCGTCAATCTTGGCATTCTGTTCGGCTTTTTGTTCGGCGGCTGGCTGAACGAATTTTTCGGCTGGAGAGTTGCTTTTATGGTGGTTGGTGTGCCCGGCATCATGCTGGCAATACTGGTCAGAACTACCGTACGAGAGCCTGTTAGAGGGCTGGTTGAGAACAAACAAGCCTCCGATAAGCAGGTGCCCTTCAAAGACGTCATTACCCTGTTGTGGCAACGAAAAACATTCAGGCACATGGCGCTTGCCTGCGGACTCAATGCTTTCGCAGGCTATGGCACGGTTAACTGGCTTGCGTCATTCTTTATTCGAACCCACGAGATGTCTACCGGCGAACTCGGCACCTGGCTGGCCCTATCCACCGGTCTGTTTGGCGCGATAGGTGTACTGATCGGGGGGATCCTCGGTGACAAACTGGGAGGGCGGGATAAGCGCTGGTACACCTGGATACCCGGGCTTGCCACGATCATGGTCGTGCCATTTATGATTATTGTGTTGCTTACCGATAATCAATACGTCGCGCTGGTGTGCGTGTTCATTCCGGGGACACTACAGAATGTTTATCTCGGTAATTCCATTGCTACGACACACAACTTGGTCGGGCTGCGCTGGCGTTCCACCGCTTCGGCGATTCTGTTTTTTATTCTCAATGTTATCGGGCTAGGAATGGGACCATTTGCGGTGGGCCTGTTGAGTGACTTCCTCGCGCCAACGCTTGGTGCTGAGTCTTTGCGCTATTCAATGTTGGCGCTCTTGCCTACCGTGATGATCTGGTCCAGCATCCATTTTTATCTCGCCTCACGCACCATGCTAAAAGAGTTGGAAATGGCGCCGGAATAGAGATACCTGATTCTCTAACGAAAAAGCCCGGGCCTTTCGATCCGGGATTTTTCGTTTGGAGACCTGAATTTGAGCGTGTTGTCTTCGCTTAATCCAGAGAGAAGACAACCAGTTTAGGCTGGTCAGTTGGCGTCTTGATCGCAGGATTATCCTCGCCGAGAAAATTAGAAATGATGCCATACAGTGAGCCAGTGAAGCGGCTGGGCTGACCCTGTACGACCGCCACATATTGCTTGCCATCAACCGCATAGGTAATCGGGAAAGATGAAGGCAGATTACCCAGTGCAGCTTGCCACAGTACAGCTCCTGTCTCTGCATCGTAGGCCTTGAATGAGCTGTCGAGGTTGCCGCCAAACACCAACCCCCCGCCAGTTGACAGCAGCGGTGTAGAAGGTGGTGTAGTCTCGCGGTGGCGCCAGGCCAACTCCATGGTGTCCATATTGATTGCCTGCAGGCGACCGAACTGACCATCGCTGTCGGCGCGTGGCGCCGGGGTGGCTTCGATGCCGGTTGAGAGCAAGGTACCATCAGCCATTAGACCAGCCATCATGCACATTTCCAGAATCGGTAAGTAAAGCATCCTGGTGTCAGGGTTGTAGGCGCCAGACTGCCAGTTTCGCCCACCCAGAAAGTAGGGGCAGACCAAATGATTGCTTTCCTTATTCGGAATCGAATCCGGATTGATCGACTTGGCACCGGTTTCCGGATCCACCGCCGTGACTACGTTTTGCACGCCAAGATCAAGCGAATCCAAATATTCACCAGTTTGCGCATCGACCACGTCGTAAAGCGCCAACTTGCCTGCAGTAAACACAACTTTGCGGTTGCGGCCATTAATCTCCAATTCATCTAACTGACGTTCGTAAACCCAGTCTAAGTCCAACTGATCATTTGGCATATGTTGGAAGTGCCAAACCAGCTCCCCGGTCCGTGGCCGTAGCGCTATTGTCGAGTTCGTATAGAGAGCATCGTTACTCACGCCAGCGATGCCCA
>Ga0181559_10001152_pt1 | contig 25814 bp, 23 predicted proteins | sample 011ome_21_FD_133752 | JGI IMG/M metagenome (GOLD analysis project Ga0181559, IMG submission 133752) | Coastal salt marsh microbial communities from the Groves Creek Marsh, Skidaway Island, Georgia - 011508AT metaG (megahit assembly) | ecosystem: Environmental > Aquatic > Marine > Intertidal...
AACATAAAGTGTTGATTCATCAGGCGATAGAACAAGCCCCATTGGCAGTGCGCCTTCTGCAAGCGGAATTTCACTGAGTAAGGTATTGCTGGCTACATCTATCACAGCAATGCTTTCGCCAAATTCGGCAGAGACATAGGCCTTTGAACCATCCGAAGTAAAGATCGAATCTCTAGGTCTCAGCCCAACATCGATGCGCGCGATTTCTTCACCGCTGGTTGCATTGATAACAGTGATGTCGCTGTCCACTTCACCTGTGACATACACCAGGCTGCCATCAGGAGAGAGGCGGACGCCTTCAGGTTCAAGCCCTGTAGGTACCTGCATCAGAATTTCACCTTCGTCGAGATCCAGGATGCTGGCCATGTGAATATCTTCGTTGGAGACATAAAGCCGGCGAGTACTCCAATCCACATCAAACTGTTCCGGATCAGAACCACTTGGAAGAATTCGCACTACGTCATGTGTCACAGCATTCACTTCAGCAATACCATCGGCTGCCTTGTCAGCTTCCATGGCATCGCATACATCATCATCCATGGTGGGAGGGCATTTCGGTGAACCACTAAGTGCCACATAGAATACAGCACCATCGGGACTCACCTTGATGCCCCGGGGACGTTTGCCTACCGGAATGGTGGCTATGACTTCATTAGTGGCGCCCGATATTACCGAGACGTTGTTAGAGTCTTCGTTGGTGACATAGATAACGCTTTCAGTCTGTGCAAAGACCGAGACAGAAAGCAGAGTAAAAGTGAAAAACAATAATTTCTTCATAACAGGGGATTCATTCATGGTTTCGATACAAAAATCATATGCAAGCGACGCGCTAAAGTCCATGGGGGAGGCCTTGAAAAGCCCGCATCGACAGGGTTGTTAATCTGGGGTTTAATTTCAACTCCTTCAGCAGGAGTATGCATTATGAGCGACGATCAGCGATACCCCCGGAAAATGCGAGATATCCAGAATCATCACATGGATTCCGTCATATGGGATGAATTTAAGTTCCGTGATGATGACATTATTATTGGCACTTATGCCAAGGCAGGGACCACCTGGACCCAGCAGATCGTCGGCCAGCTGATTTATGAAGGTGACCCAGATCTGCAAACTGAAACACTGACCCCCTGGTTGGAAATTCGTGTCATGCCTAAGGAGGTGAAATTTGACATTCTTCAGTCGCAGACTAAACGCCGCTTTATCAAGACTCACTTGCCACTGGATGCCCTGGTATTTAATTCGGCCTGCAAATACCTCTATGTCACCAGGGATCTACCGGATATTGCCTGGAGTATGTATAACCACCTGATGAAAGGAACGGAAGAATTTTACGACATTTTCAATAACACGCCTGGTCGTGTTGGGCCCCCTTTGGAAAAACCAACAGAAAGTGTCAAAGAATTCTGGTATCGATTGTTGCGTGATGACGGGTTTCCCATGTGGTCGTTCTGGGAAAATGTTCGTACATGGTGGGAATATCGCGATTTGCCCAATATCCATCTATTCCACTTTAACGATCTAAAAAGAGATTTATCTGGAGAGATCAGAAGTATCGCTGATTTTCTCAAGATAGAAGTTCCTGATGAGAAATGGGAAGACATTGTTGAGCATTGCACCTTTGACTGGATGAAAGCCAATGCAGAAAAGGTGACTCCGATGGGCGGGCAGGTATTTGAAGGTGGTGCAGGATCTTTTATCAATAAGGGAACCAACAAGCGCTGGAAAGATGTGCTGACCGATGATGACATCAAAGAATATATCGATATAGGTACCAGGGAACTAGGCGAAGAGTGCTTTAACTGGGTAAGAAATGGAGGAGCTACATGAGCCTTGATCAAATAGCTGCTTTAGCCGAAATCATTGCTGCAGTTGCCGTGATTTTGTCGTTGCTATTTGTAGGCCTGCAAATCAGGGATGGCAATCGTCAGGCTAAAGCTGATGCACTCCAGAATGCATTAAATTCGGAAATACAACTTAGTGTCATTCTTGCCGAACATGCAGACACCTGGGATAAAGTAGTTAAAGGTGAAGTGATCGAAGATGGGGCGCAACTGAGAAAAGCCATTCATCTTTTCAATATCCTAATGAGTGATACTGAAAACAGGTTCCATCAGCACAAGCAGGGGTTTCTAGAACAAGAAAGCTGGGAAACCAGGCTTCGGACACTGAAAGAAACCAATCGATTACCGGTGTATCAAGCCTGGAGAAACTCTCTTTCCGGACAAAACCACTCAGATGCATTTCTTGTATTGCTTGATGGTCTTGCTAACAATTAAATAAAACAGCAGGGGAAGAAAATGAAAACTATTTCATGCATATCCAGGAAGGTAAAAGTTCTTTTATGGTTCATTCTACTCTCAGCATGTACCTCGGAAGATACGGCTGTCCAGCAAATTGAAGAAGTTGCTGAACCTGCAGCGCAATCTATAGACGTAATTTATGAAAGTGCTCGGCTGATAGTAGGCGATGGCTCGGCAGCAATCGAGAATGGCATACTGATTATTGATAATGGCCTTATAGTGGATGCAGGAAGTGTTACTGAGATAGATATACCAGCGGGAGCTGAGCGTATTGATCTTGGTGGAGCCACTATCATGCCCATGATGATCGATACTCATGTGCATCTCAGCACTAATCCTGACGGCCTGAGACAGGATCTTGAAAACCGTGCAATTTTTGGTGTCAGTGCTGCCATGAGTCTTGGTATGGACGGGAATGACGAGGTGCTGGAGTTTCAAGGTCAGGAAATTCCAGGCGCGGCTCGATACTTTACTGCCGGGAAAGGGATTACACGACCTGAACCTGGTCGAACCGAAGTCCCTCACTGGGTCAACACGGCAGAGGAAGCCCGGGCAGCCGTCCAGGAAGAAGTCCTGCGCGGTGTAGACATCATCAAGATCTGGGTGGATGAACGCGGTGGCCAGTATGAAAAAATGACGCCCGAATTGTATTCAGCAGTCATTGATGAAGCCCATGACAATAATATTCCTGTTACTGCACATATCTTTAACATGTCCGATGCCAAGGGTTTGCTGGATGCTGGAGTAGATTCATTCGCTCATGGGGTCAGGGATATGGATATTGATGACGAGTTCGTCGCCATGATCCAGGCACGCCCAAATGTAGTACTGGTGCCGAATATGCCTTATCGAGGCGTGCCTACCGACTACAGTTGGCTGGAAGGGTTTGTAGATGAGGAGGTGTTACAGCGTTTACTGTCACAAGCAGAAAATCCCGAGGCACAGGAAAGTTGGGGTATCCAGGCACGCAATCTCAATCGTCTTAACCAGGCAGGAATGACTATTGCCATGGGGACAGATGGCAACACGCCTTATGCCGCTCATGTAGAGATTGAAGATATGGTGGCAGCAGGGATGACACCGATGGAAGCGATAGTTGCAGCTACTTCAACAGGGGCAGAGTTTCTCGGGCTGGATCAGGCAGGATCACTCTCAGCAGGTAAGAGTGCGGACTTTATAGTACTGGATGCGAATCCACTGGAGGACATTACCAACACACGCCGGATAAGGGATGTGTACCTGCGCGGGGAAAGAGTCGCGCGTTAAGACTTAAAATGAAAGGGGCGCAAAATTGCGCCCCTTTTTTTACCTGTAATATTTTTAGGACAGGGCAGTGTCAAACAGAGCAAGCAAGCGGTTCCAGGCACGTTCGGCCTGCTCTTCGTGGTAGACAGTGGAATCAGGTGGACACCATCCATGAAGAGTACCATCGTACACTTCGATCTCGGCATCGATTCCCGCAGCATCATATGCTGCCCGCAATGTGTTTTTGGCTTCAGGATCTGATTCATCGTCATTGGCAGCAATAGCATGGAGCATGCTGGCATTGGTTTCTGGAATCAGCAGGTGAGGGCTGTTCTCATCACCAGTGGCTAACCCTCCGCCATGGAAAGTAGCACCGGCACGGAACCGATGGGGCACGGCAGCGACGGATCGCATGACAAGAGGACCACCCATGCAGTAGCCAGTCGTGCCTATACCGCGGCTGGTGTCTACTGAATCCTGCGCATCCAGCCATGTCACGAATGCTTCGGCATCCTGGTAATTAGTTTCGATAGATAGTGTTCCCATCATGCCAAAAAGTTTGCTCCTGTTCTCCGGATCGGAGAGGTCAGTACTTTCAGAGGTAGGAGCTCTTTGAAGTCGATAGAAGGGGTTCACTACCAGTACCGAGTAACCGGATTGGGCAAGGCGGTCACCCATCATCTCGAACGCGGGGCGCAGTCCAAAAATATCCGGCCAGATCAATACTGCTGCATGGCTGCCTGTGCTTGGGTGCGTGAAGTAACAGTCAGCAACACCATCCGGTGTGGTGACTTCGACATGGCTGGAGGTGATTTGCTGAGCGTTGGCAACAGGAGGTAGCATCATAGCAAGTCCTGCGCCAGCCGACATTTTATTGAATTTTCGGCGTGTTACTGTTCCTTCTTTAGCTGCATGATCCAGATTGTCTTGATAGGTTTTTTCGTCGCACATGATATTCCCCTTAACTATTGATGTCTGACAGGATGCTGGTCGTCCCAACTCCATACTGGCTGAAAAGCATATCCATACCCGCAGTCCAAGTCCATGAAGAAAACAACGGATCTGATACCTTTAAAATGAAAAAATGTGAACCAGGCCTGGGGAAATTCCGTAGTATGCTGTTATCATATTTGACTTTGTTCCTGGTAGTTTAAAAAGACTATTAAAGTTATTTAAAAACAGAAAGTTATAACTTTTCAACTCACTAAGTCAGCTGTACAGGGAAAGACAGGTTGTTGGAAAATGCCTCTAAACTACGACAAAAATCTCTCCAAAAAATACATCCACTGCAACATGATTGGCACAGGTACTCTTGAGGACGTCAGGAATTATATTGCTGAAATTACCCGAGACCCGGACCTGGATGAACCATTCTTTGAAATCGTTGATTTTACTCAAGTGAAAAATCTTGAGTTTGGGTACTATCAAAGCGAAGAAATGATGAACCAGTATCTCACTCTGGCAGAAAATAAAGGCTACATAGGCACTATTTTTATTACAGGCAGTGAATACGGGCAGGGTGTTGCCAACATGTTCACTGCCGCAGGGACTTTCAAGGGACTGGACCTGAGAGTGGTCAGCAGCCTGGAAGAAGCCGAGTTACTAATCGCTCATTATTTCTCTTAACGTTTACCAATTGGGTTACACGCGTTATGGGTGTATTCTCTTCTTACGTTAAATAGAGGGGAAAATACAATGGCTGTGCATTCAAAACACAATTCAAAACCTTTCCTGGTTTGGGTGCTACTGAGTGGGTTCGTATTACCGGTACTGGCATACGGTCAGGAAATGACTCGTGAGGCATACAACGATTACCTGGCCAAGTTCAACGCCAATGATTCAACGTTTATTGAGTACTACCACCCTGATGTGACTCTCGAATTAAGTGGTTCTGAGATTCGTGGCGCGCAGGGCATCAAGGACTTCTACGCGGATGTTAAAAAGTACATCAAGGAAACTGTTGAAGTCACAACCTACATCTATGACGGCAAGCAACTGGCCGTGGAAATACCAACTACATTTGAAGTAATTGCAGACTGGGATAACAGCTTCTGGGGAGTTGACCTGAAAGAAGGGCAGGTTATGCGCGTAGTGAGCTGGGGTATCTACGATATAGAAGACGGAAAATTCAAACGTATACGAACAGCGCGGTACAAAATAATTAATGACTGGGAATATGAATAGGTGCTCTTAATGCCCCCTGTACTCACAAAACTTATTTATGTTGTTGTCACCAGAAGTTAAATGATGAAAGTTCAATTTTCACTAACATGTTTGTTCGTATGTCTTTTTTCCAATCAGGCTTCCCTTGCCCAGGAACTGGCGGAAGGCAGTGAGATATTCGGCACTATCTGTGCCCATTGTCATGGGCATGATGGGCAGGGTGGTACGTTGGCACCTGGTATGCTGGGACGTGTGGTTGAGGATAATGACCAGGATCTCGTTGCTTTTCTGAGAACGGGAGATCCGGCCAAGGGTATGCCGCCGGTTGTAGTTGACGATGCACAGATGCCATCATTGCTCGCCTATATGCGTTTGCTGGCCGAAGACTTCTCCGGCGATGCCGGTTCATCCTCTTCCTTCAATGTTTTTTCCTCAAAACCGGCTATTGAAAATTTTCGACCGGTTGACGACGCCATGCTGGCCAATCCAGACCCTGCTGACTGGCTCATGTTCAGTCGTACCTTTGATGCTCAGCGTTTTAGTCCCCTTGATGAAATCAATCGCAATAATGTTGATGAGCTAGGACTTGCCTGGTCGCTTGGTTTACCTGAAGGTATCACGGAAACCATACCCACCGTTTATGATGGGGTCATGTATCTCACAATGCCAGATTCGAGCATCGTGGCACTTGATGCGACAACTGGCGACCTGATCTGGGAATTCAAGCCTGAAGCTGAAGCCGGAAGACCAGGACGCTCAAAAACCATGTCCATCTACCAGGATATGATCTATTTTGGTGCTTCGGATGGATCCATTATTGCCATTGATGCCGTCAACGGGACGCAACGTTGGCGCAGTGAAAGCTCTGGAAGAGACATTACATCTGGCACCTTTGTCGCAGATGGAAAAGTATTTGCAGGCGGGACCTGTAGAACCCGGGCAGATTGTTTTATCTCTGCCCATGATGCTCTCACGGGTGATCTGCTCTGGAAATTCTACACAACACAGGCGCCAGATGAACCGCCAGGATATGACACCTGGGCCGGTTACCCCACTGAAGACAGACAGGCATCCACCTGGGGATTGCCAGGATCCTATGATCCTGAAACAGGATTACTGTATTGGGGGATTGCCAATCCTTCTCCTTATACCCGCATTGAACGCCATGGAGGTGATTACACGGCAGTCCCTTTTAGTGCCCCGGCAGAACTCTACAGCAATTCAACAGTGGCTATTGATCCGGACACCGGAGAACTGGTCTGGTTCTATCAGCATTTACCCGGTGATGACTGGGACGAGGATATGAACGAGGAAAGAATAATTTTCCGCACCCCGGTTAATCCAGATCCACAGCATGTGAAATGGATTAATCCGAATGCAGTAGGGCAGGAAAGGGATGTTGTGGTGAATGTGGGTGAAGGCGGTGGCCTGTGGGTACTGGATAAGCATACAGGAGAATTTCTGTGGGCGATTCCGTTCCCTGATGACAATGAAAACTTCCTGATCGAAGATATCGATGTGGAAACTGGTGCGGTCATGATAAATCGGGAACTGATTATGAAGGAGCCAGGAGATCATCACGTCATCTGTTACTGGAATACGCGTTCATACTGGCCCAGTTCCTATAACCCGGAACGCAATGCCATGTATGTTCCTTTTATCCGTAATTGTCTGAATATGACTGCTGCGATACCGGCTCAGGAAGGACAACCTGCAATGCCGCAAAGTCGTATTGGCATTGCTGCACCAGGTGCTACACCTGAAACCATGAATGGAATGGCAAGGGTCAACATGGAAACGGGTGAAATCGATTACTGGCATACCGGCCCTATCCCTACAACAGCTTCCATTCTGACAACTGCAGGAGATTTGCTGTTCTGGGGAGATATCAATCGTCGTTTTCGTGCCCAGGATGCCGACACTGGTGAGATACTCTGGGAAACTGTGTTATCCGGCCCGATTTCCACCAGTAATATTACCTATGCGGTGGATGGCAAACAGTATGTTGCTGTCATCACGGGCAGGAATCTGTCAGCACCTGGCCTTAACTCTGCCAATGGCCCCATCAGGCTCAATCTGAACATGGGCGAGGGCAACAGTCTCTTTGTGTTTGCTTTACCTGATTAATTCCTATTTCACTAACTTCGTGAATTTTCTGAAAAATGTTAAATATATATTACATTGAGTTAATTAAATCATACAAAATGTAAAATATACTTTACATAACTCAAGAGGCTCGCTATGCTTTTCTCCATAATTAGCGGAGGGCTGTTATGGAATTGTTTAATAACTTCTCCACTCGTGAGAAGAATCTCTGGTCAGAATTGCTGGTAGATATCGTAATAGGACTCTATTACTTTCCCAAAATGTTCGTAATGATGGCTTCCAATACTGAATTATCTGGTGGGGCCATGGCTGAATTGATAACTGGTACAGTTATTCTGGCTATTTTCATGGGCATTATCATTTCAGTTTTCTTGCACACCCAGAAAAAGCCAGAGCAGGTGGATGAACGGGATCATCTTTTTGATGCACGGGGCAGCCGAATTGCATATACCGTTCTTGGCTTGTGTGTAGCCCTTGTGATTGGCCATATAATTGTTAACGAAATGTTGCCAGAAGTTGCTCGTGACAGGGCTTTGCTGAATCTCTCACCTGTTGCAATTGCTCACCTGTTACTGTTGTCGCTGTATCTTTCTTCTGTCATCAAGACGGTTATGCAGCTGTTCTTTTACCGCCGGGGGTATTGATGGGGGGTAAAACTGCCATTACAAATAACATCCGTCGATTGCGTTTCGAGGCGGATGAAATGACCCAGGCAGAACTGGCTGAATTAATTGGTGTGACGCGCCAGACATTGATTGCCATTGAGCAGGCAAAATACTCACCAACCCTCGAACTGGCATTCAAGATTGCCAGAGTGTTTGACGTATCTCTGGATGATGTTTTTAAGTATCCGGAGTAGTCTCTGGCCTGGGTTAACGTATTACGACAAGTGCCTGAATAACTCTATACAGGCTCTTTTCGGATCAGCGATTGAGATGCACATTCTTAGCCTGAAAGCTTTGCCTTTAATTCCTTTCGCCTCGCATGCAGTACAGGCTCTGTATAACCATTGGGCTGTTCCATTCCCTTGAAGACCAGGTCGCATGCCGCCTGGAATGCAATCCCATCAAAGCCAGGTGCCATGTTCCTGTAGGTAGGATCGGATGCATTCTGTTCATCCACAATACTTGCCATACGTTTCATGGATTCCATGACCTGATCCTCGGAACAGATACCATGGCAGAGCCAGTTGGTAATGTGCTGGCTGGATATGCGACACGTGGCACGGTCTTCCATCAGACCAACGTTGTTAATATCAGGAACCTTCGAGCATCCAACGCCCTGGTCAATCCACCGGACCACATAGCCAAGGATACCCTGGGCATTGTTGTCCAGTTCATTCTGGATTTCTTCTGCTGACAGGTTGTTCTCTGTCATCAGGGGAATAGTCAGTATGTCATCTACACTTGCCGGTGTGCGCGAAGCAAGTCGGCGCTGGGTTTCGGTGACATTGATCTGGTGATAGTGGATAGCATGCAGCGTTGCCGCAGTGGGAGAGGGGACCCAGGCGCAACTGGCACCGACATTCGGATGGGCAACCTTTTGCATCATCATGTCGGCCATCATGTCAGGTTTAGCCCACATCCCTTTTCCAACCTGTGCTTTGCCAATAAAGCCTGCACCTATACCGATATCCACATTGGAATTTTCATAGGCAGAAATCCAGGGCTGACCTTTGACTGCTTCTTTTGGCAGGAAAGGGCCGGCATGCATGCTTGTATGAATTTCATCACCCGTGCGATCCAGGAAACCGGTATTGATGAAGAATACTCTTTCATTCACCGCTCGAATGCATTCCTTGAGATTGACACTGGTCCGTCTTTCTTCATCCATGACACCGATCTTGATGGTATTTCGTTTCAGACCAAGTGCATCTTCTACCGCATTGAACAGGTCGTTGGCATAAGCTGCTTCCTCGGGCCCATGCATCTTGGGTTTGACGATGTAGATATTGCCGTTACGGCTGTTCCGGAAAGGTGAATTCCGCTTCAGGTCATGTAATGAGCAAAGTGTTGTCACCATGGCATCAAGGATGCCCTCAAAGACTTCGTTGCCGTCCTTGTCCATGGCTGCATCTGTTGTCATCAGGTGCCCCACGTTTCGAACCAGCAACAGGCTTCGCCCCTGCATGGAAACGGTTTCACCGCTGGTGCCCTTGTAGAAGCGATCCTGTTCAAGGACACGCTTGACAGTTTTATCTCCTTTTTGAAAGGATTCCTCCAAGGTTCCCCGCATCAGGCCAAGCCAGTTACGGTAGACCGCGACTTTATCTTCGCCATCCACGGCTGCGACTGAATCTTCGCAATCCTGGATGGTTGTCATGGCTGATTCCATGATGATGTCTTTGATGTTGGCGTGGTGCTGCTTGCCTACCTGGTTTTCGCCGTCAATCTGCACCTCAATGTGCAAACCGTGGTTAACGAAGAGCAACGCTTCTGGCTCTTCCGAAAAACCCTGCCAGCCGACCAGTTTGTCCTGATTGGTGAGGCAGGTGTGTGTACCGTCTTCCAGTTCCACATCCAGAACGATATGGCCATCCTGGTTAATCAATCCATAACGGGACACCTGGTCATGACGACCCTGTTTTAAAGGTATGGCCTGATCAAGGAATTCATCTGCCCAGTCAATCACTTTCTGGCCTCGACCCGGATCGTAACCGGGTTTTTCATCATTGGAATGAGGGATGACATCCGTGCCATACAGGGCATTAAACAGGCTGCCCCAACGTGCATTGGCAGCATTGAGGGCATAACGTGCGTTCATGACAGGAACCACGAGTTGTGGGCCGCTCACAATGGAGATTTCGTAATCAGAATTCCATGTCTTTACCTTGAAGTCTTCCCCTTCTGGGACCAGATAGCCAATATCAGTCAGGAATTGTTTGTATTCATCACGATGTGCCTGGTAATAGGCCATATCGTGAGTTTTATGCCACTCATCCAGTTTGGCCTGAAGGTCATCACGTTTTTGCAGCAATTCCCTGTTTCTTGGAGTGAATTCAGCGACTATCTGCGCCAGTGACTGCCAGAAATGGTCGGGTGTTATCCCGGAATCCGGCGTTGCTTCCTTTTCAATAAAGTCATACAGGGCCTTTGAAATTTGCAGGCTGTTGGCGGAAATATTGTTGCCCATGGGGTCCTCTTGATCATATGCCAGGTGCTTTCCCCGGATTAAGGAAAACGGGGCTTTGGGGGAATAATATCAAGCCCGTAAAGGCTGTGGATTGTATTGTTTATGGGGTGAAAACGAAACCCTGTCAACCTTTTGATCTACCGCATTTGAGCATGGGAAAGTGCTTTAATATGGAAAAGGTGTTCAGGTATACTCGGCCTCTCTCAGGGAAAAGCAAAAACAAGAATCCTGCAGCTTAAAACAACAGATACAAAATATTTACCATCGAAAGATGATCCCAGGAGGATCCATGAAGAATTTATTGAGAATAATCTCGGTAGGCATAATGTTTGTCAGCACGGCTATGCTTGCCCAGGTACCTGGATTCAGTGACAGGAAATATCCGGAAGGATATATCACTGGCACAGTGACCAGTGAAAACGGTCCGGAAGCCGGCGTTTGGGTTATCGCCGAAACCCAGGAACTGAATACAGGTTACATCAAGATTGTTGTCACCGATGATGATGGCAGCTTTGTCTTGCCACAACTTCCTGAAGTTACATACAACCTCTGGGTACGCGGATATGGCCTGGTGGATTCTGAATCGATCGAAGGTCGTCCAGGCGACAGGGATGTAGAACTTACCGCTGTTGTTGCCCAGACTGCAGAAGAAGCATCACGTGTTTATCCTCCTGATTACTGGCTTTCCCTTCTGGATGTGCCTGGTGATGAAGACCTCACTGCCGCAAATGGCTTCGCGCCCAATTTTGTTCCCTCCCAGAAAAGATTCCTGCATGAGTTCAAGAGTGATTGTCATTTTTGTCATCAGTTAGGAAATGCTGTGACACGTTCCGTGGCACACATGGACCACCTGGGTTTTGATTCACATGAAGAAGCCTGGCAGTACCGTACACAACTGGGTGTTCGCGGTGGCTCCATGTTCGGCAACTTTGCCCGCTTTGGTCTTGAAGGCATGGCAGGGACCATGGCCAGCTGGACTCGCAAGATTGAAGACGGTGCGACACCGCCACAACCGCCTCGCCCTGAAGGCATCGAAAGAAACGTTGTTGTCACACTGCGTGATATCGGTGGCGATCATGATTTCATGCACGACCAGATTACCACTGACAAAAACAATCCTACGGTGAATGCTTTTGGGCCTACTTATGCTGTTTCATCCGGACACGGTACTTTGGCAGTCGTAGATCCAATCACCAATGATTCCTATTTCTATACTATTCCGACCAAGGAAGATCCAAGAATTGTCCGCGGTCGTTTTCCAGCACCGGGCCAGCCTTCAAACTTCTGGGGCATGGAGCACTTGTGGGGTCCTGATTACAACCCATCTGATCCTCATAACCCCATGATTGGTCCTGAAGGGCGTGTCTGGATGACATCTAAGGTCAGAAATGACCAGCCTGAATATTGTGGACGGGACTCAGACAACAAGTTTGCCCAGTACTACCCGCTGACATTCAGCAACAGACAGGCTTCCGTGTTTGATCCCGTAACAGGTGAATTTGAACTGATAGACACCTGTTTTGCGACTCACCATCTGCAGTTTGGTACAGACCCTGACAACACCCTGTATTTCAACGAGCTGCTTGGTCCTGTCTTTGGCTGGGTTAACACCCGTATCTGGGATCAGACTCATGATGAAGAAATGTCCCAGGGCTGGTGTCCACAGATTATCGATACCAATGGCGACGGGGTAATTACCCGCCCCTGGAATGCATGGGATGCGGCTGACAAGGATCCAAACCTGGATACTGAAATCCGTAACAACATGTATACCGTGATACCTGACCCCAATAACAGTGATATTGTCTGGGGTGCATCCGAAAACACCGGAGAGAGCTTCCCGTTTGGCTCCATCATGCGTCTTGATCGTGGCGATAACCCGCCGGAAACCTGTATTACCGAAGTGTATGCGATTCCCGATCCAGGCTTCGATCCCCGCGGAATGGACCTGGATAGCGAAGGCAATCCCTGGGTTGCTCTGGCAGGGTCTTCTCACTGGGCTACCCTGAACCGCAATGCCTGTCCCGTTCTCAATGGTCCGGGTACTGAAAACGGCACACACTGTGAAGCAGGCTGGACCCTGTACCAGACGCCTGGTCCCAAGCTGGGCAATTCCGATACCCCGGCTGACTTCCATTACTTTGGCTGGGTTGATCAGCACAATGTGAGTGGTCTTGGTAAAGATACGCCAATCATCACGGGCTCCAATTCAGATTCCCTGATCGCCCTGGATCCTGATTCAGGTGACTGGACTTACCTGCGTGTGCCTTATCCACTGGGTTTCTATCACAGGGGACTGGATGGGCGTATTGACGATCCTGAAACAGGATGGAAAGGACGTTCACTGTGGGCTAACTACGGTAATCACCTGATCTGGCATACCGAAGGCGGTAAAGGCACTTCAGGCAAGATGGTGCAGTTCCAGATTAGGGAAACACCGCTGGATTATTAAAAATATCCAGCCAAAAATAGGGTCGCAAATCGCGGCCCTTTTTTTTGCTTCTTTCGAGTGACACACAATCGCAGTAGCTGCTGCGCTCGACCATACTTCGTTAAAATATTTTCCGTGGCACGGGGCCGTACTTCAGTACTGTCCCCGACCTCCAAAAAATATTTTGCCTCGCCTGATCTTCGCTCGCGACGCTACTAAAATTTGACCTTTATTGGGCAGGCTTGAAGCCTGTCAACGAACATTGTTCGCTTTTTGTGGCTAGTGGCTAATCCAAGAATTCGAAACTGAGGCGGATGTTCTTTACGCCTCTCATCTTGCTGATGGCAGTAGCCACTTCGTTGCCTTCTTCGCGGGTGACACGGCCCAGCAGATGGACAATGCCATCATGGATGACTGGCAGGGTAGCAGGGGACATGTCGGGGATGACGGCTTCAATTTGTGCAAGGATGGCCCTGTCATCTTCATCAAAACTGTTATCAAGTTCATCCACTACCTGCAGTTCATTGATAAGTCTGCGAATATCATTCGTGGCAAAAGCTGCTGCTACTGAAGCTTCCTGACGTTGCTGGGGAGTGAGTACCTGTCCGGCGAGCAGTACATAACCATTCACACTGAATACATAGATATCAGAACCTGTGAGTTCTTCGTTATTGGCAATCGCCCGCGTTACTCGATTACTGATATCTTCATCATTGATGTCCTGCGCGGACACCTGTCCGCTAACCAGTGTAATGAATATGACTAGTAAGAATTGTCGAATCAATGTCAGCCCCTTTTTATTTCAAATCTGTCACGGATAGTGGAATACCAGTTTCCGGCTAATCGTCCAACAGGATCCAGTTTGCCAAAATCCACATAGCCATCATTGTAAATAGAGTCATCTATGTTGATGTATTTGATTTCACCCAGAATCAGGTTGCCTGAGCCTTCCTGATCGCCAAAACTGACAATTTGTTGAAGTTCACATTCAAAAACCAGTAGCGCTTCTTTTACAAAGGGAGCATTCACATTTATTGCATCTACAGCTTCCAGTTCTGCATATTCAAACTCATCTTCTTCCGGTTCCAGCAGGGCAGCTGTTTTACTCATCTGTTTTACCAGGTGATGGCTGACGCAATTGAGCGTGAAGCACTTTGTATCGATGACGTTCTGCAGCGTGTCCTTTTTCCGGCCATCAAGGCGTGGAATAGGAGAAAAGCCCAGAATAGGGGGCGTTGAACTGAAGGCATTGTAAAAAGAAAAAGGAGCCAGATTATCAACGCCTTCTTTGCTTCGTGTGCCAGCCCAGGCTATAGGCCTTGGTGCAACACCACCAATGAGGAATTTGTACATTTCCTTGTTGGTCAACGTGGAAGTATCTATATACATTTCTAATTCATTTTATGTAAATTGAATGGCATGAGTTTATCATTCCAGCCTAATGACACTCACAATATTTGTGCACAAAAGCACTAAATTCATGCGTGAGGGTTGATTTGTGCACTGATTTGACACACTGAGCACCAAAAACACTCAGGAATTCGGCTCTTTTGACTAATAGAAAGTGGAATCATTCTTGCCTAAGTAACTGACTAAGATATCGTAAAAAAACACATGACTGAAATATTCCTGACAATGAATTATCCGTTAACCCGATGACTGAACACATAATCGTTGTCACAGACCTTGATGGCTCCTTGCTGGATCATCACAGCTATTCATGGGAAGAAGCCAGGGAAGCCCTGTCCCTGCTGCGCTCAGAAGGAATACCACTGGTGTTGTGCAGCAGTAAAACAGCAGCAGAAATGCATGCATGGCGAAAGAAACTCGATATTCGTTACCCTTTTATTGTTGAAAATGGCGGGGCCATTTATTTGCCGCCAGATGCTTCGTCAGGTAAAGACTGGAAAAAACATGTCCTTGGTATGAATCGTGCTGATATAAAAAGCAGGTTGCTGACAATCAGGGACGCAGGGTTCAGTTTTAAAGGTTTTCTGGAGATGACAGTAGCAGAGGTGATGGATGCAACCGGCCTGGATGAAGCGTCCTCTGAGTTGGCGATGATGCGTGAATTCACGGAACCATTGCTATGGCAGGATGAGGAAAGTAAAAAACCAGATTTCGGTAAACAATTACGCCAGCAAGGGTTGGAAGTGGTAGAAGGAGGCCGCTTTCTTCATGTGTCATCGGGCTGCGACAAGGGCAGGGCATTGCTCTGGTTGAAAGCGTATTACAAAAATGAGTTTGGCTGTGAACCTGTTGTGATAGCCCTTGGTGACAGTGGCAATGATGTGTCCATGCTTGAGGCCGCGGATCGGGCAGTTGTAGTGAAATCGCCTGTCAGGACTTACCCTGCAGTAAACCATATGGATACTTACTATACAAAGTTGGAAGGGCCTGCAGGCTGGAATGAAGCCATTTTGAATTACATGACAAATAGAAAAGGATAGACCATGGGAGATTTCCACCAGAACGGTGTTATCGCCACCTTACACAATCTCAATGAAAGGCCGCTGAAGGATCTGGAAAAAGAGTTGTTGGGCTTTTCAGAAGAAAGGCCTATGGCCTTGATACTGCCTTGTCTCTACTCGGAACTGGAAGGCCCTGCCATGGAAAATATCGTGGCAGAGCTATCTCAAGTGCCTTACCTGTCCCAGATAGTTATCGGTCTTGATCGTGCGGATGAAGACCAGTACAGGAAGGCCCTGGATTTCTTCAAGGTTCTTCCGCAGGATCATGTTGTGCTCTGGAATGACGGTCCGAGGTTAAAGGAAATTGATGACCAGTTGTCAAAACTGGGACTTCAACCCAACCAGTTGGGAAAAGGCAGGAACGTCTGGTACTGCATCGGTTATATTCTTGCCAAGGGTGAGGCTGAAGCCATCGCCTTGCATGACTGTGACATCGTTACTTACAGTCGCGATTTACTGGCCAGGTTGATATATCCGGTTGCTAATCCCGCCTTTCATTATGAATTCTGTAAGGGTTATTACTCACGTGTAGCCAATGGCACTATCAATGGACGTGTGTGCCGCCTACTTGTCACTCCGTTACTCAAATCCCTGAAGAAAATCATCGGCTCACATGGTTACCTGGAATACATGGACAGCTATCGATATCCGCTGGCAGGGGAGTTTTCAATGCGTGCGGATGTACTGCGTAATATTCGTATACCAAGCGACTGGGGTTTGGAAATAGGAGTGCTCTCTGAAACCTGGCGAAATTATGCCAACAACCAGCTATGCCAGGTGGATATCGCTGATGTCTATGATCACAAGCACCAGGATGTGTCCTATGAAGATGAGTCAACAGGCCTGTCCCGTATGTCGATAGATATCAGCAAGGCTATTTTCCGAAAGCTGGCGACAAATGGCGTGGTGTTGTCACTGGAAACATTCAGGACAATCAAGGCGACCTATTACCGGATGGCGCTGGACATGATTGAAACCTATCACAACGATGCCATGATCAACGGACTCACCCTTGATATCCATAAAGAAGAAATGGCTACAGAACTTTTCGCTGAAAACATTATGAAGGCCGGGCATCATTTCCTGGAGAATCCTCAGGAAACGCCGTTTATTCCCAGTTGGACCCGTATAAACAGTGCTCTGCCTGAACTGGGAAGGCATTTTGTCACGGCAGTGGATGAGGATCTTCAGCATTATCTATGAAGTCGAAGAAAAACAAGAAGTCGTCAGCTAATCTAAAGAAAGAACTCCGACAGAGAATTCACGGACATCTTGCCCTGGTATACCCGGAGCAGGATATAGACATTTTGTGTGACAGACTCACCAGGGCTATGGGTCTGGACAAGGGATGCAATAAACCGCGCTGGCATAAAAACAACTGGAATGAGCGTGATGTTGCTGTCATTACGTATGCCAATTCGCTGCTTCGTGAAAATGAAAAACCACTGACGACTCTCAGTCGATTTCTATCAACCTACCTGGAAAAGACAATTTCCTGGGTGCACATCCTGCCTTTTTTCCCATTCAGCTCTGATGATGGATTTGCCGTGATCAACTATGCGCAGGTGAATGAGAGTTATGGCGACTGGGGGCACGTGGGAAGGATAGCCAGGAAGTTCAAGCTGATGTCAGACCTGGTTATCAATCATTGCTCTTCGGTTAGCCCCTGGTTTCAGCAATTCAAGGCCGGTAGGCGGCCGGGGAAAGAATATTTCCTGACGGTGGAGAAAAACTTCGATACATCAAATGCGGTCAGGCCTCGGACAACCCCCATACTGCGGGAAGTACAAACCCTTTCCGGGATCAAGCATGTGTGGTGTACGTTCAGTCATGATCAACCTGATCTGAACTTCAGGAATCCTGCGGTCCTGGTAGAAATGATAAGGATAATCAGGCTTTATCTGGAAAAGGGCGTGCGCATTTTCCGTCTCGATGCTGTGGCTTTTCTCTGGAAGGAAGAGGGAACCAGTTGTCTGAACCTGCATCAGACACATGAAATTGTCCGCCTGATACGCACGCTGGTTGAATACCACACTCCCGGAGCCGTGATTATCACTGAAACCAATATCCCCAATATCGAAAATATTTCCTATTTTGGCAATGCCAATGAAGCGCACCTTGTATATAACTTTTCTCTGCCGCCGCTTTTGCTCAATACGCTGCTTACCGGCAACTGTCATTCTCTGAAAAGCTGGATGATGGGAATGCCTCCTGCCCAGAAAGGGACGACCTTTTTTAATTTCATCGCATCCCACGATGGTATCGGTCTCCGGCCTCTTGAAGGCTTGATCGATGATGAGGATCTAAGCCATCTGATGGCGGTCATGGAAGACAGAGGGGGGCGCATCTCCTGGCGCAGCCTGGGCGGTGGCAAGGCAAAACCCTATGAAATTAACATCAGTCTGTTTGATGCGCTAAAAGGCACCATAGAAAATCCTGAAGATGGACTGCAGGAGGCAAGGTTCATATGTGCGCATGCCATCATGCTTGCCATAGAAGGAGTGCCTGCATTTTATATCCACAGCCTGTTAGGCACAGAAAATGATTATGAAAAATTTGCCAATACCAACAACAACAGGGCGTTGAACAGGCATAGCTGGGATGTCGAAAAACTTGAAACCTTGCTGGAGGGTGATAATCATCACAGCAGAGTCTTTAATGCCTTGACTCGTCTGATTGACATACGCCGAAAGCAGAAAGCATTTCACCCAAATGCCACGATGTTCACACTGCATCTGGGTGATGAGATATTTGCCTTCTGGCGGCAGAGCCTGAGCAGGGACCAGAGTATTTTCTGCCTGAATAATATTACAGACCGAAAACGAAAAGTGGTTTTAAGCGATGTCAATCTGACCAGTGAGGTCTGGACAGACCTTGTCAGCGGTAAAGTGCTGAAAGAAGGGCAGGCCACATTGTCACTGGATCCTTACCAGACAATGTGGCTAACCAATAAAACCTGATCAGCCTTCTGACGATTCGGTGCCCGGGGGCGGCCCAAACCTGCCATTTTCACCGCGGCCCCTGGGGCCGGGCCTGCCTTCCCTGAAGCGTTCCCGGCGCTGTTCCCTGATTCTGGCGGCGGCTTCGGGATCGGTTTCCCTAAGTTCTTCAAAACGCGCACGTCTCTCGTCCATACGAGCGGCAGCTTCCGGATTGTTTTCAAGAAATTCGGCTCTGCGCTCCTGCATTGCTTCACGGCGTTCTTCAAAGCGGGCGCGTCTTTCTTCCTCGCTTGGTTCCTGGGCAATTGTGGGCGCAGCAAGGCACAAAGTCATCAGAAGACTCCCTGCAACGGCCAATGTGGTTTTGGTTAGCGTCTTATTCATGCTGTAATTCTCTTTTGTCCTGTTGATACTAATAACGAAACAGTCAGCATTTGGTTTACACACATTGAATAAGGATTCCCTCTTTGTCTTCATCAACTCATCCCTTCACCACCCTTGTTAATACACAGGATCTGGCTGCCAATCTTGAAAATTCTGAATGGCGGATACTGGATTGCCGTTTTTCCCTGGTCGATGTGACGGCTGGCAGGAATGCCTATGATGAGTCCCACATTCCCGGGGCAAGTTATATCAGCCTCGATGATGATCTGAGCACGCCTCATATGCCAGGAGAAACCGGAAGGCATCCATTACCGGAGAAGGCCCACTGGATTGAAACCGTTCAGAACCTGGGTATCCATCCGGAGATTCAAGTGGTTGTCTATGATGATGCTGGAGGTGCCATGGCCTCACGATTATGGTGGATGCTGCGCTGGATAGGTCATGAAAACGTGGCACTGCTTAATGGGGGATGGCAGGCCTGGGAGAGTTCAGGCAATGCCGTCAGCAGTGATGACGAACCTGTCCCGACACGATCTGATTTTGATTATGTGTCATGTGCCCCTCTTGCCAGAAAGGTTGACGCCACCGTTGTCAATGGAGCCCAGCAAATGTTGCTGGATGCAAGGGAGCTGCCGCGCTTTACGGGTGAAACTGAACCCCTTGACCCTGTAGCAGGCCATATTCCCGGCGCTATCTGCTCACCGTTCAGCGCCAATCTTGGTGATGATGGTTTGTTTCTTTCTGCTGCGCAGCTGAAACAGAAATTTCGTGATGCTGCCATGACGGACCGTGAAGTTGTGTGTTACTGCGGTTCCGGTGTGACGGCTTGCCACAATATCCTTGCGATGAAAGTTGCAGGTCTCGCCGAACCAGCACTGTATGCCGGCTCATGGAGTGAGTGGATTACAGATCCGCAAAGACCAGTCGCAACTGGTGGGGATAAATAAATGAATGGAGGGGAAATTGTCGCCAGGGGACTATGCGCCAATGGCATCGATACCTTGTTTGGGATTCCCGGTGTTCAGCTCGATCCGATTTTTGCCGGACTTCATGATGTACAGGACGATATCCGCATCATTCATGCCCGGCATGAACAGGGTGTTGCTTTAATGGCTTTTGGTTATGCCCACGCCACGGGGAAAGTGGGTGCAATGCTCGTGGTACCAGGGCCGGGTTTTCTGAACGCAACAACAGGTCTGTTGATAGGACATGCATGTAATACGCCCATGCTATGCCTGGCAGGACAGTCAGAGAGACAGTTCATCGGTTCAGGTGTCGGCGTGTTGCATGAACTGAACAACCAGATTGGCATTGCAGAAAGCCTGACCAAGTGGACTAGAAGAGTGGAGAACACCGACGAGCTTTCTTCATTGCTGGCAAAAGCGATTGAAACGGCCTGCCAGGGCCGAACCCGTCCGGTGTATCTCGAATTGCCTTCCGATATTGTGCGCATGGATGTCAGCGATACGGCATTAACCATCGCCGATTGCAAAGCTGACAATCCCTCCTTTAAGGAAGAAGACATAGACAAGCTGGCCAGAGATCTGGCTTCCGCAAAACTGCCGCTCATTATTGCCGGTGGCGGCGCCACCGGGGCTTCAGAATCAATTCAGACACTGGCTGAAATGCTGGGAGCGCCTGTTGGGATGAGTGAAAATGGCATGGGCACTCTCGACTGTCGACACCCACTGGCTTTTACTCAGCTTGGTGCAAACAAGTTATGGGCCAAGGCGGATGTTGTGCTTGGACTTGGTACACGACTTTATGCACCAATTTATAACTGGGGCTGGGACGATGCTTTATACATAGTCAAAGTGGATATTGATGAAGAAGAACTGAATCGTCTGCCTGCGCCAATTGCAGGGATTCATGGTGAGTGCGACGAGGTGGCCAGGGCGTTGATTGAAAAACTTCCAGCCTACCTGGATAAACCGGGCGATAATACAGGGATTTTCACCAGCGTACGCAACGAAGTTAAAAATGAACTTGCCCCATTGTCTCAAGCCGGGGAAATACTTGGCAGTATTCGCAACATCATCGGTAAAGAAGGCATTCTGGTCGTTGATGTGACACAGCTCAATCATGCATGCCTGGAATTGTTACCAGTCTATAAGCCGCGCACGTATGTCAGCTCCGGCTACCAGGGGGCACTGGGGTTTGCCCCCTGTACCGCCATGGGGATGAAAGTCGGCAAACCGGATGTACCGGTTGTTTGCCTGGTAGGAGACGGAGGCTTCATGTACGCCGCCCAGGAACTTGCCACTGCTGTGCAGTTTGATATCCCTGTTGTGATGCTCATCATTAATGATGGCGGTTACAAGAATGTCGAAGGGATTCTGAATAATGCTTACGAGGGCAGGGCAATTGCGACTACGCTGACCAATCCTGATTTTTGCAAACTTGCAGAAAGCTTTGGTGTTGAGGCTGTGACGGTGACATCCAACGCGGAAATGGAAAATGCCCTGGAAGATTATGTCAGCCGAAATGTCCCGGCCGTGATAGATTTTCAGATGCAGGTTTCCGAATCACCGTTCTGGCTCCGCTTCCTTCCACAGGTCAGGTCAACAATACCCGCCAACGATTTCGGTCTTGTTAAAAAGCAGCCTAAAGCCTAAAGGCTAAAGGCTAAAGGCGAAAAGCGAAAAGCGAAAAGCGAAAAGCGAAAGAGGATGTATTGAAAACGCTAGTTCTGCAATCTCAGCGAACCGAGAATTGTCCTTCCTGGATTGAGCAATGCCTTGAGTCCGTTCAGGGCTGGTGCCATCAACACAATTACAGCTGGCATTTCCTGGGCGATGAAATTTTCGACCTGGTGCCCGGCTGGTACATGGATAAAACCGGCAAGGGGCCAATTGCAGCAGATTATGCCCGGCTGGTCGCCATGAAGAATCTGCTTGCTGAAAAGGGTACAGACCAGGTGATATGGCTGGATGCAGATGTCTATGTACTGGATGACAAGATGGTGCTTTCCAGTGAGAAATCATGTGCCTTTGGCTTTGAGGTCTGGATTCAACAGGAAGGTAAGACGCTCAGGGCCAGGAAAAATGTGCATAACGCTGTTTGCCTCTTCAAGCCCGGCTGTGTGGTATTACCTTTTCTTATTGAGACGGTGGCGTCCATAATTCAGCGTGCGAATCCGGCATCAATTGCGCCGCAGATGGTGGGTCCCAAACTGCTGTCGGCACTGCATTCCTTGCATGATTTTGCCCTGTTGCCACAGGTGGGAGCACTCAGTTTGGAAGTGGCGGCTGATGTCATCAATGGCGGTGGTCCGGCACTGGATTTACTGCTCAATAAAACCGGGGAAAAGCTCCAGGCAATGAACCTGTGTTCATCACTGCTCAATGAAGCAGATGCTGCCCGGGTTATTGATGGAATCAGCCTGTTGGGGCGCTAAATGATCTAGCGCAAAGCGGCCTTATTGCAGGCTGGATATATTATTCTGTCGCGGTATCATGGATTACCTTTCCGGTTCAGGCGGGCCGGCAGCATAACTTAGAAATTGCTTAGTAATAAATAAGAAAATTTTGTAGCAACAATTCAAACGACAACGAGAATACAACAGGGGAACAGCAATATGTCTGCAATCAATCTGGACAATATCACTGACGCAGTCATCAATCACGGGGATGGCGGTGAAAAAAATCCACGTCTTCATGAAATTTATTCATGCCTGGTGAAACACCTGCATGCTTTCCAAAGAGAAGTGAATCTGACAACAGAAGAACTGGAAGTTGGCAGACAATTTCTTTTCCAGCTGGCGCAGCCCAGCCAGGATTTCCCCATGGGCGAGATACACCTGATGTCAGATTGTCTTGGTATTTCTGAAACGGCGGTCTTGATTGAAGATGCGAATAACACCAAGACCACGGAAATGAACGTTGAAGGTCCCCTCTATATTCCCGGACTACCAGAAAGGGAATCCGGCGAGGTGATTGGCAAGATCGAAGACTGTGATGATCCGCTGTTTATCCATCACAGGGTAGTGGATGCGCAGGGTAATCCTGTTGTCGGTGCAAAAGTGGATATCTGGCAGCCTAACGGTGAAGGCTACTACTTCGTCCAGCGGGAAAATCTGCCGGAATGGAATTTTTACGGGCGTTTTACCACTGATGAAAACGGTGAGTTTGATGTAGGGACTGTTGCACCAGGGGATTACCCGGTGCCCCTGGATGGTCCAACTGGCACCATGCTGGACCAATTAGGTCGCCATGGTTACCGGGCCGCCCATATACATTACAAGATACATGCTGAAGGGCATGACGAGTTCACTACCATGATGTATTTCAACCGCTCGCCCTACGTGGATTCAGACACTATTTTCTCGGTCAAGGATTTCCGCGTGGATCTTGTGGAGCATAGTGATTCCGGCGAAATCGCGGAGAAAGGCCTGGACAAGAACTTCTTCACCCTGGATTTCACTTTCGTTCTGCCCTGATAAAGACGAAGAGCGGGAGCTGTTTTGTTTGAATTACACCGGCATGGGAAACTGGCGCTTTACTTCAAGCCCTCCTATGAACGATTAAAAGAGCGAATTCACAAGGCAGCACCTGATCTGGATGTCGCCCTTATTGATGAGCAGGGGAGACTGTTCCATAAGGGTGAAGAAGTTGATGCGAGCAAGCTCCACCCTGATTATTTCTGGATTCATTCCGAACTTTTCAAATCCAATGTGCTGAAAGACTATTTCAGGCTAATTGATGAATTCCACGAAGTGAAGTGGCTGCACACCATCAACACCGGTCTTGATACAGGTCCGTACCAGGATTTGCTGCACAAGAATATTCGTATTACCAACAATCACTCACAGGCTATTGCCATAGCAGAATATGTGATGGCTCATGTGCTATCCTCTTTCCAGAATTTACCGGGCTATGCAAAAAACCAGGCTGACCGTGTCTGGAAATACACACCGTTTCGTGAGATTTACCGGACTCGCTGGCTGATTGTCGGTTTCGGCCACATAGGCCAGCATGTGGCAAAGTGTGCAAGGTCCTTTGGTGCCAGTATCACGGCGGTCAGGAGAGGCAAGTCTGATGAGGGCCTTGCTGATCATGTGACGACCCTGGATAACATGGAAGAAAGTCTCAGGGAAGCTGACGTGGTTATTCTGGCCTGCGCTTCCAATGACGCCACACGCAATGTGGTAGATAAAAAATTTCTTGGCAATATGAAATCGAATTCGGTTCTGGTCAATATCGCCAGGGGTGATATTGTTGTTGAAGAGGATCTCAAGGCTGCCCTTGATGCCGGAACCCCTGCGCGTGCGATCCTGGATGTTTTCCAGGAGGAACCCTTACCTGAAGATTCCTGGTTCTGGGATCACCCCTCAGTAGAATTAACACCTCATTGCTCCAACGGCGGCAGTGGCATGCGTAACCGCAGTGATGATCTGTTTATCGAAAACCTGAACCGCATCAGCAATGGCCAGTTGTTGCTCAATGAAGTCAGTGAGAAAGACATAATCTGATGAGTGATTACAACTATTCAATTGAAACAGTCGATGTTGAAGTGGATGGTGTTAAAAGCCCCATGGAGGTTTTTCTTTTTACCCCTGAAAGGGATGGTACTCATCCGGGTATTGTCCTTGCCCAGCATATCCCCGTCGGTCATACCGGCATTGAAAATGATACCTTTACCCTCACCACAGCCCAGCGTTTCGCCGAAAACGGTTTTGCGGTTGCGGTACCCTTTATTTTTCACTGGTGGCCCAAGTCAGAAACCATGGAGAAGAAAAAGGAAGAGAGCCGTGATGACTGGATGGTCGCCGATATGACAGCAGCTTTTGAACTGTTGGCGGGGCAGGACACTGTGGATCCAGACAGGATCGGTTGCGTCGGTCATTGTTGGGGTGGTCGTATCGCCTGGCTGGCCGCCTGTCATATTCAACAGTTCAAGGCACTGGGTGTTTTCTATGGGGGCAATATCAAGAAAGGCCTTGGTGAAGGTGCTACACCGCCCATTGAACTGACCGCCAATATTAACTGTCCTGTCATCGGCTTTTTCGGGAACGACGATGGCAACCCATCACCTGCGAATGTTGAGGAATACAGTGCAGCGTTATCAGATGCCGAGATAAGTCATGAATTCCACCAGTACGATGGAGCAGGACATGCCTTCCAGAATTTTCCAGTTGCTGAGCGTTATAACGAAAGGGCAAGTGAAGATGCCTGGGAAAAAGTACTTGGTTTCCTTGGCGACAAACTGAATTAACGTTTGTCTGCTTTCGACCCAAAGCGGAACTTAGGGATCTAGAGTTTTAGCTGATTTTCAGTAGCCGCTTGGGGTCGAAACCAAAAGAAATCCTTAATTACTTATAGTAAGAGTAATTGGTTTCATATAGACCAATGGGCCACCAGTTGCCTGATAAGCTAACGTTATTTTATGAACACCCGCTTGCAGACTACCTTCAAAAATTCGAATTTCATTTTTAGACTCTAGAGGTGAAAGTGCTTTTGCAATGCCAAGGTTCTCTAGGGTTAGATCCCATGTCCTGAAGTTCCCGGATTCATCTAGATAAGAAAACATTGGCTTGCCACTTACTACTGAAAGCATAGCAACGAATAGCACGCCATTTTCTCCGACATCTGCATCATCTGGCACAAATTCACCGTAAATTGAAACAAAGTCGCCGGCATTA
>Ga0181559_10001153_pt1 | contig 25809 bp, 18 predicted proteins | sample 011ome_21_FD_133752 | JGI IMG/M metagenome (GOLD analysis project Ga0181559, IMG submission 133752) | Coastal salt marsh microbial communities from the Groves Creek Marsh, Skidaway Island, Georgia - 011508AT metaG (megahit assembly) | ecosystem: Environmental > Aquatic > Marine > Intertidal...
AGCTTATCCAGAAAATAACCCAGCAGACTGACATGATAGCGATTCAATTGGGCAAATCTGGCCTTGTTGTCTTCATTGTTGGAGTGATGGGAAAGGGTATGAAATCCATCCCTTACGCCACTGGCGGGATAGATTGCGCCACTTAATTCCTTGGCCATAAGAAAAGTTGATACTCTGGAGATCTCCGTTTGCCAGGCAAGTACCTGCAGGTCATACATCAGTTTAATATGCTCCTCAATATCTCCGGGTATGCCATTGGGTTTGTCTGGAACAGCAACGTCATCTGACACCTTTTCGCCGGCCTGAACAATTCGCCTCTCAATTTCCCGGATATCAGTCAGGTATTGCTCCAGTCTCACTTTATCACTGGCTGGCAGTGTCTTGTCCAAACTGCCTAATTGCTCAGACACGGCATCAAGCAGACTCAGCGACTGCTTTCTTCTGGCTTCCCGTTGCGCGGGGGTGGCGCCATCACCAAATAATTGTTCAAAAACTACCTGCGGGTTGTTCTGCATAGGCAGTGGTGAAAGTGAAGACTGCCATGAAATCGTATTTCGATAAGCACAACTTAAGCCTTCGCCACAGCTTATAGTCGCCTCCTCAATTGTGAGCTCAAGGGAGGGCAGTGGAGTGTCCCGATTCAATTCCCTGGCTATGATCTGATCAATAGTCACTCCAAGTTCAGGGGTTGCCCCGCGCATTGGCTTTGCGCCGCTGAGAAAACTGGCTGCCGATCTGTTGTGATTTGCTGTAGCGCCACCGGGTCCATAGGCCAGCGGCAATGTCAGATTGCTCACCACATTGATCTGATCCCTGAACGACTCCAGAGGCTTGAGAATTTCAGAAAACTCAAAATTCTTTCCTTCATTCAGTGGAGTCCACTTTGACATGGTGGCGCCATGAGGAAAATAAATCGCCCCGAAACGGGTTTTTGACATACTTTCCTGTGCTTTAAGTGTTCCGGCGGGGATCATGGATTCCAGTAATGGCAACGCCAACATGGAACCTGCCCCTCTGAGCATGGTTCTGCGTGATAGATGTTTTTTACTGATGAAGTTGGCCATGATATGCCTCCTGCAACTGAATATTATTCAGTTGGTTACTAACTATTAATGTTTACTATTGACTGTCTGCTACATGCACGTCATCTGATTTTACTCTGAACAGGAACTGATCACTTGTCACGATACCCTTGACAATAGAGGCGAATCTGTAATCCTCTTTTTCGGCGTCCCTGACTATTGAGCGCACTGCCGGCATATCAAAGTACTCAAGTTCACGTCCCAATGCATAGGTCATTAATTTTTCGGTTAAAGTTTCAATAAATAATTCTGAATAGTTCATCAGTGAATTTCTAAGGTCGGATGGCCCATTAAGATCAGTGCCATCCAGAAGTGTTCCTGACGGATTTACTTTTGATTCACCATCATATTCACGCCAGGCGCCTACAAGGTCAAAATTTTCCAGAGAAAATCCAACAGGATCAATAACACTATGACAGGAACTGCAAACCGGATCCTGACGGTGCTGCTCCAGTCTTTCCCTTACTGAAGTGGTAATAACTGTTGTGCCATCGCCATCAAGATTGGTTTCGACCCCGGGAGGTGGGGCGGGTACCGGGGCGTTCAGCAGGTTTTCCAGAATCCAGCTGCCTCTGATTACCGGTGAGGTACGACTGGCGGTTGAAGTCACGGTCAGAATACTGCCGTGGCCAAGCAAGCCTCTCCTGGGGCTGTCTTCCGGCAAGCTAACCTTTCTGAAGGCCGAGCCTTTGACTCCTGATATTCCGTAATGCTCGGCAAGGCGTGAATTGAGATAGGTATATTGGGCATCCAGTAGTGTCGTTATCGGTAGATTTTCCTCTATGATGCTGGCAACCAAAAGCTGGGTTTCCCTGATAAAAGCCAGGCGTAGATTATCATTGAAATCACCGGCTTCCGGTGTGACACTTTCCATATCGCGCAGAAAGAGCCACTGTCCGGCAAAGTTTTCCACTACCGCACGCGACTTTTCATTGGCAAGCATTCTGTTGACCTGGGCTTGCAGGGTTTCCGGTTCATGCAAACGCTCAGCAAGAGCCAGCTCTGTCAATTCCTCGTCTGGAATACTACTCCAAAGAAAAAATGATAGCCTGGAGGCCAATTCAAGATCGCTGACAGGGTATATATCTCCTGGGTGCAAATCTTCCGGTTCTTCTTCAAATCGGACAAGTAACTGTGGATCAACCAATATACGTGAGATGGCCTGCTGGATGCCGCTTTCAAAGCCGCCTTCTTCATAACCCTGCCTGTAAAAGACCATGATCGATTCAACCTGATTTTCTGTCGCGGGTCGACGAAATGCCTTGCTGGCAAGATTTTCTACAATGGTTCTGGCGCATGAAACTTCTTCATCGTTGGTAGCAGGGTAGCAGGTAAATATTTTTTGCCGGCTAGGGGTGTTACCGGGACCTGTGGCATTGAAGGGGCCGGTAATCTCGATTCGATTTACACTTCCTTCAATACTGGATTCTTTGTAAATATTGTTAACACCGGTAGATTTTCGGTTATCAATAATGGCGGCAGTGATTGTATGGGGCCCTGCTGTTAATGGAATTCTGCTGATGCTGTTGCCGGTCAGCTCCACTGGTTGCCCGTCGATGGAGAAATCCAGCGTCGAGGCCAGTTGCCTGCCACTACCATTGTTAAAGCTGAATAACCTCGCGCCCACATTGATATCGTACTCAGCATCAAGAGGAAAATTATGCGTTACTTTTAGGCCGCCCCTGGTACCAAGTGGCATTCCTTCAATATGTCGGTCTTGCAGGTAATCAGGTGGTGGCAAATAAGCTGTAGAGGCTTCTGAAGCCGTCATATCGCCTACAGACCATCGGCTTATTTTCATAGCGGCAGATGTATAGGCCTGAACCAGGGCAGGGGAGAAGCCAAGAGACGCAGCAATGTTGTCGAAACCTTCGCTGGAGTTATCCCTTGGCAGTAAAGTGGATACATCAATATCAAGGGCCAATAGATCCCTGATGACATTACCGTATTCCTGCCGATTCAACCTGTGTACCGTCGGGGATGCCGGAATTGTCTCTATAGTTGTATCAAGTTTATGGGCAATGGTTTTAGCGAAATTCTGCATGATATTATTACCCGGTCGTTCCTCACCTGCCGGCGGCATCATGCCAATGCGGACTTTTCTGATCATTAATTCCCAGGTTTCCGGATCATTTTCTACATGGCTGAAGTCCAGAACGCCCATGTCCAGACTGCCAGCCCAATCTTCGAAGTTGTGGCATTTGACACAATACTGGTCAATAAAGTCAGGGACATCCTGGGCCAATGCAGAAGTTGGCAGTAGTGATGTCAGCGATGTCATCAATGCGGTGGCGATTAAGGAATTTTTTATGAATTTCTGCATTTATTGTACCGGCATATTTCTTTCTTCAAGAAGATGAGTAATAAGAGCCATGGATTCAGGCTTTTCTTCTGCCGGATGGGTCGCTAAAAATACTCCTTTGGCCCAGTTGAGAGGGGTTCTGCCTTCATTATCCTTGATATCCAGCCTTGCACCATTCTCAACTAAAAATTCAATAATGTCATTGGACCCCCTGTTGGCAGCACCATGAATTGCAGTCAGCCCCATAGAATTCGCATGATTAACATCCATACCGAGTTCAAAACATAATTTTACTGCGGCCAGCAGATTTTCCTGCGACTCTGTCCAGGTCTGGGAAACCACCCAGTTGATGCCGGCAGCAGCCATCAAGGCATTGGTTCCTTCAAAAGTTGTAATATGAGGGTCTGCGTTATGGTCAAGCAGCAGTTCCAGAACCGCCATATCTCCAGCCCTGGCAGCACGAATAAATGGAGTCTGTCCGGTAAAATCTACCCACTCAAGGGTGCCCGTAATGGATAGCAGATGGTGGCGGATTGGTGGCGACTCACTTGTTCGTACATTGACGTCCGCACCTTGCTCAATAAGTAGTTTTGTCAGGTTTAACAGCTCATTTCGATTACTGACAAAATTATTAAACAGGTCATTGTGAATGTATAGATTCCTTACGTTTATTGCTTCCCATAAAGGCGATCTGCCATACCAGTCTTGCTGGTTAAGATCCGCCCCTTGCGCAATAAGTAATTTGGCGGATTCAACCTGATTATTCTCCACCGCCATCAACAGAGGGCTGATGTTATTGGCATCTGAAAGATGTATATCAGCGCCATGTTGTAACAGCAGGCCAACGATATCCGTAAAGCCATGTCGAGCCGCATAAAGCAGAGGAGTCATACCTCCTGGTACCGGTTCGCGTCTACCCCGGTCGGCAGGCGTTCCGCCGCGTATAATTCCGATCCCGAAACCGAATCCGCGCTGTGAATTGGGTTCCACCCATTTCGGTATTTCGCCTATGTCAGTTCTGGCATTAGCGTCAGCACCCTGAGATAGGAGGTAATCCACAATATTTTTATGTCCGGCCCGGGCAGCAAACATAAGTGCAGTTTGACCAAAATGCTCATCAGTTTTGTCAACGCTGGCCCCCGACTCAATCAATGATCTGACATTGGCTAGCTCACCCGATTGTGCAGCGAGCATCAGGACACTTTGCCGGGAATTGTCCAGTGTCTCAGGGTCTGCGCCGGCTTCAAGCAAGAGTTTTGCCATCACTGTGCTACCTTTTTCTATGGCCAGCGCCAGGGGAGTTACTCCATAGCGGGTCTTGAGATCAGGATTGGCATCATTGGCCAGTAGATTGATCAAAAGGTCAAGATTGCCGGCTTCAACACTCCAGTGTATTGCCGAGGTACCGAACTGGCCTGGTTCATCGGGGTTGGCCCCGCGGTCCAGCAATTGCCTGACAAGTACGGCATCTCCTTTCATTGCTGCATCGGCTAAATTGCCCGCATCCTGAGCCCACGCTGTTGACGTGAGACAGAAGAATAGAGCAATCAGGCTGGTAATTTTGAAATTGAACATTGAGCAGTGCCTATCCCCTGAATTTTATTATAGTCTTTTAAAAGGACTTATAGCCGTATTAAGTAGTAAATTCAACTGTATGAATGTAATCAAGGATTAAACAAAAAAACATAATTTATGCTTAATTCCATTAATAAATTGATATTTTTATTGATATAAAAATGCTTATTCAATAAAGGCAGAAAATTTTAAAGCTCCGGTAGCTCTATATTTTCAGGCCCATTCTGTTTATAGTTTTTATTGCTTCAACTCTATATCACCTATTTCAATCAATCAATAATTAGCTTCAGATTACAGTTTCATAGGGGATATTGCCTGTGAGTCAAAAAAACTCGTTAATTTATTTTGCTCCATGCTGAAAATGTAAATAACAGTTCACATAAAGGACTAGAATTTAATATGGAACCGAATCTGTTTGATAGTCAGACAGAAAGCCTGCCATTCAGGTTGCTTGGTCGTAAATTGTCAGAGCGGTATGATCAGCTACCAGGGGGGAGGCGCCAATCAACCAGCTGGGGGTTCCACTCGACCAGAGTTCACGGCAAATGCCACCTTGCGTTATAGTGTCAGACCCTGGTCTGCTACCTTGTCGCAATGCTATATTAGCGATACGATCGTAAAACCTGAACTGGGTTGAGGGGGTTGATGTTGACATTAATACCGTTCCCACCTATTCATTGACTAACCTGAATTTCCGCTATGACGGCGATTCCATGTTGCAGGGTGGAGAATGGTCAGCATCGTTTGCCATCAATAATGCCTTTGACAAAAACCCGCCCATTATATCAGGTGCATTTAACCGGGTTGGCTCACAAACCAACTCGGGTGTCGGTTATGATGAGTTTGGACGGCGTTATCAGTTGACTCTGGAAATGAGTTTTTAATTTTTGACTGATATTGATGAGTAAAAAAAGCGGGCAAAATTGCCCGCTTTTTTTTAAAGATTTTGTTACTTTGTCAGTTTATAAAGAATTGGAACATCTCATGCAGCTTCATTTTTGATGTTACTTTGAGATGGCATGGTTCGATATGTTTCAAAATATTTTTTGGCATTTAGTGTTTTAGGGATTACTTTGACTTCATCAGGATCAAGTTTTTTTCCATTTTGTGAAGTGACATGGGCGGGTGCCAATGGGATTTCGTCATATATATCAACGAATTCTATCTCACCCTTGAAGTCGTCTTCCGACCACTTTTCTGCCCAGACATGTAACGCAAGCATTACCGGGGAAAGCTCCCAGGCTTTGCGTTTTAACTTGTACTCCATTCTTTTGCCGTTTTCAGCAACAGGGGTCTTTTTTATTAGCTCTAGTTCGACAAAATGGGCCAGCCTCTTGGTTAATACATTTCTGGAAATTCCGAGGGCATGGAAAAGCTGCTCGAATCTTCTGGTGCCGCCGAAAATCATGAATTCTCTCAGGATCAACATTGACCAGGGTTCATTTAAAATGTCGGTGGCTTTGGAAACGTAACATTGTAGTTTTTGTTCAGGCATAGTATTTAATCTTGATGATTTAATTTAAATCGGAAGGTTAAAAAAATTGTAAAATTAAAAGCAGTTGTTATCCACAGGCAATAAAAACAGATAGTTGTTGAAAACTATTTTATCAGACTGCAACATGGTTTATAGCATTCATAAAAAATTGAATAAATATTGAATAAAGAAGCTTGTTTAGAGAGGTAAAAAATGAAAAATAAGTTCTGCTCAATTCCACCTTTTTCCCGGCTCAAGCGAAGAGGTTTTCTGGGCCTGGGTGCAACAGCCGGTATGTGTTCCTTGCCATTCTCCAGTCTTTTATCACAAACCTCATCAACAGGCATCAAATTCAATAAACTGCATTGTTTTGAAATTAAAGTCACTGATGTTGATCGCACTATAGATTTTTATCAAGGGCTTTTGGGGATGAATATCATGTCAACATTTGCTGGACGTACCTGTCTTCAGGTAGGCCACAGTAATCAGTTTATGTCGGTCAGGGGGATCATGCAAGATGAAACTCCAGCTATTACCAAGCTTGGTTACAGTGTCAGGGATTATGATCTTGTTACCCAACACCAGGCGCTTGTTTCAGCAGGCTTTACAGAGATAGAGGCGCCAGATGCATCCACACCAGGTATTGAAAATGCCATGAGTGTCTGGATCGCTGACCGGCAGGGAACACCGGAGCTTCACTTTGCAGATGCCAATGGTGTCATTGTACAGCTGGTAGATGACTCCTATTGTGGTGGCAGTGGTCCGCTGGGTGATATCTGCGACACTTCTACTCCTGCACCACCTGGTCTTTTTGATTTGAACGAAATCAATCACTTTACCGCCTTCGTCAATGACGGCGCTGGCGCAAACAAATACTACCAGCAGGCCTTTGATCTCAAGGTTCAGGCCTACCAGGGACCAGGTTCACCGGTAACGGGCATTGGTGATGGCCATCAATTTGTCATGTATGCGGGTCCATTTCCAGGCCAGGGACAGGCTCCTGCCAATATTCATCATGCCAGTTTCAATATTCATGATTTTGATGAAGCCAGGATGCTCGAGAAATTAACTCAATACGGCCTTAGCGCTCGTGGTGATGGTCAAATCGGTCCATTAATGCATTATGTAAGCAGGCGCATGCCGGAACGGGGAGGGGTTGAAGGCGGGACACCTGAAGTCTATTTTACTGACCCGGATGGTATTCTGATGCAGATGCAGGACGTTTCCTACTGTGGTGGCGGGGGATATCTGGGCAATGAATGCCTGTTGTAAATTTCAAGACAATGGTTATTGGCACCTTCGTATTTTGAGACCTGTCACGGGGTTTTAGCCTGTACCTGCGCAGCCTTGTCCAACTGTTTGAGGTCAATACTGAACATTGGCGGGAAAGATAACTGCAGTTTCCTGCCTGCCTGTTCCGTATAAGGGGCCATGCAGTACAACACTCTCTGTGCATAATCTGCCCTGACAACAGACAGGCCAAAAAGATTATCCAAATTGGCCAGTATCGGGGTTTCTTTGCCTCCTGATTGCCAGGGACCAGTCAGGGATTTTGAAGTATAAAGTCGATGATGCATTTGCACTTCGTCCGCTGACTGCGTTTCTGATTGGCGGGTAGTGGTTGAAATAATGAGGATGTAACGTTCCTCAAGCGGGTCAAAATATATTTTTGGGACTTCCAGTTGACTGAAGTTTTCTTCTGAAGAAATTTGTATTGGTGGAAGCATTTCATTCACCGGGCAAGAGAAATCAGGGGTTACTGAAAGGGAAGCCAGCCCAAGTGCCGGTTGCCTGGCAGAGGTTTTCGCGGCCCAGGCCATCATTAAATTACCCTTGTTGTCCTTGAAAAGATAAGGATCCCGCCAGGCCAGAATCGGACCGCCTTCTTCGCCATCTTTACTGCCGAGACAGGATGCTTCGCAGAGGTAATAACCGGCTTTCAAAATTCTGTCTCTATCCCTGACTGGACAAAGCACTACCTTGCCTGAAGAAAAACTCTTACCTGGAGGTGCGCCCCCTATAGCCAGGCTCTGAATAAAAGGATGCTGTTCATCGCCCTCTTGCAATGCAGTGTAGGCCCGTAGCTTGCCTCTACCAGCGATGTCCAGAACAGAGCCGCTCCATATATTTCTGGCATCATGTTTGTCCGCTGCCTGGCCGGGTTTCTGAAAGCAGCCCCGATCCGTCCAGTGCAGTCCCTGGTCAACTGAGTGGAAATGGCGGATATGGAAAGGGTACTGGTTGCGTGTCGAGGGATGAATGGTCTGGTCGTCACTCTGTGCTCTCGCAAGCGCAAGGCAGTACAGATCCAGGCTATTCCCGGATTCCCCACACCATGAATCCCAGAGATATAGATCCGGGTGCAAAATAGCACCGGAAAACGTCTGTGCAAGGGGTGGGGGGATGGGGACGCTTGTTGTCATGAGAAGAAACACCATTCAGGAGGCATGATCACATTGAATGTTCCCGATTTTTAAGCAGATCTGACTGATTGAATAATATGACCAAAACCTTTTTCTGACTCTGCACCTTTGACAGTGATCATGGTGTCAGGGTCACTGTCACCCGCCGACTCTGCCAGTCATCAATGCCATCGGCTTCGGCGCGCGCGTCGATCCACTGTATGTCGGTGCTCACTTCAATGCCGGCATCCTGCAACAGGCCTGCTATTTCTTCTGCACGCCGCCGCCCGGTATTTTCTGCTTCCTGCAACAGGGTGCCGTTGCTCAGCAGATGTGCCCCACGCACTCCAGTCACAGTCATACGGGAAGGCTGCAGTTTTCCGGCAGTGGTGAATATCTGTTGCAGAAAACGTGGGTGGCGAAATGAAATACCCTTGTCGAAATCAAAGTAGATATCGAAGGTCTGCGGCCCTTCCGGTGGTGGCGGCTCAACTCGTGGGGTGCCAGGCACCGGATCAAAAGCCAGCCTGCCTGCACTGGGGCCTGGTGGGCGTGGATTAAAATCAATGATGTAGCGTTCATCCACTGGCAACATGGTATTGCAGTTGGCATCCAGCTCCGGCATGGCTGTGAGATGAACATCTTTCATTACTATACCGCCGCAAATGGCGGGCTCGTCAGTAACAACACCTTCCACCAGTACCTGATGGCCAAGTAGCGGTGGTTGGACCGAGGCACTGACATCGCTCTGGATAGTCAGGTAGTAGGTGTCCCCGTCGTAGTCACTGAGCCAGCAAGGGACGCTGACGGTATCCCTGACAATGGGGCAACTGACAAAACTGACTCTCTCCCCGGTTGCCGGTGCTGCTATCAGGCTGACGGTGGTGCCTGCCAGCGACAGGCTGATCAGGCTTTTGATAAATGGTTTCATAGTATGCTCAGGAAATTAACCAGATCGGTTTTTTCCTGCTCCGTATAGCGAATATTGAAACGCCTGTCATAAAAATCCACAAGCTCCCTGAGATTGGCGGCAGACCCGTTGGAAAAATACGGTGCCCGTGCAGACAATCCGCGGAACTGCTGGATGACGATGGCACCGACATCCTCGCACTTGCCGGAGATCAGGGCGCGGCCAGGATCCTGGGTATAAATAGTGCGGCCCAGGAAAGCATGCGGAGGCAGGTCGGCCCGACAGGTAACCTTGAATAATGGCATTTCCGGGGCTTCCTCAGACCAGGGGCTTTCAGGAGGCTCCAGTGCCCAGGGATAATTGGTGGTGCCCAGGTCCATCCAGCCGTTCGCGGTATCCATACCGGTCATGTGCATGCCGTGGCAGGTAGCACAGGTACGCTTGATGGGATTGCCCAGCCCGACAGTATTGATATGAGTGGCATCCTTGATCCAGAACGTGCGGTAGAAAAAGTTATCGTGACCACGTTGCACCGATTCCAGGAAGGCGTTGCGTGAAGCTTCCTCTTCACTGGAACCTTCTGGCAGATCGGCCCACTTGTTTTCCATGGGGAACACGTACCGGGTGGTGTTATTGCCCAGAACGCCATCACTGCCATTGGCCATGGCCTGCGGGCCAATACCGGATGGTCCACCGGGTTGGTTGAGTGCGCCACCTCCGTTTGACCAGGCCTGGGCTCCGTAAAGCTGCAATTCAAATTCCTGGATGCGCGACAATTGGGCCACTGTTAACGGCTGTGCCACTTCCATATGCCCGTGTGCTGCTGACTGCGCCTGCTGTTTGAGCGTGACATCACGGGCGTCGGCCATCATGTTCATATTGACGGGGCGCCCGGTGTCCGGGTCGATAGCTGCCAGCATACCGGTCTTGCCGATAAAGGCAGATACTCCAAACCGGGACGATGAGACATAGCGTAGATTAATGGCAGGACGCGGTCGGCGATACACAGAAATTTCATGGCGCTCTCCATCAAGACCATATATCGGACCGGTATTGCAGCCTGTTGGATCGCGCACCACTTCAATGTCAAATTCAGCCTCGGCATTTTGTGGAGGCCATGGCAGGGCAACCCGGAACAGCCCGCGCTTGAGCAGAAGGGAATGGGATTCTTCTTCGCCCTGCGGCAGGTTAGGGCAGTCCTTGCCATCGATGGCAGCAAACAATGGATCGGTTCCATTGGTGTCTTTCCAGCGCTGCTGAATAGTCGGCACTGATAGGGACATGGCATCAGCGGGCTGGTGACAGGTCACACATCCTCTCCCGTTGGTGCCCAGCGCTTCAAAAAAGGGATGCCCGTCAGTTGTGACCGTACCGCTGCTATTCAACAGACCTAATCGGCCATAGTCATTGGTATATTCAATATAGGCAGGTAGTGGACGGTCTTCACCGGGCGACCACCATAAGTCAGACCTGCCTGATGTGGCCTGCTGAGCGGTCAGTACTGCACTGCCTGAACAGGCAGAAATAGTGAGTAATAAAAGCCAGAAATGGCGATGATGTTTGGTCTTGATTTCCATTGCTACTCCTCTTTATGCCAGTCTGGACATCTTCCTGCCACCCAACGAACCAGCTCACCCTTTCTGATATTGCCAATACACCGCAAAGGCGAGTCACCAACCCTTGTTTGGATTGCAAATACCTGAATTTAATTTTTATGTTATACCTAAAACTGCCAGCCAGTAACAAGACATGGTTTACCCATTGGCCGTTAGCAAGCCCCTGGCTTCAAGCCACTCATAAAAGCGCACAATCCAGTCATCCACGGGAAGACCGTGCCTGCGCATACCAAAGCCGCCATTGACCTGATCATAAATATGGATTTCTGCGGATTTGCCTGCTGATTTCCAGGCTGCAAAAAGGGCCAGACAGCCATTGGTGACATTGAAATGGTTATTGCCTACAGCAATAAATAATGGCGGTGCCTGTTGTGGAACGACAACATTCTGCAGGGAAGGGCCATATAAAGAAACCAGAAAATTCGGCATTCCTGAATCGCTTTCAGCCAGAGTCGCCCCGATGACGACTCCCCCTCCTGCAGAAAATCCCATCAGGCCAACACGGTTGCGGTCAATACCCCAATCATTCGCACGTTCACGCACCAGGTTCAGGGCTTGATGGGCATCAGCAATCCCCATTTCCAAAATTTCCCTGAGTGCAGAATTGTCAGGTTCCGGATTGGCATTGCCATCGCGGATTGTCAATTCCTCGCGTGGCCCCGGGTTTGCTTTTGGCTCAGGTGAAGGCGCATTGGGGTCAGTTTGCAGGGTTCGGTATTTCAGGACAAAAGCGGCAATGCCCCGGCTATTGAGCCAGCGTGCTACTTTCGATCCCTCGTTATCCATGCCCAAAACCCGCAGGGCGCCCCCGGGAGCTATGATTACGGCAGTGCCATTGCTAACAACCGGTTCCGGCAGGTATACCGTCAGGGACGGCTTGCTGACATTGGATATGACCCGGTCACCCTCGGGTGCAGTGTTTACAGTTTCCGGGAATTGCCAATTATCGGTACCAGGGGCTTGCCCTGGCCACAATAGTAACTCCTCTTGCTGGGCGAAACTTACGCTGCCTGTCAGACAGGTGAAAAACAAAAGTACAAGGCCGTCAAGCGAACTGGTTTTTCTACTGTATTTTATGTCTTGCATATACATTCACTGTCTCTGGCAATGATCTTCAAAGAGTCTTTTTTGTCTCAATAAAGCTGTAACCTGAGACTACTTTAAATGCTGTTATGGTATGCCTGTGCATAGGTGCATAGGATGTTTTCGGCTGACCATTCAAACATTCTCTATTATTACTGAAATAATGTTCAGTCCACTTGCGCCATCAGATCAAGCAGACCATTGACGATGGCATTTTCCGCGCAGCCCGGTTGCAGGCGCGAAGACAGCACCTCAAAGGTGTTGTAACCAAAGGCGCCATCATGGGGGACGTAACCGGAATTGGCCGTGCCGTTGGTGAGCGTGACCATCATGGTGTGCTTGTGTACTGACTCCTGCTTCAGGCGCTGGGCGATGAGATTGAAAATTTCAGCGTTGACGCCGCCCAGGTAGACATCCCCGATGCGCAGAACACTCAACAGCAGATTGACCTCATCTCCCGGCATATAAGTGCCAGGGTATCCTTCACGACCAGTATCCGTGCGCCTCCGGCCCGGGCAGGTAATGCTTTGCTGGCGACCGCTGATAAGGGCAGAAGAGAGTGGACGTTCCAGGCCGGCGCGCATCACATGCAGCACTTCCTCACCCAGCATCTGGCCCATGGTGTCGAGCATCTGGCGTTGCTGGTTCATTAGTTTTGCCACTTCCGGATTATCCCGGTCCAGGCCCATCCCGCCAGGCAACATGGTATTGGAAATATCCTCGCCGCGACTGATGTAGTCATTGATACGGATTTCGCGCAGGTCATAGGTCTGCTGAAAAAAGATCGGATTCTGGTCACCGGCGGCGCCCAGTGACCAGACCGCCACTACATCATCTCCCAGTGATTCTTCTATATACCGGGAAGACGCCCCGGGAATATCGCCACTGACTTCATCCAGCTGGCCCGAAATGACTCCGTGTACAGCATAGTTGTAATACACAGCGATAGGCTGGCCGCCGAGGGTTTCAAAATTCACCACAGCAACAGTCTTGTCGGAGGGTCCGTCATAATTTGGGCCTTCATCCCAGAGTCCGGTATCGGGATTAATCATGGTGCGATTGATATTGATATAGGATTTACCGGTACCCCAGGCCATCCGTGCTGGTTGCAGGTCAGCCGTGGCCTCGCGGATAGCCTGAATCACCAGGTTGGCATAACCGTCACCCTGCTGGCGTGGCACACTGTGGGTATGGGTCGCTGTCAGCAACAGATGTTCACTGGCAATTCCCAGTTCGGCTTTCGCCCGCGAGGACACTGTTTGCCACAAGGGAGTCGGAATACCACCGGTATCCAGGGTGACCAGTGCCGCCCGTGTGTCGCCACTTTCAATAACAATGGCGCGGGCAAAGACTGGATCATTAACGCCGCGATAAAGTGCTGGCAGGTCTGCTGGCGCCGGTGTGATGTTTACCCTGGATGCACCCACGCGCAGTGGATTGTCTGCGGCAAGACCCATGTTTGAGATAAATAGGGTGGCGATGAAAAAAAATAAAATCTGGATATGTCTGAGCATAAAACACCCCTCAATCAGTTTGTCATGGCCGCCAGTTGCGCTTCCAGCAAGCGCCGCATGATGACATAGCCGTCCCGGTTTGGATGAACACCGTCGTTGCCCAGCTCAGACCGTAATTCTCCACTGGGTCCGGACAATGCAGTGAAGTAATCAATATACCCCAGGTCTTTTTCTGCTGCGAAATTTTGCAGCCAGTCATTCAATTCACGAACCCGGGGAACCGGGTTGACGGCCGGTTGCCAGCTAAAAGCGGCTGCCGGTGGAATGCTGCCGAGGATCACTTCGATGCCATTGGCTTTTGCAAGATCCACCATGGACCTGATGTTGTTTTTAAAATCCTCAGCCCGAAGCGGCCCGGTATTGCCAGCGATATCATTGGTCCCCGCCAGGACATGAACGATTTCCGGTTTCAGGTCCACTACATCATTGCGAAAACGTAGCAGCATTTGTGGTGAGGTCTGACCACTGATACCGCGGTTTACCATGTCCCTGCCAAATAGCCCAGGGTCACCCAGCAACCAGTTTTCGGTAATGGAATCGCCCATGAAAACAAATCGAGGTTTGACGCCGGCCGCTATCAAGGCATCGTTGTCAGCGCGAAAACGGCACAAGCCAGGCCAGTCCTCAATGGTATTCGCATTGACAGTGGCAAGGTAGTCGGCAAATGCCTTATTGTTACTTAACTGTTCAAAATCCTCAGCGCTCAACGTGCCTGGTTCCATAAAAAGTGCTGTCAGTATTTCAGCGGCACCAGCCGGCATGCTGATGGCGGGAGGGCAGGGACTGTCAACAATACCAACCGGTACTCTGGTGTTCCGGTTATCCTGTGCAGCAGCGGTGGATGCCGCCAGTAAACAAAACAGGTTTGCCAGAAAGCGTGTTTTTCCCATTCGAAGTGTCCTGTATTTTTTCTTATTGGTTTTCATGTAGTGGCTAAATGACCAGTGAGCGACGGTACATGCATCTGGTATAAAAAAATGGTTGTTACAGGATGTTTCATAAGCCCAGGGCTGACTTAAAAATTATTATACTGCCGAGATTATCAGGGTATGTGTTGCATCACCAGTGTATCCCGGCCCAAACCACAGGTTGAATAGATTCGCGGATAAAAGGCTATTGATAGTGGCTTTTGTTCAAGCGAATTTAATTTTCATATGTATAGTACCTAATATTGCATTACCCGACATAGCCGGGTAATTTGCCTGGAAACAAGTACGATAGAGATCACATTCCTGATCAGGAATGTTGTTCTTTGCGGAGCATCGGCCATGTCATTATTTAAACGCTTACCCCGATATCCACTTTTAAAAGTATTACACCTGATACTTTATGTTTATACAGCGTTCGCTTCTGCCCAGGTGAAAGTTGAGAATGACGGAACCCTGCTCGTGCCTGCTCAGACGGTACCGGTTAGTGAATTCCTTAGTCCTGAAGGTAAGGATTACCTGGTGGAACATTTGCTTGGTCTGAAAAATCCTGAATCCTTTCAATTGGTGGATGGTGTGCCTGCTTTGATCGCAGGCTACCTCGATCGTCAGCGTGAATTGTTTGCTGTCAACAATACTGACACGACGATTGTCGGTGTGCATGCCATTGTCTATGAGCCAGCCGCAGGTATCGCGCCTGCAAATAGTGACAGGGTATTGATTAACCTGCATGGTGGTGGTTTTGCCGGTTGCTGGCTTGGCTGTGCAGAATTGGAGTCCTTGCCTATTGCCGCACTGGGTCGTATCAAGGTAGTGAGCCTGGACTATCGTCAGGGACCTGAGCACCGCTTTCCGGCCGCCAGCGAGTATGTTGCAGCGGCTTATCGCGAATTACTGGATACCTATGCTCCTGAAAATATTGGCATCTACGGCAGTTCTGCCGGTGGTATGCTTGCCGCTCAGGCCATTGCCTGGTTTCAGCAGCATGACTTGACGCGCCCCGGGGCGATAGCCTTGCTCAATGCCGGCGCCGCACCCACTGGAGAAGCTTTCGGTGGCGATGCCGGTTACTTCACCATGCCCCTGGGAGAAGGACGGGTCATGGCACCTCCCCAATCCCCACCCACAGGGATTGGGGGTGGGGCAAACGGCTATTTCGCCGATGTCGCCCTTGATGATCCACTGGTAGCGCCAACCACCGACCTGAGTATACTTTCAAATTTTCCTCCCACATTGATTTTGTCGGGTACTCGCAGCTACGATCTCAGCAATGCCGTGCATACCCACATGCAACTGGTAAAGCAGAATGTCCCTGCGCAGTTGTATGTTTGGGAAGGCATGTTTCACGGTTTTTTCTACAATGCCGAGGTGCCGGAATCCCGGGAAGCCTTCGCTATTATCAGTCAATTTTTTGACCGCAGGCTGGGTGGCAAATGACAGGAGCTTTTTCCATGAAAGGAATTATCACAGCATTACTCTTTTATCTGCTCACACTGACTCAGGCAGTTCTTGCCCAGGACACTCATTGGGTAGCGACCTGGGGCACTTCACCCCTGCTGGCGGTGGAGAGTCTGCCGGACTGGATACAACCACCTCCCGCTGACAGTCTGCCAGCGGACCCACCGCCATCACCAATCCCTGCGGTACCTGCGCAATTGAATGACCAGACTGTGCGGATGGTGGTCAGGACCAGTATTGGTGGCGACGGGCTGCGTCTGCAGTTCAGCAATGCCCAGGGCCTTGAACCGGTAATTCTGGGCGCGGTTCATATTGCCAGTCATAGTGGTAATGGTGCCATCGAGCTTGCGTCAGATCGAGTGGTGACATTCAGTGGAAAACCTTCCGTTACTTTGCGTCCTGGCGCACTGGTCATCAGCGATCCGGTTGAGCTGAAGACGGCAGCTCTGGAAGAGTTGGCAGTGTCTGTGTACCTGCCGTCACCTGTGGCTACCACCACCCGGCATGAGTTGGGCCTCAACACGACCTATATTGTTCCGGGCAATACTGTAGCAACAGCTGTACCGGCAACCAGTGACAGCAATCGATCCTATTTCTGGCTCACCGGTATTGAGACGGCAGCGCCGACGAATACCGCTACCATTGTAGCGTTTGGTGATTCCATTACCGACGGCTTTGCCACCACGGCTGACAGCCACCGCGCCTGGCCTGCGTTGCTGGCAAAACGCCTCCAGGACAATCAGGCCACCAGCGGTCTGGGCGTTATCAATATGGGTATTTCCGGCAACCGGGTCTTGCGCAACAATATCGGCGCCAGCGCCCTTGCCCGCTTTGACCGTGATGTACTTGCCCGAAGTGGTGTCGCCTGGATAATCCTGATGGAAGGGATCAACGATATTACCTGGTCCGCACTGCCTGGCGCGCCGGTCAACGAGCAAGCCAGTGCGGAGGCCATCATCGAGGGCTTGTCGCAACTGGTGGATCGCGCCCATGCCCATGACATCAGGGTGATGGGCGCCACCCTGACCCCCATGGAAGGTCTGTGGTTGTATAACGAGGAGACCGAGAGCATGCGACAAGCGGTTAATGCCTGGATTCGAACAAGTGGCAAGTACGACGCCGTGGTGGATTTCGATGCAGTAACCAGAGACCCGGGACTACCATCACAACTGCAACCGTCACATGACAGTGGTGATCACATCCATCCCAATGATGCGGGCAATGCTGCCATGGCGGACGCGATTGATCTTGCTGATTTTCTCTGAATAGTGATGCAGTAAAGTGCCGTGATGCGCAGTCTCTTGAATATGGCGAATCAGGGCAAGCTATAGGCAATCAGTTCACCACCGGCATTGGCGCCGGCGTGGGTGACGGCCAGAACAATATACTGCTTGCCTTCATGCATGAACGTCATCGGGGAACCGGTCTGACGCGCCGGCATTTCCACCCGACCTTCAATATCTTCACCGGTATCCTTGTCATAGGCACGCAGTAAAGCAACGGTATCACCGCTTTCGTTGGTATGGGTGGCACCTTCTCCAGCAATGACCAGGCTGCCTGTCGTCAGGGTGCCGACAAAAATACGGCCGTAGGAACCCAGGCGGTCAATGTTCTCAACGCCTGCCAGTGCAGGATTGTTACGGATATTGTCTTCCGTGGTGCCGTGGGTTTTTTGCCAGAGTATCTCCCCGGTGTTCATCTCATAGGCGGTAATCCGGTCATAGGGTGGTTTGATCAGCGGAATGGAATTCTGCAGAAAAATACCGAAGCGAGGCCTCAGTCCACCGGGCGCACCAAGCCCTCCCGGGCGTGGGCCCAGTCCTTGTGGAGGACCCGCTGGTGGCCGGTTGGCCATCTCGCCATCGGGGCCCGGATTGAAGGGTTCCAGGTCTGCTGGAATATTACGCAGAGTGAATACTGCGGTATGCGAATGGATATACAGACGGTTGGTTTCCGGGTCGAAACTGCCACCCGGCCAATTGGCTCCGCCCACATCGGCAGGCAACATCAAGGTGCCAATGGGGCCGCCTTCGCGCTGTACTGCAGGGGGAGTGTAAAGTGGGCCCATAGCATATTGCTCAATAACCTGTTCGGCCTCGGCGCGCAGGGCCGGAGTCAGATCATTCAGGTCATCACGGGATATGCCCTGGCGGTCAAAAGGTTGAGGCCAGCTGGGAATGGGCTGAGTGGGGCTGGATTTTTCATAGGGGGATTCCGACTGCGGAACCGGGCGTTCCTCGATTGGCCAGATTGGTTCGCCGGTCTCCCGGTTCAATACAAACAGAAAGGCCGACTTGGTGGGTTGTGCCAGTGCCTTGATAATGCGGCCATCCATTTCCATATCGAACAGGATCGGTGCACAAGGCAGATCCCAGTCCCACATACCATGATGTACGGTCTGGTAATGCCAGCGCCGCTCACCGGTTTTTACATCTACAGCTACCAGTGATTCGCCGAACAGGCCATCACCTGGGCGATTGAAACCATTGTAGTCTGCAGCAGCCATTTCCACTGGCAGATAAACCAGACCAAGTTCGGCATCGGCGCTCAATTGTGACCAGACACCGGCATTACCATTCTGGTCGGCGCTGCCATCTTCCCAGGTGTCGTAGCCAAATTCACCAGGCAGGGGAATGGTATGGAAAATCCACAGGCGTTCACCGGTGCGAATATCATAGCCGCGCACGTAACCGCGGGTATCCCAGGTGGATTCCATGCTGCCGGCTGGACGATGCGCGGCACCAACCACGATAACATCTCCAACAACAAGTGGCGTGGCATTGAGGCCGATATTGGAATCGACAGGATCAATGTCCTGATCAAAATTCAGTTTCAGGTCAACGACACCGTTATCACCAAATGAGGGTACCAGTTTGCCGGTTTTGGCATCCAGTGCGATCATGCGATAGCCCGGTGTTACATAAAGAATATATTCTTCGGTACCGTCTTCGCTGGCCCAGTATGACAGGCCGCGACCCGCTCCCTGGCGTGCAGCAGCGGTTCCCCGTGCGCCTTCATTTTCACTGTGCATCCAGATCATTTCGCCAGTGGCAGGATCCATGGCAATAACCGCACGTCGCTGACCGGCGGTGGTATAGAGCACGCCATTCACATAAAGCGGCGTTGCCGAATACAGACCGTCAGGACGTGGCCCAAGGAAATCGGTTTTCAGACTCCAGGCAATTTCAAGATCCTTGAAATTGTCGGCATTGATCTGCTCAAGGGGTGAATAACGATGACTGGCCAGGTTGGCGCCATAGGTAGGCCATTCTCCCGGGGACTGTTGCGCTGACAACCCGGATTGCGCCTGCACACCAGTTATGCCGAAAAGGATGGCAGCGAGCAATGCGATTACCGGAAAAACGTAATGCTTTTCTTGTTGAAAGTCTTTCATGACGAATTTTAAATCCTGTTTTTTTATTATTGGTTTGTTGATCATGCTAGGGCGTTACAAAAGTCATTGCTGTCAATAAATCTTTTTCGGTGGTCAAGGGTTTGCTCCCCAAGGGCAGGCCGTTGTACCAGAGCATGTATGTCAGAACATCGACATTCTCCTGGCGCGACAGGCTGCCCGGTTGGGTGGGCGGCATGGTATTGATACGGTCCACCAGTGCCCACAGCGTTTCGCCGTTCCAGATGCTGCTGAACTGAGGCCCGGCCAGGGGTGGTGCCTGGTCCAGCCCGCTCATCATCTCACCATGACAGACCAGACAGTGCTGATAATAAAGTGCCTGTCCACGCAGTGCCTGTTCCTCGGTATAGGCTCCTTTCAGCACGCTGCTGCCTAGATCGGTCTGACCTGATACTGCTGGAACAGCCAGTACAAAAACTGCCAGAGCTTGTACCAGTGCAAATTTTGATAATTTCATAATTATTCTGGTTTTAAACATGCTGTTATTCGTTAAGTGTTCAATGACCCTTACTGTTGCGAGGCTTCAGCGATGCGTGCTCCAAGTGCGCATTGTTCGGCTACTTTGACATAACGCCAGACGGCGTCATTACCAATCACATAGGGATGAGGCATGCTGGATTGCCTTTCATGAAGCCTGGGAATTTTCACGGTGGAGCCATCGTAGGCAGTATGGTTTGACAGGATTACATCTACGCCGGCTCCGGCAATGACGCCCTGGAAATAGACTGCTGAGCGGGCGTAGTCACGCAAACGCAGATCGCGCGGATCATCAGGATCATCGCGAAAGTTGAACAGCGTGCCTCCCCAGACTGCGGCCAGGTGTTCCTCGCCGTTATCATGCACAGGCAGCAAGGTGGAAATGGTGCCGTGGGTATGTCCGGGTGTAATGAAAGTGCGGACAGTGTGATCACCGAGTGTAATGGCCATGCCATCAGTGGCGACTATGTCGCGGGTGGCCTTGATAGCTTCGCGGCCGGATGTCTCATACAAATCCCAATCCGCTTCCGACATCACTACCCGTGCACCGTATTTCTGTTGCAGGATGCCGGCACCGCCGGAATGGTCGCCATGGGCATGGCTGATGATGACGTACCTGATTTCAGACGGATCAATGCCCAGTTTGCGCAGCCCTTCAATGGCTTCGGCTTCCACGGAATAATCAAAAATGGAATCCACCAGAATAATGCCCTCGGAAGTGCGCAGTCCCCAGATGGAAAACACGGTCTGACCCAGGAAAAAAAGGTCATCAAATACCTGAACAGGTTCCGCATACCAGTCACGTTCCGGCTCAGTTGAAGGCAGGGCACGCGGGACTTCACCGGTAACTGCCTGCGCACCAGTGAACTCAATAGGACCGGCACATAACTGGCCAAATACAAAAGCGTGATCTTCTCCGGCATATTGGCGTGCTTTTTCAACATAGCTGAGGACTTCAGCTTTCACATCCTGGGCAAGGCTTATCTGAGGCAGATAAGCCAGCAGGCAAATCAGCGTTTGGAAAGTCAGTATTTTTATTTTCATGGTGTTTTCCTGTTCCGATCAGATTGAGTGCATTGTGGTATTAACAGATATGGGCGCCCTGGACTGCCAGATACAGGGAATACAGCGATTGAGAACCAGTCATAAAGAGACGGTTGCGCTTGGTGCCTCCAAAGCAGATATTGGCACATATTTCCGGTAAACGGATCATGCCGATCTGCTCACCCTCCGGTGACAACACCTGTACCCCTGGACTGGCGCCGGCCCAGATATTACCCAGCGCATCACAGCGAATGCCATCGGGAGAAGAGCGTCCGCCACCCGGTGCAACCATTCGGCCCAGTGTCCGGCCATTGCGCAGACGGTTGCCATTCACGTCAAAAACGCGAGTCTCTCCCCGGTCAGCTACATAGAGTAGAGAATAATCCGGTGAGAAACACAAACCATTGGGCATGGTGGCGTCATCAGTAACTTGAGAGATACGTCCGTTGTTTGCATCCACGCGATAGATGGCTGGAGCAATTTCGGATTCCGCCGGATTACCTTCATAGGGAGTGTTAATGCCGAAAGTAGGATCCGTAAACCAGATGCTACCATCCGGGTGTACCACTATATCGTTTGGTGAATTAAGACGCTTGCCATTAAACCTGTCGGCGATAATGCTTACTGAACCGTCAGGTTCATAACGTACAACGCGGCGGCTACCATGTTCACAGGATAATTGTCGTCCCTGAAAATCAAAGGTATTGCCGTTGCTGTTGCCGGACGGTTTACGAAACACAGTGACCTGGTTGTCGTCCTCAAGCCAGCGCATCTGGGCGTTGTTGGGAATATCACTCCATACCATGTATTTACCAACACCGTTCCATGCCGGACCTTCTGCCCACAATGTTCCTGTATAAAGACGCTGAATGGGAGAATTGAACTGCATAAGGCGACGAAAGCGCGGATCCAGTGCAATGACATCAGGATCGGGATAGCGCAGTGGATTATTACCCGACCAGTCGCGTTCGGTGGCCAGCGGTGACAGGGTCTCAATATCAACAGCGCCCCCCGGCAGTTGCGCCTTGAGCGTGTTTGACACAAAGGGGAGAACGCTCGCCCCGGCCAAAGCAGTTAATACCTTACGGCGCCTTTGCATGCTGAGACGATCCAGTCGTTTCATGATTTTCCCCGTTCGACAGGCTGTTTGCATGTCGTGCCATTGTTTTTATTGTGCGTGCTTTCATGTTGCTGAATGTAATTTCAGACTGGCACTTTTTTTTACCTTTTCACGGAATTAAACTTCTTTCCTTTCTTAAAGGATAGTCATAATATCCCGGTAAGACAGTCTTTAAAAGAGACTGATATAAAAACAACAATGCACGCATTGGGTAAATTAAGATGAGTTATAAAATCATGGTCAAAAATATCCTGCTGGGAATCCTTGTCAGCACTGTGTCAGTGATGTCATATGCGGCTGAGGCAGAAATGTTTAACACGGTAAAATTGAAACTTGCCCGGGGAGAGCAGGTTGTCGGTGGGACCGTCAGTACCAGTGATCTGAACATCTACTGCGCGATGGCCAACGCGGGTTTCGATTTTCTCTGGATAGAAATGCAGCATAGTCCTCTTACTTTTCAGGAAGTGGCGACCATGATTCGGGTTTGTCCAGGGCCGGCGATTCCATTCATTCGTGTGCCAACTGATAGTGAAGGGGATATCCAAAAGGCAGTTGATATCGGCGCTTTAGGTGTCATCGTCCCTATGGTGGATACAGTAGAAAAAATCCAGAATGCGATTACCTATGCAAAATTTCCACCCATCGGCAAGCGCAGCCAGGGTGGTGGTCAGTACGGGACCCTGTGGGGACGAGGTTATCGGCAGGCTGCCAATGACAACATCATGATTGTCGCGATGATAGAGAACCCTGCTGGTGTCGAGATAGCCGATCAGATTGCCGGGCTTGAGCATGTTGATGTTGTGTTCGCTGCCAGTTCCGACATCGGCAGTTTCACCGGATTGCGTCAAGGCGATCGCGCTTATGAAGCGCTTATTACCCGCATAAAGGAGGCTACCCTGGCCAGCGGAAAATATCTGGCTGGCCCATCTGCCTGGAAAGGTACACGAGATGGATATACTTTTTTTCAGGGGCCACCTGAGTCGGCCCTTATCAGAAGCGGTGCAAGGTTGTCTCTGGAAGGTGCTGCGCAAAGCGAACAGCCCAGAGGAGTGGCTCCGATAGAGGGTCTGGAAGACTAGGCCTATCCATCTGCTGTTATTGCCATTGAGGTTCTGGCAAAACGGGGATATCTGATCATGTGCGGGAATCGCTTTTAAAATGTCCCCGTGATTTTATTCAGCATGGATGTATGCAGGTTGTCATTTTTTAAACATCCGATAGATACTTGTTCGATATATTAATAGAGTCCCGTAGCTGATTTCATATCCGTCATAAAAGGGAACAGGAAAATAATCCACATGAATTACACAAAAAAGCTTTCTTCACTATTGGTTTTCATGCTGCTTGTTATTATGGGAAATGGTGTCATGGCCCAGAGAACCGACCAGGGTCGTGAACACTTTGATCTCAACTGTGCCCGCTGTCATGGTGGTGATGCCCGTGGCGGTGAATATGGTCCTTCTATAGTACCTGGAATCTCTGCCCGCACTGATGATGCCCTGGCAAAGTTTCTGAGTGAAGGTGTGCCCGAGCGTGGAATGCCACCGGTATTATTGCCTGAAGAAGAACTTTACCTGCTGGTTGGCTATTTAAGGGCTCTGGCGCCTTTTGGCAGGCCACCAAGGGAAATTGATCACCGCACCCTGACCCTGGAAAACGGTACGCAGCTAACCGGTGTGGTGCTTGGTGAAGGTTATGCCGATCTGCAATTGCGCGATGATGATGGCGGCATACATCTGCTGCGAAAAACCACCGTGTCGCGCTATCGTGAAGTGACCAGTGGCAACAACTGGGCCAGCTATAATGGTGATACCCGAGGCTATCGCCATACCGAGCTCACGCAAATCACGCCTGACAATGTCGGCTTGCTGGCACCTGTCTGGAATTTCCCGCTGCCGGTTCCCGGAGCAGTGCAGAACACGCCTGTGGTGGTAGATGGCGTCATGTATGTCTCTTCAGCGAATGAATTATGGGCACTGGATGCCGGAAGCGGACGACAGGTCTGGCACTGGTCTAGCCCGCGCACCGAAGGCCTGGCAGGAAATGCTACGCTAGGGATGAACCGCGGTGTTGCGGTAGCTGGTGATCGTATCTTCATGCTTACGGACAATGCTCACATAATTGCTCTGGACAGGTCCGATGGCAATCTGCTTTGGGAAACACCGATGGCAGACTGGAGGCAAAACTACAACAGCACCAATGCGCCGCTGATCGTCAATGACCTGGTGATTGGTGGCCATGCCGGAGGTGATGAAGGCGTGCGGGGTTTTATTTCGGCCTATCACCAGGACACAGGTGAAGAAGCCTGGCGGTTCTGGACCATTCCAGCCTGGGGGGAACCGGGTTCGGAAACCTGGCCAGGCGCAGAAGCCATTGCGCATGGTTCCGGTGCGACCTGGATGACCGGCTCTTTTGACCAGGTTTTGAATATTGTCTATTGGCAGGTCGGTAATCCCGGTCCGGATCTGTTCGGTGTCAATCGTGAAGGCGACAATCTTTATACCGACAGTGTGGTGGCATTGGATGCCGATAGCGGCGAACTGTTGTGGCATTACCAGTTTACTCCCCATGATATTCATGACTGGGATGCTCAGGAACCTCTGGCTCTGATAGATACGCAATGGAAAGGCGAACCTCGCAAGCTGCTGGTACAGGCCAATCGCAACGGCTTTTTTTATGTACTGGATCGTGAAGACGGGGAACTGCTACTGGTCAAAGCTTTTGTGGAAAAATTGAACTGGGCGGAAGGGATTGGTGCTGACGGTCGTCCGATTCTGAAAGACCTGCCTCTGACCGCAACAGGAGAAACCTATGTTTGTCCTGCTCTGATTGGCGGGACTAACTGGTACTCCACCGGTTATATGGAAGCCACTGGCCTTTACTACATCCAGGCACTGGAAAGTTGCAACCTGTTTTCAAATCGATATCAGGAATGGCAACAGGGTGGCGGTTACATGGGCGGCACAGCCCGTGGTGTTCCCGGTGAGACGGCGGAGAAATCACTTCGTGCCATTGATATTCGTACCGGCGAAATTGCTTTTGACATTCCCCATGGGCCCGCTGGTTTTGGTTCCTCAGCCGGCCTGCTCACCACGCAGACCGGTCTGGTCATTTTCGGAGAAAACAGCGGTTCCTTTATGGCTGCGGATGCCCGCACTGGCGAAGTGCTGTGGCAATACCAGGGCAACCAGGGCTGGCGTGCTTCCCCCATGAGCTATGAATTTGATGGCCGCCAGTACATTGCTGTGGCTATTGGTCGTTCCATTACTGCTTTTGCCCTGCCCGAAGTGGTGCTGAAAAACTGATGGAGACAGCTATAAAAAAAGGCCCGGTCAATGGGTCCTTTTTTATCTCAAGTTGAAAAAGCTGATAGCCGGCAGGAACTACTCCACCAGCGCCTGGTAGATGAGGGTC